>Ga0163144_10016063_pt1 | contig 15369 bp, 12 predicted proteins | sample OliLak19BULKMAT1_FD_123175 | JGI IMG/M metagenome (GOLD analysis project Ga0163144, IMG submission 123175) | Freshwater microbial mat bacterial communities from Lake Vanda, McMurdo Dry Valleys, Antarctica - Oligotrophic Lake LV.19.BULKMAT1 | ecosystem: Environmental > Aquatic > Freshwater >...
CTCGTGCGCGCCGCGCGGGCAGCGTGGGACGGCATGGACGAGGCGCTGCGCGAGCGTGTGCTCGCGATCGTCGCGGCCAACGCCGACGCCAACCTCGCGCGCGAGGTGCGCCTCTACCGCGACGATCCGGGCTACGGCACGGCGGCGGAGGAGAACGCGTGGGACGCAGCGTTCCTCGTCGGCGCAGCGCGCCTGCTCCCGCACGATGCGCGTGCGTCGGCGTGGGAGGCGCACGGCCTCTGCTTCGCGTACCACGCGATCACCCGCGACGCGGACCCTGCGGCATGCGGACACGATCCGACCGGCACCGTCTTCGACGACTTCCGTCTCGAGAACCACGGCGTGACCAACCCGGTGTACGCGCTCGCGACGATCTCGCTGCTGCTCGAAGGGGCCGCCGTGTACCACACCCGCGGCGCGCCCATCCCGCCAGAGCTGCTGCACAACGTCGACGGCCTCTGGGGCTGGGTCGCCGCGCGCTGGGACGACTCCTTCCACTACCCAAGCGCGACGGCGGCGACTGGCTACTTCCAAGACTGGTCAGGCACGGTCGACACGCTCCTACACTGGCCGACTGTGCGCCGTCACGCCGACGTCGCGGGCCTGGCTCCGGCTCCCCCCAGCGCCGCGACATTCGAGGGCGCCCGCGCGGCAATGTTTTCACGGACGCTCGCCGAACACGTCCCCGAGCCAGTCCCCGCGCTCGAGCAGTACTCGGGCCTCGGCCGTCGCTCCGACGGCTACCTATTCTTCGCGAACGGCTCCGACGTGGAACAGCACGCTCAAGCGATCGGCTGGGACCACCCCGGCTGCGCGGGGCCGTCCGCGCTCTTCGCGTCGCAGGAAGATCCACGCCTCGGACTGACGTGGAGCCCGGTCGCCCGCGCGGGAGGGCCGCTGTTCGAGTCGAGCGTCGCGCCCGGCGACCAGATCACACTGCGAATCACTTCGCGACGCGGCGCCGAGGCCGAGATGATCTCGAGCCTCATCGCCGTGACGCCGGGCGAGGAACTCACCGTCGCCTACGCGCTCGACGCCGAGGACGATGACGGATCGGCGTGCCTGGTGATCGACAGCTACCGCCTCGGCGCCGCCGAGACGCACCCGTTCGACGATGGCCGCCTCGCGACGCTCGGTGGCGAGTCGACTTGCGTCCGCGGCGCGCCCCGTGAGCGCAGCGTAACCGTCACGATCCCCGACGACGTGGCCTCTGTGCGCCTAGTCGCGCGCCTAGGAGCCGCCGGCGCCTCGAGCATCGGCGACGTTCGGTTCTCGGAAATAGCCCTGGTTCCTTGAGGCCCTTTCCGCTTCCGAAAAGCGCCCTTTCCAACGGCGCGCAAAGCCGCGCAGCGCCTCTCAGTGAATGTCGCCTTCGCGAGGGTCGCGCGGCGTGGTGGGCACTTCGGGCTGCACTTGAATCGGTGCGGGAATGAGCACGATATCAATCGTCTTGGTCTCGCCGGGGGCGAGGCGTACGGGAACGACGGTCTCGCGGAACAAGGGATTCCAGGCGTGTAGCCGCAGGTCTTGGTTGGCGGGGACGTTCTCGATACGGTAGCTGCCGTTGCGGGCGCTCACTGCGTGGAGCGGGTGGGCCATCGTCATGACGTCGGTGCGGCCGCAGGCGAGGCCGAAGGCGTTGCAGCCGATGGTGCGGGGGCCGACGCGGTCGAGGGTGAAGTCGCGCGTTTGATCCTTCATCAGCGCCTGCGTGATGCCCGGGCCCTCGCCGCCGGTCGGCAAGAACGGATAGTTGGTCACGTTGGTCAGGTGCAGAGTGTCGCCGAGCGTCGCGACGAGAAACGGCGGATCGAGCGTGCAGCCGCGGATCGCCACTTGATGGGTGACGGGCACGGGCGTCGGCGCGCGATCGAAGTCGCTCGGCGCGACGAGTACGCCTGAGAGGCCGCGATTCGCCGGGTCGAAGCGGGCCGATTGCGTGTCGGTGAGCTTCGGCGGGCCGCACAGATCCGGACGTAGTACCTGGCTACCCGGCGGATGTGGCATCGCCTGCGCGGGCCAGGACGGGACCTCTGCGCCCTCGGCGAGTCGCACGATGCCGATGATCGTGCCGTTCGGACCAGCGGGCGCGGGAGGCGTGGGTGTCACCGCGGGCGGAGTCGTACCCGTTGCCGTCGCCGGATCGGCCGGCTGCGGGGTCTCGGTGCGACTACCGCATGCGGTGAGCATGAACGCGAGGAACAGAGACGCAGCGCGACGATTCATTGGCACCCGTTCTAGCAGCCCGTCGATCGATCGCACGCGGCGGATCTGCCGCGAGACGCCGCTGTCGCTTCGTGCGGGTCGGCGGGAAATGTCTTGGGTCTCTCGGAGCATGAGCTGCTCGCGTGGGTCGCCCGCCGAGGCGGCGATTTCCCGCGTGTGTCTGCTGCGACGCTCCGCGGCGTCCGGTGGTGCGCGTGCTACGGTCGACGCGTGTCACCGCGGCGGCTCGTCGCTCCAACGAAGACGATCACGCTTCACGTCGACGGACACGACGTGCCGGCGATCGCTGGCGAGCCCGTGGCAGTAGCGCTGGCTGCGTCTGGCCGATACGTGCTCGCGCGCAGCGTGAAGTATCACCGGCCACGCGGGCCGGTGTGCTTCTCGGGGCGCTGCGACGGCTGCCTGATGCGCATCGACGGCATCGCCAACGTGATGACCTGTCGCGCTCCGGCGCGGGACGGGATGCACGTCGAGACGCAGAACGTGATCGGTACGGCGGAGTCGGACTTGCTCTCGGCGACCGACTGGTTCTTCCCTGGTGGCATGAACCACCACGAGATGTTCACGGCGAACAAGCTGGTGAATCGCGCGATGCAGCAGGTGGCGAGACGCATCGCGGGCGTCGGTGAGCTGCCGACGCGGCTGGTGCCTGACTCACCGCCGCGCGACGCGCGCTGCGACGTGCTGGTGATCGGCGGCGGACCCGCAGGGCTCGCAGCCGCGACGCAGGCTGCGCGCGGGGGCGCGGACACGATCTTGCTCGAGGAGACCGGCGAGACCGGCGGGCAGCTGCTCTGCTTCCCTGGCGGCGTCGTCGACGAGCGCGAGCGCGAGCTGAACGCGCCGGCCGTCGCCGCCGAGTTGACGCGCGACGCGGAGTCGGCGGGCGTGCGCATCCTGCTGCGTCACGGCGCGGTCGGCGTCTACGACGACGAAGTGCTCGCGCACGCCAAGGATCACGTGCTGCGGGTGCGCGCGAAGCGCATCGTTGTCGCGACCGGCTCGCACGAGGGCGCGATGGCGTTCGAGGGCGCGGATCTGCCCGGCGTGCTCGGCGTGCGCGCCGCGTGCGCGCTGCTGCGTCACGGTGTGCTGCCCGGCGAGCGCGTGGCGATCGTCGGCACCGGGGTGTGGAGCGACGCGCTCGCGCGGGCGCTGCGTGCGCGCGGCGCGGAGGTGCTTGGCCCGTTCGCCGCCGCTGAGGTGACGCGCGCGCGCGGTCGTCCTGCGGTGCGCGCGATCGACGTGACGCGCGACGGCGCCGCGGCGAGCGAGCGACTCGCGTGCGATTGCGTGGCGACAGCGCCGCCGCCATCGCCTGACTACGAGCTCGCGGAGCAAGCGGGCGCGACCGTCGTGTTCTCCGGCGAGGCGTTCGGTGTGTCCGCAGCGAGCGATGACGGCGCGACCTCCGCCGCGCATGTGTTCGCGGTCGGCGAGTGTACCGGTGCGAGTGGCCTGCGGACGATGCTCGCGCAGGCGCGCGGGGCAGGTGAGCGTGCTGCGCGCTCGCTGCGCGCCGCTGCCCATGCGACCACGGGCGCGGAGGGCGGCGATGTCTGACAAGGTCATCCTCTGCCGCTGTGAGGACGTGAGCGCGCATGACGTCGAAGAGGCGGTCGCGCGCGGCTATCGCGATCTCGAGTCGGTGAAGCGCTTCACCGGCTTCGGCACCGGCTGGTGCCAAGGCAAGCAGTGCGTCGCGTTGTGCGCGCGGCTGATCGTCGCAGCAGGTGGTGAGATTCCCACCGCGCCGATCACGCCGCGCCCGCCGTTTCATCCGGTGCCGCTCGCGCACCTCGCCGGGCTGCATCGCCGCCAGAAGGATGAGCCGTGACGGCGCGGCGCGCGCAGCCGCCGCTGGCGCTGACCACCGTGGCCGCGCTGCCCGATGCGGCCGATGTGGTCGTCGTCGGCGGCGGCATCATGGGCCTCGCGACGGCGTATCACCTCGCGCGCCTCGATCCGGCACGGCGCATCGTCGTGCTCGACAAGACGTATCTCTGCGGCGGAGCGAGCGGGCGCAACGGCGGCGGCGTGCGCGCGCAGTGGTCGAGCGAGACCAACATCCGCCTGATGAAAGAGTCGGTGCGGCTGTGCGCCGAGTTCGCCACCGAGATGCGCATCAACGTCTGGTTCCGCCAAGGCGGCTACCTGTTCGTCGCGCGCACGGAGTCACGCGCGAGAGAGCTCGCCGCATCGGTCGAGCTGCAGCGCGCGCATGGGCTACGCACGCGCATGATCGGCCCGAGCGACGCGAAGAAGCTGGTGCCCGAGCTCGACACGCGCACGCTCGTCGCCGCCAGCTTCAACCCCGACGACGGCGTCGTCTTCCCGTGGCCGTTCGTGTGGGGCTACGCGCGCGCGTGCGAGCAACATGGCGTCGCGCTGCACACGTTCACCGAGGTCACGGCGCTCGAGACCGATGGTGGCGGCAAGCGCATCGCCGCCGTCGTGACGAATCGCGGCACGATTCGTACGCCGCTCGTCGTCAACGCGACCGGCGCGTGGAGCCCGGAGATCGCGCGCTTGGTCGACATCGCGCTGCCGAATCACCCGCATCGACACGAGATCTGCTCGACCGAGCCGCTCAAGCCGTTCTTGCGCCCGCTCGTCGCAGACCTCGCCAGTGGCCTCTATTTCTCGCAATCGATGCGCGGCGAGATCGTCGGCGGCATCTCGAACGAGAACGTCCCCGACGGCCTCGATCAGCGCTCGTCGATCGACTTCCTCGGCCTCTACGCGAGCGCGCTGGTCGAGGCGATGCCGGTGCTCGGCGCCGTGCGCGTGCTGCGCCAGTGGGCCGGCTGCTACGACATCACGCCCGACGGCAGCCCGATCGTCGGCTTCATCGACGAGCTCGACGGCTTCTATCAGCTGTGCGGCTTCATGGGCCACGGCTTCATGATGGCGCCAATCATGGGCAAGCTCGCCGCCGAACATCTGGTGAGCGGCAAGGGCGACCCGGTGTTCGACAAGTGGAACTTCCGCCGCTTCCGCACCGGCGAGCTCGTCCACGAGACGATGATCCTCGGCTGACGAGATCAACCGCCGGCGATGCGCATCAGCGCGAACGCGCCGCCGATGCTCAACACGATGAGCCACAGCAGCATCGCGACGAGGCCGAGCGCGAGCGAAATGTGCTCTGGCTCGATCGCATCGCGCCACACGACGCCGCTCGCGCGCTCACCGGGAGTTCACCATCACACTTCTTCGCACGCGCCCCATCGCGCATTCCGCGCTGATGCCCTACGCTCTGCGCCATGGAACGACGCCCCAACACCATCCTCGGCCTCACGTCCCGCGTCGCGCGCGAGCGCTGGCAGCGGCTCTCGCTCGCTGGCCGCTTCGCCGTCGTCATCGGCGCAGCGTTCGTTTCGCTCGCCGCGCTCACCGGCGCACGCATGGCGCTCGGCGGCGAGTGCTGCTCGAGCGGCTGCCCCTCGATGCGCGCTGAACACGCCGCAGCGTCGTCCGTCGCCGAGCGCTGAATAGCGCCGCGCGCGCCGCCGAGCACGCCGCGCTGTCGGCGCCGCTCCTCGACGCGCTCAGTCCGCGCAGCCGACCGTGATCTGCGCGATGCCGGCGGGCGGCGTCGACAGCGTCGCCGCGAAGCGGTCCGCATCGGCGCGCGTCGCGAACATCACCGACACGGCGTGCGCATCAGACGCCGCGGCAAGAGCCTCGGCCGCACCCGTATCGCAGCCGAGCTCGCCGACCGACACGTTGATCCCGCGCGCGCGCAGGGGCGCAGCGGCCGCCTCGAGCTCAGGGGCGGCCGGCTCCGCGACCACGACGTACACGCCCCAGAGCGAGGCGCCGTGCGTGGGCGCGACGTCGCCTGCGCCGCCCGTTTCGCCGCCAGTGTTCGCTTCGCCGCCCGCGCTGCCCGCTTCGCCGCCGGCGGTCGTCTCGTCACTCGAGGCCGCCGTCGAATCCGCCGCTCGCGAGCCCCCATCGCCGCAACCGATGAGCGATACGAGCAGGACGAGCGAGAGGAGTGGTGAGCGCGTAGTGAGGGAGATACGGGTCATTTGGCGCGCTAGCTTACGCGAATCGTTGCGCTGCTGTGGCCCGAACTGCGCGCGAACTGCGCGCGAACTGTCGGGTTGTGCGCGGCGGGGGGTCGCTCAAGGCCGCCACCGCTGTCCGGTCTCGCAGTCGATGTGCCAGAGCGATACGCCGTCGCGCGCGATGCGCATCATGCCGAGCGTGATCGGGAGCTTGAAGCGGCGCGGGCCGATCGAGCCCGGATTGAAGGTCGTGATGCCGCGATCGCGCCCGAGAAATGGCACGTGCGAGTGGCCGCAGACGACAATCGAGGCGTCGATTCGCTGCGCCTCGCGTACGACCTCGGCGCGCAGCTTCGGCCCGTACACCGCGATGTGCGTGAGCAAGATGCGCAGCGCCGTCGCGCCGTCGTCGTCGATCTCGAGCTCCACCAGATCCGGCAGCGCGCTCTCGGCGCCGTCGATGTTGCCGCGCACCGCGATGACGGGTGCCACTTCCGCGAGCGCATCGAGCACCGCGAGATCGCCGACGTCGCCGCCGTGGAGGATCGCGTCGAGCTGCGCTGCGCCCTCCGCGCGCAGGACCTGCGTCGCATTCGGGTGCGGCCGGCCGTGGGTGTCGGCGACCACGCCGACGAGCAGCGGCCGGTCGTGCGGAAGCGTCAGTCTCTTTGTGCGGCGGGTCAGCAAGGGACGTGCCTACCGCAGCGCTATCGGGTAGCGCACGGTGTGCGTCGTCTCGACGAACGACGGCACCTCGAGCTTGCGAAACACCGTCACGTGTACGTCGCTCATCATCGACCCTCCGCGTGGCGTTTGGCCCGCCGTCCGCATCGCGCGCACTGAGCTGGCCCAAAGCGCCGATGGCGTCGCGCCGCGGACACCGACGTCGCGCCGCTCTCCGTTCTTCGCTGCCGATCCTCGCACGCGCATGCGCGGCCCGCCCGTAGCGCGTGACCCGCCGCGTCGTCGCGCGCTATCCTCCTCGCCATGAGCCCCGAGCAGCCCCAGTCGTTCGAAGAGTTCTGGCCTTATTACGTCTCGCAGCACCTCAACGGAACCAGCCGCGCGCTGCACGTCGTCGGCACGACCATCGGCCTCGCGCATCTCCCGGTGGTCGCGGTGTTCCCGCCGGCGCTGGTGCCTGCGCTCGCGTGGGGCTACGGCCTCGCGTGGGTCGGTCATCTCGCGTTCGAGAAGAACCGCCCAGCGTCGTGGTACTCCGCGAAGTTCCTCGCGTGGTCGTTCCGCGGCGATCTGCGGATGCTGAAATACACGTACGCCGGCAAGATGGGCGCCGAGGTCGACAAGGTGAAGGACCTGCTCGCCAACGAAGAGCTGACCGTCCAGACGCCGCAGTCGACTAGCGGTCACGCCGTGCACGCCTGAGCGAACGCGCGCGTCGTTCGCGGACATCGTCAGCCGACAGCGAGTGCTAGCGCCGCCCCATCAGCCGACGATGGCGAGCGCACGTCGTGGTCGCTCTGCCGGGAGCGCGTTGAACGCGCGCTTCCAGTCGGCGAACTTTCCGCCGGCGTGGACGGCGTCGATCACCGCGCGGCCCTCGGCCTGTCCGCCCTGCGCGAGGACGTGCTCGACCCAGCCCCAGCGCGCGCTCGTCGCGCGTACATCGACTCGACCACGCACGCCGCGGCGTAGGCGATCGAGGCGCGCTTCGACGACCGAGATGCCCGCGAACGGTGCGCCGTCGAGCGGCGTGTTGCGCTTGCTGACGAACGGGCCGATGCCCAATGCGAGCGGGATGATCTTCGACAGCTCGGTGGAGAAGCGCACCAGCTCGTCGATGTCGACGTCCTCTTCGCCGGGCAGGCCGCACATCATGTAGAGCTTCATCCGCTCCATGCCGTGTGCGCGCGCGAGCTCCGCCGCCTTGAGCAGATGACGCTCGCGGGTCTTGCGCTGAATCGAATCGCGCATCCGCTCGCTCGCGCCGTCGCCGGCGGTCGTCAGCGTGCGATAGCCGCCCTTCTTCAGCGCAGCGACGAAGCGATCGTTGAGTCGATCCGGCCGCAGCGACGACAGCCCGACGCCGCGCCCTTCGTCGGCGAGGCGCTCGACGATGTCGGCGATGCGCGGATGATCGCTCACCGCCGCGCCCACCAAGCCGACGCGCTTCGCCGTCTCCGGAATGCGCGCGAAGATCGTCTCGAACGGCACGATGCGCATCCCGCCGTTGGTCGAGCGCCGCATCACGCAGTAGTGGCAGCCGCGCGAGCAGCCGCGCGACGTCTCCACCAAGAACATGTCGCGCAGCTCGGTGTTCGGCGTGGTGATCTGCGCGTACGCAGGCAGCAGCGTGTCCGAGCACTGCGCGACGGGCGGCATGCGCTCACCGTGCAGCGCGGGGATGAACGCGGAGGGGATCTCCCGCGCCAGCGACTCGAGCGCCTTGCGACGGTCGCTGCCGCTGGCGAAGATCACGTCGAGCGCGTCGTGGATCGTCTGGTCCGCTTCGCCCATCAAGATCGCGTCGGCGAACGGAGCGACCGGCAGCGGATTCGAGAACGTGAGCGGTCCGCCGATCAGCACGAACGGATGGCGGTTCGTGCGCTCCTCGGCGAGCGGTGGAATGCCCGCGAGCTCGAGCGCGTCGACGAGCCCCGCGAGCTCGAGCTCGTACGCGACCGAGACCGCGACGACCGCGTAGTTGCTCACCGGGCGCTCGGCCTCGTAGGTGAACAGCGGCGCCCGCGAGGCGCGCCACGCGGCGACGTCCTCGGGCAGAAACGCGCGATCCGCGCCGCGTCCACTCTTGTGAATCTCGCGATAGATCGTCTGATAGCCGAGCGACGACATCGCCGCCGCGTACGGGCTCGGATAGAGCAGCGCCACGCGCTCGGAGGCCTCGCTGTAGAGCGTGCCGATCTCTTCGCTGAGGCGCGTGCTCGCGAGAGCGCGCATGTCGTCGATGAAGCTCAAAGCGCGCAACCATAGCGCAGCGCCGCCATCACGCGATGCGGCGGCGCTCTTCGAGCGGATCGACCCGATAGAGCGCGGCGTAGCGCGTCTTCAGCGCCTCATCGTCGCTGACGTTGGCGACGCACTCGGCGATCAACGCCTCGACCTCGTCGCGCGCGATCTTCACCGGCGCGCCGGCGACGAACATCGCGTCGTTGCCGCGTCCGTGCACCAGCGTGCGCGCCGCCATCCACAACGGCAGCAGACAGAAGAGTCGAATCCCGGTCTCGGTGGGCGGCACCGACAGCGCGTAGCGGAGCGCGCCATCGAGATGCGCCCGCGCGACGTCGAAGAGCGGAGCGACGGCCGCATGCGCGCGCTTGCGGTTCGCCGGATCGACCAGCTCGTCGATGCCGAGCCCGACGCTGCTGACCGCCGTGCGCGGGATGAACGACCAGTGGCGCGTCCGATCGTCGGTGACGTCTTTCAGGATGTTCACCAGCTGCAGGCCGGTCGCGAAGCTCTCCGCGTCCTGGCGCAGCTTGCGCTCGAGCAGCACGCCGCTGCGCGCCTCCATGCCGTTGGTGCGCAGCTCGTCGACGAACAGCTCGGTGAGCATGTGCCCGACGGTGCCGGCTACGTAGAAGCAATAGCGCTCGAGATCCGCGACCGTGTAGAGCGCGATGAAGCCGTCGTCACCGCGCGAGCGACGCGAGTAAAGGTCCATGCCGCGCGCCATCTCTGCGACCCAGCGCGTCGAGATCGCGATGGTGCTCGGACGCTGCGCGCGGAACACACGCATGATCAGCGGCATCGCGCGCGCCAGCGAGAGCTCCGCGTCGTCGCCGAGGATCGCGTCAAAGCCCGCGGCAAACTCCGACGGCGAGCGGTCCTGCTCGAGCACCTCGAGGAACGTGCGGAACAGCTCGCCGCGCACGTCGTTGGTGACTGCTGCGTGATCTTCGATCGTGTCGGCGATGCGGCACAGCAGATAGCCGAGCGTCACCGCGACCTCGAGCCGCGGCGGCAGCAGCGCGATCGGCTTGCTGAAGGTGCGTGACACGTCGGCGAGCGCCTCTTTGCAGAACGCCCAGTCCGACTCGGCGATGGTGACGGTCACTCGCTCGCGCGGCGGCGCGTCGCTGCTCGGCTGTTCGGCGGCTTTCTTGTGTACCTTGCGCATGCGCGCGGAGATCGGGCGGCCCGCGCGATGCGCCTCATAGATCGCCAGGGACTCCACGATCTCCGTCGTCTCGTCCCAGCCGATCGGCGGATTCGACTCGAACGCGCTGACCAGCGTGTGCGCGAGCTTCGCGCGAAGCGCCTCGGCGGGCGCGCTCGAGCGTGACAGTGCGGCGAGCGCGGCCGCCGAGGCGAACGTCGCGCTCGCGCTGCTCTCGACGTGCGCGTGCTCGCGCTGCAGCGTCGACTGTAGCGTCGAGTGCAGCCACTTCGTCGCGCGGCGCACCGCGGGATCGCCGGGGTTGGCCTCCGCCGCGATGAGCCCCTCGATCGCCCACGCGGTCTCGAGCACCGCGCCGTCGAACGAGCCGTCATCGCGCTGCTCGGTGCGGATGTACGCGGCGGCGCGCGTCAGCACCGCGTCGAGATCGGCGTCGGTCGCGTCCGGGCGACGGCGCATCACGACGTCGAGCGCGCGGCAAGCGAGCATCGTCGAGCGCAGGTCGGCGCGAACCGGACCGGTCGACGCGCCGAAGCCGCCGTCGGGACGCTCGCACGAGAGCAAGACGCGCAGTCCCTCGGTGAGCCCGGCGATCGACGCCTCTGCCCACGCGGCGCCGTCGAGCAGCAAGATCACCAAGCCCGCGAGCGCGTCCATCTCGATCGGCGAGCCCGCCTCGAACAGCCGCGCGAAGCCCTCGACCGAGAGGCGCCGGCGCCCGATCGTCATCCGCGCGGCCATGCCCGGGCGCATCGTGCGGCTTGTGATCGCGCGCATCATGCGGATTGCTGGCACCGCGAGTTCGCGATCCGGGATCGTCCCGAGCTGACGCGCGATCGACTCGAGCTCGCCGAGCAGCGCGTCGCTGCCGCGGCCGAGCACCTGATCGAGGTCGACCTCTTGCTCGCTCTTGCGCTCGCCGGTCTCTACCGAGCCGAGCGTCTCACGCGGCTCGACCATGCCCGCGAGCATCGGGATTGGATGCAGCGACGAGCTCGCGCTGCGGTAGCGCTCACGCACCGCGCTCGGTACCAACATCGCGGCGGGCCACTGCATCCATTCGGCGAGCGCGCCGAGTCGCTGCGGCAGCTTGTCGAGGTTTCCGTCGCTCGCCGAGCTCTGCGCTGCGCGGCCCGCCATGCGCAGAAACGCCGACGAGAACGTGCGCTTGCGCAGGTCTTGTCCGGAGAGGATCGACATCGTGCGGCGGCGCTCGGAGGCGCTCTCACGCAGCGTCGAGAACATCGCGCGGCGCAGCGAAACGGCGCCCGCATCCTCGCGCCGAAAGCAATGATAGAGCGCGTTCGACAGCACCTCTGGCACATAGGCGCGACGCGCGTCGGCGTAGTCCTCGAGCGAGCGCGCTTGCACCAGCGCCTCGACGTCTTCGAAGCCGAGCGTCATGCCCATCGCGGTCATCGGATGCACGTGGCCGAGCGCGTCGCCGACCAGCGCGACCTGGCAGCCGCCGACGTTCTTGCCGAAGTGCGTGCGCGGACGGAAGCGATTCGCCGCCCACCCCGAGAGGCCCCGCTCGAGCGCCGCGCGGAACGCTGGGCGCATACCGACAGGCAGCACTGGAGAGAACGCGTCCCACACGAACGAAGGCGTGCGCGCGCTCGGGCCGTACGAGAGCGGAATGTCGAGGCAGCCGCGCACGACGTCGTCCGCGATTCGATAGAACACTGCTGGCCCAGGTCCGCCGAGGATCACGTGACCAAAGCCCTCGCTCGGCAGCGTCACGCCGCGCAGCTCGACCGCCGCCATGTACGAGAGCACCTGGCTGTTCTCGGGGATCCCGAGCTTGTCGCGCACCGTCGACGAGCGACCATCGGCGCCGACGACGCGATCGGCGTGCACCTCGACGATGCCGCCCTCCTTGCGCTCGATGCGCAGCAGCCGCCCATCGAGCTCTTTCACGCGCGCGAACGGCAGATAGTCGATGCCGTCGGTCGCTTGCGCGCGCCGCCGCAGCGCGCTGATGATCTCGGTGTGCTCGGCGGCGAGCGCGGTGCCGTGCGGGTAGGGCATCTCGATGCCGGCAGAGCCGTCGTCCGGCAAGATCACGAAGCCGTAGCCGGTGCGCGCGTGCGCCCCCTCGAGCCGGCCGACGCGCAGCCGATCGAGCACCTCGACGCCCGGTGGATGCAACCACTCACCGGCGAAGCGCGTGGCCGCGCGCGGGTCGGCCTCGACCAGCAGCACCCGCGCACCGGTGCGCGCGAAAGCCACTGCGGCGACGCAGCCCACCGGTCCGCCACCGACCACCACCACGTCGTAGTTGCTCTTGATGCTCGTCATCGCGCTCTCTCGAAGATTGTCTCGGCTCAGTGCCACGCAGGAATCGGCGGGTGAACGTCGTTGTGAGGAGAGCTCGCGCGCGACTTGCGCCGCGATTCGAACGCGCCGAGCGCCCAGACCGGGAAGTAACGGCGGTACAGCGTGTAGTCGAGCAACGCCGTGTGAAAGAACACGCCAACCGGATCTTGCTTGCGCCAGGTGCCGTCGACCGCCTGCGACGCCGCGAGAAAGCTCGCTGCGCGCGACAGCGCCGCGAAGTTCGCTTCGTCGGCGTCGCAGAGCGCGAGCAGCGCCCACGCGGTCTGCACGTATTGGCTCTCGCTGTGCTCGACGTAGCGATCGAGCACGCTGCTCTCGTGGTGCTCGCCCCAGCCGCCATCAGGACGCTGTCGGCCGAGCAGCCACTGGCACGCACGGCGGATCGCCGGATCGTGGCTCGGTACGCCGGCCGCGATGAGCCCACGCACGCCGAACATCGTGCCGTACAGAAAGTGCACGCCCCACGCGCCCGCCCACGACCCATCGGGCCGCTGCTGCGCGCGCAGTCGCTCGACACCACGCGCGATCGCGCGGTCCACCTCGGCAGCGAGGATCCCTGGCTGTTCGCGGCGGAACTTCGCCAGCGCGGAGATGCACGACGACGTGCACTCGGAGTACGAGTGCTCAGTCATCGAGTCGCCGAACATCTCCGCCGGATTGAGCCATTCGAGCGAGAGATCGACGCGTCGAGACTCGTAGCTGCCAAAGCCGCCGTCGGCGTTCTGCGTGCGCAGGATGAAGCGCACGGCTGACGTCAGATCGTCGACCCTCGCGCGCGGCGCCGAGAGCGCGTGTCCGCCTTCGAGCCGCCCGAGCACCGCCTCCGCCGTGCAGTCGCTCACCGGCCAGCCGTGCCAGACGCCGGCGAAGCAATAGCCGCCCGTCGGATCGATGCGATGAAACTCCGCCTCGCGTCCGGTGCCCTTCTTGATCTGCTGCGACGCGAGGAAGCTGTCCGCGCGGCTGAGCGCGCTCTTCACGTCGACGTGCGCTGCTGCCGCCGCGAGCGCCTGCGCGGCGAATGACGTGTCCCACGTCGCGCTGCGTGCGCCGGCGACGCGCGCGCCACCCTCTTCGTCTTCCCACACCCAGCCGTCGAACGCGTCGAGCGCCTGCTGCAGATCCAGATCGCGCGGGTCCGCTGCGTGCAGCGCCAACATGTTCAGCAGTCCGCTCACCGGCGAGATGCTCGTGTAGCGCGTCGCGCGCAGCTCGTAGCGGATGTTCTCGCGCAGCCGCGCCAGCAGCCCCGCGCGACTCTTCGGTGTGCGCAGCTTCTCGAGCCGCGTCAGCGCGGAATAAGCGAGGGTGAGCGGCTTACTCCACGGCGTGTGCAGATCCGCCGCGCGGATGCTCGAGCGCGCCGCGCTGAAGTCGACCTTCTCCCAGCCACCCGGGAACAGCTCGTCACGCAGCTCGAGCACGCGCGGCGAGAGCGGCGCAGAAAAGCGCGACCCGGAGATCGTCGCCATCGCCATGTAGATGAGCCGTGTATGGCAGTAGTAGCGCGACGGATGGACGGGTATCCACTCCGGCAGCAGCCACATCTCTGCGGCGACCGGACTCACGCCCTTCCACTCGTAGAGTCCGACGATCGCCAGCCACAGCTTGCCCCAACTCGGCACCATCGCGGCGCCGCCCTCGCGGCGCACGAAGTCATACGCGCGCGCGACCAGCGGGTCGTTCTTCTCGACGCCGAGCAGCCGCGCGGCGACGTAGACCAGCGTCGTGACGAACAGGTAAGGCGGTGAGAGTTCGTGCAGGCCCCAGCTGCCGCACGACAGCCGCGTCGCCTCGAAATGGCGTAGGATGTTCCGCCGCCGCTCGCCGCTGAGTGGAATGCCCATCGCGTGCATCGCCAGCACGTATTGCGCGGCCAACATCGCGCACCACACGACCTCGCCCTCGAACGAGCCGTCGTCGGCTTGCTCACGCACCAGCGCGCGCACCGCGCGATCGAGCGCGCGGTCGACGTTCGCCTGCGCGTCGCTCGGCGCGCTCGCTGCCCCGCTGCCGAGCGCGACGACCGGCGCCGTGCCGCGCGAAGCACGCAGCAGCGCGCCATAGCGATCTTCTGCGCTCTTGCCGTGCAGCTTGTTGGTGAGGCGTCGCTCGGTGACCGGCGGGAGCGCCTCAGCGACACCGAACGTCCCCGCCAAAAGCCAGCCGAGCCGCGCGCCCAGATCCGCGATCGCACCGCCGCCCGTCTCGAGAGAGCGCTGCACGACGCCGCGCTGGATCAGCTGAGTGGAGCCAGCGAACAGCGTCCGCACGAAGGAGACCGCCAAGCGCCCGCGGCCACCTTCGCCGACGAGAAATCCCATCGTGCGCAGTCGCTCGCTCGGCTGCGTGCGGAACAAACGATATACGCTCTGACGCACCGCGAGCGTCGAGTCCGCGTCATCCGCGAATACCTCGTAGAGCGCGATCGCCAGCATCTCCGGGATACGCGCGCTCGAGACGCGCTGACGCCGATACGCTGCGACTGACTCTGCATCGGCGAGCGTCACCGCGTCCTCGAAGCCGAGCGTCAGCCCGAGCGCGGTCAGCGGATGATGGGCGCCCACTGCGTCGCCGACGAGCGCGAGGCCCTCGCGGCCGAACTCCGCGCGCGGATGGATCACGTTGCCAGCGAACTTCAGCGCGCGCGGCGCCCGCAGGCTGTCGCGGAACGCGCCGCGCAGCTCCGCC
>Ga0163144_10016064_pt1 | contig 15368 bp, 13 predicted proteins | sample OliLak19BULKMAT1_FD_123175 | JGI IMG/M metagenome (GOLD analysis project Ga0163144, IMG submission 123175) | Freshwater microbial mat bacterial communities from Lake Vanda, McMurdo Dry Valleys, Antarctica - Oligotrophic Lake LV.19.BULKMAT1 | ecosystem: Environmental > Aquatic > Freshwater >...
GGGCGTCGAGTTCATCCGGATGCAGCTGGGGGCACCGGATGCCTCCGGTCGGCGACGGCCGGAGCCTGCCGCCGGGACGGAGTTCACGATCCCGTGCGATCGGGTGCTGCTGGCCATCGGCCAGGGTCCGGAGCTCGACTGGCTGACCCAGCCCGGCAACGAGGGGCCCGAGGCGACAAAGCAGAAGCGCCTCAAGTCGGATGCGGTCACCTTCGAGACCGGGCGGCCGGGCGTCTTCGGGACGGGCGACGTCCGGATCGGCGCGGCAACGGTCGTCCAGGCGGTCGCCGAGGGCCGGCGCGCCGCGTACGCCGTGGATGCCTTCATGAAAGGCCTGGACCTGTCGGCCATCCGGACCCGCCAGACCCTCGCCGAGCCGCAGCCCGAGTTCCTGTCCATCGTGCCGTTCACGGCGGAGGTCAAGGAGCCGCGCTACCGGATGACCGCGCTGGAGGCCGAGGAACGCAACCACAGTTACATCGAGTACGAGCTGCCCTATACCCGCGAGGAAGCGGTCGCGGAGAGCACCCGCTGCCTCCAGTGCACGTGCGAGGCCATCGGCTTCTGCGACCTGCGCCGCCTGGGCATCGAGTACGGGACCACGCTCAAGACGCTCGAGCCACAGCACGACGCCGGGGCCGGCTACCGGAGCGTCACCGAGAACCGCTTCACAGGCGTCAACCACGACTACATCCGGGACGATTCGCACGCCTTCATCCTGCGCGAGCCGTCGCGCTGCATCGACTGCGGCCGGTGCGCGACCGTGTGCGCGGAGGTCGTCGGGGCGGCCTGTTACGACTTCATGCGCATCGGCTTCGACACGCTGGTCACGACACCCCTGGACATGAGCCTCAACGACACACCGTGCGTGTCCTGCGGCCGGTGCGCCGAGACCTGTCCGACCGGCGCACTGATGCCCAAACCGCGCGTCCTGCAGAAATTCGAGGTGGACGAGAGCCGCTGCATCCTGTGCGGTATCTGCGTGGACGCCTGCCCGTACGACGCACTCCGCCATGGTGCGGACATCGAGCTCGCCGACACGAGCCGCGCGGACCCCATGATCGACCTGATGGCGCTCGCGTCCATCGACCGCGAGACCGAAGTCACGTATATCCGGCGCGAGCGCGACTGGGCGACCCGAGCGGCCGCCGAGGGCCGTCTGATCGATAGCTCGCGGATGCTGCCGATGCTGCCGGCCGCGATCACCGGTGTGCCGGCGGGCGGCAACGGACACGGTGGTGGCCACGGCGGTCACGGTGGTGGCCACGGCGGTCACGACCACGGCGGTCCCGACCACGGGAACGGCGCCGTGGCAGCGCTGGGCCCGGGCACCCACGAGTAGTCGAGTCTTGTTCGCCCGTCTCATCCCGATCCTTGGCGCCCTGGCCGTCATGGGCGCCGTCTTCGGCGTGGCCGTGCTCATGCTGGTGTTCCTGGGCCAGGACTGGGCCGATGCGCTGTTCTGGATCCTCGCCGCGATCCTGATCATCGCCGGCCTGCTGGTCGTCACCATGCGCGACATCATCCGCTGCGGCCTGGCCATGATCGTGTGCTTCGGGGCGCTGGCCGCGATCTACGTCCTGATGGGGGCACCGTTCATCGGCGCAGCGCAGGTCATCGTCTATATCGGCGCGATCAGCGTCCTGATCCTGTTCGCGATCATGCTCACCCAGACCAAGGACGCCCCGGCGAGGCTCGTCTTCCAGACGCAGGCCGGGGCGGCGGCGATCGCATCGGTGATCATCGCCATCGTCATCGCCTTGGCGGTCGTGGCCACGGACTGGGCGCCGTCGGCCGTCCGGTTCGAGGTGGATACGGACGCGATGGCCCGGCTCCTCTTCACGGATTTCGTGTTTCCGCTGGAGATCGTCAGCGTGATCCTGCTGGCCGCGGTCGTGGGCGGCATCTTTCTGGCCAAGCGCGAACCCGGTGGCCCGTCATGAGCGACAACCTTGACGCGTACCTGATCCTGTCCGGCCTGCTGTTCGCGATCGGCTCGTTCGGATTCCTGGCCCGGCGTAACGCGATCAGCATGCTCATGTCCATCGAGCTCATGCTCAACGCGGTCAACCTCTCGATCGTGGCCTTCGGCGCGTTCATCCCCGACCTTGGCGCCCAGGGCGCGGTCATCGCCCTCATGGTCATGGCCGTGGCGGCCGGTGAGGTGACCGTCGGCCTGGCCATCGTCATCGCGATCTACCGCAACAAGAGGACGCCGCTGGTCGACGAGTACGACGCGATGCGCCGGTGAGTCCAGAGTCGCTCGCCCCGTTGCTGCTGATCCTGCCCCTGGCCGGCTTTGCGCTGACCGCGCTGATCGGGCGTCGACTGGGCAAGAATGCCCACTGGATCCCGGTCCTTGGGATCCTCGCCGTCTGGGTCATCGCGATGACCCTCGTGTTCAACGTCCTGACCGGCGTCGCGCCGCTCCTGGCCGGCAGCGAGGAGACCCACGGCTACGCCATCGTCCTGTTCAACTGGATCCCGGCCGGCGACTTCGTGGTCGACGTCGGGATCCTGATCGACCCGCTGACGGCCGCCCTGCTCATCGTGGTCACGACCATCGGGCTCCTCGTCCACGTGTACTCGATCGGGTACATGAGCCACGATCCGGGGTACTGGCGCTTCTTCGCCTATCTCAACCTGTTCATGTTCTCCATGCTCCTGCTGGTCCTCTCGGACAGCTGGCTGGTCACGTTCGTGGCCTGGGAGCTGGTCGGCCTGTCCAGCTACCTGTTGATCGGCTTCTGGTACCGCAAGCGCTCGGCGATGCTGGCCGCCAAGAAGGCGTTCATCGTCAACCGCGTCGGCGATGTCGGGTTCGCGCTCGGGATCATGGCCATCTTCATCAACACCGGGGCGGCCGGCGAGGCGACGCTCAACATCCGCGAGTCGATCGAGGTCCTCCTTCACCAGGGTGATGCCAACCCGGTCCCGCTGTTCGCGGTGGCGCTCCTGATCTTTGCCGGAGCGATGGGCAAGAGTGCCCAGTTCCCGCTCCACGTCTGGCTGCCGGATGCGATGGAAGGCCCCACCCCGGTCTCCGCCCTGATCCATGCCGCGACGATGGTCAACGCCGGTGTCTATCTCGTGGCCCGCGCCAATCCCCTCTTCGCCTCCGCCCCGGACGCGATGATCATCGTGGCCGCCATCGGCATCTTCACGGCCATCCTGGCCGCGAGCATCGCGATGACCCAGACGGACATCAAGCGGGTCCTCGCCTACTCCACGCTGTCGCAGCTCGGGTACATGTTCGCGGCGCTCGGGGTCGGGGCGTTCACCGCGGCCATCTTCCACCTGATGACCCACGGCTTCTTCAAGGGTCTGCTGTTCCTGGGCTCTGGATCGGTCATCCACGCCGTCCACGATGAGCAGGACATGCGCAAGATGGGCGGCCTGAGCAAGAAGATCCCGATCACCTACGTGACGATGCTGATCGGGTCGATCGCGATCGCGGGCATCCCGCCGCTGGCCGGCTTCTTCTCCAAGGACGAGATCCTGGGCGAGGCATTCAAGTTCGGTTTCTACTGGGTCTGGGGTATCGGGCTGTTCGTCGCGCTGCTGACCGCGTTCTACATGTTCCGGTTGATGGGCATGACCTTCTGGGGCACCTTCCGCGGCCCCAGGGAGGTCTGGGACAAGATCCACGAGTCCCCGCTGGTCATGACCGTGCCGCTGATCCTGCTGGCCATCCCGTCCGTCCTCCTGGGGATGGCGCTTGGCCTGCCGCTGGGCGACAGCACGCTCAAGCACTGGCTGGAGTCAACGTTCCATGAGGCGGAGGAGATCCTGGCCCTGCCCCACGAGCCGTACGCGCTGCTGGGCATCGATGGCGGGCTGATCCTGGCCAGCGTCACGGTGGCGGGCCTTGGGCTGATGCTCGCCTGGCGCCTGTTCGGCGTCGAGATCGGGGGCATCCGGCTGGGCGCCCGTCCGGAGCGGGTCCGTGAACTGTCGGCCAGGGTGCCCTTCCTGTACCGCGCTTCGCTCAACAAATGGTGGTTCGACGAACTCAACGACCTCCTCTTCATCCGCATCGGCGGGCGGATCGCGGACGCGCTGTTCTGGTTCGACCGGAACGTCATCGACGGCACGGTCAACGGCGTCGGTCGAGTGACGGTGGAAGCCGGTCGTGGCCTGCGCCACGTCCAGACGGGCCGCGTCCAGAATTACGCCCTGGGCATCGCCCTGGGACTCATCGCGATGGCCGGCTCGTACCTCTTCCTGGCGGGTCGCTGATGGATATCGGCAGCCTGCCCATCCTGACGATCATCACGTTCCTGCCGCTGGTCGGCGCCCTGGTCGTGGCAGCACTTCCATCATCGCTGACCCGGCCCGTCGCCCTGGGTTTCGCCCTGGCGACCTGGGTGGTCAGCCTGTTCCTGCTGATCGGCTACCTGCCCGGACGTGACGGCGCGGCGTTCCAGTACGTGGAGACCCTGGACTGGATCCCCTTGTTCGGCATCCAGTACAAGCTCGGCGTGGACGGACTGGGCGTCGCGCTCGTGGTCCTGACCACGACCATGTCGTGGATCGCCATCATGGCCAGCTGGACACCGATCCAGACGCGGATCAAGGAATACATGATCGCTTTCCTCGTGCTGGAGGTCGGGATGATCGGCGTCTTCCTGGCCCTGGACCTGTTCCTGTTCTACATCTTCTGGGAGATCGTCCTCGTCCCGATGTACCTGATCATCGGGATCTGGGGCGGGGCGAACCGCATCTACGCGACGATCAAGTTCGTGCTCTACACCCTGGTCGGGTCGCTGCTCATGCTGGTGGCGATCCTCGCGACCGGGTTCGCCTATCAATCGGCGACGGGCTCGTGGGTTGGCGCCTTCGACTTCCTGACGCTGCGCGCCTTCGCCGAATCGAGTGGCTTCGCCGAGGCCCTTCAGGTGGGCGCGTTCCTGGCCTTCTTCCTGGCCTTCGCCATCAAGGTCCCCATGTTCCCGTTCCATACCTGGCTACCGGATGCCCACACGGAGGCGCCCACTGCCGGTTCGGTGATCCTGGCCGCGGTCATGCTCAAGCTCGGCGCATATGGGTTCATCCGGTTCGCCATCCCGCTCTACCCGGATGCGGCCCAGACGTTTGCGGGCGTGATCATCGTGCTCTCGCTGATCGCCATCATCTACGGCGCGATCGTCGCCCTCATCCAGCCCGACCTGAAGCGCCTGGTGGCCTATTCGTCGGTCAGCCACATGGGCTTCGTCACGCTCGGGCTGTTCGTGTTCACGGAGCAGGGCATCCAGGGCGCGATCCTGCAGATGATCAATCACGGCCTGATCACCGGTGGGCTGTTCCTGCTCGTCGGGATCATCTACGAGCGGACCCATGATCGAACGATCGCCAGGATGGGCGGCCTCGCCGCGCGGACGCCGGTCTACGTCGCCATCTTCGGGTTCTTCGTGTTCGCATCCGGCGGCCTGCCCGGCCTGTCCGGCTTCGTCGGAGAATTCCTGACCCTGGTCGGCACCTTTGCGGTCAGCCCGATCGCGGCCGCCGTGGCGACCTTGGTGATGATCCTGGCCGCGGGATACCTGCTCTACATGTTCGGCCGGATGGTGTTTGGCGAGGTGTCCGGATTCCTGGCCGACCTGGGCGACCATCTGACCGACATCCGGCCCGTGGAGATCCTGACCCTCACGCCGTTGGCCGCGCTCATCGTGGTCTTCGGCGTCCAGCCCGGATTGCTCCTCAACCTCGTTGACACGACCGTTTCGGATACGCTCCGCTCGGCGACCGCGGGCACGGCCATCGCGATCGGTCCGGAGTTCGTGGTCGTCGGCGTCGGGGTCGTGGTGGTCGGTATCCTCGCGCGGATCGGGTGGGTCCTGGCGACGGGCTCGGGTCGCCCGGTCGGCGCCGCGCCGGCGGGCCCGGAAGGCGGGGCCGCGCATTGAGTTTCGGCGACCTGACCACGATCGCGCCGATCGTGCTCGCGGTCCTGACCGCGGCCGCCGTGCTGTTCGTGGACATGGCCTGGCCTGGGCGCTCAACGGTGGCGATCGGGACCGCGCTCGTGGGCCTGGGCCTGACCGCCGTCGCCACGATCGTCGTGGGCGAGACGCCGGCGACCGCATTCGGCGGCTCGTACACGGTCGATGCCCTGACCACGTTCCTGGACATCCTGTTCATCGCCATCGTCGCGCTGACCATCGTCTTCGCTCCGGACTACCTGCTGCCACGTGGCCTGCCCGTGGCGGAGTTCGCCATCGTGCTCATCTTCGCCATGACCGGCGCGATGCTCCTCGCAGGCTCGACCGATCTGCTGCTCCTCTTCCTGGGCCTGGAGTTGATGGTCCTGCCCGGCTATCTGCTGGCCGGCTATCACAAGACCGACGCCTACTCGACCGAAGGCGCGATCAAGTACTTCCTGCTGGGCTCGTTCAGCTCGGCCATCTTCCTGTTCGGGCTCGCCTTCGTGTGGGGCCTGACCGGGACGACCAGTGTGGCCGGCGTGGCGAGCAAACTGACCGAGATCGTCGCCGGGGCGGCGCCCCTGTCCGCCGGCCTGGCCATGGGTCTCGCCTTCATGACCACCGGCGTCGCGTTCAAGATCGCCGCCGTGCCGTTCCACTACTGGACGCCGGACGCGTACCAGGGGTCGCCGACGCCGATCACCGGCTATCTGTCCGTGGGGCCCAAGATCGGTGCCTTCGCACTGATCCTGCGGTTGTTCGTGGAAGCCCTGGGGCCGCTGGCCGAGTACTGGCTGCCGGTCGTGGTGGTCCTCGCGGCGCTGACCATGACCCTGGGCAACCTCGTCGCCCTGACCCAGGACAACGTCAAGCGGATGCTGGCCTACAGCTCCATCGCCCACACCGGCTACATGCTCGTGGGCCTGGCCGCGTACGCCGCCGGCGAGATCCAGGGCCTTGAAGGCCTGCTCTTCTACGGTGCGGCCTACACGTTCATGAACCTTGGCGCGTTCGCGGTCATCTCTGCGCTTCAGAAGCGCGCCGGGGTCACGTCCTCGCTGGACACGTTCGCGGGCCTGGGTCGCAAGGAGCCGCTGCTGGCCATCCTGATGACCCTGTTCCTGCTGTCACTCACAGGCATCCCGCCGCTTGCCGGGTTCTTCGCCAAGGCGTACGTGATCATCGCGGCGGTGCAGGCGGGCGGGGCGTTGACGGTCCTGGCCGTCATCGCGGTCCTCAACGCGGCCGCGGCCGCGTTCTATTACCTGCGGGTCATCGTCTACATGTTCATGCGCGATCCGATCAACGATGCCCCGGCCCAGCGCCACGGGGCCCTGCTGTGGGGCGGCCTGGCGGCGGCCACCGCGCTGACCCTGCTGCTGGGCCTGTTCCCGGGCACGCTCGTGGACATCGTGGGTCGTGCGGCCTGCGCAATCTCGGCCTGCCCGGGCTGAGTCGCCGCCGCCGGGGCCTCGGCCCTGATGGCGCGATCCGTGCGCACCGGCGCCTATCCGCGTTCCACTGTCCGCGCGAGGGCCGCAAGGAATGGCCCGACTCGTCGCGCGGAGGCGAGGCGCAGGTCGGCGACCGCCAGGAGTTCAAGCGGAGCGGGCGTGGCACCGGCGTGGATCGCCACCGCCACGCCCACCAGGGCAGGGTTCAGGCCTCGCGCCGACGCGACGGCCTCGAATGCGTCGACATCGCTCAGTTCATCGCCGAGAACGACGACGGCGCCCGGACGATGGCGGGCCAGCAAGCGCTCGACCGCTTCGTGCTTGCCGCCGGCATCGATCGGTCGGAGGTCCACCACGGACCGGCCGCGGTAATGGGACAGTCCGTGGTCGGAGATTCCTTCGCGCGTTTCCACCACCGCGATGGCGGCGAGGACAGCGGCCCGCGCGGCAGGCACATCCTCCGCCTGGCGAACGTGGAACGCGACGGACGGACCCTTGCGCTCGACGTACAGCCAGGGCGGCGTACCGAGTTCCGTGGCGACGTCGCGGGCCAGCGCCTCCGCGGGATCGCGATGTCGATCGAACCGGGGCTCGGTGACCACCGGGGCCGACGCCGCGCGACCGCCGCGCGCCACGGTCGCGTGCTGCAGGCCGTGGTCGCCCAGGTACTCGACCCCGCCGACCCGGACCCGCGCCGCCACATCCGCCACGGTCCGCCCGGTCAGGATCACGACGTGCAGCCGTCCTGGCCGGTCGGTGGCAAGGCGCGCGAGATGGCGGAGCGCCCGTTGCGCGGCGGGCTCCACGTGCGCGCGCGCAGGGTCGCGCGACCCGACCGAGAGCGTCCCATCAAAGTCGGCCACGACCAGGAGGGGCGAGCGGGCGCCGGCCAACCGGTCGATCGCGATGTCGACGTCCGCCCGGGTCGATACGAGCGGGGCCCTGGCAGCCAACGCGGCGTCCGGGGCGACCCCGGTCACGGGGTGACGGTGACGCCGGGCAGGATCGTCCCCAGGCCGCGAGCCATGATGTCCGGACCGATCCCGCCGAGGGCCCCGTCGCGGACGATGCCGTCCTTGTCGACCCAGAAATGGACGGGCAGCGCGATCGCATCCCAGCGCAGGGCCGCGGCGCCATCCAGGTCCAGGCCCAGCGGGAACGTCGTCCCAAGGCGCTCCGCGAACGCGGCGACGATGCCCTCTTCTTCCTTGACGTCGATGGCCAGGACGACCAGGCCGTCCGCCTCATAGCGCGCGTAGAAGCCGTTCATCAGCGGGAACTCGTCCACGCACGGCGGACACCAGGTAGCCATGAAGTTGACCCAGACCGGCTTGCCCTTGAGGCTGGCCAGATCGATCGTACCGCCGCCCACTTGCGGGATGACCAGGGGCGGGGCGGATTCACCGATGTGGAAGAGCGCCGATGGGTCATCTGAGCTCGCGCCGGAGGCGGCGGAGGGGCTCGCCGAGGGCGCGCCGCTGGGCGAAGCCGAGGGACCGGCCGGCGTGGTCGAGCTGTCGGGCCCGTCGGACGGGACGGATGCGCTCGCCGATGGCGCCGCCACGGCGGATGGCGCCGGACCGGCGGCGATCGGATCCGGGGCGAACGCGAGGATGGCGCCCATGATCAGAGCGGCGGCGACCACGCCGGAGACGAGGCCAAGAACGATGGCGAGGGCGGGCCGCATGGTGGCGCGGAGGGTACCAGTACTGGTGGTCAGGGGCGTGACGCGAAGGTCGGCGGTAGGATTTCGGTCTGATGGCTTCCCTGGGCGAGCGGATCCGCACTCGAGTCCTGCCAGCACTGCTGACAGCATCGGGGGTCACGCTGCTCGCGGCGGGCCTGCTCAGCTACATCCCGCCGGTGACCGCGGAACCGGCCCCCAGCGGTCCGTCGGTCACGGCCAGCCCGACGACGGCCCCCACGCCCAGCCCGCTCATCACGCTGCCTCCGCTCGGGTCGATGCCCCCGCCATCCGCCAGCCCCAGCGCTGATCCTGATCGAGTGGCGACGCGTGTCCGGATCGCCGCCCTGGACATCGACATGCCGGTGGTCGCGGGCCCGGCCGGCTACCCGTTCTGCGATGTCGCGATGTACCTGGAGGCCGACGGGCTGAAACAACCTGGCCAGGGAGCCGCGACGTACCTCTTTGGTCATGCCCGAACCGGCATGTTCCTGCCGCTGCTCGAGACCCCCGAGGAACGGCAGCGCGGCATGGTCGTGGAGGTCTGGACGAGCGACGACTACAAGTTCCTGTACGAGATCGTGGATGTCCGTCGCGCCCAGATCACCCTGGACGGTGCGCTCGCCGCGGACTCTGAGGAGCTCTGGCTTCAGACCTCGGAGGGTCCAAAGGGCACGAAGGGCAAGACCCAGGTCATCGCCGAGCCGCTGTCCGTGGAGCGCGCAGTTCCCGCGGACGCCCACCCCATCGCCAAGCCGATCGACTGCAGCTGACCGCCTGAACCGCGTCGATCGACGGATCGGACCTCAGATCCAGTCGATCTTGCGGAGCACGACCGCCGCGGCACCCGCGGCCCCGACGATCGCGCCGGTGACCAGCCAGAAGCTGCCGGCCTCCACGTTCGCCTCGCTCATCCCGAAGATCCCGGCGAAGGCCCCCACGCCGGCCAGGATGACGGTCACCCCGGTCAGCCGCTTCATGATCGTCGACAGGTTGTTGTTGATCTGGGTGAGGTAGACGTCCAGCGTCGATGACGCGAGCTCTCGATAGTTGTCCAGCTCGTCGGTCAGGCGGATCACGTGGTCGTACACGTCGCGGAAGTAGACCAGCTCCTCCGCGTCGATGAGTGGCAGGTCGCGGTTGGTGAGCTGATTGAAGACCTCGCGCGTGGGGCTGGCGGCGCGGCGCACCTCGATGAGTTCACGCTTGAGGGCGAACAATTCTTCCAGGGCCTTCGGCGAGGCGTGTCCGATGACCGCGTCCTGGACCGCGTCGAGGGCATCTCCCAGCTCGTCGGCGAACGGGAAGTAGCCGTCCACGATGTCGTCCGACAGTGACCACAGGAGGTGGTCCGGACCCTGCGCCATGATCTCCGCGAGGCTCTTTCGAAGGTGGTGGGTGGCCCGCGGATCCCAACCCCCATCGTGGACGGTGAGAAGGTAGCGCGGGCCAAGGACGAGGTCGATCTCGCTGGCCACGAACCGCCGGCCGTGACTGAGTGCGAACAGCACGAGGTGGACGACGCCGTCCGTACTCTCGATCTTGGCGCGCTGGTTGCCCTCCAGGACGTCCTCGACGATGAGGGGGTGCAAGCCCATGGCCGCCCCAACCGTCTCCACCTGGGCGGACGAGGGAGCCGTCAGGTCCACCCAGATCGTCGTGTCCTGCGCCGCGAGCATCGCCGCGAGGCCCGCGAGTGCCGCCTCGCCCTCAACCTCGCGGACCTGGCCACCGCTGGCGGCCGCGACCCGGATCTGACCTGGCGCCCCGGACGATGTGGGGACGGTACGGCGCGTCAACGGCTCGCCGGTGGGAGCGGCGGGAAGCTCAGCGGGTGACGTCGGGACCGGCGTTGCCATCGCCGGCCAGCATACCCGGCCCGTCCGCGACCGCGTCCGCGCTGGCGGTGGGCGACTCCCGGGAAGACCGTCGTCGCGACGAGCGGCCGCCCAACACGAGCGCCGGCGGGATGGCCGCGACGGTCACGATGGCGGCCACCACGAAGAGCCCGACCATGATCGACGCCGCCTCGCGCGACGCCCATGACTCCAGGGCCTCAACGACAAGCGGGTCGCGCAACGGTCGATCGCGCAACGCCTCGGGGATGTAGGCGAGGTACGCGTCGGGCGTCGCGTAGATGTCGGCGGACAGGCGGTCGATGGTCGTCGAGCCGTAGGCTGTCAGGATCGCCAGGCCGACCGCCATGCCGATCATCCGGGCGACGGTCACGACGGACGATGCCGCCCCGAAGGCATGTCGCCCGGCGGCCTCCACGGCGGCCGCGGAACGCGGGGTCACGGTCAGCCCGAAACCCAGGCCGTAGGCACCCAGGGAGGCGGCCGTTGTCGCGATGTCCGTGGCCGCGGTCCAGCGCGCCATCGCGGCCAGGCCCGCGACGCTCAGGGCGATGCCGATCAAGGTGACCACGCGATAACTGGCGATGCGAACCAGGAACCCCGACACCAGCGCGCCCGCCGCCGTGGCACCGGCCAGCGCGCCGAGCGCGGCGCGCTGCTCATCCGGCCCACCGTAGAGGGCCCGGTCCACGAAGACCGCCCCGCCGATGATGGCCGTGGCGAAGGCGTATCCGGTCAGCAGCGAGACCAGGCCGGCCGCGCTGAACGAGCCGCTGCGGAATAGGCGCACATCCAGGAAGGGCTCGCTGATCCGAAGCGCCCGGACGACGGCCAGCAGCGTGGCCAGGACGGCCAGTCCCCCCAGGACCAGCGAGACGGTGCCCGGATCAAGGTCCGTACCGGCGATCGTGGTCGCCCCGATGAGGGTCAGCCCAAGCAACCCGGCGGCCGTGGCGATCCCGAACAGCGCCGCACCAGCGACGTCCACCGAGCCCTGGTGACGTGGCGTCTCCCAGCCCGCCGAGGCGGCCCAGGCCAGCGCCAGCGCAGCGATCCCGATCGGGACGTTGACGTAGAAGATCCAGCGCCACGCCGGAGAGAGCAGCGCCTCGGCGGACCCGCCGGTCGCGCCCGCGGCCGCGAGGGCATCGGCGGGATGGATCGCGCCCAGGATGGCTGCCCCCAGGAACGGTCCTGCGGCCATGCCCAGGAATGTGAGCGCGCCGATCACGCCTAGCGCTCGCGCACGGTCGTGGCCTTCGTACAGGTGCGCCGCGGCCGCGGTGCCGACCGGAACGAGGATCCCACCGCCGGCAGCCTGCACGAGCCGAGCGGCGATGAGCTGGTCCAGGTCCTGGGCGGCGCCGGCCAGCGCGGACCCCACGATGAAGATGCCCAGTGCGGTCAGAAACAGGCGTCGGGCGCCCCACAGGTCGGCGAGCCGTCCGGCCAGCGGCATCGCCAGCACGTACACGAGCAGGTAGCCGTTGATGATCCAGCTCGCCTTGCGCAGCTCCAGCCAGGCGGTGGTACCCGCGGCGTCCACGAGATCGGCCAGGATGGACGGCAGCGCGACGGCCGTGATCATCAGCTCCAGGCCGGCCAGGAACACGCCCGCGCCGAGCACCACGAGCAGCACGAACCTCGACCGACGGTCCATCGCGGCCAGTGTAGGTGCGACGGCGCTTCGGCGGCCGACGACGCGGCCGATGTGGCGCGGCGGCCGACCTGGCGGCGCGGCCGACCTGGCGGCGCGCAACCCCGCCAAATGCGCGCCTACAGCAGCGTTGGGCGCCCTGTCAGGCTGCGCAGCCTCCCCAGTGCGCCCGGTCCGAGGACGATTCGTGCGGGGAGTCACCACTTGATGTCAGCGGATGGACCATCCAGAGCGTCGACGAGGGTGGCCAGGCCGCCCAATGCTCCCCGGGACGCGCATTTGGCGGAATACGCGACCCGACGCGGCCCGACGCGGCCTTGACACAACCCTGGCTCCGGCCTAGCATCAACGAACGTTGATATCAACCGCCGTTGATGCGACGCCCGGCAGCAGCCGACCCCCACCACCCGGAGACCCCACCAGCCCGTGCCGACCCCCGCCCGGTTCCGCTCCACGATCGCGTCGATCGTGCTCCAGCCCGAGGATCTGCGCGAGCTGCGCACCTTCCACAAGGCCCTCGCGGATGTGAACCGGCTGCGCATCGTGCGCCGGCTCGCGGCGAGTGAAGCGAGCATGGCGGAGCTGATCGCCCACGTCGGCCTGAGCCAGCCGCTGGTCAGCCACCACCTCAAGCGGCTCCGCGTGGCCGGCCTCATCGAGACCCGCCGGGTCGGCCGCGAGACCGTGGCCACCCTCCGCGCAGAAGCCTTCGGCGAGGTCGCGGCCCGCGAACGGGCCATCCTCGGCTTCGTCGGATAGCGCAGGCTGACGGACCGGTGACCATCTCCAACGACACCCGCTCGCGCATCAAACACGCCTTCGAGCCGATCGCGATCGGGATGGGTCGGCTCGGCCTGACCCCCGATGCCCTGACGTTGATCGGTTTTGCCATCACGGTCGCGGGCGCCGGCCTGCTCAGCCAGCAGCAGTGGCTGGCGGGTGGCGTCGTCGTCCTTGTCGGAGGCGCCTTCGATATGCTCGACGGCACGCTCGCCCGGGCGACTGGCAAGGCCAGCCCGTTCGGCGCCTTCTTGGACAGCGTGTTCGACCGCTGGGGCGAGGCCCTCGTCTACCTGGGGATCGTCATCGGCACCTCGTTCGCGGGTTTCGCGGAAGGCGCCTACTTCGCTGCGGCAGCCATGGGCGCAGCCTTCATGGTCAGCTACACCCGGGCCAAGTCGGAGGGACTCGGGTTCACCAGCGGGACCGGGATGGGCGCCATCGGCATCATGCCGCGCGAGGTCCGCCTGGTGGTGCTGTCTCTTGGGCTGATCCTTGCGCCGATGCCCATCTACGAGGCCCTCCCGCCAAACGCCGGGTGCATGGGGCCGTGCGACTTCCCGCAGGGCGGCACCTTGGCCATCGCCCTCACCATCATCACGATCGGCGCCACCATCACCACCATCCAGCGGATCCTTCATGTCCGCAGCCAGGCCAAGTCGGCCGACCGACCCACGATCCAGTAAAAGGGAGCAAGGAACCACCGTGAGCAAGAACGCCAACAACGGCAACAGCAAGATCGGCGCGACGCCATCCAACACGTGGGCGGGCGCCGGGCGCCGCGGCGACGGCAAGGTCCGCGTCGCGATCGTGGGCGTGGGCAACTGCGCGAGCAGCCTCGTCCAGGGGCGCTACTACTACGAGGACGCCAAGGACGACGACTTCGTCCCGGGGTTGATGCACGTCAACCTGGGCGGTTACCACGTCCGCGACATCGACTTCGTGGCGGCCTTCGACATCGACAAGAACAAGGTCGGCAAGGACCTGGCCGAGGCGATCTACACCAAGCCGAACAACACGATCGTCTTTCAGAAGGTCGCGACGACCGGCGTGATGGTCGAGCGCGGCATGGTCCACGACGGTCTCGGCAAGTACCTCAGCCAGATCATCGAGAAGGCGCCGGGCGAGACGGCCGACATCGTGGGCATCCTCAAGGAGCGCGAGGTCGATGTCATGGTCTCCTACCTGCCGGTCGGCAGCGAGGAGGCCACCAAGTGGTACGCGGAGCAGGCGCTGGCCGCGGGTGTGGCCTTCGTCAACGCGATCCCAGTGTTCATCGGTCGCGAGCCGTACTGGCAGCGCCGCTTTGCCGATGCGGGCCTGCCGCTGATCGGCGACGACATCAAGAGCCAGGTCGGGGCGACCATCACCCATCGCGTCCTGACCCGCCTGTTCATGGATCGCGGCGTTCGCCTGGACTGCACCTACCAGCTGAACTTCGGCGGCAACACGGACTTCCTGAACATGCTGGAGCGCGAGCGCCTGGAGTCCAAGAAGATCTCCAAGACCAACGCGGTCACCTCCATGCTCGATTACGAGCTGGACTCGGACGACATCCACGTCGGCCCCAGCGATCACGTGCCGTGGCTCCTGGACCGCAAGTGGTGCTACATCCGGATGGAGGGGACGACCTTCGGCGACGTGCCGCTCAACGCGGAGCTCAAGCTGGAGGTCTGGGACAGCCCCAACAGCGCGGGCGTCATCACCGACGCCATCCGCTGCCTGAAGCTTGGCCTGGATCGCGGTCTCAAGGGCACGCTCGTCGCGCCCAGCAGCTACTTCATGAAGAGCCCGCCCCAGCAGATCCACGACGACATCGCGTTCAACCGGGTGGAAGCATTCATCCGGGGCGAGGACAACGAGACGCTCGTGGGCACGGAGAAGGCCGCGAAGCGGACCTACCGCAAGCTCGCCGGGTCCAAGGCCAAGGTCGCGGCCGCCGCGGCGCAATGACCGCTGGCGAGGAGCCCGTGAGGGCCGGCCGGAAGCCGCTGGGCGCCGGCCGGAAGCCAC
>Ga0163144_10016065_pt1 | contig 15368 bp, 14 predicted proteins | sample OliLak19BULKMAT1_FD_123175 | JGI IMG/M metagenome (GOLD analysis project Ga0163144, IMG submission 123175) | Freshwater microbial mat bacterial communities from Lake Vanda, McMurdo Dry Valleys, Antarctica - Oligotrophic Lake LV.19.BULKMAT1 | ecosystem: Environmental > Aquatic > Freshwater >...
GTTCCTCTGAATTCACGTACCCCCGAATTTGTTTTGTACGTTTAATGTGAAATGAAAGCGCCGCTATAGATAATGTCGAGACTCATGCGCCGCCCAGCATTAAAGTGCCGGGCTAAGGGAAAAAAAAGTCCACTAAACAATACCTTCGCCAATTTTGATTATCACGGACAAGGCGGGCGTTGTCCCTACAAATTCTCCCGTGGCGGGTTTTTAATGTAGGGACACGGCCTGCCGTGTCCGCTGATGATGGATGGTATCAATCGGATTTTGGCGAAGGTATTGCAGTATACCTCGAATTGTTATCTTGGCGGGTCGGCAAGCCACCCCCTACAGAATGTTCCATCGTGCGGCGTTTTGTTCATTGTTCGGCGGATTATCGAGTGAGGATGTTGAACGGTCAGCCGTATCCAGCGTGGTCATGGTTCGCGCATCCCGTCAGGCAGGGCGCGGGCGGAATCGGCAGCGGTGAAGCCGACAAATGGCGTCTGAGAGACTTCCCCCACCCCGCCGATAGATTTCACCCGCCACTGATACGACCCAGCCACCAATGGCGCGGGCAAAGTCGCGGAGCAAACGCCACCGATACAGTCCGCCGCTAAGGCTTGGATTTTGGGCAATGGCGTAGCGCCTACTGGTTTAACAATTAAGACATATTTTGTCCCCGTCGGGACGGTCTGCCACGAGAAGGTCGGGTTCAGGCCGGTGATAGAATCCGGCGGCGGGCTGACCATCGTCACGCGCCCCGGCAAATCGACTTGATACGTCCAGCGCGCCGTTAACAGGTTGCCCGCGCTATTGACCGCCCGCACCTCCCATTGGAATTTTGCGCCGTCTTTGACCAACACCCCGTAATTGGCCGGATTAACCGCGCAATCTACCGCGCACCAAAGCGACCAATCAACATTCTGATTGAGCGTTTTCAGTTTTACGCCCGCCCCGTCATAGAAGGTGACGGTATGCTTTTTGGCGAGGCCGCCGGGTTTGAAGCGCACTGTCGCGTCTGAGGTCAGCGCCCCATTCGCCGGGGACAACAACACCGGCATTTGCGGCGGAATCTGCTCACGGGCGCGGTCACTGCCCAAAATTTGCCAATCGAGGTTATTGGTCAAGCCTGCGCCGGATGCACCGTCATACAAGACCGTGACCCAATCCGCCCCGCTGATGACTTTTAGTGTGCCGGTTTTGCGGTCAACCCGCCAGACATCGGGCTTGGTGTCGCGGTTGAAATCGGCGACGACGAATCCCAACAGGGTCATATCGGTATGGCTGGCCGGAAATGGCACATCAGAAACGGCCAATTGGGTCAAAAAATCTGTGCCATTGATGACCGTTATACGCGGCTGACCACTCGCGCCACCGCGTGGATTGATACGCCACAGGTCGGGGATGCCGTCGCTGTTGTAATCAGAAGCGGCCAATTGGGCATCGGCATAGGCTGAGGGCGCGACCAAGGCGGTCTGAACATCGGCCAGCAGCGAGAAGAAATTACCGCCGTCCACGATTTTCAGGTACAGCTTATTGGTACTCGCATCTGGGATGAAGGCGTAGATATCGAGGCTGCCGTCGCGGTTGTAATCGGCCACCGCGAAACGCACATCATCGGTCAGAGGCGGCAGCACCGTCGGGGTATCTTCCAACAGGTCATACACAATCTCGCCGCGTATATCCAGAATCCGCAGCGCGGTGGTCAGGCTATCGTCCATCCGACGGTGAAACAGCCAGACATCCGGCGTGTTATCCCCGTTATAGTCGCCCGCCGCAAACGCGGTATTGAGCGCCACTGGCTGCTGCGGGAGCGTGGTCTGCTTGAAGTGCATCAACTGAGTCGGGTTGCGCCCGTTGAATACCCAGACTTTGGTATCTGCGCCATCATCGGGACGCAAATCTACCGCCCATAAATCGGGATAACCGTCGCGGTTATAGTCCAGTCGTTGGTCTGAGACAACTACCGGAACAGGGGTTGAACTTGGGGCTGTCGGATTCGGGATAATGGTCGGGACGGGGCCGCCGGGGTTTGTATAGGTGATTTGACCGTTGCCCGCGCACGCCGTAAAGCCGTCGCTCACGCGGCGCATACACCCCTGATAGGTCGAGCCGCCGTCTTGCACCAACCAGCCGCCGAATACATTTCCGCCGATATTGACGAACGTTTGCGCGTCAGGATAGCCAAAACTATTGGGGTCGTATTGGCGCAGCGAGAGATGGACGTGTGGCCCACTGGCGAATCCGCCGCACCCCGTCGCCATGCCTTCATCGGCAATCCATTGGCCGCGCTGCACGACTTGACCGTTACTGATGCGAATATTGACGACATGATAATAGCCCGTCCGCCACCCGCCGGGATGATCAATCCGAATCAGATTCGGGCAATCTGTTGGAACCCACGCGATTCCGCCATCAGCCGAACGGATTTTGCCCACGCCGCTGCCGGGGAAAGCGAGGTCGATAGCGCTCCACGGGCGGCTGTTCGTGCCTGCGCCATTGGGATGTGGCCCGCCGGTCAGAGTCCATGTCTCGCCCATCGCATACGGCAAACCGAGGTCAGCCACCGCACGCGGGGCATTTGCGCCCGCCATCATCATCGAACGGGCGGCCTCTGGCATCACGCCAACCGGGACGCGACTCAAGGCGGCGTCAAATTCTGGGGTATTTTCCAGCAATACATCCCATTTTTCGCCGTCTTGATAGGCTAAAAACAGGCGGATGTCCGGCTCAACATGGATTCCGTCCGGCGCACGGACGGTCAATAGGCCAAATGCCCACCCTTCGCGTATGGTGATGTCACCCGCCCGTATCCGGTCAGATTCTTCAGCGCGGAGGGTCGAAGTCCCCATTAACGCGGCGCGGACGGCCTCGCTAACCTCAGCGACGGCGGCGGGGTTGGTCTGTGCGGGCAGCGGTATTGGTTGTGCAACGATGGCTTGAATTAGAATGAACAGGGCGGCCAGCACCCAGAATAGGCGTTTCATAGGGGGGACTCACTACCATTTAGTTTCATACAATCAGTATACTGGGGAACTAGATAGTTAAGAACAAACGATAGGGCGGCCCATGGGTCGCCCCTACGAATCACAATAATTTGTAGGGGGTGTCATGTCCCCGTCCGAATTGCGATACACATAGGTAGATAGGGGAAAATCAATGGAATTGGGACAATTTTTGGGGATATTGTTGCGGCGCTGGTACTGCGTGATTTTGCCGGTATTGGTGGTCGGGTTGATGGTCTCGCCTGACTTGTTGGCGCGTCCCAACGGGGGCGGATATACCGCGTCCATCCGATATACCGCCGCGCAAGTGTTGGACGCCATCCCGAATCGGGACGGGGACTATCAGGACGTGTGGCTGGCGTCAGAATTGACCGTGAACGCCTTCACCGATTGGGTGCTGGGCAGTCGATTCCAACAGACCATCCGCGAGCAATTGGCGGAGCAACAGATTGAGGTCGATGGATTCTCGGTCAGCGCGGAAAATGAGAAAAGCGTCGGCAAAATCACGCTCACCAGCGGGGATGAGGCGCAATTGACCGCCATCACCGCCGCCGCTGTCGAGATTTTACAATCGACCTCCAGTGAGATTTTCCCCCAATTGGGCGGGGTCGCCGCCCAAGTTGAGTTGTTAGACGCCCCGACGGTTTCCAGCGTCCCAGCCCCCATCGCCAGCCGCCTCACGCCGGTGATTAAGCTAATTCTGGCGGCAGTTGCCGGGGTGGTGCTGGCGCTGGCTATAGAATACGCCGACCCCTATTTACGCCGCCGCGCCCAATTGGAATCGGCAGGCGTCACGGTGCTATCGGCAGTGCCGAGGGAGTAATGGCGGACACGGCAGGCGAAACGGATAGGTCAGTCGAAACGGACACGGCAGTGCCGTGTCCCTACGGGGTTGCGGTGTCGCTGAAATAGTTATAGGGTTGTGGTGTTTCAGGACGGGCGGGCAAGCCTCGCCCCTACGGGGTTGCGGTGTCGCTGAAATAGTCATAGGGTTGTGGTGTTTCAGGACGGGCGGGCTACTGATGACTTTTCTCTTGCATCATGAAATACCATGCAATCGACGCGACGGCGAGGCCAATCACAGCGCCCAACGGCACGCCAATCAACAGCGCCCGCCCAGTATCTGCGCCTTCTGTGGCTGAGAGGCGCAGGAACATCAGGGCGGCGCTGGCGGCTACCCCTGTCAGAACCACATAGCGGGTGGGATACCAATCGCGCCGCATGGCGAGGTACATCAGGGTAATCACAATCGCTTGAGCGAAGAATACAGCGGTAGAAGCCATCTCAACCTACTTTCCAAAAGGGATGCAACAGTGCAAAACGGGTATGCCTCTATTATAAGCCATGTCGGGTTCTGACAATTCATAAAAAAACTTCACACTCACCATTGACAGCCCCCGTCCGTACCCGTAAAATTCGCCCTCGTTGACTGCTGCTTGAACAGTATAAATAACTTGTGATATACTGACAGAGTAAGCGCACTGCCGCCATAGCTCAATCGGCAGAGCACCTACCTTGTAAGTAGGGGGTTATCGGTTCAAGTCCGATTGGCGGCTCTGGGTTATCAACATTAACAACCCAATATTGGGTCGGTGTCCCGAGCGGCAAAGGGGGCTGACTGTAAATCAGCTGCGTAAACGCTTCGCAGGTTCGAGTCCTGCCCGGCCCACAGGAACGTCTTGAGTGACAAGTCCTGAGTGATGAGTGAAAAACTTATTCTCATCACTTTTAACTTAAAGCTCATCACTTCCAAACGTAATGATGCCTTTGTAGCTCAGGGGTAGAGCATTCCCTTGGTAAGGGAAAGGTCATGGGTTCAATTCCCATCAAAGGCTCTTTCGTTACCTGAAAAATTTGTACAGGAACGACAAGTAAGGGTATTATCATGGCAAAGAAAAGCAAGGGCGCACGTACTCTGATTAAACTCCGTAGTTCGGAGAGTGGTCACATGTACATCACGTTCAAAAATCGGCGCAACGACCCGAACCGGCTGGAGATCAAGAAGTATGATCCCTTAGTCCGTCGGCATGTGGTCTACAAAGAAACCAAGTAGACCCCGCCGGACACTCGCTAGGGGCATGGTGTCAATGGCAGCACAACGGTCTCCAAAACCGTTGGTGGGGGTTCGAATCCCTCTGCCCCTGTAAAAGCTGCTGAAACACCGTCCTCTCGCAGAAGACGGTGTTTCTTATCGTTAAGGTTTAGATATTTATCTCTGGCGCGGGCATCCATCCCCCGTCTAAAGACAAGGAGCAAGACATCATGGCAAGTGAAACCCCACGTCAGGGTCGACGCCGCGCAGCCAAGCCCGCTGAAGTCGTAGAAATTGAAGAGCAGACTTCGGAAACTGCCCTGACCGTCGGCAAAGGCCGCGCCACACCGGGTCGTCGCCAGCAATCCGGCGAGGATGATGCGCCGCGTGGTTTTTTCGGCAACTTGGCCGATTACTTTCAGGGCGTGCGCTCTGAACTGAACAAGGTCGCTTGGCCGACCCGTGAGCAAGTCGTGACGCTGTTCCGCAACGTCCTGATCGTCACCATCATCGCCGCCGCCATCTTAGGCACTATCAACTTCGGCTTCAACGAGCTATTCGCCTACGGTCTGGAATACCCCATCGTATTCGTGATCTTTGGCGTGGTCGTGGCCGGCCTGACCTTCTTCTTCATGCGTCGTAGCAGCACCACGGAAGCATCCTAATTTTCCACGCTATCCCGCAGCCGCATTTGGAGTCCGTAAAGGGTAACAGTCATGGCTAAAACCAAGAAACAACCGAATAACGAGCAGGACTACGACCCCGAACCGGTCACGATTGACGGTGATGAAGACCTCGGTACTGGCATTTTCGGCAGCGATGAAGCACCGGGAACTCGCGATGCCGAGCGCCATTGGTACGTCGTCCACTGCTATAGCGGGCATGAAAACAAGGTTAAACAGGCGATCTTCCAACGCATTCAGACCATGGGGATGCGTGACCGTATTTTCGATGTGCTAATCCCCACCGCCGAGGAAATCGAGGTCAAGGATGGCAAGCAGAAAAAGGTCGAGAAGCGCGTCTTCCCCGGCTACATCCTCGTCGAGATGAAAATGGACGAAGACAGTTGGTATGTTGTCCGCAATACCACCGGCGTGACTGGCTTCGTTGGGATGGGCGATGAGCCTACCCCCTTGCGAGAGGAAGAAGTCCAGAAAATCATGCGGCGCATGGAATCGGTTCAGCCGATTGTGCGCGTCAACTTCAAGATTGGGGACAAGGTTCACATCATTAGCGGGCCATTCAACGACATCCCCGGCATCGTAGCAGAAATTTATCCGGACAGAAACAAAGTCCGTGTCATGGTCAGCTTCTTCGGGCGGGATACCCCCGTTGAGGTGGACTTCTTGGAGGTCGAGAAGTAGCCGTATCTAAAATCGGGCTACCATCTCCCCTCCCTCCAACATCGGTGTTCCCCTACTCGTTCGCACAACAAGAACCGAGGCAATTCGCATGGCAAAGAAAGTAAAAGCAATCGTTAAGTTGGCCCTCAACGCTGGTAAAGCGACCCCGGCTCCCCCGGTAGGTCCTGCGCTCGCCCAGCATGGCGTCAACCTAATGGGTTTCGTCAAGGAATATAACGCCCGCACGGCCAACCGTATCGGCGAAATCATCCCTGCGGAAATCACCATTTTCCAAGACGGCTCATTCAAGTTCGTCCTGAAATCCCCCCCGACTTCGTTCTTGATCCTCAAGGCATTGGGTACGCCCAAAGGTGCGGCCAACCCGTTGACCCAGAAGGTCGGCAAATTGACCCGCACTCAGGTACAGGCCATCGCCGAAATCAAGAAGGACGACATGAACGCCCTCGACATCGAAGCCGCGATGCGTCAAGTCGCTGGCACTGCCCGCCAAATGGGCGTCGAAGTCGATCTATAATTTAAGTGGATGAGTGATGCGTGATGAGTGATGCGGAAGCCCAACGGCTAACCATCATTTATCGCTAGTCACGTTCGACAAAGCACGCTGTCTATATTGTTTCCTCAACTGTGGTTGAGCGCACATTACATCAGCAGATTTGCTTTTACCCATCACTCATTACTTCCAACTCATCACCGCACTTTATAGTGGCAGGAGCTAACCGCTCCGCTACGACCACAGGAGATAAGCATGACTGGTAAGAAGTACACGGCGGCAGCGAAACTGATTGACCGCCAACAGTATTATGTCCTCACCGAAGCCCTGACTCTGATTAAGCAGATGGTGACGGACGAAAAGACCAAGCGTAAGTTCGATGAGACCATCGAACTGCATTTTCGCCTCGGGATTGACCCGCGCCACAGCGACCAACAAGTCCGCAGCACGGTTCTGCTCCCGGCAGGTCTGGGTAAGAAGGTTCGCGTGTTGGTTTTCGCTGAAGGCGACGACGCCCGCGCAGCCGAAGCCTCTGGCGCTGATATTGTGGCCGATGACCAAATCATCAACCGCATCGCCAACGAAGGCTGGATGGATTTCGACGCTACCCTCGCTACCCCGTCGATGATGAAGAAACTGGGTCGTATCGCCCGCGTGCTTGGGCCGCGTGGTTTGATGCCGAACCCGAAGGCCGGTACGGTGGTTGAAGGCAACGACATCCAACGCGCCGTGGACGAACTGAAGGCGGGTCGTGTCGAGTTCCGTAACGACAAGACCGGCAACCTGCACGTCCCCATCGGCAAGGCCAGCTTCACCCTTGAGCAGCTTGAGCAGAACGCCAGCGCCGTCCTTAGCGCCGTCGTCGGTCAGCGTCCTAGCGCGGTTAAGGGTATTTACCTGCGCCGCCTCGTGGTTTGCGCCACGATGTCCCCCGGCGTCCGCGTCGAATTGGGTGGCGCGGGCAAGTAGGCCGCACTCCTTCCTTCTATCCCTAGACCATTCTGCGAACGAGTACGCGAAACAGATAACGCCCCCGTGTTGTGCCGGGGGCGTTTTTTAATACCAGTCGTATAATCAATACTGTCACCAGTTTTGATTGTATGGAGTCTAATATGATTATCCTCATTTTTCTGATATGGATGTTTGTCCAACCACAACAGCTACCACTGCACGCCGATGTGTCATGGATTGGTAATTCCTTCGGGGGTGCTGAGCGTGAGTGGGTACAGAACTTTATTGACGGCATGTATGTCACCCCTGATGGGACGGTTTTTGTAAACAGCGGGTGGGACGAGGGCGGCGGTGAAGCGAGTATTTATCGCGACGGTCAACACTTAGGACATTTAGGCGATAATCACGGATGGGGGCGCTTCGGCGGGCAAACCATCACAGTCGATGCCTCCTATGTCTATGTTGCCATGCAACAAAGCGGATGTGATGGAGGGAATGATAGCCTGAACGACAACGGGCTGAACAGCTATCCTGACTGTGATGAGAATGGAAATCAGCCGCTCTGGTTTTCTGTCCGGCGTTATGACCGTTCAACGTTTACCGCCGAGCCTTTTTCAATGGGATATGGCTACGATGGGACGCAGTTGGTTGTCGATATAGTCGATGAATCACAAGACAATCCATACCCCATTTCCGGCTTGGCCGTTTATGAAAATGAATTGTTTGTGTCTGTTCCGTCGGCCAATCGCATTAAAATCTACTCAACTGAAACCCTTGAACTCCTGCGAGAATTTGAGCTAGAACAACCCAATGAAATCGCGGTTGATGCTGTCGGGGATTTATGGGTTTTACACCAACAAGAGCCATTTAGCTTTGGCTCATCTCTTAGCACAGCTTGGATTGGGCGCTATTCTCACACTGGCGAGATCAGACCTCAGCACATCACGTTTGAAATTGACATGCAGCCCACAGCGCTGGCGTTCGCCCCGAATGGACAATTGTTGGTGACGGATAACGGAATCCGCCAGCAAATCCGTATCTACGATAATGTTGACACAGAACCGGAACTCGTTGGAACCTTTGGCGTAGAAGGGGGTGTCTTTTCAGGTGTTGCTGGTCAGATTGCCCCGTTAAAGTTTTATGACTTACGGGGTATTGGGGTAGATTCTGACGGCAATTATTATGTCGGGATGGGCGGCCAGACCTCTGGCACGCACCTACAAAGTTATACACCGGACGGGACACTACGCTGGGAAGTTCGTGGATTATTTTTCGTGGACAGTGTAGGCATTGACCCGACCAGCGACGGCAGTCGTGTTTATGGCAAACATGAACGATTCAGCGTAGATTACGGCATCACAACACCCGGATTAGAGGCGACCTATCAGGCATACACGCTCAATCCATTCAAATATCCCGATGACATCCGCAACAGCGCCTCTCCCACCGATGCGTTTGTCCAAATAATTGACGGAGTCCCGTTCCTGTATTTGACCGATATGTATGCCTCTTATATCGCGGTATATCGGTTTAATGCACAAACAGATGGAGAAATCGCTATTCCGGCTGCGTTATTTATGAAAGAACCGAATGATGAACCGGGCGGTGGTTTTTTGGGAGAGCCGACCACTGGTGCATGGATATGGCGAGATATGAACGGGGATGGCGGTTTTGATGTGGGGGAATATGAGGTGCAAGCTGACCCGCAAGACAGTGTATACACTTGGGGCTGGTGGGTTGACACACAGGGGACGGTTTGGCGCGCCAACCGTGAAGCAGGAATCAGGCGTTTCCCTATGCAAGGATTAGATGAGCATGGGAACCCAATCTACACCTTTGACTCCTCTATATTCGAGGAAAATCCTGCCCCGTTTCATGAAGATGCCGTGCTAGAGTATCAGGGTGACATCAACCGAGTCATGTACTACCCTGAAACTGACACGCTTTACCTAACAGGATACACAGCTGATTATCCCAATGAATTCAATCACTGGGGACAAATTGGGCGTGTTATCGTCCGTTATGACGAGTGGAGTACGGGAGATCGTACATCAGATTGGCAACTCGCACCCGAATGGTCAGGCGATAGCGTACCTACCGGCATAGATGTGGCCGGAGACTATCTATTCTTGGCTTATACCTATCCAGAGCCAGCCCATATCAAAATCTATCATGCAACCAGTGGCGTATATGTGGGCAAATTAAACCCGAATAATACCGTCGGTGAGTTCAGTGGTTGGTTTGATATTCGCCATCCTATACGGGCGTTACAACGCTCAAATGGTGAATACATCATTTACGCCGAGGAGGATGGGCGCGGGAAAAATCTCATCTATCGCTGGCAGCCACAATAACACAAGACAACCTATTCACTAAGTACACCGCAATACCTTTGCCAAAAGATAAAGGCTCATGTTCAAATTGTGTGTTGTAGGGGACGGCCAGAATGCCGTCCCCTACAAGGATATTCGTTACTGCGATAAGGTCGGGCAGGTTTGACCGGCTTGTGCAGTGAGGTTTTCATCACGCACCCAGCCCTGTACCTCGACATTATCGACCTGTGCGCGGACGAAATACCACGTCCGCCCGTCATCGACACCCAATTGCAATTCAATCACATTCACGGGCTGGGCGAAATTCAGCGTCCCAGTCTGCGAGGCCGAGGTCGTCGGGCGGCTGCGTACCCGTGAGCCGTTCTGATTGATGATGAGCGCCTGACACAAAATCGCCGGCGTTGGGGTGATGGTCGGCGTGCTGGTAACAGTCGCGGTATCGGTGGGCGTCGCCGTCGGGGTGAAGGTTGAGGTCGCAGTCGGCGTATGGGTCGGGGTTGCGGTATGCGTCGCCGTGGCCGTGGCTGTCGGGGTATCGCTGGCCGTCGGCGTGGCGGTAGCGGTGGCCGTCTCGGTGGCCGTCGGGGTAATGCTGGGCGTCAGCGTGATGGTCGGGGTAAAGGTCGGCGGCGGATTGATAATCGGCTGCCAGACATCTCTGGTCAGGAAGGCCGTCGCGCCTAAGATGATGACGATTCCGCCGACCAATGCCGCAATCCGTAGCCGATTGCCCTGCCGCGTGCGCCGCAGAATCGATTCCAGACGGTGCATCTCAGCCCGTCGCCCCAAGATTCGGAACGGTTCTTCACGCATAGCCGCCAGCCACGTCTCAGACTCCGCGAGGTCGCCATCTTCTAGCGAGAACTCCGCACGCTCCATATACCGCGCCAGCAGTTCCCCCACCACCGAACGGTAGCGGTCATCTTGCGAGAAATCGCGCAAATCCGCCAACAGCGTTCGCGCTTGGGCGAGGTCGTTGTCATAGTTTTGGGCGATCATCGCCGCGCAACGGTCAATCGTCTGGCGAGCGCGTTGGGCGGCAGTGGTCTGAGATTGCGCCGTCGCCTTCAATTCCGAGACGCGCCCGTCGCTGGGGTCGAGTTCCATCCCTATTTCCAGCAATTTGAGCGCTTCACCGCTCAAGGCCAGCCGTTCATCCAGCGTGACGGATGTCTCGGCGCGGCTGAGGGCGGATTGAGCTTGGTCAGCGACTTGCGCCTTCAACGCGCCCATACGCGCCGTCGCATCAGCGGACAGGTTCGCCACCCGCGCACTATTGGGCAACAACTGACGCAGCCGCGATAAGGTCGTCAGCACGGCGCGGACTTGCCCGGCCTGCTCATTCAGCGCACCGGACAGGCTCGCCAATTGCGCCGTGACTTGCATCGCGCTCTTTTGGATGTCGTCGGCGTTCTTATAGCGCTCCTCGGCCTGCGGGTCGTTGGGCATGATTTTCAACGCGCCTTCATATTTCCGCAGCGCGTCCGCCCATGTATCCGCCGCAAACAGGCGGTCTCCCTCATTGATGTATTCCCGCGCCAGCGCCAATTGTTGGATGTCTAACAGCGCTTGCTCGGCGTCTTTCCAACTCAGAATCCCGCTGCGTTCGGCCAAATCTCGCGCATCACGGTAGAGGCGTTGCGCCTCGTCATAGCTACCTGCACGCTCTAACGACTTGGCGCGGTTATACAGCACGCGGGCATCGAACGGGATACGGTGATCGGGGACGACGCCGCGAATCAGGTTATCTTCGGCCTTCTGGCGATATTCCAACGCCGTACCGTTGTTGGCTTGGAGTTGCAGCAGACGGTTGGCCGTCTCAATCGTGACCTGATACTCACCGGCGTAATACGACTGCGTGAGTTCTGAGATGAGTTGGTCTGCGTCACCGCCGCCAGATGCCAACGAATTGGACGGTTTACGCACAGCGGGCGGGCGCGGGGCGCTCTCCGGCGCGGGATAGCCCGCAGACGTGGCGAAACGTGGCGGCGGCGGCACATCAGACGAGTCATCTGATGGCGCAGTCGGGACGCTCTGGGTTGTGCGCGGCTGGCTGCTGGTCTGGCGCGGGTCATACGACGGCGGGGCGCTGGTCGCTCGACGATTGACGCCGTAGCGTGCGAATAGGTCATTGACGCGCTGGGCAGCCTGACCGCTACGCTGTCCGGCGGTCTCCAACAGTTGAATCAGTTCCGCGTCGTTTTTTTCGAGTTCCAACGCTTGCGCCAAAATGTCGATGGCGGCGTCGATGTCATCCTCATCCCCAGCGATTTCGATGCGGATACGCGCACGGCGCACCAATCCGCGCAACGTCGGGTTACTGCTGACGGCGGGAGTCTCACCTGTCGGGGTTTTGACGCCACCGTTGCCGCCCATTCGGGCGATTTCGGCGAATAACGCTTGTACCGCTGGCTCATGCGGGGTATTTTTTGCATCGGCCAACAGCGTCCGCGCCGTCGATTCGACATCGGCTAGCACGCGGGCATCCGGCGTCGGTGAGAGTTTTAATCCATCCAGCATCCGGCGCAAGCCGTCAATACGCTGTTGTAAATCCATCTTGGGTCTATCCTCGTAAAGCACCTCCGTAAGTTACCCCAATCGGTGGGGGACGGCAAGATGCTAAGTGCAAACAGTGGACAGTTGTCAGTTAAACGTTTGGTGGGCAATTATCAGTTTGAAGTTTGCAGTAACCACTTAACAGGTTAACATAATCTCATAAGCTGACAGGGGATTTTTACGATGATGACCGTTTACGACATCACCCGCACCGTCTCGCCCGACCTCAAAGTATGGCCGGGGGATGCCAATTATGCCGCCGCGCCCGCCCTACAAATCCGCGATGGCGCATCGGTCAACCTGATGACCCTAACCCTCAGCCCGCATACCGGCACGCACGCCGACGCCTACTATCACTATGAAATCGACGGCGCACACCCGAAAACAATGCCGTTGGATCAATACATCGGCGCGGCGCGGGTCGTGACCGTCAGCAAGCGCGATGGCGGCCTGACGCCAGACGATTTTCCGACTGGGAGTCTAATAGGCGTGCAGCGCTTATTGATTCACAGCCACGTCAGTGATTTGCCAGATGAGGTTTGGCCGGAAGAGTTCCCGTATCTGACGCCGGAATTGATCGGGTATCTGGCGGCGCAAGGGTGCGTCCTCATCGGATTAGATTCGCCGTCGGTGGATGATTTCAACAGCAAGGATTTACAGTGTCATCACGCGCTGTTTCGGGCGGGGATGGTCAACCTAGAGACGGTGTATCTGCGCGATGTCCCGGACGGTGATTATGAATTGATTGCGCTGCCGTTGAAACTGGACATGGCGTGCGGATCGCCGGTTCGGGCGATTTTGCGGTAAAAATTAAAGGGCGACCCATGGGTCGCCCCTACGGGCGTGTGATGGGGGCATATCCGCGTGATAGACAACATGGGCGATCCATGGGGAGTCGGTTCGGGCGTGTGATGGGGGTTAGAATGCGCCGTATACGTCGCCGTTGTCGAGTAGGATAAACACCTGCGCGATGGTCACATCGAGGAACAACGTCCCGCCTTCGACGCGCTGGACGTTCAAATCCGCGACTTGTTGCGGCGTCCGCGCATATCCCAAGGCGGTCTGAAGCGCGGGATCAGATAACCACAACGGCAAGAACACATCAGACGGCGGGCGCAATCCTTCTGGCACGCTCAGGGGCAGCGGAATCACCGCCGGAGCTATCGCCGCGAACCAATAGCGCCCCACCGACAATTGCCCCGGCACAATCGCCCAGATTTCGCCGGTATCCTGACGCCGATACATCACCCCGCGCTCAAAGACCTGCACATCTGCCGCGAATCCGAATCGTTCTTGTAGCGCACACCCAATCTGGCGGGCAACCGAGGCATCTTGACGCCACGCCGACCCAAACGCGGAGTCAAACACCACCGCGCAGCCACCCTCTTGAGTCGGAGTCGGGGCGGAAGTCGGTTGGCTGATACGCGGCACGTCGGAGTCGCCCTGCGCCTCGCCCAAAAACACGCCGATATACGGCGTCTCTGTGGGGGTGGCCGTCGGAGGGGGCGCGGTAGGCGTCACCGGCTGCGCCTGACGAGTCGCCAAGCGCTCGGCACGACTGAGGGTCGGCGGCAGGTCTACCGTTACTAACACGCGCACAATGGCGACGGATGTACTCCCCGTCGCCATCTGCTCAGGTGTCTGCCCCCCGCACGCAGCGAGGAGCAGACAGAGCAAAAACAAAACCAGAACCCGCATTTATTCGCCCGCCGTCACGGTGAACAACGCGCCCGCACTACGCCCATAGACCTCTGGGAAGTAGAACTCTCGCGCTGTGGCTGGGATGACGTTATACGCACCCTGTACGGACGCCCGCACCGCGTACTTGTATTCGTATGTCCCCGGCGCAAGGTAATCGGCGCTGATGACGACTTGCTCATCACGGAATTGGGCATCGACCCACCACCACGACCACCAATAGTCCTCTGTCTCGCTGACATTCTCAAACGACGGGTCTGTGTTGATTTGTTGGTTGGTGGCGATGTTGGTATCAATCGGCTCCGTCCCAGCCGGTACGGGGTCGTTGATGACGACATAATAGGCGGGATTGGCGACGGTCAAGGTCAGGGTGACTTCGACCAACTGACCGGACGTTGCGCCCGTAACTATCCCCTCATCTGGCGCATCCAATAGGCGGTAACTGCGCTCAACGCTCAAGCCACGGCTGACCGGCTCCACTTGATTGACCGGCACGAACGGGTTCAGGTAGGCGGTATAGTACAACGCGCCCGCGCCCGCCCCGCGCTCAAACGTGATGGGATTGGGCGCGCTGGCGTTCAACTCGCTCACCGCCAGCGTAAAGACTTGCACCAGCGCGGCATCCGCCGGGGTGATTTGGCCTTCTACAAGGTTGGTATCGTTGACCGTGACGCTATAGGCGTAGTCCGGCTGGCCTTCGCCAGTGACAATCATCCAGTCGGCCAGCGTATCCAGCGCCCACGCACTCTCTTGTGTGGTCTCCCAGATGTCGCCTCGGCGTGCGACCATCAGCCAGCGGACAGCGTTGGGCAGCACGGCATCATCCGGGTTATAGGCCAGCAGCGCCTTGAGGACAATCGCCGTCGTGCGCGTATTGCTACCCCAGTTATAATAATCGCGCCCAGATTCAACCCATTGTGCGCCGTTGGCGGTCAGTTGGACGGCGTTGATGAGCGA
>Ga0163144_10016070_pt1 | contig 15364 bp, 8 predicted proteins | sample OliLak19BULKMAT1_FD_123175 | JGI IMG/M metagenome (GOLD analysis project Ga0163144, IMG submission 123175) | Freshwater microbial mat bacterial communities from Lake Vanda, McMurdo Dry Valleys, Antarctica - Oligotrophic Lake LV.19.BULKMAT1 | ecosystem: Environmental > Aquatic > Freshwater > Lake...
CGATGCCATCCTGGCGGAGTTCCCTCCGGGCGGTCGTGGTGCGGACGCTGAAAGCGAGATCGCCGCCGCGCGCGGTTTCGCGCGGATCGGACTAGGCCAAGCCGACCTGGCCGGCGCCGAATTCGACCGTGCGCTGACGATCGCGGCCGACATGCCGTTGGCGTCCATTGGCCGCGCCCAGGTCGAGCTTCTCGATGGGGACGCGAAGGCGGCGGAGGCGAGGATCGACGGCGTTATCGCGCGTAAACCGCCGGTGCAACTACTGGCGGACGCGCTGCTGCTAAAGGGCCAGCTCCGTCGTACGGCTGGCGACGGGCAGGGCGCGCTTGGCGCATATGCACGAGTCATGGAACTGGGCGTTGATACGACCGCAGCGCGGCTGCGCCGCGCTGCGCTGCTGTTGGAGCAGAAAGACATCGACGGGGCGGCGACGGACGTTGCCGTGGTGATTCAGCGCAGCCCCAACCTGCCGGCAGCGGTGTTCCTCAAGGCCAGGATCGCTTTGCTGCAGAACAACGAGAAGGCGGCATTCGACCTTCTGCAAGCCCAGGGCGCCGGGCTTGGAACATATCCGCCCAATCTCATGCTTATGGCGCGCCTTCAATATGCCAGGGGCCAAGTCGAGGAACCCCAGACCAATCTCAAAAAATTCCTGCAGATCGCGCCAGGGAGCGTGGAGGCGCAGCTTTTACTGGCCGACATCATGCTGAAGAAGAACGCACCGAGCCAGGCTTCGCAAATCCTGAACCAGGCGTTGGAGACCCATCCCACCGATGTTCGCGTGCTCAAACTTCTCGTATTGTCCGCGATCCGTGCAGGAAAGACTGCGGAGGCTGGTGCCTGGCTGGACCGGGTCGTTGCTACCGCGCCTGGCGACCTTCCGTTGCTGCAGCAGGTCGCCGCGACACGGATGGAATTCGGCGCCGACAAGGAGGCCGCCAAGGAACTCGACGCCATCGTCCGGCTGGATCCGCTGGCGCTGGACGCCCGCATTCTGCAGGTGGCTGGTCACATGCGCCGGGGCCTGCTCGACCAGGCCGAGGCCGGCGCCATCGGGTTGCGCAGGGATTTTCCCGGCAATCCGATCGCTGACAGCCTGCTGGGCTGGATCAGCTTGGCCAGGAGCGACCGGACTGCCGCCCGGCAGTTTTTCCTGAACGCCGTCGCCAAGGACCGCAATTTCATTCCGGCGCTCCTCAATATCGCCAAGCTGGATGCGGTGGAAGGACAGCTCGACGGCGCCGCCGCCGGCTATGCCGTCGTGCTGGAGAAAAGCCCCGGCAATGTCGAGGCGATGGCAGCCCTGGCGGACTTCGCGCAGCGGCGCCGCCGACCCGATGAAGCCATCGCCTGGCTGGGGAAGGCGATCGAAGTCAATCCAAAGGCCGTTCCACCGCGTCTGCAACTGGTGACGTCGCTTCTCGCCCAGCAACGCGGCCCCGAGGCGCTCGCCGCCGCGAAGGAACTGCTTAAAATCGCCCCGGGCAATCCCGACGCGCTGGATGCCGTCGGGCGCACACAGGCTTCGGTAGGCGACGTTGCCGGAGCAGTCGAGACCTATCAAATGCTGATCGCCGCCACGTCGAACGCCGCCATGGCCTACGAACGCCTGGCTCATGTCCTGTTCCGCGCCGGCCAGGCCGACGCGGCGCTGGGCGCCCTGCGGGATGGACTGTCGGCAAACCCCGAATCCGCCCGTTTGGTGCTGCAACTCACCAGTCTCATGCTGGAGACTGGCGCCAAGGCCGAAGCGCTCGGGGTGGCCGAGGCGTGGCGGGCCCCCCGGGCCGGACTTGCCGCAGGCGACTACATCGTCGCCCAGCTCATGCTGAAGAGCGGCCAGGTGGGCCAGGCCGTTGTGGCGTTCCGCACTGCACACGACAAGGAGAATTCGCTGACGACCCTGGTGTCTATGACGACGGCCAAGGTCGCGGCGGGCGACGGCAATGGCGCGGTGAGCGATCTGCGGCAATGGCTTGAGAGAAAGCCGGCCGATTATGGCATTCGGGCCGCATTGGCCTTCGCGCTGATCGAACTTGGGCGCTACGACGAGGCGGTCGTGGAGAACGAGAAGTTGCTGGTGCATTGGCAGGCCAGTCCCATCGTGTTGAACAATCTCGCTTGGCTATACGAAAGGCGCGGCGACGCGCGAGCATTGCCGTTGGCCAAGCGCGCGTACGACATCGCTCCCGACTCCCCTGCAGTCATGGACACCTATGGCTATCTCCTGGTACGCGCGGGCGATGCGGAAGGTGGCCTTGCCCTGCTGTCCCAGGCCTATCCCGCGAGTCAGAAGGCTCCCGCCATCGGATATCATCTGGCCGTGGCGCTGCGCGCGGTGGGCAGGGACAAAGATGCCAAGGATCTTCTGCGAGCGGTCCTGAGCGAGCCGGCGCAGTTCGGCGAGCGTGCCGATGCGGGCAAGCTGCTGGAGGAACTGGGCAAGTGAAGCCCCGGGTTCGCGGGGCCGTCGCGGCATTAGGATTCTCACCTTCACGACGCTTTATCCGAGCGCCGCCCAGCCGCAGCATGGCGTGTTCGTGGAGAACAGGCTGCGCGATTTGCAGGCGGAGGGGAGCGCGAAGGGCCTGGTGATGGCCCCGGTGCCATGGTTTCCGTTTCGCCACGCGGCATTCGGCAGGTATGCGCGCCATGCTGCGGCGCCGGCCAGGGAGACGCGGTTCGGAATCGAGATCGTCCATCCGCGTTACTTCCTGTTGCCCGGATTGGGCATGTCGGTGGCGCCGTTTTCGCTCTTCCTGTCGGCCCGGGCGGCGCTGCTGCGGTTGCAACGAGAGGGGCTCGAATTCGATCTGATCGACGCCCACTACTTTTATCCGGATGGGGTGACGGCGGCGATGCTGGGCGCGGTATTCAACAAGCCGGTGTGCATCACCGGCCGCGGCACCGATCTCAACCAGATTCCCGCTTTCTTGCTGCCGCAACGGCAAATTCTCTGGGCGGCACGCCGGGCCGCAGGTCTGATAACCGTCTGTCAATCCCTGAAGGAGAAGCTGATTGATCTTGGCATCGAATCCGACAAAGTGACCGTCCTGCGGAATGGGGTCGATCTCGACCACTTTCAGCCACGTTGTCGGGACATGGCGCGGCGCTCCTTTGACGTTTCAGGTTCGGTACTGCTCTCGGTGGGCGCCCTCATTCCCCGCAAGGGCCACGATCTGGTCATTCGCGCGATGGTCGAGCTGCCCGGCTGCACACTGCTTGTCGCCGGCACGGGCCCCGAGCGCGCCGCGCTGGACGAACTGGTTCGCACTCTCGGTCTTGGCGACCGAGTGCGGTTTCTGGGCCAAGTCACGCAAGATCGGCTGCCTGAACTCTACTCCGCGGCGGATGCACTTGTCCTCGCGTCAAGCAGCGAAGGCTGGGCCAATGTGCTGCTTGAGGCGATGGCTTGCGGCACTCCGGCCATTGCCACCAATGTCAGTGGCACACCCGAGGTAGTCACGTCGCCCGACGCCGGTATCCTGATCGATGACAGGACGCCCGCCGGGATCGTGCAGGCGGCACTAACGCTACTCGGCTGCCCCCCCGATCGCCTGCAGACCAGGGCTCATGCCGAGCGTTTCGATTGGGGCGCTACCACCCGGGGCCAGCTCGACTTGTTCGCGGCCATTCTACGCCGGGTGCCGCCCGCGTCTTCCGATGCCCTCACGTCGCAGGCGGCGCACTAGAAATTCGAGGAAGGGGAACTGACCATGGCTAGCTTAAACGTGCATCTGGTTGCCGCCGCACGGCCGAATTTCATGAAAGTGGCGCCGCTGATGCGGGCCTTGGCCGCGGAAGACTGGTGCACTCCACGGCTGGTGCATACGGGTCAACACTACGACGCCAACATGTCAGATGCGTTCTTTGTCGATCTTGGCTTGCCCGAGCCGGACTTTCACCTTGGCATCGGCAGCGGCTCCCATGCTGAGCAGACCGCCGGGGTTATGATTGCCTATGACCGTGTGTGCCGCAAAAGCAGGCCGGACTGGATCGTGGTCGTGGGTGATGTGAATTCGACCCTGGCCTGCGCGCTGGTCGGCGCCAAGTCGTGGATTCCGGTCGCCCACCTGGAAGCCGGTCTGCGCAGTGGCGACCGCGCCATGCCGGAGGAGATCAATCGCCTGGCAACGGACGCGATATGCGATCTGCTCTGGACACCGTCGCGCGACGCGGACGAGAACTTGCGGCGTGAAGGGGTGCCGGCGGAGCGCGTGGAGTGCGTCGGCAACATCATGCTGGATTCCTATGAGCTGGTGCGGCGGCGCATTGTGGCCGAGGAAATGCACATTCGCTATGGCCGCCAGGCAGGGCAGTACGCCGTGGTTACACTGCACCGGCCATCGAACGTGGACACCCCGCTTGCGTTGTCCGTCCTCGTTCGGCAGTTGATCGAGGTCTCGCATGATCTGCCGCTCGTCTTCCCGGTACATCCACGCACGTACAAGAACCTGATGGATTTCGGATTGCTGCAGGAATTGCTCGACGCGCCGGGAATAAAGCTGACCGAGCCGCTGGGCTATATTCAGTTCATGAGTCTGGTGTCGTCGGCCGCGGTGGCTGTAACCGATTCCGGCGGCATTCAGGAGGAAACCACCTACTTGGGCATTCCCTGCCTTACGTTGCGACCGAACACCGAGCGGCCGATCACCGTCAGCGAAGGCACGAACCGGCTGGTCAAGCCTGACGGGCTGGTCGCCGCCGTACGCGCCGCGTTGTCTGGCGCGGGACAGACGGGGACACGGCCTGACCTGTGGGATGGCCGCACCGCTTCACGGGTGGTCGCCAGCCTGCGGCGGCACAGCCTTTCCGAGACGCGGAAAGAGCTTGCGGCCTAGTCGCATTTTGCCGCGCAAGTGTCGCCCCATCCGAATGAAGCCCAGGGCGCACCGCATCAATGCGGTGTCGCGCAGCACGGATATCCATACCATCTCGTCGGTTCGGTTTGCGAAGGTTGCCTTGAACTGGCTGGCGCCGGCAAGGAAGTCGTAAATGTCCGCGCCGTCCCGCAGAGCTCTTTCGATCGCAAGGTAATGGCAGACCCAACCTGGCTTCGAGCGCTCGATCAAGTCGTAGTCGAAACCTGTCTGGTAATTGTAGACATGGCCATCAAGCACGAAGTTGTAGAGGTACCCGATGGTCGCGTCGCCCACCGTGCAGTGCAGCAGTTGAACATGTCCGGAGTCGAAGCCTCGCCGCACCATCAACCGGTGAAAGTCGGTGAATCCCTGGCCTTGAAATGCGCCGGGACGTCCGCGCTTGTTCCAGTATCGTTGATGCAGGTCGATGAGCTTGTCGAGCATGGCCAGAGCCTCGGTCCGTGATCCGGCGGGCGCGACTTCTGGCACGCCCAGCACGGCATACTGACGCAACGCCTGCCGCAGCTGCCGGCGTGTCGTATGCCGCAGGGATGCCAGCAATCCGTCCGCGGTTTTGGGCACCCTGCCCAGTTCAAGCCGGTAGGCCGGCTTGCTGTTGTGCGTCCAAACGAGGGGGCCTGACGTTGGGATTCCTGGAGGGGCGATTGCGGCCAAGATGCCGGAAAGCCGGAATTCGTCGGCCCCCGTTTCCCGCATCAGCCAGCGCAGCGCCGCTGGCCGCAAGTCCGTTGCGAAGGCCGGATCGAGCAGGATGTTGTTGTACTCGATCGCCAGCGCATCGAGGGCTTCATCGCCGGATTGATGCAGCCACAGGCGGCGCCACAGAAAGGGCCCCCATCGATGCGTGCGAAACGTGACGAGCGCCAAGCCCACGACCCTCTGGTTGAGGGTGACGCGGAACAGCGACGGGTATTGTTCGCGCGGCAGCGTGGCCAACCAGCAACCTATCCAGTGCCACGAAAGAAAGAACGCGGCATGCGCCCGCCCGGCAAGCTCGCGCCACTCGGTTTCCAAGGCGGCCAGATCCGTCAATGCTGCAAGGGTAAACGTGTAATCGCGGGCATCGGCCACCATCGCGTCCGACTTGTGGTCGTCCGCAATCGTCTTCAGGGAGTGGCCCGAATTGGACAGGGCGGCGAGGTGTCGCCGACGATCAGGGTAAACCATGATTTCATATGCTATCATTAAGCCCTTTCCAACCCCGCTGCCACTTCAGCAGTCTTGGTGGACAGCCGACCGCCCGTGCATGGCCTTGGCTGGACGCCAGCACCAAAGGACTTTCCAGATGCCTGTTAGTGCGCGGGAGGAGACCTGCGGGGCGCTTGCGCCCGGGCCGAACCAGGCCGGCTTGCGCCGGATAGCTTTGCCCACCGGGTCAGCCCCGATCCTGGTTGGCGTCGTCGATACCGAATCAGAGTTCGAGTGGCACCTCGGCACCGATGCCGATCACGGCCAGGTTCGCGCCGCCGCCGAACTGCCCCGGCTGCAGGACACATTCGAGGAAGCCGGCATCCAGGCCTGCTATGCCGTCGACTATCCCGTGGCCTCGACTGCCGAGAGCGCGGCCGTGCTGCGCGGACTGCAGGCCCGAGGAGCGGAGATTGGCGCCCACTTGCAGCCTTGGAGCACGCCACCGTTCCGGGGAACCATCGGGCCCGCGCAGACATTTCCGGGCAATCTCAGCATCGAGCTGCAGCGGGACAAGCTGGGGTCGCTGCTAACCAGCATTCGAGACGCCATCGGAAATGACGTGAGGACTTACAAGGCGGGACGCTACGGCATTGGCCCGGGTACGATGGCGTTGCTCGAGGAAATGGGTGTCGCGGTCGATCTTAGCGTCGCGCCACCGTTCGATTTCAGCGACGAGGGCGGGCCCGATTTCAGTCGCTACGATTCGCACGCCTACTGGTTTGGCGATAGCCGCCCGGTACTCGAACTGCCGACAACCGGAGGCTATATCGGCGCGCTGCGACGCCATGGCGACGGGTTGTGGCGGGCAGGCGGGTCAGCGCCAGGCAAGTTATTGAGGTTTCGTGGCGCCCTCGATCGAGTGTCGGGGCTGTCGCGCCTGCGCCTCTCGCCGGAGGGAAATGACCTGCGCCGGTTGAAGGCGCTCACGCAGGCGTTGTTGATGGACGGCGTTCGAGTGTTCAGCCTCAGCCTGCACAGCCCGTCGCTGATGCCGGGATTCACCCCTTATGTCCGGGATGCGGCGGATCGCGCCCGTCTGCTGCAAACGATCCACGATTATGGCCGCTTTTTCATGCAAGACTTGGGCGGCAGTTCGCTCACGCCGTTTGGCGTCCGCGAGTGGCTAATTAGCCAGATGAGCCAAAGCCCTCAGCCGCCGAACAGTCCGTCATAGGCGGCAACCATCGCCGCCTCTGGAAAACGCTCCCGGGCCGCTGTCAAGTTTGCCGCACCGAGGCGTTGGCGAAGGTCTTTGTCGCGCAGCAGCGATCTCATGGCGTTGCCCAGGCCGACCTGGTCGCCGCGCGGAACAATCATGTCCTGGTTGGCGGACGCCAGCATGAACTTGACGTCGCCCACGTCCATGCCCGCCACCGGCAGGCCGGCCGCCATGGCCTCCAGGACGTTCAGCGGCATTTGCTCGGTGTCGGAAGACATCGCGAACACGTCCAACGTGGCGAGCAATTCCGCCGGCGCCGATATGGGGCCCGTGAACTTCACCCGGTCGCCCAAGCCGTGTTCGACGACCAATGCCTCCAGCCGCGGCCTTTCGATGCCTCCGCCGGCAATCACCAACCTGGCGTCGATGTCCGGTCCGAGTTGGCCAAAGGCGCGGATCAGCCGGCCGATGTTCTTTTCCGGCCGCAACGGCGCGATCGTGCCGACGACGAGCGGCCCGCCGGCACGGCGAATCTTCGGTAGCTGGAATGCCGCAACATCGATGCCATTCGGAACGTAGGTGATGGCGGCGGCCGCCAGGTGCCATTTCCGCATGGCGATGTCGTGCAACACCATCGAGGGGACGACCAACTTCGCTACGCGGCCAAGGGCGAGGCGCCGGAACAGCACGCGCCTGAGCAACTGGCCGTTGACCTCTTCCGCGCCGAAACCGTCCTCGAAATGAATGTGCTCGAAGTGGCCAAACAGGCGGTTCGCCAGTGCCCATTCCGTCGCCCCCCAATTGTAGGTCAGCAGCTTGTGCGGTGACAGTGCGCGGATGAACGCAGCCATTCGGCGCAATGACGGAAGGCCGCGACAATCCAGTGGCGTAACCATGGTCGCCAGCCCCGGCGCCATCCGATCAAGGCATGTGACATTGCCATCGAGCGCGATCACGCTATGGCGGTATTTGCCGCCCAGTTTATTGGCCACCCGGGCAAAACGGACCTGGATGCCGCCGATGCCGAAACTCGGGAAGACATGCAGCAAGTGTCGCACGCCGGTGGAATCACGCGGCGCCGATTTCATGACCGGCGGGACTGCTCGGGTAGGCCAGCCGCGAGGGCCACGATCCGTCTCGCGTTGCCTGCCCAGGTGAAGTCCCCATCAATGATTGTCGTCTTCGCATCGTGGCCAAGCCGGCCGCGCAGTTCGGCGTCGGAACACAGGCGGGCAAGGGCCTGTTCGAAGCTTCCTGCCGCTGTGGGATCGAACAGCAAGGCATTCTTACCGTCGGTCAGGACTTCGGTAATATTCTCCATTGCCGGCGCGACGATCGCGCGCCCCAGCGCCATGTACTCGAACACTTTCAAGGGTGACGCATATCCGACCACATCGGGCTGCAAGGCGATGTCGAAAGCGGCGATGTAGTCGATGACCCGGTCGCGCGCGACCAGGCCGGCGAATGTCACCCGGTGCGAAACACCACGCATCGCGGCGCGCGCTTCGAGTTGCTGGCGTGCGGGTCCTTCGCCGACGAGCAGGAAATGTAGTTGCGGGCTTTCGCCGGCATCGGCGATGAAATCGATCACCCGATCGAGGCCATGCCAGGGCCGCATGAAGCCGACAAATCCAAGCACCACCCTGTCGCCGAGGCCAAATGCCCGCTTGGCCGCGTTGGCATCCGGCAGGGCGCCAAGAAAGCCTTCGCCAACGCCGTTGGGAACCACCACGACGCGGGCCGCCGATACATTCGCCGCGAACAGGTATTGCGCCAGCACCCCGGTCACCGGCAATGCCCTGTCGGCGCCGCGCCACACCGTGTGCTCCGCCCATTGCCCCAGCTTGCGGAGGGCCAGCCCGTCGAACCGGTTGCGTTCTTCGGCCAACGGGGCGTTCACTTCCAGGAGCATCGGCAACCGTGCCAGCCGACGCAGCCACAGGCCGGCGAACATGAATAGGCTATAGCGTTCGTACAGGACGTCGGGCTTGAACGACCACCAGCATTTCAATAGCCGCCAAAAGGCCGGAATATTGTAGGCGATCTCGAGCAGTTCGTAGAGCGCGCCAGGCAAGGCCGTCTTGAGCCGCGCGATCCATCCGCTGTCGCTGCCAAACGAGGCGACGGCGTGCTGCGCCGGCCCGGCGACAAGGACGACATGACCCTGCGCCCGCAACGCGTGGATCAGTTCGTCGATGTGCACGCTTTGCCCGTCGCGCGAGAGCGTTCGGTGATGGTACAGGATTTTCATCCGCACCTATTTTGCCGACGCAACGCGCCAGCGGCAAGTCGAATCTGGCGGCTCGCGGCTACTGCCGCAGGGCCGCCTTCAGCACATTGCCAATCGGGCCAAGCAGATACTCGGCGAAGCTTCTGGCGCCCTTGTCGATGACAACCTCGGCCGAGAGGCCCGGGGCGAGCCGGATTTGGTCGAATTCGGCTCCTGCGGCCATGGTGGGTTCGACGCGGACGAGGTAGTAGGGGGCGGTTGACCGGGGATCGATGAGGCGGTCCGCCGACACCGACACCACCCTGCCGAAAATCGGCGCTGCAATGGTGCGGTGGAAAGCGGGGAAGCGCACCTCGGCCTGTGCGCCAACCACGACCCCGTCAATGTCGTTTGGCGCGATGCGCGCTTCGACGATCAACTTGTCGTCCATCGGCACGATGTCCATCAACCGCTGCCCCGGCGGCAACACACCGCCCACGGTATGCACCGCCGAATCCACAACCCTGCCGGAGGAGGGCGCCCTGATGGTAAGCCTGGCCACCTGATCACGGGCCGCGACCAGTTGCTGTGCCAGGTCGAACACCGTGGACCGGGTTTCCCGGGCATTGGTTTCGACGCTTTCGTTGAAGGTCTTTGTCACTTGCAGTATCTGCAGGCGGGCTTCGTTGACGGCCTGCTGAACGCCGGCGATGCTGCTTGTGATCATCCCGAGATCGGCGCTGATCTGCGCCGCGTCGCGCTGGATCGACAGCACCCGGTTGCTGGAGACAATGCCTTTCTCGTTCAGCGTCACGAGTCCCGCCGTCTCCTGCCGGAACATGCCGAGCTGCCGCTGCTTGGCCGCCTCCTGGGCGCGGAGCCCGGCGACCTGGATGTCGGACTGGGCGATCCGATTCCGCAGAATGACGATCTGACCCTCAAGCATTTCCCGGCGCGCCGTAAAAAGCCGTCGCTGGCCTTCGAGAACTTGCGCGGTCGCGATCGACGCCGTCGCTTTTTTCGTGAGGTCGGGATCGAATTCTATAGTGTCGATACCCGTCCGCTCGGCCATCAGTCGCGCCTGCTCGGCCCTGGAAACGTCGTCACGTCCTTCCAGAAGATTGAGGCGGGCCAATGTCTGCGCTTCCTCGAGAATGACCAGTGGATCGCCGGCCCGAACCGCGTCGCCGTCATGCGCGACGATGGCTTTTACGATGCCGCCTTCCAGGTGTTGGATGGTTTTCCGGTTCGAGCTGACCACCACGGTGCCCTGGGCGATGGTTGCGGCGTTCAACGGCGCCAGATAGGCCCAGGCCGTAAATCCGGCCGCCAGCGACAGGACGATGGCCCAGCCCAGGCCGATGAGCGTTCCAAAGCCGTCGCTGGCCGGCGCCGGCAGGTTCTGCACGACACGGGCGCCAAGGGAGATTTGAGATGCGGTCACGGTGTCTGCTCCCTACCTATGCCACGAGCTGGCGAGGCGCCGGCGCCGCCTGGTTCAGCCGGCGCATGACGTCCTGGCGGCTCCCGTGGGCGACTATCAGGCCGTCTTCCACGACCACGATGCTGTCCGTCAGGTCGAGCAGCGAGGCCTTGTGCGTCGTCAAGACCACCGTAATGCCCTCTTGCCGGAGCAGGACAAGCGCTTCGTTCAGGGCGCACTCACCGTTCTGGTCGAGGTTCGCGTTCGGTTCGTCCAGGACGACCAGTGCGGGATGGCCGAACATGGCGCGGGCAAGGCCCACCCTCTGTCGCTGGCCGCCCGAAAGCGTGACGCCGCTTGGTCCGATCGGGGTGTCGTATCCCTGCGGCAGCCTGCCGATCATCTCGTGGGCGCCAGCGCGTTGCGCCGCCGCGACAATGGCGGACGAATCACAGTCGCCAAAGCGCGCGATGTTCTCTGCGACGGTCCCCTGCAACAGTTCCACGTCCTGCGGCAGATAGCCGATTTGGGCGCCGAGTTCGTCGCGGTTCCATGAGCTGAGATCGAAGCCGTCCAGGCGCACGTTTCCCGCCATCGGCTGCCACACCCCGACAAGTACGCGCAACAGCGTCGATTTGCCCGCTCCGCTCGGGCCGACGATCCCCGTGATCGATCCCGCTGCTATCCTGAGCTCTACATTCTTCAGTATCGGCACGACGCCGCCGGGCACCGTGGCGACGAGCCGATGCATTTCGACCGCGCCTGTCGGCCGTGGCAGCGAGGTACGTCGCATGGGCGCCGGAATTCGGCTGAGCAAAGACGCAACACGCGTATAGGCGCTGCGGGCCGCGAGAAACTGCTTCCAGGTGCCGATTGCGGTTTCCAGCGGCGCCAGCGCGCGGCCGGAGATCAGCGAGACTGCAACGATCTCGCCGGCCGAGATTTGGTTGTTGAGCGCCAGGTAGGCCGCGGCGCCCAGGATGGCGGTCTGCAGCAATTGCCGAAATGCCTTGCTGACCGCCGTCAACACTCCGGCCCGGTCGCTGGCGACCGACTGGAACCGTAGAAGCAGGGTCTGTGCCGGCGCCCGGCGGCGACACAGGCTGGCGAACATGCCCATGGCATGTACGGCTTCGGCATTTCTCAGGCTGCCGCCAACGAAACCCAGCTGGTCCAGCGACTGGCGATTGGCCTGCTCTAATGGCCCGCGGGTGGTCACATCGTTCAGGATGGCGAGCAGGAAGAGCACCAGCGCCCCGCCGGTCGTGATCAGGCCGAGCAGCGGATGGCACAGGAAGATCACCAGAATGAGGAGTGGCGTCCAGGGGATGTCGAAGAAGACAAGGGTTCCGCTGCCGCCGATGAACTGGCGGACGGTGTCGAGGTCCCGCAACGGCTGCGTGCCTCCGTTGGTGGAGCCGAGCGCGCCGACGAAAGTGGCGGCGAGAATCCGGTCGTTCAATTGCCGGTCGAGACGCGCGCTGACCCGAACGAGGAGCCGGGACCGGATGATTTCCAGAAGGGCGGAGACCAGAATCAACCCGGCCGCCAGCGCGGTAAGGACGTAGAGAGTGGGCATGCTCTGCGTCGGCAGCACGCGGTTGTATATCTCCATCATGTAGATTGGCGACGCCATGATGCAGGCGTTTATGACCACGCTGAAGCAGCCCATCGCGATGAACGCGTTCGACGCCGACGCGAGGGCCGCGAGAAGTTCCTACTTCCTGTTCATCGCCTCGATTTCCCGTTAGGCCACGACGGGTTTCGGCGGTCGTGAAGTTGGTCGGGCCGATTCACTGGACGATATGTATGCTGGACGCCAGAAGATCGTGCGGCATGACGCCCTGCAGAACGACCTCGGCGTGCCCGCCGAGGTGAAGCACCGCATTCCCGGCGGCGTCGGCCGTGGCGGCGGCGAGGACGTCGGCGGACGTATACAGGCCGTTGCCGTTCAGGTTCCCCTTTATCTCGATGAGGTCGGTGCCGGATTTGAAGCCGGCGATGACGTCGTGACCCGAGTTGGCCGTGGTGAAGACGTAGGTGTCCGCCCCGTCTCCGCCCTTCAGGTAATTGCTGCCCGCGCCATCCAGCAGGCGGTCGTTCCCGTCGCCGCCGTACAGGTAGCTGTTGCCGGAACCGGCGACGAGTGTGTCGTTGCCGCTGGCGCCGAACAGCAGGCCCATGCCGGCGCCGCCGACGATGCGGTCGTTGCCCGCCGCGCCGATCAGCATCGTGTCGTCTGCCGCTGCGGTCAACGTGACCGGTGCCGTTCCGCTTGCGACGTGAATGTCGTTGCTCGACAAGTACTTTCCGTCCGCCAGCTTCGGCATCAGATCCCAGGTGTGATCGGTCGTGTAGCTGTCGCCCATTTGCCGGGTTTGACCCTCCAGCCAGCCATAGGCCTCGATCGCGTCCGGCGACTGGGTCGCGGAGATGACGCCGGCCAGCGCCGCCTTGGCGTTCGCCGCATAGCCGCCGGCCCAGTCCGGATAGGCCGAGGCGTCCATGGCGGTGGCGGGGTTCGCGCCGAACGTGGCTTGGTACACCTGCGCCCAAGTCGTGTAGAGGTTGCCGGCAGGGTCCGAGATTTTCAGGTTGTAGGTCGCGCCATGCAGGGGGTCGAACCCCTTGTCGTCGCTCAGGAACCGGCCAGACAGGAAATTTTCCATCCAGCCAAGCATACCGTCGGCCTTGGTGAAGCCGCGCTGCGACAGGTACTCCAGCGATGTGGCGAGATAGTCCTGCTGCCACGGCGCCATCGTGTTGGTGGTGCCATAGGCGCCGACGACCCAACCTTCGAGCTGGCCTTGGGCGTTACCGGCGGCGCCATCGACGTACTTCGCCGTGAGGTGCGACAGGTTGTTGTCGAGCGTCTTTGTGAAGTACGCCTTCAGCGGGTCGCCATTGGGCGTGATGTAGGCGGCGTCGCCGATATCGCGGAGGCCCCATGCCTGCGCGCGAACCTGAGCTCCATCGGGGATCAATCCGGCGCCGAAATGGCGATAACCCGGATCGGTCGAGGCGACGACGTAGGACGCTTGAGCCTGAAGTTCGTCCAGGTAGTAGTGGCGGCCGGTTATGAGATAGGGCACGTAGGAGAGCGACGGCTGGTGAGCGGTATCCAGCGTCCAGCCGGTGCCGGCCGTGCTGAACGCGACCAGCAACGCATCTGCGCCATAGGCCGGCCCGGCGCCGCGATAGTCGATCCATAATTTCGGGTGCAGGTCCACCCGCACCGCCGCGCCGGTTGCTGCGTCGGTAAAATGCCAGGGGACGCTGCCGGCCGCGTCCGCATTGGCCAGCAGCACGTCGAGAGCGCGGGCATCCTGGCTCACCAGGTAGTTGGCGGCCCAGGTCGTCTCCGGCCCGATGTCGGCGCGCCCGCCGGTCTTGCCCATGGCCTGCTGAACCAGCGCGGCGCCCAGCGGCCCGGTGTCTGAATTCGCGAGGCTTTGCGCGGCGGCGACGATTGTGGCGGTCGCGACCCCTTGGCTCGAATCGTAGGCCGGCACGGCGCCGGTGGCGATCAGGTACGGAACGTCGTAGACGACATGCGGCGCCACCGTACCGGCGCTGGCGACCTCTGTGTGCCAGGTCGAGTTGTGGTGTTGCGCGATTCCGTTGTGGGCGTAGACAGTCTGTCCGCTCTGCGTGATCTTCACGTCGTAGTTGAGCGTGGCCGTGACGCTGCTATAGGCCTCGTCGCGGGCGAAGATCACATCGGTGCGGGTTTGTCCCTGGGCATCCAGGCGAATATCGAACGTGGCCTTCAGATTTGGCGCGACAATCGCCTCGACCCGGTACTCGCTGGCCAGCGGGCCCTTGAGCCAAATCTCGGCCTGGCCACTGGCAATGCCTTGCTGAAGTACCTGTGCGGCATCCACCGTCTTTGTCGTGGTGCTGCCATCGGCGTTGTGAAAGACCAGGTTGACCTTCAGGTCGTAGCCGTTCGCGATGATCGCCTGCGCTCCGATGGCAGGTTGGCCGGACGTAACGCCGCCTTTGGCCAGCATGCCGTCAACCGATGCGCCAATGCCCATTGGCGGCGCCTGTACAGTAAGGATGGCATGGCCGACCGAGCCGTCGGCATTGGTCGTCTTCACGTCTATCTGGACCGGTACATCGCGCCCGCCGATCCGGGCAACCAGGGCATCGCCAGGCATGAGCGCGCCTTTTGCGAACACTTGACCGAATGTCACGTAGCCCGCGCTCTCGGCGGCGCCGGAGGTGTTCTGGAGGACGAATCCGACCACATCCGTCGCGCCGGCGGCCTGTGGCACTTCGGCAGCGGTTAGCACGGTCGGTGATCCGGGCGGCGTTGCGACAGGCGGGCTCGGAACGGTTACCGGACCAGGTACAGGGGCTGCGGCGCCCACCGGGGTCAGGATGGCGGCGGCGCCGGTGGCCGTTGCCTTGAGGGTGAAAATCTGGTCGGCGAACTGGATCTGCTGGACATTGACCAGGGTATCGGTGCCCTCGTCGCCCTTCAGCGCCTTGAC
>Ga0163144_10016073_pt1 | contig 15363 bp, 12 predicted proteins | sample OliLak19BULKMAT1_FD_123175 | JGI IMG/M metagenome (GOLD analysis project Ga0163144, IMG submission 123175) | Freshwater microbial mat bacterial communities from Lake Vanda, McMurdo Dry Valleys, Antarctica - Oligotrophic Lake LV.19.BULKMAT1 | ecosystem: Environmental > Aquatic > Freshwater >...
AGTACGATTCTACCTCAAGTCGGCACCATTTCCGAAGTAGTATTCGCATTCCGCTGTTCCATTAGCTATAGCCCGTCAGATAATGATTTTGAATCCGGCAGTGCGAAAGGCTGTGTTTTCCGGCATTTTCGGCGTCAAGAGACTCAAAACAATTATCTTAACTTCTATAGCATCACAGATGACCACCATGCCGAAGTGCACAGACGTACAAGACTTAGTGGCGGCAGGCAATCTATCGGGCTATAATAAGGGCACTTGCGACAAACCTCACCAGGTGACGTGGAAAATATCTGATGACATTGCCTGAACCGACCCCCCAACCATTGGACGTTTGGCACGCCGAATTGTGTCGATTGAGCATTTTCTTGAAAGACCAACGTCCAATCGATACGACCGCAATGTGGACACTCGCGACAGGTGTGAATCCTGATGCAACTGCTTCACAACCTAAACTTGGTATCTATCAGTCGGACGGTATGTTAGGCGATTCCAGGTTGGTACTTGTTAATCAGCCTAGTCGCCTTGACTGGTTGTATTTGACAGCTTTTGATCCCGAGTTGGGGGATGTTGTCCACGACAGACTGCAGCTCTTTGAAGCAGGGTTGGGATCATTCACAGCGCTATTGACTCCTTGGTTGTCAGCGTGCCCGCCTGCTCAACGCGTGGCCTTGGGAGTGGTAATACGTCAAAGTGTTAGTACTTTTGAATTAGGTTACGAACGGCTCAAGACTTACTTGCCGAAAGTCCAAATAGATGCTGCAAATTCCAACGACTTGTTTTACCAAATTAATAGGCCGCGCGCTTCTACACGTCAAGCCAATCTGCAGATAAATAGGTTGAATAAGTGGAATGTAGTCAAGCATATCTATGCCCGTATCGATTTGCCAAGCGCTACAGTTCAAGCGGCTGAAGGGTCAGAGGTTTACTATATCCGTGGCGAGTTCGATGTGAACACGGCTGCAGAATATATGGACGGATTTGAGACTGCGCAAATGCCGCAGCTTCTTTCTGAATTGTTGGATCTAACAACTGAGTTGGCTCGACTAGGTGACAAACCATGACTGCGTACGCGCCGACATCCGAAACTTATCCGGGGGTATGGGGCATAGTCGAGGTTGACGAACCTGATGTGGTTCAAGAGACCTTGGCCGTGGCAGGCTTGCCACTTATCCAGGAACCGGTGGCAAGTACTGTCGATCAAGCACAAGGCTATTACTTATACAGCCCCAATCTCGGCGTGTGGCGACACGGTCTGAGTAAGCACGAACTGACTGCCCGGCAGCCTGCTGCGACCTTCCTACCGTCGGTTCACAATTTCGTAGTTAATCTGGAACGGAGTAAGTCGCAACATCAGCACCGGCAGCTAGTGCGCACTAACGCGCCCGGGAACATTACCGTACTTGGAAAAACATACGCCTCGCAATCGGACGCACTTCGTGCCGCGCTGATTCAAACCAGATCGCTTGGCAACGTGATTCGCATTTTGGCGTTGAGGGCCACCGCAAGCAGCTTATTAGAAGCCGCAAGAGGCGAGGACTTTGAAACGGGGTTCAGGAGTCGTTTGTCAGCGAAAGTCGAGCGATTTGTAGCACATCATGGCGAGCAAGCTGTTAAATCTCTCGTGGCAGCCGTCGTTGCAAACAGCAGTGATCCCGACGTTGTTGTGGAGGTACTGACAACTCTTGGTCAGATCGTGAGCCCAGACACCAAACAACAACGCCGTCAATCCTTAGTCGCTTCGCTAAATGACAATCGAGCACAGGTCAGGCGAGGGGCACTAATTGGCCTCTCCCACCTTGACGATTCGTCAGTGATAGCGGATGTGAAGAGGGTAATTGATGCTGAAAAAATTCGCTGGGTCAAAAGTATCGCCATAGCCTTGTGGGAGCAACTTGCACCAAAGAATGTATGACTACCTTGATGCGGATTTTGCGCAAGCCTAGTCGCTGGCCCGGAGATGAGGATCTGTCTTGGGTTCCGACTGGGGAAATCCCGGCCGATCCGCTCTCCTGCCTATTAGCTGATAATAACGCCTGGTCCGTCTACCAAGTTGACGACAACCGCGAAAGAGTAAACCGTGTTATCGCAGCTCTGGCGGCAGGCCGTGAGACTGAGGCTATTGCTGAGTATCTGATTTTCGACTCGGCTTTGGTAGATCAGGCAGGAATTCCTATTGAAACGACCCCTGGCCAAACGCCTGATAACGAGGTGAATTTGTGGCATTTGGATATTTCGCACATGACTGCATCACGGTTAGCAAGGTTGGCGACACTATTGGTCTTGAACTGTGAACCAAAGCCATGCCTGGGTAAAGAGGTCACGCGCTTAATTGCAAACTCCGTAGTGCAAGGCTACATCCCGGCAGAGCGTGTCAGATATGGCGGTACATCACGCACCAAACTCGAAATTGAGATTGCACAACGCAGGTCAGGAAATCCAAACTAAGACGGCCGCCCCTGGCCGCTCCCACCTCCTCCGCCCCAAACAGGCCCCCCCCGCCTCCTCCAACAAAATCCACCGCCCAGGTCATTGACAGCCCCCCCGCTTTTCTGCTACTATGGAAAACGCTTTCCGGAAACCGTTTTCCTAAGCCTGCCCAGCCGCCACCCTCATGCCCTCTCGCGCCTCCATCGTGGACGTCGCCCGCAGCGCCAACGTCTCTGTCGCCACCGTCTCGCGCGTCATGAGCGGCAGCGCCCACCCCGTCTCCGATGAGACCCGCGCCCGCGTCCAGGCCGCCGCCAGCGCCCTCCACTACTCCCCCAGCGCCCTGGCCCAAGCCATGGTCAGCCGCGATACCCACATCGTCGGCGTCATCATCGGCGACGCCACCGACCCGTATTTTGCCGGCATCATCCGCGGCGTCGAAGACGTCGCCCGCCAGCACGGCTACCTCGTCATCATCTGCAACTCCGACCGCCAGCCCGAGATCGAACTGCGCTACCTGCACACCCTCAACGACTACCGCGTAGACGGCGTCATCTTCGCCGGCGGCGGCCTGACCGATGCCGCCTACCTGCGCGCCATGCGCCAGGCGCTGGAGGTCTACTCCGAGCGCGCCGCCGTGTGCGTCTCGCTCGGCAAGCACCTGTTCCCGTCCTTCTCGGTTACGGTAGACAACACCCGCCTGGTGGCCGACGCCATCGCCTACCTGACCGGCCTCGGCCACCGCGCCATCGCCTACATCTCCGGCCCCAGCCTGCTCACCACCACCCACCTGCGCCGCACCGGCTACGAGCAAGCCCTGCACACCCACGGCCTGCCGCTCCGGCCCGAGTACATCCTGGCCGGCGACTACACCTTCGAGTCCGGCAAGGCCGCCGCGCTCACCCTGGCCGCCCTGCCGCAGCGCCCGACCGCCGTCATGGCCTCCAACGACCTGATGGCGATTGGCTGCATCGTGGCGCTCAAAGAGTTGGGGATTAGCGTGCCCGGCCAGATCAGCGTCATGGGCATAGATGACGTCGCCACCGCCCAGTTTGTAGACCCGCCCCTCACCACCATCGCCCTGCCGCTGCACGGCCTGGGCGCCGCCGGCATGGAGAGCCTCATCCGCCTGCGCAAGCAGGACCAAACGCTCGCCGCCGCCAAGCCCCTGATCCTGCCCCACCACCTGGTGATCCGCCAGTCCACGGCCCCGCCCCGGCGCGCCGCCTGAACCGCCATTTTAGAATCGGAGACGACCATGCAGTTTGGCTTTATCCCCACCGAAGGCGGCCCCTTCTTCCAAGAAGCGCTCAAGGAGTCCATCTACGGCGAAGAGTTGGGCTTCGACTCGGTCTGGCTGGAGGAGCACCACAGCATCCGCAACCACTACTGGCCCTCGCCGCTCATGGCCCTGGCCGGCATCGCCACGCGCACCTCGCGCATCCTGCTCGGCACCGACATCGTCGTGCTGCCCTTCTACCACCCCGTGCGCGCCGCCGAAGACGTCGCCATGCTCGACATCATCTCCGGCGGGCGGGCCATCCTGGGCGCGGCCATCGGCTACCGCGCGCCCGAGTTTGAGTTGTACGACGTGGCCCTCGAGGGCCGGGGCGCGCGCTACGTCGAGATGCTCACCATCATGCGCGCCCTATGGACCCAGGAGCACGTCGAGCACACCGGCAAGTATTACACCGTCAAGGGCAGCATCGAGCCGCGCCCGCCGCAGCCCCCCAAGCTCTGGCTCGGCGGCTGGGGCGAGCTCTCGCTCAAGCGCGCCGCCCAGCTGGGCGATGCCTGGGTGCCCGGCCCCACCGCCCAACTCGAAAAATTGCTGGCGGCCCAGGCCCAGTACCGCGGCTTCTTGCAGGCCGACGGCAAAGACCCGGCCAATTATCCGAACCCGCTCACGCGCGAGGTCATCATCGCCGACACCCGCGAGCGCGCCTGGGAGCTGGCCGAGCAATACCTGATGGTCAACTACCGCGACGAATACGGCGGCGGCTGGCAGCACCCGCTCATCGGCTCGCAAGACCGCACGCCCGTTGACCAGCTTGAGGCCCTCAGCCAAGACCGCTTCATCGTCGGCAGCCCGGACGACTGCATCCGCAAGCTCCAGCGCTTCCAAGAGACGTTTGGCGTGGATCACCTGATCTGCCGGCTGTACTTCCCCGGCATGCCGCACGCGCACATTTTGCACGAGCTCAAGCTCATCGCCACCGAAGTCATGCCCGCCTTCAAGAGCGCCTAGCGTCTATCTGATGCCCGCCCCGTCCGCCCTGCCGCCGCTCGACCACGCCCTCGCGCCGTACACCGGCTGGACCCGCGCGCACTGGGTGTCCGTCCTGGCCCGCCTGACGCACGGCTTCGTCCTGGCCGCCGAGCGCTCCGGCTCGCCCGCCCGCGCCCTCTACCGCGACGACCGGCGCGGCCTGCCCGACTCGGCCGACGGCATCGAGTCCTTCGCCCGTATCGGTTCGGCCTGGGGCGCCTGGCTCGCCAACCCCGCCAACCCCGATACTGTGGAGTGGAACGGCCGTCAACACAACCTCGTGGCGCTCTTCCGCCAGGGCCTGCTTGACGGCACCAACCCCGCCAATCCCCACACCTACTGGGGCGACATCGGCCACATGGATCAGCGCATCGTCGAGAGCGCCGACCTGGCCGCCGCCCTCTGGCACTCGCGCGACCGGGTGTTCCTGAAACTTACTCCCGCCGAGCAGGCCCAAGTGATGGGTTGGCTGGCCCAGGTGGATGGCAAGGGCAACTACCCCGACAATTGGATTCTGTTCTCGGCCGTCACCCAGGCCGTGCGCCTGCGCCTCGGCTTCCCCGTCTCCGAGGCCGAGCTAGACGGCAACCTCGACTACATGGCCGAGTTCTATCGCGGCGACGGCTGGTACGTGGACGGCCTGGCCGACGAGTACGAGCTTTACAACGCTTGGATGTTCAACTGGCACTACCTGCACTGGGCCGCCATTGACGGCGACCGCCGCCCCGCCTACCGCCGGCGCGTGTACGACCACTCGCGCTCGTTCGTCGCCGGCTTTCTGCATTTCTTCGGCGCGAACGGCTCCTACCCCGCTTGGGGCCGCTCCATCGTCTACCGCTTCGCCGCCGTGGCCGCCCTCCAAACCAGCCACGCCGCCGGGATTGCGCCCGCCGCCCCCGGCCTGCTGCGCCGCGCCTCGTCCGGCTGCCTGCGCTACTTTGTTGAGCGCGGGATGTTTGACGAACAGGACGACCACCTGGTGCAGGGCTACCACGGCGACTTCCCGCCCGCCAATGAGCCTTACATCTCGCCCGGCTCGGTCTACTGGTGCGCGCACGGCCTGTTCGCCCTCAGCTTCGCCGCCGATGACCCGTTCTGGACCGCGCCCGAAGCGCCGCTGCCGGTGGAGCAGGGCGATTTCGAACTGCTGTTGCCCGCCCCTGGCTTTCTGCTCTCCGGCCGCCAATCCACCGGCCAGGTGCTGCTGCTCAGCGCCCGCTCCGGCCAGGAGCACGACCCGCCCGGCTATAACTACGCCGCCAAGTACGGCAAGCTGGCCTACAGCACCCACTTTCCGTTCAACGTGCTGCCGGCCCGTGGCAGCCATGCGCCCGACGCCATGATCGCCCTCACCCGCGACGGCCGCCGCTTCGGCCACCGCTTGCACGCCCGCACCGGCGCTGTGGCCCCCGGCCTGATGTGGACCCGCTTCGATGAGTTGATTGACGACGAGCTGCAGCCCATGTGGGTGGCCGTGCTCCTCTGGGGCGACCGGCAGATTCGGCTCACCCTCGTGCGCCCCACCTTCCCGGTGCAGGCGGTCGAGGCCCCCGGTGCGCTCGGCACCGACACGCCGACGCACATCACCCGCCGCTCCGACCCCGCCGCCGGCTGGGAGTACGCTGAGGTAGACGGCCGCGCCGTGGGCATTCAGCGCCTGCTCGGCTACGACAGCCAGCGTCCGAGTGCCACGTTCCTTGACCAATCCAACATCAACTTGGCCTACGCCCACGCCGAGCAGCCGCTGGTGGCCGAGAGCCAGCCCAGCGTGGCCCCGCGCTGCCTGGCGGCCGTCAGCCTGGTGCGCCCCGCGCCGTTCGACCCGGCCGCCGAGTTTAGCGGCGTGAAGGTCAGCGCCGAGCGCAACGGCCAGTTCACCCTCGCCCTCCCCGGCGACGAGCACGCCTTCGTGGCCGTCGGCGACGCGCTCCCGCGCAGCCTTCAGCTTGATGGTGAAACGTTTGAGGGGCACGGCCTGCGCTATGTGCGCCTCGCGCCCGGCCGCCTGTGCGCCCTGGGCCTCACCCGCGCCGCCGGCTATGCGACGTTTGCCGCGCCCGCTACCTGCCGCCTCACCGCCCTCGGCGCGGGCCGCTTCGAAGTCCTGACCGATGTGGGCGTCACGCTCGACCCGGCCTGGCTCGGCGGCCCGCTCGCCCGCGCCGCCGTCCGCCAACTCGATGGCACGACGATTGACGTGACCGCCGAGTGGGCCGGCGCCACCCTGCCCGCCGCGCTGGTCGAGCAGTGGGCCGAGCGCACCGACCGCACGCTTGTCACGTTTGAGATCAACGTATGACTGCCGCCGCGTCCGCCCTCGACCTGACCGTGCTCCTGTACCACTACGTGCGCGACCCCGGCGACCAGTCCGAGGCCGGCACCGGCATCCCTGGTTGGCCCACTGCCGCCTTCGAGGCGCAACTCGCCGCCGTCCGCCGCGCCTACCACCCGGTGGCCTGGCCCGATGTGCAGGCCCACCTGGCGGGCGAAGCCCCACTGCCGCCGCGCGCCTGCCTCCTCACCTTCGACGACGGCCTGCGCGACCACTTCGAGAACGTCTTCCCGCGCCTCCAGGCCTTTGGCCTCTCCGGCCTGTTCTTCGCGCTCGCCCGCCGCCTCGGCGACGGCCTCGCGCTCCCGCACCGCGTCCACTTCCTTCTGCCCATCCTCGGCCTCGCTGGCTTGCGCGCGGCGCTCCTGGCGCAGTTGGCCCCGGACCAGCAGGCCGCCCTGCACGCCGCCGAAGCCCACTACCGCACCATTTGGCCCGACCCGGTGGACGCCCTCAAGACCGCCCTCCAGCGCGACCTGGCCGCCGCCGTCGCCGAGCCATTGCGCGTGTTGATGGCCCAACACATCGGCCCCGAAGCGGCGTTGGCCGACGCCTACTACCTCAACGCCGCCCAGGTCGCCGCCATGCTGGCCGGCGGGATGCACTTCGGCGGCCACAGCCTCACCCACCCCTGGCTCGATTGGCTGCCCTCCGCCGAGGCCGCCGCCGAGGTAGGCGCGTCCGCTGTCTGGCTCCGCCGCCTGAGCGCCGGCCCGTGGTCGTTCGCCTATCCCTTCGGCGGCTTCGATGCGCGCACGCCCGGCCTGCTGGCCGCCGCCGGCTACAGCGCCGCCTTCACCACGCGCTCGCAGGCCCGCCACCCCTCGCCCTACCACATCGGCCGCTACGACGGCGAGAGCCTGCCGGCCGGTTTCTTCGCCGATTTCTTCAAGGGAGCCGCCCTTGCCTAGCACCCGTTTTGCGATTGTCGGCTGCGGCAGCGCCGCCCTGCCGGTGTGCGCCGCTATCGCCGCCTCGCCGCTGGCCGAATTGGCGCTGGTCTACGATCAAGATCAGGCCCTGGCCGCCGATCTGGCCCAGCGCTACGGCGTGGCCGCGGCCCCCAGCCTCGACTCGGCCCTCACCGACCCGGCCGTGGACGCGGTCTACATCGCCGTGCCGCACGACCGGCTGGCCCCCCTGGCGCGCCTGGCGCTGGAGGCCGGCAAGCCGGTGCTGGTCGAGAAGCCGCTGGCGATCACGCTGGCCGACGCCGACGCGCTGATTGCTTTGGCCGAGGCGCGCCGGCTGGCCCTGGGCGTGTTCTACGAGCTGCGCTACAACGCCGCCATCGCCCAGGCTAGGACGCTGGTGCAGGCCGGCGTCCTCGGCCCGGTGCAGAGCGTGCGCATTCAGACCCTGATTGACAAGCCGCTCAGTTATTGGGAGGCGGGCTACACCGGCCGCAGCCACAGCCCCTGGCGCGGGCGGCGCGACCAGGCGGGTGGGGGGGTGGTGCTCATGAACACCAGCCACCTGCTCGACGCGGTCTGGTACATCACCGGGCTGGAGGTTGTGCGCGTCTCGGCCGAGACCGCTACCCGCGTGGCCGCCGTCGAAGTCGAAGACAGCGCCGCCGCCGTGTTGCGCTACGACAACGGCGCCATTGGCAGCCTGATGGTCGGCGCGCACCTGCCCGGCGCGGCGCTGGGCGACGAGCGCTTCGACATTTTTGGAACCGAGGGGCAATTGCGCCTGCCCGACCCGTATGGCGCGGACCCGTTGCAGGTCTATGTGCGCCGCGCCTGGCCCGAGTTCGATCTCCCGGCGGCCACCTGGACCTCACTGGCGCTGCCGTCCGCGCCGATCTTCACCCAGGCCATTGAGGCCTTTGCCCAGGCCGTGCAGCACGGTTTACCCGCGCCCACCCACGGGCGCGACGCCCGGCGCGTGCTGGCGACGGTCTTGGCGCTGTATCAGTCGGCGGCCGAAGGGCGCGCCCTTGTCTTGCAGGAGCGAGTGACTTTATGAACGACCTTGATGTGCGCGGCATTATTCCGGCAGTCGTCACTCCCATGACGGCGGCGGGCGAGCTAGACCTGCCCGCCCTCGCCCGCTACGTCGCGTGGCTGGTCCCGCAAGGCCCGGTGGCCCTGGCCGTGAACGTGGATACCGGCGAGGGGCCGCACCTGACCTTTGACGAGAAGCGCCAGACCATCGCGGCGGTGGTGGCGGCGGCTAACGGTCGCTGCAAAGTCGTGGCCGGCATCGGCGGGCCATCTACCGCGCAGGGCATTGCCAACGCCCGCGCCGCCCAGGCCGCCGGGGCCGACGCCCTGCTCATCTTCCCGATCTCGGCCTTCCTGGGCGAGCCGCTGCGGCTGGACGTGGTCTACGGCTATCACGCCGCCCTGGCCGCCGCCGTGGATTTGCCGATCGTCCTCTTTCAGCTTCAGCCCAAGCTCGGCGGCGTGCTCTACTCCACCGAGGTGCTGCACAAGCTCATCACCATTCCGTCGGTCATCGCCATCAAAGAAGCCAGCTTCGACGCGCTGCGCTTCCTGAGCGTCAAGGCCGACCTCGAATCGGCCAGCCGCCCGATCACGCTGCTGCACGGCAACGACAACTTCATCTGCGAGGCCTTCATCCTGGGCGCGCAGGGGGCGCTGCTGGGCTTCAGCACGCTCGGCACCGCCGAACAGGTCGCCATGCTGGCCGCGGTGCGCCGCCACGACTACGCCGCCGCCACCGCCCTCGGGGCGCGCCTCCAGCCGCTGGCCGATGTGATCTTCGCGCCGCCGGTGACAGACTACCGCGCCCGCACAAAGATCGCGCTCAAGCTGTTGGGGGTGATCGATGAGATCGCCGTCCGCCCGCCGCTGCTGCAAGTGGCCGAGGCCGAGCACGCCGTCATCCGCCGCGCGCTGGTAGCGGCGGGACTGCTGGCCGGTTAAAGGAAGTTTAGGTGCATGGCCCCGGGGAGGCGGCGCGTGGCCGCCGCCCACCGGGCATAACGTAACGACAAGGGGCCCAACCGTCCCCGGGAAGAGATGGGTTGGACCCCTGCGCTGCAAACTGGAAAACCGACCTCCCACAGGTTCAGGCTTGGCCTGCCTGGGCCAGTGGAGCGGCCGGTCCCCCAGCTTGCCCGATTGTATCCGAAGCAAGTCGCCAGACCAATTCGCCCGCGCGTTGCGGGCCTGGGCAGGAGGGTAAGGCCAGTGATGGAGCGTGAATCGGCAAGCCCACAGACGGTTATTGTATTGGCCCAATCAGAGGAGCAGACATGCACGCCAAGTTGTCAAGAATTCTGCCGTTAGCGTTTGCCGCCGCCCTCGTCGCCGCTGCCTGCGGACCGGCGGCCATCCCGACCCCCATCACCGTTATCCAGACCCAGGTGGTCACGGTGGTAGAGACGCAGGTGGTCGAGGTCATCAAAACGCAGGAAGTCGAAGTGCCGGTGGAAGTGGTCGTCACCGCCACGCCCGCGCCTGTTTCCGGTGAGGTGATGGTGGTGCTCATCGGCAAGCCGGAACAGGATGGCATTGACCCGATCACCGGCGCCGCCATCCCCGGCGTTCAGAAGCTCGAAGCCATGTTCGAGGCGGCCTACCCGTCCATTGATCTCCAGCTCATCAATATCCCCTGGGGTTCGGGTTCGACGGCCTACTCGGCCAAGACCGAATCGATGATCCAGGCGCAGGAAGCCTGTGTCTTCCACATGCCGGGCGCGTTCGCTTACGGCCGCCGCGGCTATCTGGTCAACCTTGACGGTTTGATCGCCGCCGACTCCACGTTTGAAGACGTGTGGCCGGGCGACTACCTGGAGCAGTGGCGCGGCTGGGGGCCGGGCAATCCCGACAACCAGTGGGCGCTGCCCTACTCGGGCGGCAACCGGGTCATCCACTACGACTCGGTGCTGTTCGAGCAGTGGGGCGTGGAGCCGCTCAGCCTGCACCCGACCCTGGACGAAATCCACGACAAGGCCGCCGCCATGACCGGCCTCAACCCCGTCACCGGTGAGCAGAACTACGGCTACTGGTACCAGGGCAAGTACATCAACTGGCAGTTCCAGGCCATCGCTCACGCCCTGGGCGCCACCTGGGGCCAGGTGAACGCAGATGGCACCTGGACCATCAACTGGAACACGCCCGAGTATCTGGCCGCACTGGAGTGGCTGGTGGATATGAACCAGTACGCCCCGCCCGGCGCTCTGGCGGCCGACGCCATGCCGGAAGGCTTCTTGACCGACAGCAATGTCGTCGCCATCATCCCCGAAGGTGAAACCGGCTACTACTTGTCACCCTTCGTGGCCGATCCGACGCTGCAGGAGCGCTACCGCACCGTCTTCAACCTGCAAGGCCCCGACGGCCTGGGCGGCCTGTTCATCGCCGACCCGCTCGCCATGACCACCGCCTGCCCCAACAAAGAGGCGGCCTGGGTCGTGATGAAGTGGCTGGCCGGCAGTGCCGAGAGCCAGCAGTACAACTTCGATAGCGGCGGCAACCTGCCCGTCATCACCGGCGCCGCCGAGAGCATCCCGGCTTTCGCCGCGCTGCTCGATGCCGACGCCATCCTCAACCAAAACGCGTTCGCCGAGCGCCGCTACCCGTGGGCCTCGTCCGACCCGCGCTGGTCGCTCCAGGCCGCCATCGAGGCGGCCCTGGCCGGCACGATGACCCCGGCCGAAGCCCTGGCCCAGGCCCAGACCGAAACCGACGCCTGGCTGGCCGCGCAGGTGACCGGCACGAACTAAGACCAACCGCAGCACTCGCCTGGGGGCGGCGCCGCCCGGCGCCGCCCCCACGGTTTTCAGAGCGGAGGGCGCATGTTGTCGTATCGTGTTCGCAAGAGCCTGGTGTGGTATCTGTTTCTATTGCCCACCTATCTCCTCTTCGCCTTGTTCCTGGTCTACCCGACCATCCAGACCTTCTGGCTCAGCTTCTACCGCGAAGTCAACACGGTGCAGGAGTTCGCCGGGCTGTATCAATACACGCGCCTGATCGCCAACCAGGTCTTCCAACGCGCCATCCTGAACACTGTGGTGCTGGGTGTGGCCTTCCTCGTCGTAGTGCTGCCGCTCTCGCTGGTGCTGGCCTCCTTGCTTAACAATCTGCGGCGCGGCAGCAACTTCTTCAAGATGATCTACTTTCTGCCGCAGATCACCTCGACCGTGGCGGTGGCCCTGGTCTTCGGCTACGTGTTTCAACCGAATTGGGGCCTCATCAACGGCGCGCTGCGGCTGCTGGGCGTGCAGGACCTGCCGCTGTGGCTGGCCGACCCGCGCTACTCGCTGACCGGCTCGCGCGCGGCCGTCACCATCCTGGCGGTCTGGGTGGCGCTGGGCTACTACATGCTGATCTTTTTGGCCGGCTTGCAAGCCATCCCCACTGACAGTTACGACGCCGCCGTGGTGGATGGGGCCGGCCCGCTGCAATCCTGGTGGTACATCACCTTGCCGGGCCTGCGCCCCACCTTTGTCTTTCTCATCCTCACCGGCACGATTGACGCCATGAGCCGCTTTAGCGACCTGTGGACCCTGGGCGGTCCCGGCGGCACGCCCGCCCGGTCGCTGCAAACCGTGGTCATGTTCATGTACCAGACCGCCTTTGAAGCCTACGACTTCAATCTCTCGTCCGCCGTGGCCGTTGTGCTGTTCTTCATTGTGCTGGGCCTGACCCTCATAAACTTTCGGGTGTTCCTCGGCCAGGAGTTTGGCGGCGCCGAGCGCGAGGCGGCAGCCTAACATGGCCACCGACACCCAACCCGCCGGGACCTCCTACAAGCGCACTCTCCGGGTGCGCCAGATCATCATTTGGGCCATCCTGTTGGTCGGCGCGCTGGCGATGATCGCCCCCTTCGAGTGGATGATCGCCACGTCCTTCTCGCGCCTGGCCAACCAATCCATGCCGCGCCCCCCGCGCTTGTGGCCCATTGACCCGAGTCTGTTCAATTACGAGGTGGCGGTCAAGAATTTGCCGATCCTGCGCTACTATTTGAACAGCCTGTTTGTCACGGCCGTCAGCACGGTCGGCTACTTGTTCTTTAGCTCGCTCACCGGCTATGTCTTCGCCAAGGGGCGGTTCATCGGCAAACCCGTGCTCTTTGTGATCTTGCTCATGACCCTGATGGTGCCGTTCGAGGTGCGCATGATCCCGCTCTACCTGCTCATGCGCCGGCTCGACCTGACCAACACCTACTGGGCGCTGATCCTGCCCTTCCTCAGCGGCGGCTTCGGCATGTTCCTCATGCGCCAATACATGACCACCATCCCCGACGACCTGGTGGACGCGGCCCGCGTAGACGGGGCCAACGAGTTCGCCATCTACTGGCGCGTCGTCCTGCCGTTGTGCGGCCCGCCGCTGGCCGCCCTGGCCGTGCTCAACGCCCTGTGGCGCTGGAACGATGTGCTCTGGCCGCTCATGGTCATTTCTAAGAGCGAGCTGTACACCGTCACGCTCGGCCTCGCCACCGCCGCGCGGCAGCAGGGCATCCTCACCGGCGTAGCGCTGGCTAGCACCACCCTCGCCATTCTGCCGATTGCCCTGCTGTATATCCTGCTGCAGCGTTTCATCATTAAGGGCATCGCCTACTCGGGCCTGAAAGGGTGAGTGTGCCCGCCGCGCCCGCCCCCATACCCGGCGGCCACTCCACCTGGCTGGAGATTGATCTGGGGGCCATCGCGGCCAACGTGCGCCGGCTTAAGGCGCTGGCCGGCACGCGGCTGATGGCGGTGGTCAAGGCCAACGGCTGCGGCCACGGCGCGCTGACCGTCGCCCGCACCGCCCAGCAGGCCGGCGCCGACTGGCTGGCCGTCGCCCGCGTGGAGGAAGGGGTGGCGCTGCGCCAGGCCGGGCTGACGCTGCCCATCCTGGTGCTCGGCTACACGCCGCCCGCCGACGCGCCCGCCGCGCTGGCCGCCGCCCTGAGCCTGACCGTCTACGCCGCCGCCCTGGCCCGCATCTACAACGACCTGGCCGCCGCCCAGGGCCGCACCGCCCGCCTGCACCTCAAGCTCGACACCGGCCTCGGACGCCTGGGCCTCGCCCCGGCCGAGCTGCCCGCCTGGCTCAACTGGCTGCCCACGCTCCCGGCCGTCACGCTGGAAGGCATTTTTACCCACCTCGCCACCGCCGACGATGCCGACCCGGCCTACGCCCGGAAACAGTTAGCCATTTTTTCCCAGGCCGTTCAAACGCTCAGCCCCGCCCAACGCGCCGGTCTGCTGCTGCACACCGCCAACTCGGCCGCCACCCTCGCGCTGCCCGAGAGCCGCTACGACCTCGTCCGCCCCGGCCTGGCGCTGTATGGCCTGCACCCTTCCGCGTCCGTGCCCTGCCCGCCCGACTTTCAGCCCGCCCTCGCCTGGAAGAGCGTCGTCAGCCAGGTGCGCACGCTGGCCGCCGGCGAGTCGGCCGGCTATGGCCGCGCCTTCATCGCCGAGCGCGAGACGCGCGTGGCCGTCGTGGCCGTGGGCTACGCTGACGGTTGGCGCCGCCTGCCGCCGCATGGCAACGCCGTGCTCATTCGCGGCCAAGCTGTGCGCGTGCTTGGCCGCGAGTGTATGGATCAGTGTTTTGTGGATGTGAGCGAGTTGCCCGCCGCCGCCCTCGGCGACGAAGTGGTTCTCATCGGCCGCCAGGGTGGGGCACAGATCACCGCTGAGGACGTGGCGCGGCGCTGGGGCACTATCAACTACGAAGTCGCCAGCGGCCTGGCCGAGCGGGTGACGCGGGTGTACACCCCAGCGCCAGAGTAAGTCCGGTCCTGCCTCGAAACCTTGTGCCTCTGCCAGGCTGGTCCGCCGCCCTCGGCCGCCCAGCGGCAACCGACCCTCGGCCGTGTCCATAGCCCTTCGTGAAAATTCGTGTCAAAAGCACTTCCGCTCTGTCCAACTTGCCTCTGGCACGCTTCTTGCTTCCCAGGCCTGTTAGAGAACCGTTTGCTTACTGAGTCCCCGGTGCTATAATCCGCACCGGTGAGCCTTCCAGCGCTCACCCGGCGTCTTGTCTGCATGGAATTCGATCTCTGGGGCTTCTCCTCCGCACCCTTTCTACGTCTGCCGGCGAGCCCGTTTGGCTTTGCGCTGGCGTTTTTTTGTGCCGCCGGCGTGTTTGGCTGGCTGGCGCTCACCGCCGGCACCTTCCGCCGCCTCACGCTGCGCCAATGGCTGATCCTGTTCTTCCTGCTGGCGCTGGCCGTCTTCCTCGGCCAGACCTTCATCCTGCGCGTGCCCGCCAACATCCTGCCGCCGCCGGGCGTGCCGTTCGAGCCGCAGCGCCCCGGCCTGGCGCTCTTCGTCCTGCTGCCCATCTTCCTGGCCGGCGGCTGGCTGGGCGTCGGCCCCGCGCTGCTGGTGGGCCTGGCCGCCGGCCTCTCGCGCGCCGTCTGGGAA
>Ga0163144_10016077_pt1 | contig 15362 bp, 13 predicted proteins | sample OliLak19BULKMAT1_FD_123175 | JGI IMG/M metagenome (GOLD analysis project Ga0163144, IMG submission 123175) | Freshwater microbial mat bacterial communities from Lake Vanda, McMurdo Dry Valleys, Antarctica - Oligotrophic Lake LV.19.BULKMAT1 | ecosystem: Environmental > Aquatic > Freshwater >...
CGCAAGGAGGGCAACGTGCTGCTGAACCCGCAGCACCCGCACTTCAAGAAGATCGCCGCTGCGCAGCCCGAGCCGGTGATCTGGGATGCCAGGCTGTTCGCGCGCCAATGAACACGCGCCACGGTCAAAGAGCGGGCAGTGCGCTTGAAGCGCTTCGCCCCGGCGGTTCGATCCGCGGCGCCAAAGCGAATCGACGGGCGGTAGAGCTGACATGCGCCTACGCACGCGACCGGCCTCGGAAGTACGCCAGTGTCCGCTTAGCGGGCGGTCACGACCATGAGCTGGTACCGGCGTAGGCCGGTTTGAGCACGCCAATTGATGAGCCCGCCTCGGACGCGATCAACGGCGTCTTCGGACTCGCCCTCGAGCATTGCCGGAACTGCGGCGGTGAGCTGAAGATCAACGCAGCGATCCTGAAGCAACCGGTGATCGAGAAGATCCTCGCGCAACTGGGTCTGTTGGCCCGGGCTCCGCGCTCGCCACCGCGTGTGACTTCTCCGACGGACCATCGCGGTCGGATTCACGGCTCGCAGCGGGCCACTGTCGACGCTGAGGTTCGCGATCAGGGCATCGAGTGCCGGGTTTGACCGCCCAAGGGCGCGAAAGATGGCGTTTGAACTGCCAATCTTGCGTGTATTTCCCGATAGATTTTTAATGGCTCAGTAACTTAATGACGCCATCGCCCCCAGCCATGTGAATGGCCTGGGTGTCCCGCAAGACTGTCACTTGGAGGTCCCAATGGCTCAACGTATGGATGGTGGAATCGGCCGGCGCGAGGTCGTCACGCTGCTGGGGGGTGCTGCGGTCGGCGCCACGAATCTCGCTTTCGGGCAGGCAGAGCCGCCCAAGCCGGATCACATCGTCGTCAACCATTCCGGTGGCTCCATGGGAACGGCGATGCGCAAGGCGTTCATCAATACTTTTGAGAAAAAGTACGGGATTCGTGTGGTCGAGACCAGCCCCGTGGACTTCGGCAAGCTGCGGGCCATGGTCGATTCGGGAAATGTGGAGTGGCAGGTGACCGAGATCGGCGGCCAGGATTCGATCCGCGCGATGAAGCTCAACCTGGTCGAGAAGATCGACACCAAACTCGTCGACCGCGCCAACTACCCGGCCAAGGCGCAGCAGCCAAGCGTATTCGCCTCGTCTGTCTATACCACCATCATCGGCTACCGCAACGACGTGTTCAAGGGTGGCACGCATCCCAAGAGCTGGGCCGAATGGTGGGACGTCAAGAAATTTCCCGGTGCGCGTTCGATGCGCAATCACCCCATCGACAACATCGAGTTCGCCTTGATCGCCGACGGTGTGCCAAAGGACAAGCTGTATCCACTCGACATGGATCGCGCGTTCAGGAAGCTCGACCAGATCAAGCCGCATGTCACGGCGTGGTGGACCACCGGCGCGCAGCCGGCCCAGCTGCTGCTCGACAAGGAAGTGGTGCTCGCCACCGGCTGGAATGGCCGCTTCTATGACCTCATCAAGAAAGGCGCACCGATCGAAATCGAGTGGAACGAGGGCGCGCTGAAACAAGGCAGCTTCGTGATCCCGCGCGGCGCCAAGCACCAGTACTGGGCCAACATGTTCCTCGCCGAGATGGCGATTCCCCAGCAGCAGGCGATTTACGCTTCCGAGATGGGATATCCCGGCCTCAACCTCGAGTCTCTGAAATATGTCGACCCGAAGGTGAAGGACTACCTGCCCACGAATGAGAAATACCTGAACAAACAGTTCTGGATCGACGACGCCTGGCACGCTGAGAATGGCGCGCAGGCGCAGGAACGCTGGAACGCCTGGATGCTGAAGAAGGCCTGACGGCCGTGGCATCGGCTCAACTTCGGCTCGAACGCATAGGCAAGAGGTTCGGCGAGGTTGTCGCCCTCGACAACGTCTCCCTTGCGGTTGAGCAAGGCGAGTTGGTGACCATCTTGGGTCCGAGCGGCTCGGGCAAGACGACGCTCCTGAAGGTGGTGGCCGGTTTCGAGACGCCGGATCACGGGAGCGTCAAGGTCGATGGCACCGAGATCGCCTGGCTGCCGCCGGCCAAACGCGACATCGGCATGGTGTTCCAGCACTACGCGCTGTTTCCCCATCTGAACGTCCGCAAGAACGTCGCTTTTCCGCTGGAGATGCGCAACACCGGCAAGAGCGAGACCGACCGGCGCGTGACCGATGCCTTGGAGCTGGTCGAGCTGGCGGGCTATGACGAGCGACTGCCGCGCCAACTGTCGGGCGGCCAGCAGCAACGTGTGGCATTGGCGCGTGCGATTGTTTTCAGTCCGCGGCTGCTGCTGCTGGATGAGCCGTTCGGCGCCCTGGACCGCAAGTTGCGTGAGACCCTGCAGCTTGAGGTGCGGCGGCTTCAGCAGCGGCTGGGACTGACCACCATCTTCATCACCCATGACCAGGAAGAGGCGCTGGTGCTGTCCGACCGTATCGCGGTGATGAGCAAAGGTGCGATCCAGCAGATCGCCACGCGAGCGGAGATTTACGAGCGTCCGGTGAACGACTTCGTTGCGGACTTCGTCGGCGAATCGAACATCTTTCACGGGGTGCTCTCGGCGCAGAACACCGTGACGCTGGACAACGGCCGGGTGCTGCAGGCGAAACGCGACGCCGCGCCCGGCAAGCGGCTCGGTGTACTGATGCGACCCGAGCGGTTTTTGGCTACGGGCGACAACGTATTCGTGGGAGATGTGCTGGAGGCGATCTATTTGGGCGCCTCGTTCAAGCTGCGACTGCGCTGCGAACACGGCATCGAACTTCTCGTCCGGCAGCCCGCTCGCGGCAAGCTTCCCATGGTTGGGGAGCGCTTGACAGTCGGCATCGATGCCGACGAACTCCATTTGTTCGACCTCTAACCGTCGCCGTGTACGAACCGCCTGCCCACATGAACGCGACGAGGATCTGCGTCCAACTCAGGCTCGCGCGGGCATGAGCACCGCGCACGGCCGCGGCATGAGCCGCTCCGCCGGATTTACCCCGGCCCTGCCGGCACTATTTCTGCTGTCTGTCGTCTTCATCCTTCCGGTCGCACGGTTCCTGGGCTTCAGCGTGGAAGCGGGGAATTTCGACTGGTACGCGCAGGCACTGGGCAAGGAGCTGTACCTGCGGGTGCTCTGGGACACGTTCGAAATTGCCGCGCTGGTGACTCTTTTCTGCCTGCTGCTTGGGTATCCGCTGGGGTTCCTCATCGCAACCACCACGCCCTTCTGGGCCACCGTCGGCTTCGTTTTCGTGCTGCTGCCGCTGTGGACGAGCGTGCTGGTGCGCACCTACGCCTGGATGGTGCTGCTTGGTCGCAACGGCGTGCTCAATCGCCTACTGATCGACGCCGGCGTCGTCACCTCGCCGCTGCCGCTCCTGCACAACGTTACCGGCGTGCTGATCGGGATGGTGCACGTTCTGCTGCCGTACATGGTGCTGCTGATCTATGGCGCGGTGCGGCGTCTCGACCCGGCGATCATCCAGGCAGCGCAGGGCCTTGGTGCCTCGACCTGGCACATCTTCTGGCGCATTTACGTACCGCTCACCATGAACGGCATTTTCGCCGGTTGCGTCATCGTGTTCGTGCTGTCGCTGGGCTTCTTCATCACGCCGGCGCTGCTGGGTGGCGGCCGGGTGATCATGATCGCCGTGCTGATCGAGCAGCAAGTGCGCGAAACCCTGAACTGGCCGTTTGCCGCCGCGTTGTCGGCGGTCTTGCTGGCGGCGACGCTGCTTGTGTATGCGCTGGCGCAACGCTTCGGGCGAGAGGAGCCGGCATCGTGAGCGGGCGCAAGTTTCTGGTCGCAGCTTGCATCGTGATCTACTTCTTCCTCATGCTGCCGCTGCTGGTAGTGTTTCCGATCTCGCTCAGCTCGGCGCCCTACATGCAGTTCCCCCCGCCGGGCTTTTCGTGGCAGTGGTACGAGCGCTATTTCGCCGATCCGCAATGGATGGACGCCACCATCCGCAGCTTGCAGATCGGCTTCGCGACCGCCGTGCTGGCGCTGCTTTTGGGCGTGCCGCTCTCGTTCGCGCTCGTGCGCGGAAAGTTTCCCGCGCGCCAGCTGCTCGACCGGCTGACAATGGCGCCGATCGTCGTTCCAACCATCATCTTCTCGGTCGCGATCTACGGCCTCTTCGCCAAGATGAAACTGATCGGTGAGTGGTATGGCCTGGCTTTGGCGCACACGGTGCTGGCGCTCCCGTTCGTGGTGCTGGTCATGATTGCCGGCTTGCGCGATTTCGACCGGGCGCTCGAGCTCGCGGCCGAAGGACTGGGCGCCAGCCGCGTCCAAACGCTGCGGCGGATCACCCTGCCGATCCTGCGACCGAGCCTGATCTCGGCGGGCCTGCTTGCTTTCATCAGTTCGTTCGACGAAGTGGTGGTCGCGCTTTTTCTGGCGGGTGCGCGCATGACGCTACCCAAGAAAATGTTCGACAACATCCTGATGGAGATCGATCCCACCATCGCGGCGGTGTCCGTGATGCAGATACTGCTTGTCGCTATCGTGCTGTTCCTGATCGGGCGATTTGGCCGTGGCCTCAGCGCCGCGGCACGTTGATCGGAGGCTGCTTCGAGTTTTCGGTATTGCCGAACGCCGGACAGGGCGTCGCGGCGGGTTGGACAAAAGAGAATGCGTCATGAGCGACACCATCTTTCACAAGGACTTCAGGTCGATGCCGTGGTGGTGGGAGTGGTGGCATCCCAACAGCGATCTGTCGCAGGATCCGCCGGCAAAGACGGACGTTTTGGTTGTCGGCGCGGGTTATGCCGGCCTATCGGCCGCCCTCGAAATCGCGCGCTCGGGGGGTGACGTGACGGTGCTGGAGCGCGGTGACTTCGGGGCCGGCGCGAGCACGCTCAGCGGCGGAGCAGTGAGCGGCGGCACGTCGATCGGCAAGGGCTTCTCCGGCAAGAGCGCCGTGCGAGGGGGCCAGACGGACACGCAGACGGCGGCCATGCTGCGCGATGCGGCCGAGTCGCTCAAGCAGGTCGAAATCCTGATCGAGCGCGAGGGCATCGAGTGCCACTGGCATCTTCGGGGTCGCTTCATCGGTGCGTTCACGCGTGGCCACTATGCCGAGCAGGAAAAGAAGGTGGCGATGTACAACCAGGCTGCCGAAGCGGGCACGCGCATGGTCACGCGCGAGCGGCAGCGCGAGGAGATAGCCTCCGACTACTACCACGGCGGCATGGTGGTCGACCGCTCCGGCCAGCTCCATCCCGCCATGTACTACGGCGGGATGCTGAAGGCGACGGCGCGCGCCGGCGCCAGGCTCTGCGCCCACGTCGACGCCGGCCGCATCGATCGCAAGTCGGGCGGCGGGTTCACCGTGTCCACCAACAAGGGGGTGATCGAGGCAAGGGAAGTGGTGATCGCCACCAACGGATACACCGGCAACGCGACGCCCAATCTCAAGCGGCGCCTTGTCCCGGTGGCCAGCCACATCATCGCCACCGAAGAGCTGCCGGAGGATCTTGCGAAGAGCCTGATACCCAAGGGGCGCACCATCAGCGACAGCAAGCGCGTGCTCTGCTATTACCGGCTCTCGCCGGACGGCAAGCGCGTGATCTTCGGCGGCCGCGCCCGCTTCACCCAGGTGCCGCCCGAGGTGAGCGCGCCGGTGTTGCACCGGTACATGACGGATCGCTGGCCCCAGCTGAAGGGATACAAGGTGACCCACGCCTGGACCGGCAACGTTGCGTTCGCATTCGACTACCTGCCGCACATGGGCCAGGACAGCGGCATGCACTACGCAATGGCATGCAACGGCAGTGGCGTGGCCATGATGACGTATCTCGGCTACCAGACCGGGCGGAAGATCGTCGATGGTTCCAAGGGTCCGGTCAACGCTTTCGATGGGCGGGAATTTCCCACCGTTCCCCTCTACGGCGGCAACCCCTGGTTCCTGCCGCTGGTGGGCACTTGGTACCGCGCCCGCGACTGGCTGGATCGGAAGGCGACGTGAGCCGTCGCTACAGCGCTCGAAAGCGGAGGTCCTCTCATGCTCACCGACAGTCAGAACCAGGCCTTGGACCGCGCGCTCGCGGACGCGAAGTCCGGGTACGTTGCCGCCAATCCGCTCAGCCAGGAGCAGCACCGAAAGGCCGCCAAGGTGCTGCCTGGCGGAAACACCCGCACGGTCCTGTTCAGCGAACCGTTTCCGATCACGCTGGTCGGCGGAAGGGGTTGTAAGGTCACTGCGCTGGATGGGCAGGAATACATCGATTTCCTTGGGGACTACAGCGCGGGCCTGTACGGCCACTCCGATCCCGTTCTTCGCCAAGCCTTGATTGGAGCCCTCGACCACGGCTGGGTGATGGGTGGCCACATCCGCCTGGAAGAAGAACTTGCCCGCCTGATCTGTGATCGTTTCGCATCGATCGACCTCGTGCGATTCACCAACTCCGGCACCGAGGCGAATCTCTTTGCCATCTCCGCAGCGCGCGCCATCAGCGGCAAGAACAAGGTCGTGGTCTTCGAAGGCGCTTACCACGGCGGCGTGTTCATGTTCGGCAGCAAGCCGAGCCTGCTGACGGCACCGTTCGACTTCGTCAAGGCGCCGTACAACGATGTGGACGGCACCCACGCTCTGCTCGACGCTCATGGCGAAAAGATCGGAACCGTTGTCGTCGAGCCGATGCAGGGCTCGGCCGGGTGCATACCCGCCGATCAAGCGTTCCTCCAGATGCTGCGCGAGTGGACGCGCACCCACGGTGCATTGCTGATCTTCGACGAGGTAATGACCTCGCGCCTCGCGCCGGGCGGGCTGCAGGCCGTCTATGGCGTTGAGCCCGACATGACGACCTTAGGCAAGTACGTCGGGGGTGGCTTGAGTTTCGGCGCGTTCGGCGGCAGCGCCGAGGTGATGCGGCGCTTCGACCCGCTGCAGCCAGACGCGCTGGCCCACGCGGGCACCTTCAACAATAACGTGTTCACCATGGCAGCGGGCGTGGCCGGTCTGCGAGATGTGTACACGGCTTCTGCCGCGCTGGCGCTGAGCGCGCGTGGTGACGAGTTGCGCCATCGCTTGAACACTGTGGCGCAAGAGGCAAGATTCGCGATGCAGTTCACCGGTCTGGGATCGATGATGAATGTCCACATGTGCCCTGGCGCCGTGCGCAGCATCCGCGATCTGGAGCGAAGCACAAAGCCTCTGTCGGATCTGTTTTACTTTCAGGCGCTGAACAGTGGCGTATGGCTTGCCCGACGCGGGATGATCAATCTCTCGCTTCCCATCGGCGACGCCGAGTGCGATCGGCTGGTGCGCGCTGTGGAAGCTTTTATCGAGTCGTGCAACAGGATCGTTGCGGACTGAACGAGGGCAGCGGCTGGCCGCGCTGGTTCCAGGCCCGCGCCGACCGGCCCTGGGTATTCGCGCGATGTCCGGCGCGAGCGGCGGCTTCGCGGCGACCTATTCGGGGCAGCGACTGTCGCCGAGGGGTCGCGCGGCGACCTCCGCCTGCCGCGTCAGCCTGCCCGAGAGCGGACACAGGCGCGGTTCATCGCGGTTCGTGGCGATCGCGACACCGCATGCCCGGGAGGCCGCGACGCCATTGCGATTGATCGGAAACGCCGTAGCAAATCTGTGGCACTGGCGCCAAACAAGACAGCGAATGCGGTCCGGCAGCCGACGCGTTTGTCGCAGGAGCCCCGCGCGTAACCCTCTGATTGCCATGCAGAATCCGCAGACAGGTCTTGAGAGGATGGCCTTTGTCCACGCAATGGTTGTCTGGACCGACAAAGACAAGACGGGTCCGTATGAGTCAACAATTTAGTCCATGGCGTCTGTGCGTCGCGCCGATGATGGACTGGACCGATCGGCATTGCCGCTACTTCCATCGTCTGCTCTCCCGCCGCGCCCGCCTCTACACCGAGATGGTGACCACCGGCGCGTTGCTGCACGGCGACGTGCCGCGCCACCTCGACTTCGATCCCGCCGAGCAGCCGGTCGCCCTCCAGCTCGGCGGCAGCGAGCCGGCGGAACTGGCGGCGGCAGCGAAGCTCGGCGCGCGCTGGGGGTATGCCGAGATCAACCTCAACTGCGGCTGCCCGAGCGAGCGGGTGCAGCGCGGCTCGTTCGGCGCCTGCCTGATGGCCGAGCCGGCGCTGGTGGCCGATTGCGTCAAGGCGATGCGCGACGCTGTGCCGCTGCCGGTGACCGTCAAGCACCGGATCGGCATCGACCGGCTCGAGAGCTACGCCTTCGTGCGCGACTTCGTCGGCACGGTCGCCGCCTCCGGCGGCTGCGAGGTCTTCATCGTCCACGCCCGCAACGCCTGGCTGCAGGGCGTGAGTCCGAAGGAGAACCGCGAGCTGCCGCCGCTGCGCTACGAGACCGTCGTCCGCCTCAAGCAGGACTTTCCGGCACTGACCTTCGTCGTCAACGGCGGCATCCGGACCGAGCCGCAGATCGCCGCCCAGCTGGACGTCGTCGACGGCGTGATGCTCGGCCGCGAGGCCTATCACCATCCCTGGACGATGGCTGGATGGGACGCGCGGTTCTTCGGCGCCGCGCCGCGAGCGCTCGATCGTGACGCGGTCGAGAACGCCATGGTCGAGTACATGGACCGGCGCCGTCGCTCCCACGGCGATCCCTGGTCGCGGATCGCCCGGCACATGATCGGCCTGCGCAACGGCGAGCCCGGGGCGCGTCGCTGGCGGCAGGTCTGGTCGGATCACCGCCTGAAGGACGAGCCGGCGAGCGCCGTCTCGCAACGCGCTCGCGCCGCCATGGCAGGATCGACGGAGGCCCGGGACGCCGCATTGCCCGCCTGAGCGAGCGAGCCGCCCGAGAACAAGGAGAACGTACGATGGCCAACCGCAACACCCCTCTCGACGATGCGCTGCGCAGCTACGTCGTCGCCCACTCGGCGCGCGAGACACCGGCGCAGGCCGGCCTGCGCGAGGCCACCCGCTCGCATCCCGCGGCGGGAATGCAGATCGGCCCGGAGCAGGCGCAGTTCCTCGCCTTGCTGGTCAAGCTGATCGGCGCTCGCCGTGCGATCGAGGTCGGCGTGTTCACCGGCTACAGCGCGCTCGCGGTGGCGCTCGCGCTGCCCGAGGACGGGCGGCTGCTCGCCTGCGACATCAGCGACGAGTACACCCGGATCGGCCGGCCGTTCTGGGAGGCGGCTGGCGTCGCCCGCAAGATCGAGCTGAGGCTGGGGCCGGCCCTCGAGACGCTCGATGCGCGCATCGCCGCCGGCGAGGCCGGGCAGCACGACTTCGCCTTCATCGATGCCGACAAGTCGGGCTACGACGCCTACTACGAGCGCTGTCTGGTGCTGCTGCGCCCCGGCGGGCTGATCGCCATCGACAACGTGCTCTGGGGCGGCAGCGTCGCCAGGCCGGCCGAGGATGCCGACACGGCCGCCCTGCAGGCGCTCAACGACAAGATCCACGCCGACGGCCGGGTCGACATGGCGATGCTGCCGATCGGCGACGGCGTGACCCTCGCGCGCAAGCGCTAGGAGCTGCACCGGCACGAGGGACGACCCGCAGATCGTCAGGGCGCGGCCGTCGCCCCCGACCGCCAGCTCGCGAGCACCACGCCGACCAGCGCCAGCGCGAACGCCGCCGCCTGCGCCAGCGTGAACTGCTCGCCGAGAAACGTCACGCCGACGGCCGCGGCGCTGATCGGCAGGAACACGGTGAACACGCCGGCCGACGATGCCGGCACGTGCTTCAGGCCGGTCATCCACAGCCAGACCGTCAGCACGCTGGCCGAGATCGCGTAGACGGCGAGCAGGACCCACGACTGCTCGGGGATGAACTTCCAGGCGAATCCGGGCAGCTGCCAAAGCGCGAACGGCGTGACCAGCGCCAGTCCCCAGAGGTTGATCAGGGCGCTGATCCGCTTCGGCCCGACCCGGGCCGAGAGCTTCTTGCCGAGAACGACGTAGATCGCCTCGCAGAAGACGGCGCCGAGCAGCAGCGCGGCGCCGGTCAGCGAGCCGCTGGCGAGCTCGCCCTCGGCGTCGCGGGCGAAGGCCACCAGGGCGATCCCGGCGATGGCGCAGGCGATGCCGAGGACGACCCGCCAGCCGGGACGCTCGCCGAGCAGCACCCACGACAGGAACGCGACCGCCGCGGGAATGGCCGCCATGATCACGCCCGCCGCGAGCGCCGAGCTGCGGTAGACGCCGAACAGCATGCAGATCGAGAACAGGAAGTTGCCGAAGAACGACTCGAGGAACAGCAGCCGGTGCGTGCGCCGGTCGATCGGCGCCTCGCCGACGGGCCGGCGCAGCCACGGCGCCATCGCCACCGCGGCGATCGCGAAGCGCAGCCAGGCGAGCAGGAACACCGGAAAGATCACGACCAGCGCCTTGGAGAAGCCGACGTAGGCGCCGACGATGGCCATCGCCAGGGCCAGGCAGGCGTAGGCGAGCCAGACGTTCACGTCGCCGGCTTCCGGTTCGCGGCCGCCATCTCCTGGGCGCGGCGGCGCTCGTTGCGCGCCAGGACGAAGCTCGCGGCGACGACGCCGATCGCGACCAGCGTGATGATGATCGTCGCCACCGCGTTGACGCTCGGATTGAGCCCCAGCCGGGCACGCGAGAAGATCACCAGCGGCATCGTCGTCGAGCCCGGGCCGGAGAGAAAGGCCGAGAGAACGACGTCGTCGAGCGAGAGGGTGAAGGTGAGCAGGAAGGCGGAGACCAGCGCCTGGCCGATCATGGGCAGCGTGATCAGCCAGAACACCTGCCAGGGTCGGGCGCCGAGGTCCATCGCCGCCTCCTCGAGCTGCGGGTTGAGCGTCTGCAGGCGGGCCCGCACGACCACCGTCGCGTAGGCCATGCCGAGCAGCAGGTGCCCGAGCCAGATCGTCAGCATGCCGCGCTCGGGAAAGCCGACCCCGAACCAGGCCTCGGTGGCGCGCTGCAGCGACACCAGCATCAGCAGCAGCGACAGGCCGATGATGACCTCGGGCATGACCAGCGGCGCGGCGACCATGCCGGCGAACAGCGTCCGGCCGAAGAAGCGTCGGTAGCGGGTCAGGGCGAAGGCGGCGAGGGTGCCGAGCACGACCGAGGCGCAGGCGGTGGCGAACGCCACCTTGAGCGAGAGCGCCAGCCCGGCGAGCAGCTCGCGGTCGCTCGCCAGCGCCGTGTACCACTTGAGCGTGAAGCCGCGCCAGACGTTGGCAATCGGCGAGTCGTTGAACGAGTAGACGACCAGGAAGACGATCGGCACGTAGAGGAAGGCGAAGCCGAACAGCAGCCAGCCGCGGCCGAAGGCGCGGTTGAAGGCGGCGGCGCCGAAACCCGGCCGGCTCACGCGCGTCGCTCCTGCACCTCGGCCTGGTAGCGGCTGAACACCGCCACCGGCACGATCACCAGCAGCACCATCGTCACGGCGACGGCGCAGGCCATCGGCCAGTCGTTGTTGCTGAAGAATTCGTCCCAGAGGGTGCGGCCGATCATCTGGGTCTGCGGGCCGCCCAGCAGCTCGGGAATCACGTACTCGCCGACGCAGGGAATGAAGACCAGCATCGCCCCGGCGACGATGCCGGCGCGCGACAGGGGCACGGTGACCTTCCAGAACGCCGTCCAGGCGGTCGCCCCCAGGTCCGAGGCGGCCTCGAGCAGGCGCAGATCCATCTTCGCCAGGTTCGAGTACAGCGGCAGGATCATGAATGGCAGGTAGGTGTAGGTCATCCCCAGCACCAGCGAGAACGGCGTGTTCATCAGCTGCCCGGGCCCGGGGATGAGACCGAGCGCGGCGAGCAGGTGGTCCAGCCCCACCGCCTCGATCGCGTTCGCCAGCAGGCCCTGCTCGGTGAGCAGCGCCTTCCAGGCATAGACGCGGAGCAGGAACGAGGTCCAGAACGGCAGCATCACCAGCATCAGCAGGGCCGGCTGCAGCGAGCGCCGCGCCCGCGCCATGAAGTAGGCGAAGGGGTAGCCGATCGCCAGGCAGAGCAGCGTCGTCACCGCGGCGTACTTCAGGCTCGCGACGTAGGTGCTGAAGTAGAGGCTGTCTTCGGCGAGCAGCAGGTAGTTGCCGAACCGCAGGCTGAAGGCGATCGCCCCGTCCTTCCATTCGACGATGTCCTTGATCGTGGTCGTCTTCATCTCGGAGACGCTGATGCGGGCGACCACCAGGAACGGCAGCAGGAAGAAGACGAACAGCCAGGCATAGGGAATGCCGATCACCGCGGCCCGCCCGGCCAGCCAGCGGTGCAGCTTCATTGCGTCAGCACCACCTGCGACAGCGGCGACCAGCTCGCCCAGGCGCTGTCGCCCCAGGTCAGGCCCGCCCCCTGGCGCTCGGTGTTGCTCTGGCTGATCTTGAGGATGCGGCCGGAGGCGAGCTGCAGGCGGTAGACGGTGAAGCTGCCGAAGTAGGCCATGTCCTTGACCGTGCCCTGCACCCGGTTGAAGCCGGCGTCGGGAACGCCGGCCTCGGGCGCCGGCGGCTCGGCGGCGACGCGGATCTTCTCCGGGCGCAGCGCCACCGTCGCCGTCATGCCGAGCGTGCCGGTGATGCCGTGGCCGACCCAGTGGCGCAGGTCGCCGCAGTCGACGACGACGTGGTCGGCTTCGTCCTCGACCAGCTTGCCGTCCATCAGGTTGACGTTGCCGATGAAGTCGGCGACGAAGCGGCTGGTCGGCGTCTCGTAGATCTCGGCCGGCGCGCCGACCTGGAGGAACCGGCCCTGGCTCATCACGGCGATGCGCGAGGCCATGGTCATCGCCTCTTCCTGGTCGTGCGTCACCATCACGCATGTGACGCCGACGTCCTCGATGATGTTGGCGAGCTCGATCTGAGTTTCCTCGCGCAGCTTCTTGTCGAGCGCGCCGAGCGGCTCGTCGAGCAGCAGCAGGTGCGGCTTCTTCGCCAGGCTGCGCGCCAGGGCGACGCGCTGCTGCTGGCCGCCGGAGAGCTGGTGCGGCTTCCTCTTGGCGAAGGCGCCGAGCTGCACCAGCTTCAGCATCGCCTCGACCCGGGCGGCGATCTCGGCGGCCGGCAGGCCGTCGCGCTTCAGGCCGAAGGCGATGTTGTCCGCGACCGAGAGATGCGGAAAGAGCGCGTAGCTCTGGAACATCATGTTCATCGGCCGTGCGTACGGCGGCAGGCCGGCGAGGTCCCGGCCTTCGAGCGTGATCGTGCCCGAGGTCGGCGTCTCGAAGCCGGCGAGCATGCGCAGCAGCGTCGTCTTGCCGCAGCCCGAGGAGCCGAGCAGGGCGAAGACCTCGCCCTGGGCGATGTCGATCGAGACGTTGTCGACGGCGCGGTGGCCGTCGAAGTCCTTGACCACGTTCCTGATCTGCAGAAAGGCTGCGGCGCTCATCGGGCAGGCGAGGCGGGCCGCTCGCGCGGCGGGCAAAACCGGCGATTGTCCACACCTTCGGCCGAAGCGGCCGCGGCGCCGCTGCCGGTCGGGTCGCGTCGCCGCGACGCTTGGCTCAGGCGGCCGTCTTGAGAACGTCGGCGATGGTGCTGATCGCCTGGTCGATGTGCGATTCCTCGACGATCAGCGGCGGCGACAGGGCGATGATGTCGCCGGTGGTGCGGATCAGGACGCCGCGTTCGAAGCAGGCGCGGAAAATATCGAAGGCGCGCTTGCCGGGTGCGCCGGCGATCGACTCCAGCTCGATCGCGCCGACCAGGCCGATGTTGCGCGTATCGATGACGTGCGGCGACTCGGCGAGCGAATGCACCGCATGCTCGAACGGCACCGCCATCTTCGCGCCGCGCGTCAGCAGACCGTCGTCGGCGTACGTCTCGAGCGTGCCGAGGGCGGCGGCGCAGGCGAGCGGATGCGCCGAATAGGTGTAGCCGTGCGGAAACTCGACCACGTGCTCGGGGCCTTGCATGAAGACGTCGTGGATGGCGCGCTTTGCGAATACCGCGCCCATCGGCACGCAGCCGTTGGTGATGCCCTTGGCGACCGTCATCAGGTCGGGCGTGACCTTGAAGTAGTCGGCGGCGAACGGCGTGCCGAGGCGGCCGAAGCCGGTGATGACCTCGTCGAAGATCAGGAGGATGCCGTGCTTGTCGCAGATCGCGCGCAGCCGCTCCAGGTAGCCCTTGGGCGGGAGCAGCACGCCGGTCGAGCCGGCCACCGGCTCGACGATCACCGCGGCGATGGTCGAGGCGTCGTGCAGGGCGACGATCCGCTCGAGGTCGTCGGCGAGCTCGGCGCCGTGCTCGGGCAGGCCGCGCGAGAACGCGTTCTTCTTCAGGTCGTGGGTGTGGCGGAGGTGGTCGACGCCGCCGACCATGGTGCCGAAACTCTTGCGGTTGCCGGCGATGCCGCCGACCGAGATGCCGCCGAAGTTCACGCCGTGGTAGCCGCGCTCGCGGCCGATCAGGCGGGTGCGCTGGCCCTCGCCTCGGGCGCGGTGGTAGGCGATGGCCATCTTCAGCGCGGTGTCGACGGCCTCGGAGCCGGAGTTCGTGTAGAAGACCTTGTCCAGCCCCTCCGGAGCCAGGGCGACCAGCTTGGTCGCGAGCTCGAACGACTTCGGATGCGCCATGTTGAACGGCGGCGCGAAGTCCATCTCCTCGGCCTGCTCGGCGATGGCGCGGACGATCTTCGGCCGCGAGTGGCCGGCGTTGACGCACCAGAGGCCGGCCACGGCATCGAGCACCTGGCGGCCATCCGGCGTCCAGTAGTGCATGTCTTTCGCCTTGGCGAGGAGGCGCGGCGCGGTCCTGAACTGGCGGCTGGCCGTGAACGGCATCCAGAACGCGTCCATGTCGAGCGCGCCGGCTGCCGCACCGGAGACACCGGGCGAGGGGGCGGCGGCGGGGTTGGGGTCCTTGTGCATCTGGGGTCTCCTTCGACCGGCCGCCCCGGGATCAAGGCGGCAAGCAGCGAGTCTAGAAGGAAGTGCCGGAACGGCGCGACGATGCCGCGCTTTCGCATCGAAAAACAAGCATTCCGCAATGCGGTAAACAGTCGTGCTGCGCTGCCGCATAATTTCTCATGGCGGGAAACAGAATTCTGCATTGCGACATATTAGCTATAACATATTGTTTTATAACAAGATTTTCATTTCGCGCGTCTCCCTCGAGCAACGGTACTTCTGCCCGACCCGCGCTTACGCTGAGGGCCAGCACCTTCCCCATTCCAAACTGCCGGAGAATTTCGATGCAAAGCCAGACCCGCGAGCAACAGGCCGCTGCCCTCGAGCAGGATTGGTCCACGAACCCGCGCTGGAAGGGCGTCAAGCGAACCTACTCCGCCGCCGACGTGGTGCGCCTGCGCGGCTCGGTCCAGGTCGAGCACACCCTGGCCCGCCGCGGCGCAGAGAAGCTCTGGAACCTGGTCAACACCGAGCCCTTCGTCAACACGCTGGGCGCGCTCACCGGCAACCAGGCGATGCAGCAGGTCAAGGCCGGGCTGAAGGCGATCTA
>Ga0163144_10016078_pt1 | contig 15361 bp, 13 predicted proteins | sample OliLak19BULKMAT1_FD_123175 | JGI IMG/M metagenome (GOLD analysis project Ga0163144, IMG submission 123175) | Freshwater microbial mat bacterial communities from Lake Vanda, McMurdo Dry Valleys, Antarctica - Oligotrophic Lake LV.19.BULKMAT1 | ecosystem: Environmental > Aquatic > Freshwater >...
CAAGCCAATTATGATTCAAAACAGGTTCAATTTTTAGTATTAGATTTTTTTTTCTATTTAAAAAGACCTCAACATAAAAATCATATATTAGAAATAGTCGTATTTCATGGAACTTATCTAATCTTTTTTTCATGAGCATTAACCCATTATCTTTCAGGAGCAACATTTTCGACTTTATGCTAAACCGACAAAATTCTCCTTTGGTTAATTTCATGCAAACTATTTATAGCCATGCCTTACCTTTTCATGGTATAATACCTATGGTATTTTCTGATCAGGTTAATTGCGTATTAGCTTGATACAATTTAACGTTAATCAGATATTACCGAGAACCCGGTGGCCTTTTAACGCATCAAAGCGGCTAGCGGGCATCTAGGAGGGGAAAAGGATCCACGAGGTTTCGGAATTAGTATAGTAAACTTATGCGACAGTACTTTTAAGATTTGTAATGGCACTCATGTTGCCAATTGTTTCCATGTTGTAGTGGTCTTTTGTTTGCATGTAAGCAACCGGAGTGAAAACCTGTGCCCCGAGTTTTTGTTTTTCAAATGATGCAGCAAATCCTAAATTGATTTTCTTTAAATTCAATTTTTTAGCCTGCATTATAACCTGATAAAGTGCTTGTCTGTAACACATGAACTCTTTTTGAAATGAATAATCAATGCCTATGGTCATAAAATTGCTATTCTCAACTGTGTGATATGTAAACATTACAGCTATTGGTTTCCTTTCATTCCTAGTGTCGAACTCCGGTTTTAATTTTAATGTCATTATTTCCCATTGCTCATGCCTTGCCATGTTTTTAAATACTTTCAAAGGCAAGGTGAAGGTGTTGAGTTCTAAGCTTCTTTCTTTTACATTTAAATACAGATTATACCAGTCATGTATATCTGCAGGTGTAGGATTTTTTTCAACTGTTATTTCATATTTAGAGCTATTTCGTAGAATGTCCTGTCTTAAATGTTTCCTTGATTTGGCCGATAATTCCTCTATGTATTTTTGCTCACTATTCCAGGTAACATCAATTGAATGGTTGTCCAGCATATTGATTTTGTAATATCCGTTATCAACAAGGAATGCATCCATTTCATCGTCACCGGAATCAAAATCTCTAAGTAAGACCGCACCTGCATTGGATTTTTCCTGAAGCTCAGAAAGTTTTTCAAATAGTATCTGCATGGCATCCTTCCACATGGAGGAAGTTCTATCCAAATACAAATGATTGCCCGTTGTGAGCAGCGATCCAATGAATACTACTTTGGACGTTAAATAGTATGGATCTTCCGTAGCTCTTATGGCTTCAATTTGTTCAGAAATGGAAGCTGGAGAAAGCATATCATCCTTCCACAAGGCAGTGGTTAGAAAAGTGGCAAGTACCGGTTTGTTGTAGTTGTCTCTTATAATTAAGTAGTCGAAATCCCAATTATTTTCTTGTAATTCATTTTTGCTAAAGGAATCTTCCAGAAATTTTAATCCATCCCAATCAAAGGAACCTCTTTCTCCCAACAAATTGTTCCATTCAACTTTGTTGACATCTGAAATAGTGTTATGATGTTCAACTTTTAAATTGATTTGATTGATCAGCGATTGGACGGATTTTTCAATTTGCTGTTCTTCCGGTACCGGCATTTTAAAGGCTTTGTAAATCTGCTGCATGGAAAAGCTTTCTTCTTCTAATGCATGTGGGAAATGATATGCCATTCTTTCAAGCATATCTTCAATTTGACTAAAAGTATGAAGGCGAGTAATTGTAAATCGTACACCTGTATTTTTAATTGGAACACCGGGAAATATTCCGTGATTCAGATAGTACCCGTCATCCAACATCCTTTTGATAATATTGTATCCTAATTTGGGCAAGCTTACACCTATGAAGAAGACAGGAGAATTGGATTCTGAAACGAGGGGTAAACCTAATTTTTTGATCAATAGGTTTGCGTACTTGATGTTTTCATGTAATTCATCTTGCATTACGCAAATTTCATCCGAAAGGTGAATTTTAGCTGATGCAATAGCTGCTCCTAATGTGGCTGGCTGCATAGGTCCGGATGTTACAAGAGATCCTGCACATGTTCTGACTTTTCTTGCCAATTCTTTATTTGGAAAAACCAATACAGAGCCGCCCGTAGCAAAGGCTTTGGCGAGAGAGGTAGTAAGGATCATCCTTTCATGAAAATATGGTTGCTGGCTTAACACATACCCGTTGCCATGTTTTCCAAACACACTCATGCCATGTGCATCATCTACGTAGTAATACAACTCAGGATATTTATTCATTAAGGCGTATATTTCTGTAACAGGAGATGCATCTCCATACATGGAATAAATTCCATCCGCCATGTACCATATGCGTTTATGTTTTTGCCTTAATACTTTTATTCTATCTTCCAGTATGTCCATCCTATTATGGCGCATTAACTCTACACGAATTCCTCTTGGCTTTAGAAGTGTTACGGCAGTTTGTACGGAATTGTGTACCTGATGATCAAGAATAACAGCATCTTCATCATTAATCAGAATTGGGATTGCTCCCATGTGACCGAGCGTGGTAGTAGGAGCTACGATAGACGGAGCACCAAAAATTTTATCGAATAGACCTTCTAATTCCTGATAATGCGTGGAGGATACATACGCACGAGATGAAGAAAACTGTGTGCCATAATTTGCAATAGCTTCTTGAGAAGCAGCAATCATTCTTGGATCAAATTCTAATCCTAAATAGCTACATGAGCCAAAATTGATAATTTCGTTACCTCTGATTTTTATTTTGTTGCCACCTAATTTTACATCTTCTGTATTAAGATGCATTATTCCCTTGTTTACTGCATCTGAAATAACTTGATCTACGGTATCAACAAATGAATGGTGCTTACTCATATTTTTTTGTTTTAAGAGTATTTTTTTGGTAAAACAAAAGTAGGTCAGCGCTAAACCCTGAACCATACGCTTTAAGGCGTAAAATGAATACGTCTTTAGACGTACACGCATTTTCCCTACTTTATTGTAATTCTTTGTATATTGGTCAATAATTAACCTTACAAAGAATGGCGAACAAGGAATGGGATACAAAGCATGTTCACTTTGAGTTGGAAGATGGTGTGGTTGTGGTAGGATTTAAGCGTAATTTGGTGATTGTTAAGTCAGTTGCTGAAGAAATAGTAATAGACCGGCTACAGTTTATTGAGGGAAAATCCTATCCAACTCTGGCAGATATTCGCATAATGAAGAGTATCGACAAAGAATCCAGAGAGTATTTTGGAGCACTTCCAGCCCAAGAGGGTGTTACCGCTGGGGGTGTACTATCAGATTCGGTGTTTAGTACGTTTCTGGGAAATTTTTTCCTCAGTATAGAATTCTTGAATAAATCTCCCCTTCCTACAAGGCTTTTTACAAACAAAGAGAGGGCAATGGAATGGATGAAGCAATATAGGATTGTTTAAATTATTTTTTAGCCCATACCTGAAATGGATCCTCGTTTTCTGAAAATTAATGAGTTATTTATCAATTACTCCCAGGGAAATTTTGATTACCGGGTTGATCTTTCTCCTGAACTGGATGATATAGATGCGTTCATTTCCAATATTAATATGCTTGGCGAGGAGTTAAAGGCAACTACGATATCTAAAAATTATTTTAATAACATTTTCAATTCTGTAAGTGATATAATATTTATCATGGAGAAGAATGGGAAAATGCGCGATATTAATTCCGCTGGGTACGCGCTATTTGGATATTGTCCTGCAAAGCCGGATGAGATGAATATATTTGATCTTTTTCAAAATAAAGATGGACTAACAGTCTTTCAAAAACAACTCCTGCAATCCCACTCGGTAGTCAACATGCGCACCAAATTAAAAGATAAAAATGGAAAAGCGATTGAGTGCATGATTTCTGCAAATAAAATGGAAGACAAGGGGGTTGGAATGGTAGGATATCAGGGGATAATTAAGGATATGACCAAGGAAAAAGAGACAGAGAATTTAGTGATTCGTACCATTGTGGATACCCAGGAGCAGGAGAGGGAGCGTTTTGCGAGAGACCTACATGATAGTTTAGGTCAGCAACTATCCGGCATAAAATTTTTTCTCGCAACATTAAAAAAAATGGATTTATCATCGGGTAAAAAGCACGATGAGCTGTTGTCTAAATCAGAAGCGGCTATTAACAATGCTGCCGTTGATTTAAGGAGCATCTGTTTTAATTTGATGCCACGTGCTCTGGAAAATTTTGGATTATCGCATGCAATAACGGAACTGTGCAGAAAGATGGAGGCTGAAGGATCGCTCTCATTTATTATTTCTATTAGTAAAAATTTTCCTCCACTGAATAAGCCATTGGAAATTGCAATTTTCAGAATTGTTCAGGAGTTTATTAATAATTCTATTAAGCATGGGAAAGCATCGGAGGTTAAAATTACAATGAAGAGTTCTTCTGAAATATTAAATATAACTTTGCAAGATAATGGTGTTGGGTTTGACAGCACCTCGTTGAATAAATTTGAAGGAATGGGACTTAAAAATGTTAGATCAAGGGTGGGGTCGTATAATGGTGACGTTAAAATTGAAAGCGTGGTAAATAGGGGGACGAGATATTATTTGAAAATTCCTCTCTAAGAGTAAAGATGCAGAAAATTAAAATACTAATAGTTGACGATCATGAGATGATAAGGGATGGACTTCGTGCCATGCTTGAGTCGCATAATAATAAGTATGATTTTTTGATCGAGGAAGCTGAAACAGGCGAAGAGGGAATAGATAGAATAAAAAAAAATACATATGATATTGTTATGATGGATTATCAGCTTCCCGGCCTTAATGGTGCGGAAACTACCAAGGCGATGATGAGTCATAAGTCAAATATTAAGGTGTTAGGGCTATCAAATTATGATGAGAGTGTGTATGTTAAAAATATTTTGAATGCGGGTGCTCGGGGTTACGTTCTAAAGAACATTGATGCAAATGAATTGATTAAAGCGATATCCACTATTTTAAAGGGGAAATACTATTATTCCAACGAAGTTGCCGCTCAGTTGCTTAATGCAGGCAATGAGGCACTCTCTGACAGAGAATTTGAAATTCTCAAGTTAATTGCCGCAGGAAATACGAACAAGGAAATTGCTCACAAACTATTCCTCAGCAAAAGAACTGTGGATAAACACAGAGAGCATCTGTTGGAGAAAATGAAAGTGAAAAATACTGTAGGCCTGCTGAGAAAGGCAAAGCTGCGTAAGTTTATTGAGTAATTTTCTCCTGTGATATTAGGCCTACGCTTTTATTTTTCCGGATTCAAAATTTTCTTTAAATCTCTCCAGGTCTTTTGTTAGAATTTTTCCAACTTGTCTTTCCATAAAGCCGTCAAGTAATTTCATTACACCTTTAAAATCTGCGGTTACGTCTAAAGTAAACATAGTTCCTCCTTTTACTGGCTCCAGAGTCATCTTATCACTTGTTACAAAGGTACTTCCAGGTGCAGATTGCTTGGTCATTACTTTATTGGGTTGATATTCTGTTATTACAAAACGCTCTTCCATTTTCATGCCCATAAAGGTTGCGATGTTGCGCATAGTGGAACCAACTCCCAGAGGACCTTCACTTGTTTGCTTGGAATCTAAATTGGCACTAAATATTTCTTTGTGATTTGGAATATAGCTGAGGTATGAAAATATTTCTTCTGCAGGTTTATTGATGTTAACTTTGATTTGAATTTTCATTTGTAAATGGCGTTAAGTGGATAACAATTTGTTTTGCGAAAGTATTAATAAATTAATAAGTTGATGAAATTTAATTGGAGTGATATCTAAACGGAACGTTTCTGACGATTGTAAGGTGTAGGGGAAATTTGGTTTTCTACCTTAAAATCAGCAGCCGGTTCGAATCCAGCTTTATAAAGATAAACAAGAGGATTGTAAATGCCCATAGGGAGGATCCACCGTAACTAAAAAAGGGAAGCGGAATTCCTATAACCGGGGCTAATCCAATGGTCATTCCGACATTTACTGTTACGTGAAAAAATAAAATGGACGCAACCCCGTATCCGTAAATCCTACTGAATGGTGAGCGCTGGCGCTCCGCTACAAATATGATACGGAGCATCAATGCAAGGAAGAGTGCCAATATGAACGTACTTCCGAGGAACCCCCATTCTTCGCCTACGGTGCAGAAAATAAAATCTGTGCTTTGTTCCGGTACAAAATTATATTTTGTTTGTGTCCCCTGTAAAAATCCTTTTCCTGAAAAGCCTCCTGAGCCAATCGCTATCAGGCTTTGATTTACATTGTAACCGGCTTTTTTCTTCATGTCTTTGTTTATCTCTTTCCCAAGGAAAACGTTGATGCGTGTTTTCTGATGCGGTTTCATTTTGTTGAATGCCTGATCCACTCCAAATACGGCTCCGGAAGCAATTATCAACAAAGCAAAAATCCCAACAATGACCCCTTTGGCTTTTTTTCGGTTACGGCTGCTTACCCATACCGCAAAAGATATTACTACCGATATTAGAGCCAGAAGAATTACGAGCACAGTTTTATTTACCAGCAGGGCGGAGATGAGCAGCAGGGTGGTGAAGAAACCACCAAGTAAAATATTTCCTGAAAACCCTTCCCGGAACAATACAAATATAAATGCAGTATACACCAATGCAGTACCGGCTTCTTTCTGAAGCAGGATGAGCAAAGCGGGGAACAATACTATGAAGGATGCGATCATCTTTGTTTGAAAGTATTCTACACGTGTGTTCATCGAGCTCATGTACTTTGCAAGAGCCAGGCATACGGCAAACTTTCCAAATTCAGCAGGCTGCAGGCCAAAGTCACCAAACCTAAACCAGGATTTGCTTCCGGATATTTCAGTGCCGAAAAAGATTACTGCAATGAGTGATAGTATGCTGATTATATAAATAGGGTAGGGGAATGCGGTAAAAAAATTAGCATCAATAATAAGTATGATTATGCCAATAAGCAGCGCTCCTCCTATCCAGAGTGTTTGCTTGCCATATTTCTGAGACATGTCAAAAATATTATTGCGCTCTTCGTTGTACACAGCGGCATAAATATTCAGCCAGCCCAGAAGCACCAGAATCAGGAACAGGCCAGCGATGACCCAGTCGATGTTTTGAAATATGTTCTTTTGTTCTCTGGACATTATTTTTTGATAGCAGTTTTTTTGTAGATCAGGTCAGCTTCAAGCATCTTTTTTTCCAATTCAGGCCTTGAGATGCTGTCGGTTAAATATTTTTCTATCATTAACGTAGCGATTGGCCCTGCCCAGGATGCCCCAAAGCCGGAATTTTCCACTACTACCGAAATGGCTATTTTAGGATTATCCTTTGGTGCAAAGGCTACGAATACGGAATGATCATCGCCATGAGGGTTCTGTGCTGTGCCGGTTTTTCCGCAAATAACAATTTCTTTCACAGCTATCCTCGCACCTGTGCCGCTTACCATTACCTGTGCCATGCCCTCCACCACCACTTCGTAATGTTTGGGATCAATTGTTGTGACTTGCTTCTTTTTAAATTCAGGTTTGCTTATAGTTTTTCCATCCACAGATTTAATCGTGTGCGGAATGTAATAAAAGCCCCTGTTTGCCATGATACACATCACGTTTGCCATTTGAAGCGGCAGGATTCCCAATTCCCCCTGGCCAATGGAAAGAGAAACAATGGTAGATGATTTGAAATCACTCTTTCCAAAAAATTTCTTCTTATAATATTCAATAGAAGGGACGTTTCCCTTTAATTCATACGGCAGATCAGAACCCAAAGGCTTTCCCAGGCCAAAGCTAAGAACGTGGTTGCGCCATATTTCATATCCTTTTTTAGTAGTGCCAAATTTATCTGCATCAATTATTCCCCGAAACACATAGCAGAAATAAGAATTGCAGGAGGTAGAGATCGCTCCTATAAGGTCACGGGGTGAACTATGGGCATGGCATTTTGGTTTTCCTCCCATAACGGGATAGCCCCCTCTGCAGGGAAATAAGCGTTCGGGTGTCAGTGTGGATTCCTGTAGTCCAACCAGAGAATTAATAAGTTTGAAAATTGATCCGGGTGGATAGGAAGCCATTAACGCACGGTTAAAAAGCGGCTTAAGAGTATCCCGCTGAAGCACTTTGTAGTTTTTTGGAAGTGTACTTCCTATCATCAGGTTGGGATCATAACTCGGACTTGAAATAAATGCCAGGATTTCACCCGTAGAAGGTTCAATAGCCACTACGCTGCCAATCTTGTTATGCATCAGCCTTTCTCCATAAGCTTGCAGTGTTGCATCAATGGTACATACCAGATTTTTCCCCGCTACCGCAGCAGTGTCATACATGCCATTCATATAACTCCCTTGAGGCCGGTTATGAACATCCACTACTTCTATATGTGTACCTTTTATTCCGCGCAATACTTTTTCATAGGCTCGTTCCAGGCCGCTGATGCCAATGTAATCTCCATCCCGATAGTAGGAGCTGGTATCTGTTATTTTTTCTGAAACTTCGCCTACGTATCCCAGTAAATGAGCAGCAATAGGCTCAGGATATTTTCGAAGAGTTCTGGGTTGAAGAAAAAATCCGTGAAACTTGTACAGGCGTTCCTGAAGAATGGAGGAGTGCTCGATTGAAATTTCTTTTTCAAATATGGATGGCTTGCGTGAAGAATTAGGAGGCATAATAGCCTTTTCCATTCTTTTCAGGAATGTTTTTTTATCGATGCCCAGCACTTCGCAGAACTCTGCCGTGTCCAGCCCTTTTACCTGGCGGGGGATCACGATGAGATCATACGCTGCCTGGTTATAAACAAGCCGCTTCCCGTTCCTGTCAAAAATATTTCCACGTGCCGGGTAATCCACCATGTAGCGGAATGCCTGGTTACGCGCAGTGAGCTTATATTGATCATCAACGATCTGAATATAAAATAAGCGGGCTAGGAAAATTAATATGATGGCTGAGAATATCGCTATAATGACATATTTCCGGTCAGAAAATTGCGATGTCATTATGATTTAGGATTAGAAAAGAAAAACTGGCTGATAAAAACCAGCATTAAGGAGAATAAGGAGCTGAGAATGACCCGAAATAACGTAGAAAAAAATCCGGTGAAATAAAATGCTTCCAGATAGAATAATGTGCAGTGATGCGCAAATATCAACACTCCGGCATAAGAAAAAAACCATCCAAAGCCAAATTGCTGGATCGTAGGACTTTGAACTGGATCGTAGCCCTCACGAGGTGATATTAATCTTAAAATGGGATCCCGCAGAAATGCCATAAGCACCGAAGCTGCCGCATGAAGTCCGCCTGTATCTGAAAACATGTCCACGCTGATGCCTACAATAAAAGCAAGGATAAGCACGAGCCATTTTGGAGTTTGAAAAGGAAGCATCAGAATAAAAAGTACATACAGAAAAGGATTGAGATACCCGCTCAGCTGAATGTTGTTCAGAATTAATACCTGAAACAGCACTAAAAAAATAAACCGGATACTATTTTTTATTACATCACTAATCATTCTGAGCCGATTTTTCGAGCTTCGTTTGTTCTTCTTTCTGAAGGTTGTTCACTACGTTAACATAGGATAGCCGATTAAAATTTGTGGACAATTTTACAGTGACATTGTAGAATGTATTGCCGGCAATTTTTTCGAATGATTCGATACTTCCTGCCATAATTCCTTCGGGGAAAATGGAAGAGTAGGCGCCTGTAACAATAACATCGCCTTTGCGAAGCGGAATGTGAGAAGGGACACGCTCCATTATTGCATGCCATTCGTCCTGCCCATCCCAGGTAAGGATGGAATTTTCTTGATATTTTTTTATGGCTACCGGAATACGTGCATCCTTGTGCAGGACTGACATCACAGAACAGAAATTATCGCTCACATCTTTAACAATACCTACAATTCCATCGCTGCTGATCACCGCCATTCCATTTTTTACTCCTTGCTTTAAGCCGGTATTGAGTGTGAGGTAATTGTTTCTGCGGTTGGTAGAATTGTTCACCACTTTTGCAGAGATATAAATATATTGCTGCTTATTAGCCGGATCCCTGACCGTAGTTTCAAGGCCGGATTGATAGGAATGGGATTGCCTCAGCTGGTTACGAAGCTGTGCGTTCTCAGATGCTAACTTTTGATTGGTTTCTTTCAATCCAAAGTAACCGGTGATGCCGGAATAGGTTTCATAAATATTTCCGGAAAGTGCGTTGGATGAGTTCAGAAAATGAGCACGCTGGAAATGATTGTGCTGGATCAGCAGGAATATTGAAAAAGTTTCAAGGGCAAGAAAAAGTATAAAGTAATAATTTCGGGTAAAAAATAATATCAGGTTGCGCATTGGCCTCTCCTAAATCCTCTCCTTCAGAGAGGATTTGTTTGATGTATTTTATCTTATTAAAAACGGAAATTTATCAGCATTCTTTAAGGCAATTCCTGTTCCGCGGGCAACTGCACGAAGAGGATCTTCGGCTACGTGTACGGGGAGTTTTGTCTTTAAAGAAATGCGTTTATCTAACCCTCTGAGCAATGCTCCTCCGCCTGTAAGATAAATTCCGGTGCGATAAATGTCTGCAGCAAGCTCTGGAGGAGTTATCTCAAGTGCATTCAATATAGCTTCTTCAATTTTAGAAATTGATTTATCAAGCGCATGTGCAATTTCAGAATACGAAACAAAGATCTCTTTTGGAACGCCTGTCATTAAATCTCTCCCATGAACCGGGTAATCAGGTGGTGGATTATCTAGGTCAGGGATTGCAGCCCCTACTTCGATCTTGATCCGCTCTGCAGTACGTTCGCCCACTAAAATATTATGCTGCCTGCGCATGTATTCTTCTACATCGGCAGTAAGCTCATCACCGGCAATACGTATGGATTTGTCGCACACAATTCCTCCTAAAGCTATAATGGCGATATCACTTGTTCCGCCTCCGATATCCACGATCATGTTACCCATAGGTTCTTCCACATCAATGCCGATACCCAGGGCAGCAGCCATAGGCTCGTGAATCAGATATACCTCTTTTCCTCCTGCATGCTCTGCTGAATCTTTTACTGCTCTTTTTTCTACTTCTGTAATTCCGGAAGGGATACATATTACGAGGCGGAGTGATGGAGCAAATAGTCTTCTGCCGGGATTTATCATTTTGATCATCCCGCGGATCATGAATTCTGCCGCGTTAAAATCTGCAATTACACCATCTCTCAGCGGGCGAATGGTTTTTATGTTTTCATGGGTTTTCCCATGCATTTGCATGGCGCGTTTTCCAACTGCGATCACCTTTCCGGTATTTCGCTCGATAGCCACAATGGATGGTTCATCTACCACCACACGGTCGTTGTGAATGATGACGGTGTTGGCAGTGCCAAGGTCAATCGCTATTTCTTGTGTGAGGAAACTGAAAAATCCCATTTTGTTGGTTAGGGTTTACGAATGACGAACTAATATTTTATTTATGCTTCAAACTTCACAATAAATTAACTATGATATACAGGCTCCATGTTTTCTTATGCACATCTCAGTGTTTAAAATGCCGGACGCCTGTAAATACCATTGCTACCCCATTCTTATCACAATATTCGATTGAGTCTTTATCCTTCACTGATCCTCCCGGCTGAACAACAGCTGTGATGCCTGCTTTGTGAGCGATCTCCACACAATCCGGAAAGGGAAAAAATGCATCCGATGCCATTACTGCCCCTTTCAAGTCAAAGCCGAAAGTTTTAGCTTTCAAAATTGCCTGATTGAGTGCATCCACACGTGATGTTTGCCCGACTCCGCTCGCGAGCAATTGACCGTTCTTTGCCAGCACAATTGTGTTTGACTTGGTATGCTTTACTATCTTATTGGCGAAAACCAAGTCATTCAGCTCTTCTGAAGAAGGAGAAACCTTTGTAACCGGTTTCATGTCGGCTGCAGTTTCAGTTTTCAGATCCCTGTCTTCTTCCAGGTAGCCGTTCAAGGTGGTTCGAATAAGTTTTGCAGGAAGCTCAGCGTGTTTTTGCTGAAGGATCATCCTGTTTTGCTTTTGCTTTAGCAGGGTTAATGCAGCTTCGTCATATGAAGGTGCGATGATCACTTCAAAGAATAGTTTGGATATTTCCTGGGCAGAAGCCTCGTCCACATTTGTATTGGTGATCAGTATCCCTCCAAAAGCAGAAACCGGATCACCTGCGAGTGCACGCTTCCATGCATCTGTTAAGTTTTTACCGGAAGCAAGGCCACAGGCGTTATTGTGTTTGAGAATTGCGAAGGCAGGCCTCACCCCATCCCTCTCCGAAGGAGAGGGGGTGAATTCCGCCATAAGATTTACTGCAGCATCAATATCCAGAAGGTTATTGTAAGAAAGTTCTTTGCCATTCAGCTGTGTGAACATTTTTTCAAAGTCACCATAAAATGTTCCTTTCTGATGCGGGTTTTCTCCATAACGAAGTGTTTTTGATTTGGAGGCAGAGCCGTTTAGCACCTCACCCCTAACCCCTCTCCCAGGGGAGAGGGGAATAGCCCCGGAAAAATAGTTGTGTATGGCAGTATCGTATTTTGATGAAACTCCGAAAGCTTTTGTAGCAAGAAGTTTTCTGTCTTCAAGAGAGGAGGAGCCTTTTTTTTCTTCCAGAATTTTTAGTAAAAAAGCATATTCGTTTTTTGACGGAACAATAATTACATCATTAAAGTTTTTTGCTGCAGCGCGGATCAGAGAAATTCCGCCAATGTCGATCTTCTCAATTATTTCGGCCTCAAAATCCAAACTCCCTTCTCCTGCGGGAGAGGGGGTTGGGGATGAGGCGTATTTTGCTACGGTCTCTTCAAACGGATACAGGTCTACTATAACCAGGTCTATTTCGGGAATTTTATATTCTTCAAGCTGCGCCACATCAGTTTGAAGTTCTCTGCGGCTTAAAATGCCACCGAAAACTTTCGGATGAAGTGTTTTTACTCTTCCTCCAAGAATAGAAGGGTAAGAGGTAAGCTCTTCCACAGGAGTTACTTTTACTCCTAACTTTTCGATGAACTCTTGGGTTCCACCGGTGCTGAAAATTGTTACACCCAGTTCGCCCAGTTTTTTTACAATGGGTTCGAGATTGTCTTTATAGAAAACAGAAATAAGTGCGTTTTTAATTTTCTTTTCCATAGCGGACAAAATTATGAATTCGCAACGTTATTGCATCCTGAAAGGGTGAGCAAATAGGAGAGGTTACTAACATAATATCAACTAAATCTGATTAATTGCATTTGTTGCTGCTGACCCGTATATTCGTGCCTTTCGTACATTAGTAGGACATGTTGTTTCTAACCCTATTTAAAGAAAGTTTTCTTTTTGCTGTGCAGGCGCTGGTGACGAATAAGCTGCGAAGTTTTCTTTCCCTGCTGGGGATTACCATTGGTATTTTTGCCATCATTTCGGTTTTCACCATGACCGATTCGCTGGAAAAAAAATTGCGCGACAGTGTTCAATCGCTTGGTGATAATGTTATTTATATTCAGAAGTGGCCCTGGACCTTTGGCCCAGATTACCCCTGGTGGAAATATATGAACCGTCCTGTTCCTAACATCAGCGAGCTGAATGAAGTTCAGAAATGGTGCAAGAAGGGCGAAGCGTTTGCGTTCATGGTTTCTGCCAATGGAACTGCAAAGTACAAGAGTAACAGCATAGAAAATTCTAATTTGCTTTGTGTTTCACATCAATATGACCAGATACGATCTTTTGTAGTTGAAAAGGGTAGATATTTTTCGGAAAATGAATCGGCAAGCGGTAAGCCCATCTGCGTTATTGGAAATACAATTGCTGTAGGTCTTTTTGGGGCAGCAGATCCTGTGGGAAAGGAGTTAAAAGTGCGAGGCAGCAAGCTGATGGTGGTGGGGGTTTTAAAAAAAGAAGGAGAAAGCATGCTTGGAAATAATGTAGATACTCAAATCCTTATCCCGATCAATTTTGCACGCAACTTGATAGACCTGCGCAGCGAGCGGTTTGACCCTATGATCCTGGCAAAAGCAAAACCAGGAGTGACGAATGATGAGTTGATTGATGAGCTGACCGGTATTATGCGCGGGATACGTAAGCTAAAGCCCATTGCGGATGACAGCTTTGCGTTGAATGAAACTTCCATGATCTCCAGTCAGGTGAATTCCATGTTTGAGGTGATAGGTGTTGCAGGATGGATTATAGGAGGTTTTTCTATTCTGGTTGGCGGATTTGGAATTGCTAATATTATGTTCGTGTCTGTGAAAGAGAGGACCAACCTGATCGGAATCCAAAAATCATTGGGAGCTAAAAACTATTTTGTATTACTTCAATTTTTGTCAGAAGCCGTGTTGCTTTCCGTGATCGGAGGAATTATTGGTTTGCTTTTCATTTATGGAGGAACCTTTCTGGCAGAATCAGCCATGGAAATGGAGGTGGAATTAACCAGGTCTAATATAATTTTAGGATTAACGATCTCCGCGCTGATTGGTGTTGTGTCCGGATTTGTTCCAGCATATACAGCTTCACAATTGGACCCGGTGGAAGCGATACGATCAAACTAACATGGTACAGATAACAGATTTTTTATGCCAAAGGCATCCCTTCGGGACAGATTTGCAGATATCTGGCTGCTATCTGTAAATCCGAGTCGATCTGTTATCTGTACAAAAGGTAAAATTTAAATAATAGTGGGAATTATAAGTAAGCGCCCTGTCATTCTCACGATCATCTGTGTTGTAGGAATACTATGGAGTTTGATGAACTTCGTTTTTGTTTTTTCTCCGTTCATTAAAAGGATCAGCGACTGGGCCCCTGCAATTTACGGGATCATAATTGCCCTTCAGTTTATTTCATTCATAGGCGTGTGGCACATGAAAAGATGGGGTGTAATGCTTTGCATCTCGGCATTTTTTGCCAAGATCATTTTCTCTGTTTTTATGGATGATATCAGCTATGTGGGAATTGTGCTTGCTGCCACTTTTACGGTTTTCTTTTTGATCTTTTACAAAAGGATGGATGATGAGCTGTAAGCTCAGGCTTTCATTCTCTTCAGCATTTCCATTGCATCGCCAATATCTTTTATGTTCTCGATCTTAAGAGTTAGTTTAGTTTCTCCTTCTATAATAGTGCAGTTTTTGGGATTGTTTTGCACGAATTGCAGGATCTTAGAAAAAGTTTCACTTTGGTAGTATGGAGATTTTTGGTTGGAAACAAACCAGGCTGTAAGCTTTTTATTTTTCAGAATTATTTTTTCAAAGCCAAGTTCCACTGCTAACCAACGCAGGCGTACAACATTGAGCAATTTTTTAGTCGAGGCTGGAATCAAGCCAAACCGATCCTGCAATTGCTTTTCAAAAGCTATAAGTTCTTCTTCGGTTTTACTGTTGTCAAGTTGCTGATATAATCCGATACGTTCTGTTATG
>Ga0163144_10016079_pt1 | contig 15361 bp, 14 predicted proteins | sample OliLak19BULKMAT1_FD_123175 | JGI IMG/M metagenome (GOLD analysis project Ga0163144, IMG submission 123175) | Freshwater microbial mat bacterial communities from Lake Vanda, McMurdo Dry Valleys, Antarctica - Oligotrophic Lake LV.19.BULKMAT1 | ecosystem: Environmental > Aquatic > Freshwater >...
CGTACAACCTGTATCTGCTCAATATCCTGTATGGTTGCTTCACGATAAATCATTTCGGTATGCGGTGGGTCACCCGCCTTTCTTCAAGGGTGGCTCACCGGCTTTTTTATTTAATGATGCGTCTTATTTTATTTGCGTGTTCGATTAAATTCTGTAAATCATTTCCTTTATCATCCCTGATGCTGTCTCTGAATTTTTTTAATTGTTCAATATGTTCATTCAATACATCCAGCACATTCACTTTATTCTGCAAGAAGATGGGCACCCACATAGCAGGATTACTCTTGGCCAAACGCACGGTACTTTCAAAACCTGCACTCGCCAGTTCAAAAATGGCATTGTCTTCTTTTTCTTTTTCCAAAACTGTATTGGCTAATGCAAAAGAAGTGATATGTGAAATATGACTCACATACGCTGCATGCAGATCATGTGCCTTTGCTTCCATGTTCAACAAATGCATGCCTATTTTTTTATACATCTCTTTGGTCCACTCCAATGCATCTGCATCACTTTCTTCTTCATTGCAAATGATGACCGCTTTGTTTTCATAAGCTCCACGCACTGCAGCAGCCGGACCGCTGTACTCAGTACCCCACATGGGATGTGTTGCTACATACCGCCCACGCTTAGGATGATTGGCCACTGCTTCTGACAATTGAGATTTAGTAGAGCCGAGATCAATCACAATCTGCTGATCAACTTTATCAAGAATGGATGGCAACAATCCAACCATTGTATCAACAGGTATGGCCAGTATAATCACATCACTCTGTGCAATGGCTTCATCCATTGGTAATACTTCATCCACCAGTTCAAGTTCCAATGCTTTCGCTTCATGATCTTTATTGGCATCCACACCAATCAATCTTGATGAGATTTTTTTCTCATGCAACTGAATGGCGAGTGAACCGCCAATCAAACCAACTCCAATGATTGCAACCTTTTTTCTTTCCATATTCTTGAAGGGCTAAAGCCCTCGGTTTTTAGTTTCTATTGCCCCGGCCTTAAGGCCGGGGCAATAGCATGATGTAAAATGGGCTTTAGCCCCGAATACGTTTTATTGCTTCTTCAAATCGTTCCACCGGTGCACACAAACTCACACGGATATATTCATCCCCTGCATTTCCAAAAATACCACCCGGTGTAATAAACACATTGCTGTTGTACAACACTTCATCGCTCAACATTCCTCCTTTTCCTAAAGGATGGGTTTTTCCTCCCTCTCCTTTGGAGAGGGTTTGGGGAGAGGTCTTTGCCCATACAAACATACCTGCCTGTTCTTTTGAATAGACACATTGCAACAGATCCAGCAACTCAAATACTTTTTCTCTTCGTTCACGGTAAATTTTATTTACGCTATCGTACCAATCCTGACCAAGATTTAATGCAGTGGCTGCTGCCAGTTGCACAGGTAAAAACATACCGCTATCCATATTGCTTTTAAAACGCAATACTTCTTCAATACGTTCTTTCGCTCCGCACAGCATACCTACTCTCCAGCCCGCCATATTCTGACTTTTACTTAACGAGTTTAATTCCAGCACCACATCTTTTGCACCTTCAACACTTAATAAACTCATTGGGTGTTCATTCAAAATAAAACTGTAAGGATTATCATGAATAACAAGAATGTTATGCCTCTTCGCAAAAGCGATTAGTTGTTTAAAGAATGATTCCTCCGGCAACTTACCTGTTGGCATATGTGGATAGTTCACAAAGAGCAATTTCGCTTTCGACAAATCCATTGTTTCTAATACAGCAAAATCAGGTAGCCAGTTCAGCTCTTCTTTTAAATCATAACTCACAATTGTTCCGCCAGCTAATTTCACCGCACTTCTGTAAGTAGGATAACCGGGGTTGGGCACCAATACTTCATCAGCTTCATTTAAATACGTCATACAGATATGCATGATGCCTTCTTTGCTACCGATGAGTGGTAATATTTCTGTATCCGGATTCAGGTGAACATGATACCATGTTTTATACCAATCGCTGATTGCTTTGCGCAACACAGGCGATCCTTTATACGATTGATAGGCATGTGTATTGGGTTTTGCACTTTCATCCTGTAATGTTTTGATCACATCAGGATGCGGTGGCAAATCAGGGCTGCCAATACCTAGATTGACGATGTTCTTTCCTTGCTTGTTCAGTTCATCTATCTCCCTCAGCTTTTGAGAGAAATAATATTCACCAATACCATCCAATCGTTTTGCTGTCTGTATCATAGTTAAACTGTCTTTCCGTTTTTATATATTCCGTAAATCTTCAACTCAACCGTTGAAGGTTTCATTGATTTAATTACTTCATAAAACTGTTCAATCCTGTCAAATTCCATATCTGCATGAAAGCTATATTTGAAATTGCTGCCGGGAATGGGTAAGCTTTGCAGCTTGCTTAAATTGATACCACCATCAGCAATTATACTTAATACTCTTGCCAGGCTTCCTTTTGAATGATCGGTTACAAAATTCACAGATGCCTTATTGGCATCCGTCAAAACGGATGAAATGGCTTCCCGTTGCAATATCAAAAACCTGGTGTAATTATTTTTCATGGTTTGAATAGCCGGGGCAATGATATCCAGTTCATATAATTCTGCAGCAAGCTTACTGGCAATAGCAGCAATATGTTTGCTCTTATGTTGATGAATATGCTTCGCACTCAGTGCTGTATCCTCTGTTTCTACCAATTTCCATTTGTGCTGATCTAAATAATCATAACACTGTTGCAAGGCCATGGTATGTGAATGTACTTCCTTAATGTCATCGAGCTTTACACCGGGGTTGACCATAAAGTGCTGTTTGATTTGCAGGTACACTTCGCCAACAATCTTCAGGTTACTTTTCTGCAATAAATTATAATTAGGCAGAATACTTCCTGCGATCGAGTTTTCAATTGCCATTACTGCGCCATCACTTTGTTTTTTATCAGCACCAATCTTTACCACTTCCCTAAATGTTGCGCAGGGAATTATTGCTACTTCTTTACCAAAGAACAGCCGGGCAGCTTCCTGGTGAAAACTGCCTTCATATCCTTGTATGGTTACTTTTAGCCCCCTCCGCCCCCTTAAGGGGGAACTAGCATCCCCACTTACCTCGCTTGTTACGCTATCTGTTTTTTTACTTGTCATCTCTAAACTCATTTAAGTTTTTTGTTTTACTCCCCTTCAGGGGATGGGGGCAAAAACAAGAATCCCGACCTTTTGGCCGGGATTCTTTATGTTGATTTAGTAAGTTCAATTACTGACAGGCAACAAAAGCATTCCCGGCTTCATTCTAAAATAAAAGAAGCTAAAATAAAACCAACGGTATCCTTTGAATTGTGTCATTACGGCTCAAATATAAAATAGCCAACTGATAAAACAAGTGTTAGTCTCAAAAAAAAACAGCAAAAAAAGAAAAAGCCACTCTAAGAATAGAGCGGCCGTTAACGATTGCTTGCCATATGAAAATTTTTACTTCAGGCTTCTCATTCTCCCGCAAGCCGGGTGTTCTTTCTTCACGAAAGCCTTATGCTAAGATTAATTTTTCTTAGTAGTGTCTGTTTCAATAGTCTTTTTGATGGTAGTATCACCAGGATTTCCAACAGTAGTATCAGTAGTAGTTACTGTAGTTACAGTGTCAGCAGAAGGAACAACAGTAGTTGTTGTATCAGAACCTTCAGTTTTTGCACCTTCATTGTTACAAGCTACAAAACCGAGGATAGCGAACGCTAATAAAACCTTTTTCATTCTTTTTAATTTTAAAGTTTAAGATAATTATCAAGGGATTAATACAAAAAGCGAAAAAAGGTAACCCTAAACCCAAAATAAATTTTTTTTACCCCTTTTTGGGTTACAATTTTGCCTTTACTGTATTAAAACAAGAGAAAGTGAAACCCTACTCAAAAGAACTGGAATTATTAGATGGCTTGGCACGTAACGACAGGAAGGCGATTGAGGCTCTTTATAAGGACAATTTTGGCATGATCCAGACCTTTATTCTCAACAATAACGGTACAACAGACGATGCCAGGGATGTTTTTCAAGAAGCGATGATCTTGTTATTTGAAAAAGCCCGTGGGGGAAATTTTGAATTAACAAGCCAGATTAAAACATATGTTTATTCCGTTTGCAGGCGATTATGGCTGAAACGGCTACAACAGCTTCAACGCTTTGGTTCGCCCATTGAAAGTATGGAAGATATTATCCCGGTAGAGGAAGAGATAGAGGAGCAGGATCGGAAAAATGAAGCTTTTGGTGTAATGGAAAAGGCAATGAACCACTTGGGAGAACCTTGCAAGAGCTTACTGGAAGCATATTATATTCATAAAAGGCAGATGCATGAAATAGCTGAAGGGTTTGGATATACCAATGCTGATAATGCTAAAAACCAAAAGTATAAATGCCTGATGCGATTGAAGAAATTATTCTTTGCACAATATAAAAAGGGAGATTGAGATGGAAGAAATTTTACTAATTGATGCTACAGAACGCTACCTGAATGGTGAAATGAATGCAGAAGAAAAAGCACAGTTTGAGCAACTACGGCACACAAGCCCGGAAGTGGATCAAATGGTGGTAGAGCATTCCTTTTTCTTACAGGAGCTGCAACGTTACAGCGGTACCCGTGAAATAAAGCATTCATTGAATGAGGTACATAACCAATTATTGCAGGATGGTGTTATTAAAGAAGATATGCTTACAACAGGAGCAAAAGTGGTGAACATGTGGAAACGTTACAAGCGTACCATTACCATTGCAGCTTCTATTGCAGGCATCACTGCTTTATCAATCAGCAGCATGACCTTGTTGCTTACCCCGAAAAGCAATAACCAGGAAATCCTTGAATTAGGCCGTAAATACGACAAACTTAACAATGCAATAAAAATTCAGGATAATAAAATCAACAATATTGAAAGAATAACCAAACTCCCTTCCGGTTCTAAAGTAACAGGTGGTGGTTCTGCTTTCTTGGTTGATGGCAAAGGTTACCTTGTTACCAATGCACATGTAATAAAAAATGCAAAAAATGGCATTGTTGTTTACAATAATAAAGGAGATGAGTTCAAAGCTATTTTGGTTAAAGTAGATGAAGCAAAAGATATTGCTATTTTAAAGATCCAGGATAAAGACTACAAATCAATGGGCCCGTTACCATATGCGATCCGTAAGTCATCAACCGATATTGCTGAACCTATTTTTACTTTGGGTTATCCACGTAATAATATTGTATATGGCGAAGGTTACCTCAGCGCTAAAACTGGTTTCAATGGCGATACGCTTAGTTGCCAGATTGCTGTTGCTGCCAATCCGGGTAACAGTGGTGGACCGGTTTTCAATAAAAACGGAGAGATCATTGGTATACTCAGTACAAAAGAAATCAATGCTGAAGGTGTTGTATTTGCAATCCAGTCAAAATATATTATACAGGCAGTGAATGAATTGAAGAAAAACGATTCAACATTTCATGACCTCAAACTTCCGGTCAATTCAACTGTAAAAGGTATGGATAAAGGGAAGCAGGTTGAAAAGTTATTGAATTATGTATTTATGGTAAAAGTTTATTAAGAACCTTTTCTGTTCTGTTATGAAACTAAAAACCCTCCAATCGGAGGGTTTTATTGTATCAGTTAGTTTTGGTTTCTTACCATTTATCAACTTCTTCATTGGCTAAACCATTATCAGTGGCTGGCACTTCCTGGCTTGGTACAGTTGCTGCGGGAGTTTCTTCAACTTCTTCTGCAATACTTGCTGCTAAAACAGGTATTACGGCAGTATACCCATTTGAAGATTGTTCTGTTGGTGCATATTCACCATCTCCGCTTGAAGGAGCATCTTCATGATTAAAGGCATCAAAATCAAAATCAGGCATCAATTCTGTTTTTACATAATCGACTGCCTCAATCAATCCTTTTATAAATTTGTTGAAGTCTTCTTTATAAAGGAAAATTTTATGCCGGTCATATCCTTCCCCTGTAAAGCGTTTACGGCTCTCCGTAATAGTGAGATAATAATCATTTCCACGGGTTGCTCTTACATCAAAGAAATAAGTCCTTCTCTTTCCGGCACGGATCCTTTTGCTGTAAATGCTTTCCATCCGTTTATCGTTATTTTCGTACGTCACAATTGTTGGTTTTAGTTGTTCAATGTTTTTTTAAAACAGCGACAAAGATATAGTTCTTTTCCATTTGGCAAAATTTTCCAAAGATCCTTTCAGCCATTCTTTTAAAGCGTTTAAGATTGGGATTCTTCGAGTTGCTGGCGATTATACAAATCGGCGTACAGCCCCTGTTTTTGCAGCAACTCATCATGTCTTCCCTGTTCAGCAATTTGACCATCATCCATTACAACGATGCGATCGAATTGGAATAGCGAAAAAATACGATGTGTAATAACGATTGCAGTTTTATGCTGTAGGTACCCGGATAAATGCGTAAGTATTTCCTGTTCGGTTCTTACATCAACGGCATTTAAACAATCATCCAGGATGATCAAACCGGGATCTTTCACCAATGCTCTTGCAATGGAGATCCGTTGTTTCTGTCCACCGCTTAAAGTAACCCCTCTTTCTCCTACCATTGTTTGATAACCGGCAGGGAACAATTGAATATCTCTGTGAATGGATGCTGAAGTGGCAGCTTTTTTTATTTTTTCATCAGCTTGCGCAACTGAACCAAATGAAATATTGTTTGCAATCGTATCACTGAATAAAAAAACTTCCTGTGGCACATAGCTTACCTGGTTACGAAAATGTTGCAACTGTAGTTGTTTCAGATCTATTCCGTCAACCATTATTTTACCTGTTGTGGGATCGTAAAACCTGAGTAAGAGTTGTGCAATGGTTGATTTGCCTGAACCGGTTCTTCCAATAATGGCGACCTTCTCTCCTTTTTTTATCTGCAGATTAAAATGCTTTAACGCTTCAATGCCCGTATGCGGATAAACAAAACTCACATTGTTGAATTCAATCGCTCCCTGTAAAGAATGCTCAATGGGTTTTACAGGTTGTTGAATGGTTGATTCAGTGAGCAGGAATTCATTCAACCTTTTTTGTGATGCTGCTGCACGTTGAATGGTACTTGCTACCCAACCAATTGCACTTACAGGAAAAGCCAGCATGGTGAGGTACATAATAAAGGCTGCCATATCACCAAAATTGATCTGTCCCTGCATATATTTTAACCCACCAACCAAAATTACAAGCAACGTACTGATGCCAATGATCAACCCCATTATCGGAAAATAAATAGCTTCCACTTTATAAAGACCCATAGCACTGGTGCGGTATTGATCGCTGTTTGATTTAAAAAAACGCAGCATTGCATTTTCCTGCACAAATGATTTAATCACCCTTATTCCTGAATAAGCCTGTTGTGCATTGGTTGTAAGATCACTTAACTTTTCCTGCACCTCTCCGCTTTTTTTATTGATGATATTATTGACGTAATAAATGGTAATGGCTAAAATGGGTAAAGGTGCCAATACATAAAGCGACAGTTCAGCATTTTTTTTCACCATATAAAATACACTGAGCGAAATCAATGCAATGAGGTTGATGAGGTACATCACTGCAGGCCCTGTATACATGCGTACCCGGCTTACATCTTCCGCCATGCGATTCATCAGATCGCCTGTTTCATGGGTTTTATAAAAATTGGTATCGAGCTGCAGGTAATGCTGAAACACTTCATTCTTCTGATCATACTCAATATGCCTGCTCATGACGATGATGGTTTGACGCATGAGGAACATAAAAAATCCACGAAGTATAGCGAATATCAACAGTACTATTCCAAACAGAGCAACAATGCCGGTAAAAGAAAAAGTAAATGTTTCAATTTGATTGATCACCCAAGTGACCAGCCAATCATTTTGTTTCAAGATTTTCTCTTTGGGAGTATTGGTAAGGAAAGCCTGTACTTTATCAATGATATACCCGGTAACCTGCGGTGCCAGCACAGCAAAATAGTTGGATATAAAAATGAAGGCAATACCCAGCAATAATCGTAACCTGTACTTCCAGAAATATTTATTGAGATAAGAAAGATGCTTCATGCGGGAGCAAAGGTACAATTACAAAACAAGCAGCATCGCCACTCATCAAATGTTCATCATATCCAAAACTTGGGTCTGACGCCTCGTCTGACCGATTTTTGTTCAATACCCGTCAGACGAGGCGTCAGACGGGTGCAATGTTTATGATTGAATATAATTCTGCAATTGTTCGATGGTTTCTTTTTGCGAAATGATGGTTTCTGTAACCACATCAGTAATGGAAATAATGCCGCAAACCTGATCATTTTCAAAAACAGGCAGATAGCGAATATTGCTTTCGCTCATGATGTGCATGCAGGTTTCAATAGAATTATCGGGTGTAATACGAGGCAGGCCTGTACTCATGATATCCTTTACAAACGTTTCGGTTGAAGACTTTCCTTTGAGAATAACTTTGCGTGCATAATCCCGTTCGGTTAAAACACCTAAATAGATATCATCTTCGATAACCATAACAGAACCGATATTTTTTTCTGCCATCAGTTGTAATGCATTAATTACAGAGAGACCGGGTTCAACTGAAATAACATTCTTTCCTTTTCGCTGAAGGATATGTGAAACTTTTCGCATATATGGTTGTCTTTAATTCCGGTTTAAGTTAACAAAATTTCATAAAAAAAGATGTGTTATTACAACACATCTTTTTAAATATCAATTTTTTGTTCATATCATCTGCCAAAATCATCCTGTAATCGTATAATGTCATCTTCATCAGAAGGATGTTCGGTATCGGTATGCTGCCATATTTCAGCAACAACACCCCAATCATTTAAACCCACCAGCCGATGTCTTTTCCCATTTTCCAAAATAATTATATCACCGGGTTCAAAGAGATTTAATTCAGTTTGTTCATCACTATCACTCATAATAACACCCACTTCGCCTTCTACTACTCTCCAGATTTCTGCCCGCCGATCATGGTATTGCCAGGATAAGCGTTTTCCTGGTTCAACCACCAATATTTTAGGGCTCAGCTTATTGCCCAACATCAGTTCTTCTTTTTTATAGGTTGGAAAATAAGTTGCTATAAATTGTTCGGCCTGGCTTTCATCCAACACAAAAAAACCGCCCCAGGGGCGGGAAAAGTCTTTTGTAGTGATATTCAATTTCTCATTGAATAATTCTGTTTCAATTCTTTTTTCAATTTCTTCTTTATGCATGCTGCAAATATCTTTTTATTATTTTTAATTCAATCTTAAAAAAAATAAAACCCCAGGGGTTTTTACAAAGAGATGCATGTTTTAGTAACTGATATTAAAATTTATACCCAAATGAAACCCCGCCATAATAAGGCACAAAACCAAATTCGCCAAATACAGGAGTAATAAATGCCCTAAATGTAAATCCTGCTTCTTTAGGCTGTAATCGATACCCAAAATTTATATGACCAAATGAAGTTGAAAAATTCCCATTATCATTGTTTGAGTTATTACGGGGGTAATGCTAGTTTTAGTTTAACTAAAAGTAGCCAATACTTCACCAAATACAAAATGCTGAAAAAAACTGTTTTTAGAAGCCATCCCTTATCTTCGCAAAAAATAACAACGCATGGAAAAGAAATCATCTGCATTGAACTGGATCCTGTTTTTTGTTTCGGTAGCTGCTTTTGTACTTCTTTATATAAGTCCATATGCGAATTTTATTACTGCCACATTACCGTTTATTGTGTATTACCTGGCAAAGGCGTTGGATCTGATTTAAGTTAAATAAACTGCTTACTTATACCGCCCGTTACTTTTCAGTAACGGGCTTTTTTTTATAAACTCAGCATGGTACAACAGCTTTAAAATGAGTAAATTTGAGTAAATTAGTTTTATGGCTGAAATAATTATCAAGGTTAAAAACAAGCGTAAAGTGGCCTTTGTTAAGGAACTCCTTTCACAAATTGATTTTATTGAAGTTTTATCTGAAAAACCTTCAGCAACTAAAAAAAAGCAACTACTGAATGACTTGAAGGAATCGGTTGATTTTGTAAACCAATATAAAAAAGGGAAAACCAAATCAAAATCGTTAAAGCAACTACTTAATGAGCTTTGATATCATTTCAACCCCTCCGTTTGAAAAAGAACTCAAGCAGCTTTATAAAAAATATCCTTCTCTTAAAAAAGATATTGCTGCATTAGGTACTGAATTAATGTCAAATCCAAAACTCGGAACAGCTCTCGGTTTTGATTGCTACAAAATCCGCATGGCCATTTCTTCAAAAGGCAGAGGTAAATCAGGTGGTGCAAGAATAATTACGCATGTAAAAATTACAGCAACAACAATTTTTCTTTTATCAATCTATGATAAGTCCGAAGTGGATACAATATCTGATCAGGAAATTATTGCAAGGGTAAAAAACTTGAAGTAAGGGTTTAGCAGTTAACATCTATATTATCCGGCGGCACAAGAAGCCAACAAACTTTTACCAACGCCTCATTCCTGCACTATGTTTCCGAAATTTTAAGATGCTCATGTACTTGGACTATTGGGGGAAAATATCAGCTTTCACTAAATGAATCAACCTGAAATGTATTTTGTTGTTGAGGTTGGTCGGGAGACACAACCTCGGCGTGTTTTTTTTAGTTACATACCAACAGCGGTAATAAAGTGATGGGCTTTTTTGATAATAATAAAAAATACTGTTCAGGTTGAAATAAAAAAACCGCAGCATTTCTGCTACGGTTTACTATGATAACTACCTTATGTTACTTCACCTCTTCAAACTGTGCATCCTCCACATTATCATTCTTTGTATTACTAGCTCCGGCATCACCAGTTGGTCCTTCAGCATTTGTTTCTGCCCCCTGTGTTGCTTTATACATTTCTTCGCTTGCTGCTGTCCAGGCTGTATTCATTTCTGTCATGGCTGCATCAATAGCTGCAAGGTCCTGCGATTTATGTGCTTCTTTTAATTTTTCCAAAGCAGCTTCAATAGGAACTTTTTTATCAGCAGAAATTTTATCGCCATATTCTTTCAGTTGCTTTTCTGTTTGGAAAATCAAACTGTCGGCCATGTTGATTTTTTCTACCTTTTCTTTTTCTGCTTTATCGGTTGCTTCATTGGCCTTCGCTTCATTCTTCATCTTTTCAATCTCTTCCTTGGTTAACCCGCTACCTGCTTCAATACGAATCTTCTGTTCTTTACCAGTGCCTTTATCTTTTGCACTTACATGCAATAAACCATTCGCATCAATATCAAATGTTACTTCAACCTGCGGAACACCACGTGGTGCAGGCGGAATGCCATCGAGGTTAAAAATACCCAGGCTCTTATTGTCTTTACCCATCGGACGCTCGCCCTGCAAAATATGTATTTGCACGCCGGGTTGATTATCGGATGCGGTACTGAATGTTTCAGATTTTTTTGAAGGAATGGTTGTATTACTTGGAATCAAGGTTGTCATTACACCACCCAGGGTTTCAATACCAAGGCTGAGCGGAGTAACATCGAGTAACAACACATCTTTTACTTCACCGGTTAACACGGCACCTTGAATAGCTGCACCAACAGCAACCACCTCATCGGGGTTTACACTGCGGTTTGGTTTTCTTCCAAAAAACTTTTCTACAATTTCCTGTATTTTAGGAATACGTGAACTACCTCCTACTAAAATAACTTCGTCAATATCACTTGTAGAAAGACCTGCATCTTTTAATGCAAGTTCACATGGCTTCAAACAACGTTCAAATAATTTATCGGCTAATGATTCAAATTTTGCACGGCTCAATTTAATCACCAGGTGTTTGGGCACTCCATCAACTGCTGTTACATATGGTAAGTTGATTTCGGTTTCGCTGGAAGATGATAATTCAACTTTTGCTTTTTCAGCGGCTTCTTTCAAACGCTGCAAAGCCATCGGATCTTTACGCAAATCAATTGCTTCTTGATTTTTAAACGCATCAGCCAGCCAATCAATGATCACTTTATCAAAATCATCACCACCAAGGTGTGTATCACCGTTAGTAGATTTTACTTCAAATACACCTTCTCCTAATTCCAGAACAGAGATATCAAACGTACCACCTCCCAAATCGAATACGGCAATCTTTTGATCCTTGTGTTTTTTATCAAGACCATAAGCCAATGCTGCTGCGGTAGGTTCGTTTACAATACGACGAACAACCAAACCTGCAATTTCACCGGCTTCCTTGGTAGCCTGGCGTTGTGCATCATTAAAGTAAGCAGGTACGGTAATCACCGCTTCTGTTACTTCATGGCCCAGATAATCTTCGGCTGTTTTTTTCATTTTTTGCAGCACCATAGCTGAAATTTCCTGTGGTGTGTACAATCTGCCATCTATGTCAATACGAACGGTATTATTGTCACCTTGTGCTACTTTATAGCTCCAGTGTTTAATTTCTTCCCCTACTTCATCAAACCGACGGCCCATAAAACGTTTTACGGAGCTGATGGTATTAATGGGGTTTGTGATTGCCTGGCGCTTTGCAGGATCACCTACTTTACGTTCACCATTTTTCAAGAAAGCTACGATTGACGGGGTTGTACGACGACCCTCATCGTTTGCTATTACAACAGGTTCAGCGCCTTCCATTACAGATACGCAACTATTTGTTGTTCCTAAATCGATTCCTATAATTTTTCCCATGATTCGGATATTTTAAGCCTGCCTGACGGTAGGCAGGTTCACTTCCTTCTACTCAATGATAGTGCCATGGGGTTGATAGGTGAAAAATTGGCAGAAATAAGCTGCTGATGTGGATTTTCTGGCTCATGATTATCCAAATTTCTTTTCATACCTGACGTGGTTTCAACCAGCCCGGCGTTGGCAACAACTAATTATCAGCAAAAACAGAAATCGATAAAAAGAAAAAGCCAAACCGAACGTTCGGGAATTCTTCAACTGGGTAACCCCAACTACAAAAGAAGTAAAACTGCCAGGTGACCTTGCTGCTGCTTTAAAGAAAAATAAAAAGGAAGCTGGTTATTTTGAGACCTTGTCTTTCACCAATAAGAAGGAATCTATTGAGTGGATTGTTACAGCCAAGCAAGATAAAATAAGAAGTGAACGCATAACCGGAAGCATTGAACGCTTGGGTAAACAATGGAAAAATCCAAGAAATATTTGATGACTGTTCACCAAAATAGTGATTGCTCATCGCAAACAATAAGATAAACAAGTTGCACACCCAACAGCTATCGTGTCATCCTTTCAGATGAGTATGCAACGCTTCAAATTCATTCAAACGAATGTTGTACAGTTACCTTTCAGGTGAGCAGACAACAGCCTCCCTATCTTTGCAATCAAATATTATAAATCAAACATCTTCATGAAGGTTTTCAAATTCGGCGGGGCCAGTGTAAGCAACTATGAAAAGATCAAGAACCTCGGAAACATCATTCAACAATTTCCTGATGAACAATTGATGATCGTTATTTCGGCCATGGGTAAAACAACCAATGCGCTGGAAAAAGTAACCGATGCTTTTTTTGCTGGTAAGAAAGAGGAAGCCTTGCAATTGTTCAGAGCCGTAAAACTGCAACATTTGGATGAAGCCAAGTTTTTACTGGTCACTCATTTTAATCCGTTGATGGAACAATTCAATAATTTTTTTACAGAAGTAGAATGGTTACTCCACGATGAACCCGTTCGTGCATATGATTATTATTATGATCAGATCGTTTGTATTGGTGAGCTACTAAGCACTTCTCTTGTTAGTGCCTATTTGAATGAGATTGCTGTAACCAATCAATGGATAGATGTAAGAGATATTTTCCGCACCGATGATAATTTCCGTGATGCAGGAATTGATCTTGCCTTTACACAACAACAGGTAGATGCGCAGGTGAAGTCTTTATTCAACTCAACCAGGATGTTAATCACACAAGGTTTTATTGGCAGTACCGATGAAAATGAAAGTACTACGCTTGGCAGAGAAGGAAGTGATTACTCAGCTGCTGTATTTGCCAATATGCTTAATGCAGAAAGCTTATCCATCTGGAAAGATGTAAAAGGAATTATGAATGCTGATCCCAAACAATTTCCCGATGCACAATATATTCAGGAGTTGAATTATGATGAAGTAATTGAAATGGCTTATTATGGTGCACAGGTGATTCATCCTAAAACCATCAAACCTTTGCAGAACAAGAATATCCCTTTGTATGTAAAATGTTTTGCTGATGCTTCGTTACCGGGTACAGTCATTCACAATCATCCTGTAAAAAATTTACCCCCCATCATTGTGGTAAAACAAAACCAGGTATTGCTGCAATTGCATACAAAAGATTTTTCTTTTATTGGTGAAGAGCCTATGAGCAACTTATACGAAATGATGGCAAAGTTGAAAATAAAACCGAACCTCATTCAAACACATGCAGTGAGTTTACAATTATGTTTAGACGACAGACCCGATAAAATTGAAAAACTTGCATTAGCTGCTTCTGTTGCATTTGATGTGCAGGTGGGAAAAGGATTGACCTTGCTCAGTATCCGCCACTATCATGAAGAACTTGTAGAAAAGATGACCGCAGGAAAAACCATTGAACTGAAACAACAAAGCCCGGAAACAGTTCAGATATTGATGATGTAGTTGTTTTATCCCCTCCCTTGAGGCCTACCCGAAAGAATTCATTCAGGCGGGGGTTCAGGGGTGGGTTCAAGTTTATTCTATTTAATGATCATAGCTATTGCTTTACAATCTTACCAATATACAATTCATCTTTCCAATATAATTGTACAGTATATGTTCCTGCTGCAAGTTGAGCAAGTTGTAAGATTGTATAAGATTGATTACTGATCACAATTTCTTTCCTCAAGACCTGCTTGCCTGTATAATCAAAAACAACAACAGCAGTGCGTCCTGCTGCTGATGCAGGCAATTCTAATCTTACTTCATTTGTAACAGGATTTGGATACAGGTTCAATCGTTTTACTTTTTGACGCTCAAAAAATAATTGCGTAGAATATTCTTTCTTCCCTGTTTTTGTTTGAATCATTAATCTATAAGTTGCAGGAAACTCAATACCTCTATCAAGAAACTGATAAACACCTTCCTGAGGCTGACGGTATGAATGAAGAACAGTGAAACTGCCTCTTGCCAATTTCTTCTCTAATCTTATTTCTTCGAGATCATCTGTTTGTTCTAATCTCCATTTCAATTCAATACCCTCGCTTACACGTTTACCGTTCCATTCTTTCAATGATGCAATGGGTAAAATACCACCACAATTAAATAAGGAACCCTCTAGAATTTGAAAGTTGGTTAATACAATACCAGCAGCACCGGCGGTTGCATTATTCGTAGATCCTTCACATGCAGGGTCAGAAGCAGTTGGCTTTACAATTCCGGCAGCCCCACCACTAATATTGCTTATAA
>Ga0163144_10016081_pt1 | contig 15359 bp, 13 predicted proteins | sample OliLak19BULKMAT1_FD_123175 | JGI IMG/M metagenome (GOLD analysis project Ga0163144, IMG submission 123175) | Freshwater microbial mat bacterial communities from Lake Vanda, McMurdo Dry Valleys, Antarctica - Oligotrophic Lake LV.19.BULKMAT1 | ecosystem: Environmental > Aquatic > Freshwater >...
AGGACGCTCGACCATCCTCCCCCGAGAGGACTTACTTGCAAAAAAACTCCTCCCCCAGCGGGGGAGGCAGGGAGGGGGTGAAAGCCCGCCCCTGCAAAGGGGCAACTTCGCAAAGCGACGGCGGCTCCTCACGAGATGTGATGAATCTTGAGGGGGGAGGTTCCCCGCGCGGGAGCGCAACGATTGAGGCTCAAAAAGAAGTGATGAATCTCGATTCGGGGTCCCCCGGCACTGCACTTCAATCGGGGTCGGCCATCACCTTGCGGACGATGTCGTCCTTCGAGACGAAGACCGGATACAGCTCGCCGAGATCGTAGTGGTCGCCGAGCTCGAACAGCCCGCCGCACACGTCGTTCAGCGAGCAGCTCTGACAGACGTCGGCCTTCGGGTGCTTGAAGTCCGTCTGGCGGATCGTGCCTTTGTCGTCGAGGAAATGAACGATGCGCTCTTCGCCTTTGACGATCTTGCGTGTCTCGGTCGAGCAATGCGCGAATTCCGTCATGTAGCAGAGCGGCACGCGCTCGACGCGGAACGTGCGGTGGGTGCGGTGCAGATGCCGCATCGCGCGCGCGAGCGAGAGCTCGAAGTCGGCGAGCCGATGCGCGGTGTCGCGGTTCGTCTCCGCGCGGCCCATCGAAGGATCGAGGTTGTTCCAGACGAAGTGCGAGAGGAACGGGAAGCGCGCGGTCCACACCTTCACGTTCTCGTCGAGGTGGTCGGCGTTGAACTTGTTGATCACGGTGTTGATGTTCACGGTCGCCCCGGCGCGCCCGAGGTTGTCGAGCGCGTCCATCGCCAGCTGATGGCTGCCCTTCACGCCGGTGAGGAAGTCCTCGAGCTCGGGGCGGCACGAGTGGATGCTGACGTGAAAGTGCCGGAGCCCCGCTTCCATGTACGACTCGGCGACGCCGTCCTGCGCGATGCGCGAGCCGTTGGTGATCATGCGAACGTGCAGCCCGGCCGCAGTCGCATATCGGCTGATCTCGGGGATGAGATCGGAGAGTGAAGGCTCGCCGCCGGTGAGGATGACGCCGAAGTAGCCGCGCGCGGCGAAGTCGTCGACCTGCAGCTTCGCGGTGTCGAGATCGAGCATGTAGCCCGACGACGGGTTCGAGCAGAACCGGCAGTACTGATTGCAGTGACGTACGACCTGCATGTAGCCGATGTTCGCCATGGTGCTCCTCGCGTACGGTATCACCGTATGCCTCCACGGCACGACCACCTCGCGCGCGCCTTCGCCCGCGCGCTCGCGCCGACGATGATGGACGCAGCGCGTGTCGATGCGCTCGGACGCGCGCTCGCAGAGCGTGTCGCGAGCGACGACGATCCCGAGGCGTCGGTGCGCGTGAGCGTTGGGAAGCAAACGGCCGGACGCATGATGCTGGAGCGCTCCGACGCAGCCACGGCACAGCTGCTCGCGCGCGGCCTCGCGCTCCCGTGGCGAGCGGAGTGCGACAAGCTCGTCGAGAGCTGCCGAGCGCTCGGTCTACCGCTGATCGTCGGCTGGGACGTCGGGACCGGCGGCGCGCTCTACAAGCTCTACGCGAACGCCTCGGATGTCTCGCGCGACGCGCAGCGCGAGCTCGTCAGTCGGCTGGCGCTGCGTGTCCGCGAGGCGCCGCAGGTGCTCGGCCTGAACGTGCACGCGGGCCACGTCGAGGTGAAGGCGTACTACCAACGCGCGCGGCTGGCGGAGCTCCGCGAGGGCGCGCTCACGGAGGTCATCTGGGACGCGGCGCGGCTCCCAGCGCCGCTCGCACAGTTTCTCGACGCGCCGGCCTGGGTGCTCTCCTGCGATCTCTACGCGGAACAAGTACGCGCGCGGGCGGTGTTCGCCGCCGTCGGTCACGGTCGTGCGCACGAAGCGGAGGCGCTCTTGCTCACGCTCTCGGGCGCGCCGTGGTCGACGCTACAACAAGCGCTGCCCTTCGCACCCGGGCCGATCCGTCAGCTCGGCTGGGGACTCGACGGAACGGTCACCGTCTACGCGAAGCCCGCGAACACCGCCGCACCGGTGCACACGCTCGCACCGCTGGCCGTGTTCGCCACCGAGCACGGCGAGGTCGGCGTCTACGTGCAGCCCTCCGCGACGACGCCGCGCGCGTTCTTGCGCACCGCGACGCACGCGATCTCATTTCGCACACGCAGCGGCGCGCCCGTCGCCGCGGAGCTCGACGTCCTCGCGCGGTGGATCGCCATAGGGCTCGCGTCGCAGCGTGGCAAAGGCGCCGACCTCGCGTCGCAACACGGCGAAGGGCTCGTCCTCGGCCCGCCCCCCGCGCCATGGCGCGTCGTCAGATGTTGAGCCCGCGCACGCGCTTGTAGCCGTCCGACAAGAGCGACAAAGGCAAGATCGCGAGGGGCGGCCACCAAAAGTTCACGGTGATGCTCGCGCCGAGAGAGACGGCGTGATGCCAGGTGCGAGACGGCATGAACAGCAGGTCGCCCTCGCCGAGCTCGCAGCGCCAGCCGCGTGCCTCTGCGAGGCGTGGAAACGCGCGCAGATCGGGGGCCTCCAGATCGGCGTGGCTCAGGTGCGGCGTCGACGAGAGCACGCTGAACGGATAAAGGTTGGGCCGCTCGCGGAACGGGTAGAGCACAAACTCTTTGCGACCGTGCACTTGCGCTATCAGGTTGTGCGGCAGATCGAAGTGCAGCCGGCTCACGGTCCCCGGCGCGCTGAACCACACGTTGCGCTTCAAGCGCACCGCGCCCTGGCAATACTCCGGCACGCCGAGCTCGTCGCGCAGCGCCTGCGGAAACACCTCGAGCGGCGCGCGCAGGTAGTAGCTCGGGGACTCGCCGGAGAGCACGTGCTCGACATAGTCCGCGACGCTCATCTCCTCGAAGCGGAAGCCGGTCTTTTGATCGAGCAGCACCTGCCCGCGCGGGATGACGTACGTCTTGACCCGCAGCGCGCCGATGCGCGTGCGCAGGTCCTCCGGAGACCAGCGGCCGATCGCCGGCCAGTGCGCGAGCGCGCCTTCGATGACGAGCGGCTCACCGGCGCGCGCGAGCCGCTCGAAGGTGCGCCGCGAGGGCCGAGTCACCCGGCGAACCGACTTCAGGTTGAGTGGCCGCGGCTGCACGCCCGCACAACGTAGCTCCGCGACCTCGACGAGCAACGCGTCGAACGCAGCGCGTTGCAGCAGCGATTGACACCCGCGGGCGGCGACCCGTACGCTGACAGTCGGTCGGTGATGCAGCCCAAGCACGTACACGTCGACGCATCCCGCCTCGTTCGACCTGCGCCGCTCGCGAGCCTCCCGCTCCTGCCGAGCACCGCCAAAGACCGCTACTTCGATTATTGCCTCGAGGCCTATTCACCGCGCCGACCATGGCAGGGGAAGCTGCGCAGCGAGAACCTGGTCTGGCACGCGCTGCAGGTCGGCGGCACGCACGATGCGCTCGCCGCGCCGCTGCTGGCCATCCAGCGATCGCTCGGCGCCGACATGACCGTGTGGGGCGTGAAGTGGGACGGCGCGCGGCTGTTCTGGGAGCTCTATTTCTACGATCCGCAGAAGGAAGACGTCGCGGCGCGCGCATCGTCTGTTGGTGCCACGCTCGCGCCGTGGCTGGTCCTCGCGCCGGTCGTCCGCGAGACGATTCCGTACATGATGGTGAGCTTCGATCTCACCCATGCGAGCGCGAGCGCCGGCCGCATCGAAGAGCTCAACCTCTATCTCACCGGTCAGAAGGAACACGCCGGGCGCTCCTACAAGGTGCGCGGCGACGGCAGCGTGGCGCTCGAGAATACGTATCGCTTCCTCGAAGCAAAGCCCGAGTCGGACGCGATCCTCGCGCTGCTGCAGAGCAGCCTCTTCGTCGACTACAGCGACCCGCGCGTACTGTCGAAGGTGCTCATTCCCGAGCTGTTCGCCTGCAAGAAGATCTGCGTCTCGAAGAAGCGCACCTGCGATGCCATCTACTACTCGGGGATCACCGTCGAGCAGCTGCTCTGGTTCTTGCGGCGCTTCGAGTACCCCGCGGCGCTCGTCGAGTTCGTCGTCGCTCACCAGGACGAGCTCGAGCACCTCTACTTCGACGTCGGCATCGACTACCGCCAAGATCCGGTCAGCGGCGCGATGAAGTATCCGAAGAGCAGCTACTACGGGACGCTCTGATGCACAGTCACAAGGGACGCTTCGAGCCGACACGCTTCGACGATCTCACGGTGACCGTCGACTTCCACTGCCACAGCGCATGTCGCTTCTGCATCGTGCAAGAGGGCATGAACCTGTTTCGTGGCGTACCGATCGAGAAGTTCCGCGAGGCGGTAGAGCGCAACCAGATCGCGCCGCGCTACCGTCGCGTCACCTTCACCGGCGGTGAGGTCACGCTCGAGCGGAAGCTGTTCGACTACCTCGAGATCGCCAAGCGCTCGGGCAGCTTCGAGCACGTGAGGCTGCAGACCAACGCGCGCCTGCTCGCGGACGAGAGCTTCACTGCGAAGCTGATCGACGCGGGTGTCGACGAGTTCTTCGTGTCGCTGCACGGCGCCGACGCCAAATCGCAGGACTACATCTCGCAGCGCGTCGGCAGCTTCGACGAGGCGATGGCGGGAATCGCCAACATCAAGCGGCTCGGCGCGGTGCTGATGACCAATACCGTGCTGACGACGCTCAACGTCGACTGCCTCGCGCAGATCGTCGACACCGTGCATCCATTCGCGCCCGCGCGAATGGAGTTCTGGAATTACCTGCCGATGGAGGACTACCCCGACGAGCGCGACCTGCTCGTGCCGATCGCGCAGCTCGGTCCAGCGATCCGCGGCGCGCTCGCGCGAGCACGCGAATACGGCACAGCGACAGCGGTGAAGTACGTGCCGCGCTGCATCCTCGGCGAGTTCGGTGACAGTGAGGACAACTCGCAGTCGGACGTCGTCATCGTCGAGGCGTTCTACGACATCTATCCGAAGTTCGCGTGCGTGCACGAGGCGCGCTGCGAACACGCGGAGACCTGCCTCGGACTCACGCACTCGTACATCACGAAGTTCGGCTGGGAAGAGGATGCGCTGAAGCCCGTAGCGCGAACGCGCCCCTGGCAAGAGCCGGAGTACGGCGGCTGGTCGACCAGCGACGGGCCCGAAGGTGGCCCGCTCCTCGACGCGCAGAGCCATCCGCAGTGGCGCGCGCTGGTCGACGGAGTCGCCGAGCTCCACGGCGGGCGGCTCGCCGACGTCTTGGTGCAGCGGCGCGCGTGCGCGTTCCGCTTCGTGTTTGGCGACTCGAGCGTCGACGTCGTGCTCACCGCGCGTGATTCGGGCCCTGCGCTGGTGCGCAGCAAGGCGTTCGATGTGCACTATCGCAACGTGATGGGCGAGGTCGTGCCCGCGTTGCGCGCGATCATTCGCGATGCCGCGCAGGCGGTCGTCGAGCGCGATCGCGGTGAGATGTCGCTCGACGCGCGCAAGGGCTTGGTTGGACCCGACGCGGTGCGGGCGCGACCGGCGAGCGGTGCGCGCAAGGACGCGCGATGAGCGAGACAGACGCCACGCGCGACGCCGGCGCGACGCGCGACTCTGGCACGCGCTCGCATGCCGATCCCATCGCCGCGGCGCAGCTGTTCGAGCGCGGCTACGCTGTCTTCGAGCGCGCCTATTCGCCCGAGGACGTGCAGTTCTTGCGCGGTTTGATGATGGACACCTACGAGCGCCTCGGTCGACCGCCGCTGCGCGCGAATCCTCCATTGCGTCCCGCGGAGGACATCGAGATTGGTCCCGCGGGCGTCGTGTTTCTCAAGCTGACGCGCCATCACCCGGAGGTCGCCGGACGGCTGTTCAAGCGCACGATCATCGACACGATCCGCTGCTTGCTCGGTGACGACATGTATCTCGAGCTGCCTGCGGGCGCGCTCAGCGACTCGGACCGGCCGTTTTTCGACTGGCACACACACATCGATGGCGTCGACGACGCGCTCTTCGTGCGCGCCGAGACGCGCCCTACGCTCTCCCTGTGTGCGGATCGCCGCGCGATGGCGCGCGGTGTTCGAGCTGCCGGGCGCCCTCCCCGCGCGCATCGTCGTGCCCGCCGTCGAGAGCTTCGTCGACGAGCGTGACGCGATGTCGCTCGCGCCAGTGCTGCGCAGTGCGGCGCTGGCGGCAGATGTCTCGGTGCGCATCGAGCACGAAGTCGCGCTCGACGGTCGCGGCGCCACGCTGACGCTGTACCGCGTCGAGCGAAGGCGCTGAGCTCGCCGCGGATCGCGAGAGCGTGCGCGGTTTGCGCTCAGCGATTCGCCACGAAGAAGAGCAGCGCGCCGAGCGCGAGTCCCGCGCCGCGATGCAGGAGACGGATACGCGACATGCGCCGCGCGTCTTTGCCGTGCAGCGCGAGCGTACGAGGCACCACAACGGCGAACACCACTGCCATCGTCGCCGCGAGAAGTAGGCCGAACGGCGTAGGCCACGCGAGCGCGAGCGCGACGACCGGCAGCGCGCCGACGAGCGCCGCGAGCAGCGCCGCACCGCGCGCTCCGAGCGCGAGAAAAGTCGTGTTGACGCGCCCCGCCGCGTCTTCGGGTGCGTCCGCAGCCTCGTGCAGAAGCTGATTCTCGAGCAGCAGGCCCACGAACGCGCAGAGCAGCAATGGCAACGCCGTCGGCAGCTGGCCGCCGACGACACCGACGAGCAGCAGCGGCGCGAAGCACGCGACGTTGAGCAGTGTGCCGACGAGCGGCAAGCGCTTGAGTCGCGGGCCCGCGGAGTAGAGCCAGCCGGCGGCGACGCTCGTCGTGGTGGCGAGCACGGGGACGCGCCCACCGTGCGCGGAGAGCCCGAGCGCCGCGACCGCAAGCGCGACGACGAGCAGCGTCTCGAGCGCGCGCGGCGCGGCGTGCTTGAACGGGTTCTTGGTCGCGTCCGCGTCGAGCTGTCGATCGCTGAGCCCGTTGAGGAGATAGCCGTACGCGAGCACCAGGACTGCCACCGCGACGCCGCGCGCGAGCGCGGCCAGCGTCGTCGCGTCGAGTCCACCGAGCGGCGCCGAAGCGAGCGGCAGCAACGCGAAGTGCGCCCAGTCGCGGACACGCAACCCACGCCACCACAGCCGCCAACGAGGGCCTGGCTCAGGCTGAGCGCGTGCGATGGCGACGACCGCGTCCGGCTGCATCAGCCGGCGGGGAGCAGCGAGCTGCGCAGCCGGTTGCGCGCCGAGGCGACCGCGATCTCCAGCGCGTCGAAGAGCACGCCGGCGTCGAGCGAGAGGATCGCGTTCACCTCGTGGATCGGCACACACGCGCAACCCGGCCCCTGCGCCGGACGCATCTCCTCGAACGCGCGCAGAAAGCCGAGCTTGCGACCATTGCCGGATTCCTGCTGCCACTGCGTCAGAAGACACGGCGCGACGGTGCCGTCCGAGAGCACGTACGCGAAGTACTTGCCCGCGTAGCAATGCGAGCAGTCGCCGCCGAGCCGCCGACCGTCGCGCATCTGCAGCTGCAGAACGCTCTCCGAGTTGCCGACCGGATCGCCGGCGCGTCGCCTCCGCAGCAGATCCTCGGCGATCTCACCGACCCGCGCGTCGCTGAGCAGCGGCGCGATCGGCGCATCGACATCGCAGCGCGCGTCGTGCTCGAGCTGGAAGAACGCCTTGTGCCCGTACTCGCGCGCGACGTCGAGCACGTGGCCGACGTTGTCGGCGCCACGCGGGGTGATTACCGTCATCGTCACCGTCGGTACGCCGCGCGAGCGCAGCACATCGAGCGCCTCGATCACACGATCGTAAGAGCCCTTGTGGCGCTGCGCGTCGTGCAGCTCGCGCGGTCCGTCGAGCGTCAGACACACGACGTCGAGCAGCGCGACATCCTCGATGCGATCGCGGACGAACCAGCCGTTCGTGTTCATCGCGACGTGAATGCCGCGCGCGCGCAGGTGCCGAATGATCGCGCCCGCGTCTTTGCGAAGCAGCGGCTCGCCGCCGATCAGGCTTGCGCGACCGAGACCACCGGCGATGAACTCGTCGATCGCGGCGATCCACTCCGCGGTCGTCATCTCCTCGCGGTGTTGCAGTGGGATGTCGCAATAGTCGCAGCGAAAATTGCAGCGATTCGTCAGCGAGAACGTCACCTGAAACGGGCTCTTGCGCGACAGCGCGCGGCGCACGCCGAGCTTGGCGATCGGCAGCGCCCGAGCGCTGGCACGTAACAGCGACGCAGGCGAAATCAGGGACGACGACATGTCGCCACGATACACCGAGACAGAAACACTGCGCTAGGAGTGCGCTGGGAAATGACCGTGGATGGATCTCGGAGCGCGACGTGGTCGATCGTGGCGTTGGCCGACTGAGGAATACCCAAAGGCATTCCGCAGGGAGGACGACGCCGCAGACGACCACGTCCCGCCCGAGAGGCGCCGCGACGCATTTCCCAGCGCACTCCTAGCGGCCCGTTGATCAATCGGCGCGAGTGGATCTCGGAGCGCGACGTCGTCGCCCGCAAGGCGGTCGACTGAGGAATATCCATGGGTATTTCGCAGGGAGACCAACGCAGCGGACGGCGGCGTCCAGCCCGAGAGGCGCCGCGATCGATTGATCCTTCGTCCACACACGACCGGGCTTCGAGCCGTTCTCCGTGCCCCTATCCGACGCTCGCGGCGCGCGGTAGCACGGAGCGCAGCAGCGCGTTCTCGGTCTGGTGGCGGGCCAAGCGCGCATCGAACCACCCGCAGCGTGGCGCATCGGCTGACGCGAACGTGCAGCAGATCCAGATGCGTGGCTCGTCGTCGAGCTGCTGCCGAACCGCGTGCCACGTGCACTGCTCCACGACGACGAGCGTGCCGCGTGGGACATCGAGCACGACCTGTCCGTCCCAGGTCTGCAAGCCCGTGTCGTACGGTGGATCGAGCGGATCGCCCACGCGATGCGGGTGGACCAGCAGCGGCCCGTGGTCGACGTGAAGGTCGTCGAGGTAGAGCAGCGCCATCAGCCGCTGCGCGCGCTCGATCTTGGGCCAGAACCCCCGCTTGAGGTGGTAGCTGTCGTCCTGTCCATCGGCGTGAATGTGCCAGTCGAAGAAGGGGCGGCGCTTGTCGGAGATGACCCAGCCAGCGACCTCGAGGTGCATGTCGTGGCCGAGCACGCGGCGAAAGGTCTCGACCATGTGGGGCGAGAGCAGCGTGTCGCCACGCTCCGGCAGGCGCGGCAGAAGACCATGCACGGTCAGCCCGGCCATGCACACGATCACGTCCTCGGCCAGCTGCTCGGACTCGCGCGCCCAGAGTGGCGGACGACCCAGGGTGTCGTAGTCGGCCAGGATCTCACGGCGCACACCGTCCACCCACGCCGCGTCGTACGCTCGTTCGAACACGGTGAAGCCACGCTCGAGGATATCCTGTGCGTGCCCGGCCGGATCCACGCGGCAGCGTAGCGCGCGTGCGGCGTGCGTCCACGCGCATCCCGCACGCGACACGACGCCGGCGCGTCGGGCACGGGTGTTCTTGTGGGGTCTCCGCTTTTCTGCAACGTTAGGGTCGCACATGGCGCGCCCACATCAGCCGAGGATCGCGTTCGTCGCCATCGACCTGCGCTGGGAAGACGAGACCGGCTACTTTGCGCCGTTCTCCTACGCCGCCTACAAGCTCGAGGCAGCGATCCGCGGCTCCGACGAGTTTGCCCACATCGAGACCCGCGTGTTCGAGCTGGTCACGCGCGACCCCGAGGTGTTCTTCCAGGCGCTGCTCGACTACCAGCCCACGCTCGTGGCGGCCTCGACCTATCTGTGGTCGCTGCCGACCTTCGTGTCGCTCGCCAAGCTCCTGCGCGAGCGGGCTCCGCACATCCGATTCGTGATGGGGGGTCCGAGCGCCCGGCGATCGATGCTGAACCTGCCCGCGTACCGGGACGACTCCCGCCACCTCGACGCGGTCGTGTTCGGCGACGGCGAGGTCGTGATGCGGGAGCTCGCGCGTCACCATCTCGCGGACGATTGGCGCGAGAAGGTGCCGGGCCTGAACTACCGAACCTCGCTGGGCTGGCGCAGCACGGGCGAGCTCGGGCGCCCGGTGCTCGACGACTACACCACGCCCTACGCCCTGGGCACGTCGCCGCCCGGGAAGATGGGCTTCTTCGAGAGCTACCGCGGTTGCCCGATCGCCTGTGCGTTCTGTCAGTGGGGCGACCAGCGGGCCGATCGAGTGCACGGCCGCGAATATCTCGTCCAGATGTTGCGCGATCTCGACGCGTCTGGTGTGAAGGACGTGCTCTGCCTCGACGCAGCGCTCAACCTTAGCCCGCGCGCGTTTCGCAACCTGCTCGACGCCGAGCGCGAGGTCCGCGCGTTCGCGAATCGTCGCCTGCAATGTCACCTCTACCCGCTGATGCTCAAGGACGAGCACTTCGAGTTCATCGAGCTCGTCGGTGACTTCCAGGTTGCGATCGGCGTTCAGAGCCTCGATCCCAGCGTCCTCGAGAAGCTCGGGCGTCCGTTCGAGCCCAGGCGCTTCGCAGCCGCGATCGACAGCATGCGCGACACCGTCACGCTCGACATGGAGTTCATCATGGGCCTTCCGGGTGACAACCCGAAAGCGTTCCGCGAGACCTTCCACAAGGTCGTGGACATGGCCGACAACGTGCGCGTGTTCTGGTGCCTGGCGCTGCCTGACGCGTTTCTCGAGCGCGTGGATGAGTTCCGGATCGACTTCGATCCCAAGACGCTGATGGTCAACGCTTGCGACGGCTGGACCTACGAGGACATGCGTCGCGAGTGGGACTACATGCTGGACTTCGGCGGTCGCTGCGATCGCTTGCACCACGGGCCCAACTGGCTGGGCTTCTGCACACCGCGCGGCATGCAGCGCGGCGCGGAGGAGATGCGCCATGCGCAGTCCGGCACGCCCGACGTCAGCTCGCTGCCGGACGCCGCGATCCAGCGATTGGCCACGCTGCTCGGCGCCAGTCTGAGCGGCTGGCATCTGCGCTCGGCTCGGCTCGATCGCGGCGCGCTCTTGCTGGAGTTCGACTCGCCCGGCGGCACGGTGGTGCTCGAGGCGGTCACCGCACAGGACGGAATGCACAGCTTCCACTCCCACGGCGGCGTCGCGTACTCGCACCGCGGGAAGGTCGATCGCAACGATGCCAAGCAGCTGCGCGAGGTCATCGAGCTTCTCCACGACGACGCGCACGCGCTCGTTCCGTAGCAGTGTGGTGTCGAACAGCACGTCCGAACCCACGGTAGTCGTGCGAGCACGGATCCCTCTCGCGGGAGCACGGGACGGCAGCCAAAATCCCAGCGAGAGCACAGGGTCATGGGACCACCCGCCCACGACACACCGAGACAGAAACGCTGCGCTAGGGAGCTGAGCCGCTCACGGGGCTGAGCTCGGCGTCGCCGTAGAGCGCGAGGTAGCCGCGACGCACGCCGAAGCAGCGCGACGCGAGTGAGCACGCGGCGCACGCCGCGACGTGAACGAACTCGCCGCGATCTTCGCCAGCGAGCACCTCGGCGAAGTCGAGCCCACGGTAGCGCGACGGCACGAGACAGAGCGGCACGCCGCACATCGACTCGAGGCCGCGCACTGGCAGACCGGCTGCCTCCGCGTCACCGATCGCCGCGTGCAGCAGCGGCATCACCGTCGCATAGCGCGGCACGAGCTGCGTCGTCTGCGGTACGACGTCCGCAGAAGGCGCGACGAACGAGAAGTTCACGCCGACGCCGGGCCAGCGCGACGCTACGAGCGCGACGAACGCGCGCAGCTCGGCGAGATTGGTCGCGCACACGACGAAGTTCAGCACGACGCCGACACCGTGCTCCACCAACGAGTCGATGCCGTCGACGGTCCGCACGAACGTCCCCGGAGCGCGCGTGACCTCGTCAGACACGGCGGCGGTCGCCCCGTGCAGCGACACGAACGCCTCGGTGAGGCCTGCGTCGATCAGCTGCTGCGTGTACGCGCGGTCGGCAAAACGCATCGCGTTCGTCTGCAGCTGCACGGGATGTGGGCTCGCGGCGCGCGACGCGGCGACCAGCTGCGCCAGACGCGGGTGCAGCGTCGGCTCACCACCGCTCAGGACGATCTTCTCGCCACGAGCGCCAGCGCGCTCGATCTCGATCATCAGACGCGCGTCGTCGACACCCGGCAGGTGCGTCGAGACAAAGCAGAAGCTGCAGTCCTGATTGCAGGCGAAGACGACGCGAATGATCGACTCGCCGACGGTGCGACCATCCTCTGCACGAAAGCGATTCGCCTGCACCAGCTCGCGCTCGATCTGCGAGCGCACATCCGCGACGAGCGAGAGCCGGCGTCGCGCCCGGTCATCGGCGGGCGGCTCGGCGTTTGGCTCGCCAAAGCGCGCCACGTTCGCGGCCGGAACGCCGGGGCAACGATCAGCGACGGAGCAGCGCACGCAAGCAGGGATACGCACGTGCCCCAGCGCATCCTTGCCGCCAGCGGTGAGCGCGAAAAGCCGGTCGACGCGCGCGCCCACCGGAAAGACGCACGGCGGCGGTGCGAGGCGTGGCGAGAGCTTGATCGGGAGGCCAGCGCGTCGCGCAGCGCGCTCGAGCGCGAGCACCGTCGGCACAGCTTCGGCGTAAGAGAGCAGCTCGTCACTGCGTGGCGACTCGACCGGGACGACGATGCGCAGCCCATGCCAGCGCGCGCCCGGCAGCGCCTCGACGAGGTGCGTCGGCATCTCGATGAGCAGCGCGCGCGTGCTGCGTGTGACCACCGCCTCGACCTCGAGCTCGAGGCCAGCCGCGACGAGCGCACGCAGGCCGCGCAGCGTGCGCTCGAAGCCGCCAGCGTCCGCCGTGACTGCGTCGAGCGCCGCGCCCCAGCCGGACAGCTGCACCCGCGCGCGGTGGAGTCCGGCATCGCGAAGCCGCGCCGCCGCGACGTCGTCGAGCAGCGTCGCGTTCGTCTCGAGGACGACGCGAACGCCGGGCCGCGCCGCATGCGCGATGAGCGCGGGGAGATCGCCGCGCAGCGTCGGCTCGCCGCCGGTGAGCACGAGCTCTTCCGCGCCGGACTGCACGGCGCGCTCGATCGCCGCGCGCACCGCAGCGGGAGCTATCGCCGCGAGATCGTCCTTCGCGCGGCGCTCGGTGCAGAACGCGCAGTGCTGATTGCAGCGCCGGTTGGTGAATACGATCTGAGTGCGCACGGCGGAAAGTGTAAGCCGCTCCGCGCTCGGCTACGAGCGGCCCGTCTCAGCGTCCGAGTCACTGTTGGCCGGCGTCGCGTCGCTCGCCGTCGAGTCAGGGCGGCTCGACTCGCCTTCTTCGCTTGGCGTGTCGGCGACTGGGCTCGGCTGCTCGAACAGCGTCGGGAACAGACCGCGCAGCGCCGCACCGGTGCGCTTCTCCGTGCCGCGCGCCACCTCGGCACGCGCAGGCTGACCGCGGCCGAGCATCGGCAAGGCGCGGCGCGCGCGCGCTGGAGACGGCTCAGCTGCAGGCGCGCGACGCGCTGGCGCGACGCGCCCGACACCTGGAAACGCGTGCGCCCACGACCACTCCGCGCGCGCTGGCGCCGGCTGCGCGAGCGTCGCGCGCGGCGCGAGCTCGTCGCCGTCGAAGCGCTCGAGATACGCGGCGTCGACTCCGGGGCACACCGCCCGCGCACGACACGTATCGCACGCAGATACGAACGCACGCGGCTCGACCTCGAGCGCGTCGGCGCCGAACGGACCGAGCAGGCACAGCGGCGCGCCCGCGACGTACACCGCGATCCCATGCCCGCGCGCCAACGCGAGCGCGCGCAGCGCGAACGGCAGCGCGAGCCCGAGGCGCGGCACCAGCCGATCGAAGCCGCTCTCCGCGCGGCCTGCGACGACCGGCACCGAGACGCACCACGCAGCGACCCCGAGCGTGACCAAGTGCGGCACGAGCGCGTCGAGCGTGCGGAACGACGAGCGCGTCAGCACGGTATTGACGACGAGCTCCATGCCCGCCGCGCGCGCCGCCGCAGCGACACGTCCAACGCGATCGAAGCTGCCGAAAACACCGGTGTGGTAGTCGTGGACCGCGCGCTCGCCGTGGACACTGAGGTGCAGGTGACTCAGCCCAGCAGCGGCGAGCGCATGAAGGCGACGCGGATCGTCGAGCCCCGACCCATTCGTCTGCACGCCGATGTGCTCGAAGCCGAGCGCGCGCGCGTCGGCGACGTGTTGCTCGAGCGCGGCGATGGTGCCCGGCTCACCACCGACGAATGTCACGTCTCGCGCGTCGGCGCGCGCGCGGCGCAGCGCGGCGCTCACCTCCGCGTCACTCGGCGCCGCCAGATCGAGGCCCGCTTGCGCGCAGAAAACGCAAGCATTGGTACAGCTGTAAGTCAGAGCGACGACGCCACGCGGGCTCACAGCGCTCGTCGTCGCGGAGACATCCACTGCTTCCACTTTGCGCGAGCGTCGCGGCTCAGCCGCGAACGCGGAACGCGCCCGACGGATGACGGCGCGCGCGCTCGGCATGCGTCAGGAGCGCGACCGGTGGCGCAGCGCGCTCAGCGCGGGCGAGCGCATCACCGAGCGCCATCGCCGCGAGGCCGTCCGGCTCCGCGGTCGCCGCCGAGCCCGTGCCGCCATTGACGGCGAAGACGCTGTAGTTCGTCGAGCGGCCGATCGCGCCATCGCGCTCGGCGCGGCGGAGCACATCGAGCTGGAAAGTCGTCGCATCGGGGCGACGCATGAGCACCGCGACGCCGCCAAGGTGCACATCATGCACGGAGACGACGCTCGACGTGTGCAAGCGCGTTCCCGCGTCGATCTGCGCGAACAGCTCCGTCACGCCCGTCGGTCCGGTGGACTCTGGCGTGCGCGCGGCGGCCGGGAGCGGCTCGACGAGACGCGCGAGGCCGCCAGCGCACACAACGCCAGTCGCGGCGCCGGCCAGCAGCATGAAGGTCCGGCGCGACGACGGCGTGCGCGTGACTTCGGCGTCGCTCGATGGCTCGACCGAACTCGATCCGCTCTTCTGGTTGCCGGTCGCCATGGCGTCTCTCCTCCAGCCGAGACGAAGGCTCGGCGCACGGGCTGATACTACGGGCGCTCCGCTCCGGCCGTCAAGCGAGGCGCCACGAATGCGCGCGGAGGTCAAAGGCTCAGCCGCTCGTTCGAGGGGGGCTTTCCGATGGCGTCGGTGGGCGTCGCGTGCACTCGAATAGCAGCGATGCGAGGCACCCCCAACCCCCTTGGAAAGGGGGCTTTTGGAGGGAATTGAGGGGAGTTCGGGTCAAGCGCGATACACCCGCGCCACCAGCGGCGTCCGAAAACCCAGATCTTACCCGACCCAGACAGCCCGCAGGCCTTCGCCCACCGCCCTTGCGATGTGCAGCCCAACTACACAATGCCGCTCGACCATCCTCCCCCGAGAGGACTTACTTGCAAAAAAACTCCTCCCCCAGCGGGGGAGGCAGGGAGGGGGTGAAA
>Ga0163144_10016082_pt1 | contig 15358 bp, 13 predicted proteins | sample OliLak19BULKMAT1_FD_123175 | JGI IMG/M metagenome (GOLD analysis project Ga0163144, IMG submission 123175) | Freshwater microbial mat bacterial communities from Lake Vanda, McMurdo Dry Valleys, Antarctica - Oligotrophic Lake LV.19.BULKMAT1 | ecosystem: Environmental > Aquatic > Freshwater >...
AAGTAAATATTAGAGTTGTTACTTCTTGATTTTCAATGATTTACATCAATTTTTCATTTGGGAATCTTGGAATGATAAGCTAATATAAAAGCTTTTCGTAAGCAATTTCTTATGTTTCCTATCTGTCTATGTGGTTATAAAAAAGCTAAAGTGTTGGTAGTCCGTATGTAACAGCTCAATTCTTTTTCGTTATATTTTTTCTATTTAAAGTCTTTTTTTTGAAAAGAGGTGATAATTCTTAACTGAAATACGTTAGAACAAATGTATTTTTTTTATTTCCAAATAAAAGTAGTGTAAAATCAGACATTGAATGACTATTCTAATCTATTTTCATTCCTTCATTGATACTTATAAGCAATATCACTACTTTTGTATATGTTAAGATCAACAAACTATTAATTTATTATTATCAAACATACATTTTAAATAAAATAACAGCTTATGAATAGCGAAGAAAAGCAAAAGTATTCTATTGATGAATTAAATGAATTTGAGAAACTCATCAATCAAAAGTTAGAAGAATCTCGTAGCGAACTTGCCTATATCAAGTCAAGTCTTACAAGACGCAATGACCAAGGGATAGATGGCACTACTGGTGGTTCAAAACTATTAGAAGACAGTGCTGATATTTCTGAGAAAGAAAATATGAACCAACTTGCTGCTCGTTTGCAAAAGTTTATCCAACAGTTAGAAATGGCTATAATACGTATCAAAAATGGTACGTATGGTATCTGTGTAGATACTGGGAAATTAATTCCCAAAGACCGTCTCCGTGCTGTGCCTCATACTAGACATTCTATTGAAGCAAAACTAAACAGGTCATAAATTTGAGAAAAATTTAACTTACTCTTAATAAGTAATGAGTTATAAATGATGGGTAATGAGTTATTCTATTAAAGTACTGATAATCAGATTTTTATAAGAATATCAACATACAAACTAATTTTGACCATCTACTTAAGCACTTTAACTATTGTGTAGTTTGAAAGCTAAGTCAATATAATCGATTTTATGTACTTAGTCAAAGGTTAGTTTTACTTTTATAAAATTAACCTTTCTCTTTTAATCATTAACCCTATTACTATTTCACTTTTATATTTTGGATAGTCATTCTTCTCACCTTCATTTTTTAGAAACTCGTATCGAGGCACTAGTTTTCTGTGCCAATGAGTCACTTCCTTTGCAAGAAATCAAGGCTTGCCTTGAAGAAATGCTTGACAGCGAAATACCTACAGAAGATATTGAGCAATGCTTAGAAGCACTTAAGCAAAAATACCTTTCTACTCAATATTCTTTTCATGTGGTAGAGATTGCGGGAGGATATCAGTTTTTGACCAAATCTACTTATCACGAAGTAGTCAATCTGCTCTTAAAGCAAAAATCTAAGAAAAAACTTACCAAAGCTGCCCTTGAGACCCTTGCCATTATTGCTTATAGGCAACCTATCACGAGGGGTGAGATTGAAAATATACGAGGAGTTTCTTCTGATTATGCCGTTCAAAAGCTTTTGGACAAGGAGTTAATTGCTATCAAAGGCAAAGAAGATAGCCCAGGAAAGCCTATTCTTTATGGCACTAATCGCAAGTTTATGGAGCATTTTGGCTTAAAAGAAATTAGTGATTTACCTCAGCTTAAAGACTTTGCTCAAAAAGAAGAAAATACCGAAGATGCTAGCACAGAAATCATCCCTCAGGAAGATGAAGCAGAAGAAGATTAAGATTAAAAATGAATACGCTCATGTATAATACTACTGATTACTTACTCCCCTCTACTATTTTTACAGAAAATGCTCTTGAGCAACTTTCCAACTTTTTAGAGCAAAAGAAGTATTCTCAAATCTGGGTTTTGACAGATGAAAACACACACCGTGATTGTCTTCCCTTGTTAAATAAATACCTCTCTCTTCCTTACCAAGAAATCACGATTCAATCAGGGGAAGAACATAAAAACTTACAAACTTGTACGCAGGTCTGGCAGATACTCACCGAAGCAGAGACTGACAGAAAAGCAGTAATGCTCAACTTAGGTGGAGGTGTAATCGGTGATATGGGGGGCTTTTGTGCAGCTACTTACAAGCGAGGGATTGATTTTATTCAGATTCCTACTACACTTCTCTCACAAGTAGATGCAAGTGTAGGTGGCAAATTAGGCGTTGATTTTGAGGGATTTAAGAATCATATTGGGGTATTTTGTGAACCTCAAGCTGTGGTGATAGAGCCTTTATTTTTACAGACTTTATCAAAGGCTGAGTTGCGGTCGGGCTTTGCAGAGATTATAAAGCATTGCCTCATAGCAGATGAGAATCAATGGAAAGATTTACTGCAAAACTGGACTCCGTCTCTATGGAAAAATCTCTCTGTAACAGAAGATAATTTGAGTGATTGGCATCAGCTTATCTTGCACTCCATTCATATAAAACATCAAGTGGTCAGCCAAGACCCTACTGAAAAAGGACTTAGAAAAATCTTGAACTTTGGGCATACTGTAGGACACGCCGTAGAAAGTTATTTACTTGAAGACTCCAAAAGGAAATGCTTGCACGGAGAAGCCATTGCACTTGGGATGATTTGTGAAAGTGAAATTGCGTACCAAAAACAAAGCATTACCCTAGAAGAAAAAGAAGCAATTAAAGACTATTTGGAAGGAATCTATGACTTTGTGCCCATTCTTGAGACTGAGTTAAATCAGATAGCCAAACTAGCTCGCCAAGATAAAAAAAATGAAGCTGGAAAGATTCAAGCAAGCCTCTTAAACCAAATTGGTGAAGCTAATTTTAACCAAAGCATTGAAGAAGATGAAGTAATTGCTAGTTTGTTGTATTACTTAAAAAGTGTGAAAGCATAGCGAATTTGGTAAGATATAAGTTTGGCAGTGATAACCATATTATTGCTTAAAATACAAAATCCATTTTCAAGAATAAGTAACTCTTGAAGATGGATTTTCTAGGATTATTTCAACCAAAAAAACTCTTAGTTTAGCTAAAGAGCTTTTTATCCCCTTTTCTGATTTTATTAACGTACTCACTTACAGTCTCAAAAGCTTCTTTAGTAGCCTCAGTAAGTTTTTCTACATCCGCACCTTCGCTCCAAGCTTTGGCTTTTTCTCCAATCATTTTACGGGTTTCATCTCCTCGCTCAGGTGCTAAGAGGATTCCAGCTACCAGACCAGCTCCTACACCTATCATAAAACCAATGAAAATTTTGCTGTTGTCGCTCATAATATTTTATATTTATGTTTTTAAGTGATTGTTTCTATATAAAAAAGATGACTTTTGAATTTGTTAGATTTAATCTTAAATTATTTAGAGATTTAGTTAACTCAGTTATTGGGTTATTTAAATTGTAATCTCTTATTCTCCAATAATCTAATCTCTTATTCTCCAATAACCTTAATTCTCCTTGCTTGCATTAAATAGCTTTTGCTTTTCTTCCTTGCTTAGACTGCTGTAACCTGTTTCAGAGATTTTATCTAAGATAGCATCTACTTCTTCTTGGTTAGGAACATCCTCAGGACTTGAAGCTTTATTATAGTTATTAGAGGCATTGCTAGAATAGACTTTACTTTTCTTTTGGCTAGAATAACTCACATTTACTTTGCTTTTTTTCTTGAAAAGACCAGTAATACTATCTCTCAAACCAAAAATCCAAGCACCTAAGTCATTTCCCTTTTTAAGCTGAACAATATAAATATATCCCATCAAGGCTCCACCTAAGTGTGCAGCTTCTCCTCCCGCATTGCTTCCACCTAAGCCTACATACGCTAAAATCACTAAAACAGGAACAATATATTTGATACGAACAGGTCCAAACAGCAATAGATAAAAGGTATGATCTGGTGCTAGAGTAGCTGCTGCTACCATCACTGCAAATACAGCCCCAGATGCACCTACTAAGTGTGTGCCATGAGGAAGTAAGGTATTAGACAAAATCAGAAAACCCAAAGCACCTGCCAAAGCACCCAATATGTAAATACTTACAATTCGTTTACTTCCTAGATAATCTACTATTACAGCACCAAACCAATACAAGAACAACATATTGAATAAGATATGCAATAAACCTGCATGCTGAAAAGCATAGGTAAGTAGGGTATGTGGTCGCCATATTAAACTCCCAAGTACCGAAGGAAGCTCAAACTGAATGGCAACATAGCTTTCATAAAAACTTCTAAACCCTAAAAGATGAAGGGTAGTAGCTATAATTGCAGTACCTAAGAATACAATGATATTAATTAATATCAATTGAATCAAGGCATTGTCTTGTCGGTTAAAGGCACTTTTAATTTCGTCAAATAATCCGTTCATAATATTGTATGGTTAATGCTCTCTCTTTATTCCCCAAAATTTAATTAAAACAAAGCCAATCAAAGCCCCTCCAAGGTGTGCAAAATGTGCTACGGGGCTACTATCAGAGTAATATACTCCAGAATATAACTCATAGAGGATGAATAAAGTTACTAAATACTTTGCCTTTATCCCAAATGGTATAAACAAAAGTTGCATTTGAATATTTGGAAAAATCAAAGCAAAGGCTATCAAAACACCAAACACTGCTCCCGATGCACCTACTACTACCCTATTTACATTGTTAACTACTTGTTCATTGTATTGATTATATAATTCAGTCGCTTGTTTAGGAGTTTCTGCTTCCATTTCTATCTCAGTCATTACTTGTTGGTCTTGGTAGTAAAATGCTCCTTGCTGTAGCAAGCCTGCTCCCATCCCAGTAATGACATAAAAAGTCAAAAATCGCTGCGAACCTAGCACTCTTTCTAACCAAGGCCCAAAGAAAAACAAGCCTAGCATATTAGAAAATAAGTGCATAGGATTGAGTGAGTGCATAAACATATAAGTCAAAAACTCCCATGGTGCAAAATTGACAGAGAATATATAATGAAGTCCAAATAGTGTATTTATGTCTTCTGCTGTAAGTATGTTTACGATATAAATAATGATATTTATAATCAATAAGTTGCGAACAACTGGCGTAACTTGGTTATACATATTTTTTATCTAGTCTTTTAATTTTGTGTTGCCAATAAATTATCAAGCTCGTGAAGGCTTAAACTTCTAAAAATAGCCTTCCCTTCTGGCGTATAATTAGGATTTTCTGAAGCAAAGAGTTGATCAATTAATTGATTCATTTCTTGCCCTGATAGAGATACCCTCATCCTAGCAGCTGTTCGCTTTGCCAAAGCCCTTGCCATCATCTCTAACTTAGTAACTTCAAGATTAGATTGATAGTTTTTAAATTGTTCAATAAATTCTTCAAATATTTCAAGATGGTTTTCGTGATGAATCCCTACAGGCACTCCTTTTAATTGTAAGTGCTGTGCTTCAACTACTACAAAAACAAAACCTAAGTTACGAATTTCAGACTCAATTTCCAAAATCAATTGGAAATCTGAGGCATTTAATTTTATATCTATCGGAAATAGCAATTGTTGCGTAATATTTTTAGGAGCAACAAGTTGTTTTTTGTATTTGTCATACAAGATTCGCTCATACGCTCCTGTCTGATGAATCAGCAATAACCCTGACTTTACAGGACTCAATATATACTGCCTATGTAACTGAAAAACGGGTCTTTCGGCATTATTTTCCTTGCTTAATTTAAAAAGCGAATCTTGCCCCATTTGGTTCACTCCACTCTCAAAAGTAAGTGATTCTTTGTCCTCATTCTTTGCCCAATGAGCATTGGTTTCGGGAGTGTCTTTTTGTAAATCTTGGTAAAGTTTTTCCCAATCAGAAGCTCTTTGCTTGATTTGGTTAGAAGATTTACTACTTGGGAAAGAATTCCCTTGACTTTTATTAGTCCCCTGATACAGTGGGTTTTCTTGGATAGCCGTATTGGCGTGGGTTTGCCCCGAAAAATTAGCATCTATCTCAAAATCAAGCATAGGGCTAAGGTGATGCACACTCAATGCCTTCCTAACTGCTGCCTGTACAATGGCATAAATACTTCGCTCATCATCAAACTTCACTTCTGTCTTCGTAGGATGAATATTAATATCAATGTGAACGGGGTCTATTTCTAAAAAAAGCACATAAAAAGGATGATAATCTTTGGGAATCAGATTTTCGTAGGCTGTGATGACTGCATGATTGAGATAAGCATGGCGGATATATCTTTTATTGACAAAAAAGAATTGCTCTCCACGTGTTTTTTTGGCATTTTCAGGGCGACCTATGTAGCCTTTAATATTAACCAAAGGTGTTTCTTCTTGGCAAGTAGCCAGTTGCTTTCGATAGTTTTTGCCAAAAATACCTACAATACGCTGACTTAATTTACCTGATAAAAGGTGATGAATCTCTAAATCATTGTGAAATAGCTGAAACTCTATGTCAGGGTTTGCCAGTGAAACTCTATTAAACTCATCTAAAACATGTCGCATCTCCACAGGATTTGACTTTAAGAAATTGCGACGAGCTGGCACATTAAAAAACACATTTTTAATAGCTAGAGAAGTGCCATCTGCCGAAGCAATGCTTTCTTGGTTTTTAAACTGTGAGCCTTCTATACAAATATATGTTCCTAAGGTATCTTCTATTCGTTTGGTCTTAAGTTCTACCTGAGCCACCGCAGCTATAGAAGCAAGTGCTTCTCCTCTAAAACCCATCGTGAGGATATTAAATAAATCCTCTGCTTTTTTTATTTTAGAAGTCGCATGTCGCTCAAAACTCAGCCGAGCATCTGTTTCAGACATCCCCGAGCCATTGTCTATGACTTGCACCAATGTCTTACCAGCCTCCTTGACGATGAGCGTAATAGAAGTAGCCTGAGCATCAATGGAATTTTCCAAAAGCTCTTTAACAATCGAGGCAGGACGTTGCACCACCTCACCTGCCGCTATTTGGTTGGCTATTGCATCGGGCAACAAACGTATGACATCTTCCATTTTTTATTAATTAATTTAATGAAGGATTGATGAACTATTTAATGAAGGATTAAAGTATATTCTTCTATCACTTATTCTTTCAAGCCTTTAAACCATCATTCCCTCAAGCCCTCTATCCTTCAATCCCTCATCTCTTTCTAAAAGACTGAAATCTTGCAATCATATAGAGAGAACCAAAACCCAGAACTACTATTACAATTGGAGTTGCATTTACAAAGCTCATTTTCTCGATGCTGTCACCATATTCTAAAAAAAGGTAACTTAAGCCTACTAATAAAAAAGCAATTAACATTCTTACAAATGCCGTACTAGAGGTAAAGCCCTGCCAAATACTTTTCTTACCTCTTTGATAGCGAAAAGATTGCGAAATACGCACTCCATAATCAATCCCTTCTGGGTCAATTCCTTCTTTTTCTGCTTTTAATCTTTGTTCTATATCTTGGACACGTTGGTCTAGGTCTTCTTTGACTGGATCAAAGAAAACAGGCTCATATCCAAAACGGCGATGACGGGGTGTTTTTACAATAGATAGAAATCGCATATCAATCAAATTTTATTTTCTCAGAAATTATGCACTATTTTACACAAAAAAAAGCAAAAATGCTAAGTAACTTTTCAAAACATTTAATTTTTAATCCTCTTATCTGCACTTTTATAGGTTTGGGGCTTTTGGTAATATTTATGAGTGCTTGCTTGCAAAGCTCAAAAAAACCTTATAATCCTGTACAAGAGGCTTGGGTGGATAGTGTATTCAATACTTTAGATGAAACAGAAAAAATCGGGCAGTTGTTTTCTATCCGTGCCCATTCTAATCTAGGGAAAGACCACAAAGAGGAAGTTATTAAACTCATCCAGACCTATAAAGTAGGTGGGCTTATCTTTTTTCAGGGAACGCCTCACAAACAAGCTCAACTTACGAATCAATATCAAGCACTATCTAAAGTTCCTCTCATGATTTCTATTGATGGGGAATGGGGCTTAGGCATGCGGCTGGATAGCACTATGAATTTTCCTTATCAGATGACTCTGGGTGCAGTGCAAGAAGATAGTCTAATTTATGAAATGGGCGTGATCATAGGCAAACAATGCAAGAGGATAGGTTTGCAAGTTAATTTTGCTCCCGTGATAGACATTAATAATAATCCTAGAAATCCTGTCATTAATAATCGCTCTTTTGGAGAAAATAAAGAAAGAGTAGCTTTGCAAGGCATTGCTTATATGAAAGGACTTCAATCTCAAAAAATCATCGCCAGTGCCAAGCATTTCCCTGGGCATGGAGATACCGACCAAGATTCACATTTTACCCTTCCTAGTATTTTAAAAAGTAAATCTCAGCTAGAAGCCTTAGAGTTTTACCCATTTCAGCAGTTGATAGACAATGGACTGGAAAGCGTAATGGTAGGGCATCTTAATATTCCTTCACTTGACAATAATTCAGGGCGACCTTCTACTCTTTCTAAAGCAATCGTAACAGATTTACTGCAAGATAAAATGGGTTTTGAGGGACTTATTTTTACAGATGCCTTAGAGATGAAAGGGGTTTCAAGCTTTTACTCCGCTGGAGAAGCCTGTATTTTATCTCTGTTAGCAGGCAATGATGTCTTGCTTTTGCCATCAGATGTACCGAGTTCTTTTGCTCAAATCAAAGCAGCTATTAAAGGTGGTAGATTGACTTGGGGAATGATAGACCATAAAGTTAAAAAAGTCCTTCGTGCAAAGTATTTTGCAGGCTTAAATGAGTATCAGCCTGTTAAATTAGACTATCTTTATGAAGATTTACACAGCATAGAAGCGAAAGTATTGCTCGAAAAACTCTACCAAAAATCACTCACTGTAATCCGAAATCAAGAGGACTTGTTGCCTTTTAAGCGAATTGACACGTTGAGGTTTGCTTCCCTTGCTCTGAACACAGACAAGAAAAATAAATTTCAGGAGATGCTAGACAATTATGCTGATTTTGAGCATTTTCAGATTCCGAGTGGTGCTTACCCACATTCCTATAACCAAACACTAGAAGACTTAGGTAAAAAGAATCTAGTCATTGTCAGTCTGCATAAGCTAAGTATTCAGGCACGCAAAGAGTATGGGCTTACTTGGCAAGTCAAGGATTTTATCAAAAAATTAAGCCAAAAAACCAAGGTGGTTTTGGTGGTATTTGGTTCGCCTTATGCACTGGCTGATTTTGAGAATCTTCCTCACCTTGTCTGTGCTTACGAAGACCATCAATATACCCAAAGGCTAGTTCCTCAGATGCTTTTTGGGGCAAACGCAGCCGAAGGAAAGCTTCCTATCACTGCCTCTGCCTCTCTTCCTTATCAAACTGGGATTACTTTTGAAGCATCGGGTCGTCTAGGATTTTCCTTGCCTGAGTCAGTAGGGATGAGTACTGATTCTTTGCAAAAAATAGATGTAATGATTCAAAAAGCCATTGATGAGAAAGCCATGCCTGGTTCTCAAATCGTGATTGCGAGAAAGGGGCAAATCATTTGGCAAAAATCGTATGGATTTCAAACATACGATGAGAAAGCCCTTGTCATCAAGAATGACAACCTTTATGATATTGCCTCTATCACTAAGGTAGCCTCTACACTTCCCGCTATTATGTATTTATACAATCAAGGCAAACTTGATTTAGACCAAAAAATATCTTATTATCTACCCGAACTCAAAGGAAGTAATAAGGAAAATATCATACTTCGTGAGGTACTGACACATCAAGCGGGACTTACGCCTTACATTCCTTTTTGGAAAGAAACCATGAATGAAGCCCTCAAAGAACCACTTGTAAAATATTATCAAAAACAAAAAAGTGAAAAATTTAGTGAAGAAGTAGGCAGAGACTTGTATGGCTGGAGTGGTTTGGAAGATATGCTTTGGCAAAAAACCATGGAATCTCCTCTTAAGGGAAAAAAATCTAGTAAAAAGGGTTATCCTTATGCCTACAGTGATTTGAGTTTTTATATTTTAAAGAGAATTGCAGAGACTTTGCTAGAAGAACCGATAGAGGATTTTACCAAAAAAAAGTTTTATCAAAAAATAGGAATGACTCATACTGTTTTTACGCCTTTGCAGTATTTTCCTTTGGCACAAATCAGCCCTACTGAGAAAGATGATTATTTTAGAATGCAACTCATTCATGGGACAGTGCATGACCAAGGAGCTGCCATGCTTGGAGGTGTAGGAGGACACGCAGGGCTATTTTCTACAGCACTTGACATTGCCAAATATATGCAAATGCACCTTCAAAAAGGGCAGTATGGAGGGAATGTCTTTTTCAAACCTGAGACGACATTGCTATTTACACAGCCTCAGTTTGAAGGCAATAGACGTGGCTTGGGTTGGGATAGAAAGGCTTCTGAAAGTCATTCTTATATTCCTGATTTATCTTCTGATTTATCTTACGGACATTCGGGCTTTACGGGCTGTGTGGTCTGGGCTGACCCAAAAGAAGAACTTGTGATGGTATTTTTATCTAACCGAGTGCATCCTTCTGCCGAAAATAACAAACTCATCTTAGAGCATGTCCGCAGACATATTTTAGACCAAGCGTATAAAGCGATTGTTAGTCCTGAGTTATGAAGAGATTAAGATAATTTATACATATCTATAGGTTTAAAATTGAACAAGTATCTCTCTGATCTAATTCACTAAACTTCTCATTAAGAAATATATCTTTTCTGTTGGTTCAATCTCTATGTGTTTAAACAATTACTGTATTTTTATATTTTTATAGTTAGTATTATCTTAAAAAGCAATCAAGAATCTTTATGCAAACCATACACACTGACTCCAGTGACCACGTTCTTAAATTACGTAATCTTACTGTAAATGACTTTGAGGGTCTCAATGAGATTATGAATCTAGTCTATAAAGACATGGGTAGCTGGCAACTTTCTCAGATAAATAAACTTTTAGAGCTATTTCCCGAAGGGCAAATCTGTATTGAAGATAAAGGCAAGGTAGTCGCTTTTGCCTTGTCTATCCTGATAGATGAAGAAGACCTAGAAGATGACCACACTTATAAGGAAGTAACCGATAGAGGTTTATTCTCTACACATGACAATGAGGGAAACATTCTTTATGGGATAGAAGTAGGTGTCCATCCTGAATATCAAGGCTTGCGTCTAGGTCGCCGTCTTTATGATGGACGAAAAGAAGTCTGTGAAAACCTCAACTTGAAGTCCATAGTAGCTGGTGGAAGAATGCCCAACTATCACCTTCACCAAGAAGAGCTCACTCCTAAGCAATACATAGACAAAGTAAAGGCAAAAGAAATCTATGACCCTGTGCTTACTTTTCAACTTAGCAATGAATTTCATGTCCGAAAAATTTTAAAAAACTATCTTCCTTCTGACTCTGCCTCCAATGCTCATGCGACACTCATAGAATGGAAAAACATTTATTATGAGAGAAAGAAAAAAACCGTAGGCAGCAAAAAATCTTGGGTAAGAATAGGTTTAGTGCAATGGCTCATGCGTCGTGCCAATAACCTAGAAGCCTTTTTTGACAATGTGGAGTTTTTCGTAGATGCAGTAAGTGATTATAAATCAGATTTCTTATTATTTCCAGAGTTATTCAATGCTACATTGATGTCTGAGTTTAATAAACTAGACTCTGCCACAGCCATCCGCAAACTGGCAAGTTATACCGAAGAGATTCGCCAAAAAATGGTACAGTTTGCTTTGGAGTACAATATCAACATCATTGCAGGAAGTATGCCTTTGGTAGAAGAAGATGGCACGCTTTATAATGTGAGTTATTTGTGCCGAAGAGATGGCACGTATGAAACCCAATACAAAATCCACCCTACTCCTAGCGAAGTAAAAGACTGGGGAATGAAAGGGGGAGACAAACTAAAAGTATTTGAGACTGACATCGGCAAGATTGGTATTTTGATTTGCTATGATTCAGAGTTTCCTGAATTGAGCCGTATTTTGGCAGACCAAGGAATGGAGATTTTATTTGTACCTTCTTCTACTGATTTGCAAAGTGGCTACCAAAGAGTACGTATCTGCTCACAAGCACGTGCCATTGAGAATGAATGCTATGTAGCAGTTACGGGTAGTGTAGGGCATGTACCTCGTGTAGTCAATATGGATTTGCAGTATTCTCAAGGAGCTATTTTCTCTCCTTCTGATTTTGCTTTTCCTCAAAATGCCATCATTGCCGAAGGTACTCCCAATAGTGAGATGACCATCATTGCAGATGTAGATTTGGATTTGCTTAAAGAGCTTCACACACAAGGAAGTGTACGCAATCTCAAAGACCGCCGCAAAGACTTATATGATCTAAAATGGATTAAATAATTTAGCTGTTTTATATCAAAAAGAGGCTTCGCTTAAAGTGAAGCCTTTTCTATATCTAGTAAACAACTTTTGAAGTTACACACCTAGTGCAAGGATGCTTCGCTAGTTTTGTGTGGTGATAAAGACAAAAACACCTTATCCAAAATTTGCCTTTTCAGCTTTTTCTTTTAATTTTACTTTTAAAAAACTAAGAGATGAAACCACACCATTTTCTTGACCTCGCTGAGGCAGTCAAGAACCCTGATAATGTCCATAACTTAGACCTTAGTGGGCAGGGATTAGATGAATTCCCTGAAGAAATATTGCAATTCAAAAACCTGCAAGTTTTAAATATAGGGTATAATTCTGAAAGAGAAGAAAGAAACAACATTACAGAAATCCCTGCTCGCATAGGAGAATTGAAAAAATTAACGGAATTCAACTGCTCCTTCAATCAACTTACTGCATTGCCCAAGAAAATCGGAGAATTGGAAAATTTGACGGATTTCAACTGCTCCTTCAATCAACTCACTGAATTGCCCAAGGAAATCGGAGAATTGAAAAATTTGACGGAATTCAAATGCGACAACAATGAACTCACTGAATTGCCCAAGAAAATCGGCGAATTGAAAAATTTAACGACATTCAAATGCTCCTACAATCAACTCACTGAATTACCCAAGGAAATCGGCGGATTGAAAAATTTGACGGATTTCAACTGCTCCGACAATCAACTCACTGAATTGCCCAAGGAAATCGGCGAATTGAAAAATTTAACGACATTCTACTGCACTGAAAATCAACTCACTGAATTGCCCAAGGAAATCGGCGAATTGAAAAATTTAACGACATTCAAATGCTCCTACAATCAACTCACTGAATTACCCAAGGAAATCGGCGAATTGAAAAATTTAACGGATTTCAACTGCTCCGCCAATCAACTCACTGAATTGCCTAAGGAAATTGGAGAATTGAAAAATTTAACTTACTTCGCCTGCGACAACAATGAACTCACTGAATTGCCCAAGGAAATCGGAGAATGGAAAAATTTGATGGAATTCAAATGCAACGGTAATCAATTAACTGCATTGCCCAAGGAAATCGGAGAATGGAAAAATTTAACGGAATTCAAATGCTCCTTCAATCAACTCACTGAATTGCCCAAGGAAATCGGAGAATGGAAAAATTTAACTTACTTCTACTGCTTCGAAAATCCCTTTAAAACGATTCCGTCTGAGATTTTTGGTTTCTTAGCAAGGTGGAAGTATGGAGATTCTGATGAAATCCAAAAAATAGTAGAAGAGTAAGGCGGAAAGCTTAGGCATTGAGTGATGGTACATACTTAGTCACGTTTCCTGAAGAGGGACGGCACACGGGTAAAAGACAAAAATATTTTATCATAGGTTTGCCTTTTCAGCTTTTTCCCCCTCTGCTCTTAGCGTATTCACATATCCACAACAGCAACTGTTCTTAGCTTCTCGCTAAGAACAAACTTTACGAACCTTTTAAACTCAAATATAAAATTAAATTCTGAAATACTAAGATATACTTTTCTTACTTTACATCCGAAACAATGACTAGATGATACAAAAATATGGTCTTAGCGTGATGTTAAGACTAGTTTGCTGTTATGGATTACGCTTACCGCTACAACCTCTGACCAGAACGGGTTATTTCACTTAATTCATTTGTTAACTATTTCAAATAAGTACCCAACCATTCTAATATATACTTTTGTATTTCTTTTTGTCTCAAAGGATCAGCCGGATAATGCCCTGAAATAGGAAATGCCATAAATTTTGTTTCTGTACCAATGTCTTGCAGTACTCTAAAATATTGATAAGATTGAGTTATTGGCACCCGTTCATCACCAATATTTGATAGTATAAGTGTAGGTGTTTTTACATTTACGGCATAAGTAATCGGAGAATTCTTAATCCAGTTTTCCTTTACTTTTTTATCCGTATAAGGCGATTTGCCTTTGCCAAACTCAAATTGATAATTAGTTCCAAAATCTGATAGTGTATATTGCTCAAACCAGTCTGTGAATTTAGAAAAAGTATTTGTAAACGCTGAGATTATTGAACTTGCTACAAAATATATCGAAGAAAAAGTAGTCGGAAAAATAAGTTTTGACGATTTTTTGCACATTGCAACAGCAACTTTATATAAAGCAGATATTTTGGTAAGTTGGAACTTTAAACATATTGTAAACATTTTTAGGATTAAAGGATATAATTCTGTAAATTTGAGAATGAATTATTTATCATTAGAAATACGTTCACCTAAAGAAATCTCAGAATATGAAGACTAAAAATAAAGGCACAGAAAAAGAGTTTGACACCGTTAAAACTTTCAGAGAAATAAAAGAGAAAATTTCTAAAGATTTAGTTGAGAAATCGACTGAACAAATATTGGAATATTTGAAAATCAATAGTTTGAAATTACAAATCGGAAAATAGCACTGCCACTAACACACGTTTTGCACTATTGCGAATTTTGTGCAAATAGGACGTTTATTTTCCGCAAGAAATAGTATCTTTAACAGAAAATAAGTAGTTCCGAAGCTCGCAAAAGTGCAAAGCATGGGAACGTCACAAGAAATTTTTGAGCACCGAATAGAAAAACCCAAATAACAAATAAATAAAAATGAATTTCAATAATCTAAAAAATTTGTATGAAAAGTCTCAATGGAGTAAAATTGACGAATGGAAGAATAAAAAACCAAGTGTATTGAGTAAAGTTTCGGGATTTATTTTTAAGCCAATTGTCTGGATTGTACAAAAAGTAATTCCTCTAAAGGCAATTCAAGGAGTTATTGAAGGATGTAATGGACTTTCAAAATTCTTAATAGATAACAATTCATTCATAAAAGAATGCAAAATAGAAAACATTGCAGAATTAAAATCTAAAGAAATGGAGTTTTGCGATGATTTAGCAAAATCTGTACACAGTTGGGCGAATGGAATGGCTATTGTTGAAGGTGGAATTACCGGCGCTGCTGGACTTCCTGGAATGGCGGCGGACATTCCAGCAATTATAACTCTTGCTTTCAGAACAATAAATAAAATTGGACTATGTTATGGTTTTGAAAATAAAACAGAAGATGACAACCAGCTAGTTCTTGCAATATTATCAGCTTCTGGAGCAAATTCTGTAGCTGAAAAACAAGCCGC
>Ga0163144_10016084_pt1 | contig 15358 bp, 14 predicted proteins | sample OliLak19BULKMAT1_FD_123175 | JGI IMG/M metagenome (GOLD analysis project Ga0163144, IMG submission 123175) | Freshwater microbial mat bacterial communities from Lake Vanda, McMurdo Dry Valleys, Antarctica - Oligotrophic Lake LV.19.BULKMAT1 | ecosystem: Environmental > Aquatic > Freshwater >...
CGTCGGCATGTTGTCCGCCGGTTTGCTCGGTGGCCCGGCCATCGGCTACAAGCAGGACTATTTTGCATCTCAGAATCTGGAGCAGTTGGCTCCGGATACCTACCAGCGCTACGCGGTGACGGAGCCAAAGGGATTCTTGTTCCTCCCGAAGATCAAAGGTTTGGATGGCGCAAAGGTCGGCGTGCTCGGCGATCAAGGAAAGGAACTCGGCAACGTTGGGGCTGCGCTCGCCAAGGACAACAAAAAGGATGCCAACCATGATGCCCTAGCCCAATGGTGGGAAGCGTCGAAAGCCTCGGTTGACAAGGATGCCAAGCCTGTGGGCGCGGCGACCTTGTTCGGCGGTCGCATGGCGCTCAAGGTGACGGCCGCAGTGCCTGCTGCTATGGCGGTGCTCTACCTCATCCTCATCCTCTACTTCAAAGCCAAGGGCGGCTACAAGGTGGTGCATCTCGAAGGCACCACGGGTGCGGGCAAGCACTGACCCGGCACAAGCGCCCTTTCCGAACAGGCGGCTTCCTTCGTTGGAGGCCGCTTTTTCTTTGCCTCTACTTCGCTGCGCCCGACACCAGCTTCAGCCCGACGATTCCCGCCACGATCAAGACCAGGCAGACGACGCGGGCGGCATCACGTGATTCGCCAAGCAGCACCATCCCCAGCACCGCTGTGCCCACCGCGCCTATGCCGGTCCACACCGCGTAGGCTGTGCCCACGGGCAGGGTCTTCAATGCCAGGGAAAGGAACGCGAAGCTTACCACCATGCACGCCACTGTCCCGATGCTTGGCCAGAGTCTTGAGAAGCCCTGAGTGTACTTCAAGCCGATGGCCCAGCCCACTTCGAGCAGACCGGCGAGGAGAAGGTAGAACCAGGCCATAGGCAAGGCTGCGCAATCTTCACTTCAACCCAGCCGCAGCCTTCGCGCGCTCAAGCACCTTCACCGCGACCGTCTGTGCGCGACTGGCCCCCTCGCGCAAGACTTGGTGAACGTAATCCAGATTGGTCGCAAGTTCGGCGCGGCGCGCACGCGCCGGAGCAAACGTGGTCCAGTAATGCTCGAACAGAGCCTTCTTCAAATCGCCGTAGCCCAAGCCGCCGGCGCGCAAACGATCCTCGAAATCCTTCCCCACCTCCGCCGGAGCCACCAGTTTGAGCAACTGGACCGCGAGATTTTTCTCCGCATCCGGCTTGGGCTCCTGCGGCGTGCGGCTGTCCATGAGGATGCCCATGATCTTCTTCCGCGTGGCCTTCTCGTCGCCGAAGATCTCGATGGTGTTGCCATAGCTCTTGCTCATCTTCTGCCCGTCCAGGCCGGGCACCACGGCGACTTCCTCGCGGATGCGCGGCTCGGGCAGGATGAACGTCAGGCCGTAGGCTTCGTTGAACTTGATGGCGATGTCGCGGGTGACCTCGACATGCTGCTTCTGGTCGCGCCCGACGGGAACGACGTTCGAGTCAAAGATGAGGATGTCCGCCGCCATCAGCACGGGGTAGGCGAAAAGTCCGTGGCTCGGCGCGATGCCGTGGGCGATCTTGTCCTTGTAGGAATGGCATTTCTCCAGCAAGCCCATCGGCGTGACCGTCGTCAGCAGCCAGGACAGCTCGGTTACTTCCGGCACGTCGGATTGCTTCCAGAACACCGCGCGTTTCGGGTCGAGGCCGCAGGCGAGGAAATCCAGAGCCACATCCAGCGTGTTCCGCCGACGCTGCCCGGCATCGAACAGCGACGTCATGGAGTGGTAATCCGCGATGAAGTAAAAGGCTTCGCCCTCCTCCTGCAATTCGATGGCCGGCCGCATCATCCCGAAGTAATTGCCGAGATGCAGCGCGCCGGAGGGCTGGATGCCTGATAGAATTCGCACGCGGCGACGCTAACAAGCGCACCGGGGAAGGTTCAACCCTCGTTCGCGCCGGCGTTTCGCGGATCGCTGGCGGCGGATGCCGGGTTGGAAAAAGAAAAAGGCGGGTTTTGGTTACACACAGATACTTCAAACCAAAACCCGCCATCTACCCACACGAGTAGAATTTGGGAACGCTGTATTCATCGCTGATCCTCCCCGCTTAGTCAAACCATCTTCCAAGGAAGTTGTTCACATACGGACAGTTACTGAACCGGCGGGGACCGCGAGAACTACTCAGCAAATCCCCGGCGCGGCACAGGCGCTTGCGTTCGCAAACGTCTCTGCTTAACTGCGCCTGCCGCAACAAAATGAAACTCCGCACCCTCATCCTTCGCAGCCTGCGCTTCCACTGGCGCAGCCAGTTGGGCGTCCTGCTGGGCGCCGCCATCGGCAGCGCCGCGCTCATTGGCGCGCTGGTCGTCGGCGACTCCGTGCGCGGCAGCCTGCGCGACCTCGCCCTGCTGCGTCTCGGTTGGGTGGATGCGGCGATGGCGCCGACGGATCGGTTCTTCGATCAAAGGATCGACCAGCGCCTGCTCAGTGGTGCCAGTCCGGGACTCTACCGGGCTTCCGTGGGGCTAATACTCCCTGGAATGTTGGCGCGGCAAGACGGCGAGGCCCGCGCGAACCGAGTGCAGGTGCTGGGTGTGGGACAGGATTATTGGAATGCCACCGCGCCTGAGAATTTGAAAACTATTCCGGCACGCACGGTGGTGCTGAACGAAGCCCTGGCAGCTCAATTACGCGCCCGGCCCGGCGATGACGTGGTCCTTCGGCTGCACAAGCCGTCCGCCCTTTCTCGCGATGTGCCCATCACACCCCAAAGCGATTCGAGCATTGCCTTGAGATTGAAAGTTCACGCCATCGCGCGAGCGGAGGACTTCGGTAATTTCAATCTACAAGCCAGTCAGTCTCCGCCGCTCAATGCTTTTCTCGGGTTGGAGGAGCTTGCGGTTTCATCTGGTGTCAGCAACCGCGCCAACCTTTTCCTCGTCGGAGCGCCAGGAGTTGCCTCCCTTTCAGGCTGGGAACTCACGACCCACCTTTATCCCAGCCATGAATTGGGCGCGGTGGAACGTCTTCTTCTGGGCACCTTGGGCATCACGCCCGCGCGGCTGCGGCATCAGGTTTCGGATGGGCCCCGCTCCGAATCGCTGGTTCAATCATTGGCGCAGACACTGTCCCTCTCCAACTCTCTGACGGATCTGGAACTCGACTTGAACACTCTTGCCAACGACAAGTCCATCGAGCTTCGCACGAGCCGCATCTTCCTTGATCCTCCGGCAGCCAAAGCAGCGCTGGCCTCGAATGCGCCGCAACCCATCCTCACCTACCTCGTCAACCAACTCCGCGCCGGCACCAACATGGTGCCCTACTCGATGGTCACGGCTGCGGGCGCGCCGTGGACGCCGCCGGACCTCCGCGATGATGAAGTCGTCATCAACCAATGGCTCGCGGAGGATTTGCACCTCATGCCGGGCGATACGATGGAACTGGCCTACTTCCTTCCTGAATCCGGCGCGCGGCTCATGGAGCGGACCAACAAATTCAAGGTCCGCTCCGTCGTGCCGCTCACCGGAATTTTCGATGACCGCACGTTGATGCCGGAGTTCCCAGGCGTCTCGAAGGCTGAGAGCACCAGCGAATGGGACGCGGGCTTCCCGCTCGTCCACAAAATCCGCGATCAGGACGAGAAGTATTGGAAGGAACATCGCGGCACGCCCAAGGCCTTCATCACGCTGGCGGCGGGACAGTCAATGTGGGGCAATCGTTTCGGCAACCTTACCGCCATCCGCTTCCCGGTGCCGCCGGAGCAGGACGCGGCGGCGTTCCGCGCCAACGTCGAGCGCACCTTGTTGTTGGACATCGATCCGGCGTCACTCGGGCTGCGCTTCGAGCCAGTGCGAGCGCAGGCGCTGGCGGCCAGTTCGCAGTCGCAGGATTTTGGCGGACTGTTCCTCGGCTTCAGCTTCTTCCTCATCCTCGCGGCATTGATCCTCATGGCGCTGCTGTTCCAGTTTGGACTCGAACAACGCCTGACTGAGATCGGCACGCTGCTGGCGCTGGGCTTCACGCCGACGCGCGTCCGGAGGTTGTTCCTGTTCGAGGGAATCTTGGTCGCATTTCTCGGCGGCGCGCTCGGAGTCCTCGGCGGACTCGGCTACGCGCACGCGATGCTGGCCGGGCTTACCAGCATCTGGCGCGACGCGGTCGGCACCTCGGCGTTGCGGTTTCATGTCACCCCGATGTCGCTGGGCATCGGGCTGTTCTCCAGCGTGCTCGTCTGCGCGATCACCATCTGGTTCGTCCTGCGGAAACAGGCGCGGCGTCCTGCGCGAGAACTGCTGTCGGAAGGTGGGGAAGTGCAAAGGTCAGAGGTAAAAGGTCAGAGGTCAAAGGCGAAGTGGGCTGTTCTCGCATCGTTGCTAGCGGCGGTGGCTCTGATTGGCTGGGCGGTGGCATCAGGCAAAAGTTCATCTGCCGAAACATTCTTCGGCGCGGGATCCCTTCTGCTGATCGCCGGACTGGCTGGGGTTTCGGTCTTGCTGACGGCGCTCGATCAATCCGACTGGAGCCGACGTCTTACGGTCGCTGCGCTCGGCGTCCGTGGTTGCACACGCCGGCGTTCGCGCAGCCTTGCGAGTGTGGCGCTACTGGCCTGCGGCAGTTTCCTCATTGTCGCCGTCGGCGCGAATCGTCTGGACGCCGGACGCGATGCGACCAAACGCGGCTCCGGCACCGGCGGATTCGCCCTGTTCGGCGAGGCGACGCTTCCGGTGTTGCGGGACTTGAACACCAAAGAGGGCCGTGAATTCTACAACTTCGACGACGACACGATGACCGGGGTGAGCGTGGTGCCGTTCCGCGTTCGGGATGGCGACGAGGCGAGTTGCCTCAACTTGAATCGTGCGCAGAACCCGCGTCTGCTCGGCGTTAAACCGGACCTGCTCGCGCAACGCGCGGCGTTCACCTTCGCCAAGCTGGCCTCCGGCCTGACCGTGACGAATGGGTGGGAGGCCTTGCACCTCGCTTCTCACTCGTCACTCCTCACGAATGAAATCCCCGCCATCGGAGATGCTCAGTCGATTCAGTGGGCCTTGGGAAAGAAGATCGGCGGCACCATCGACTACACCGACGAGCGCGGGCGCAGCTTCAAGGTGAAGATCGTCGGAGCCATAGCCAACTCCATCCTCCAAGGCAGCCTGATTATCGACGAGGCGGAGTTTGTGAAGCGCTTCCCCGGCGAGGCCGGGCATCGAATGTTTCTGATGGATGTCCCGTCGAAGGACGGCGCGAGCGTGACCAACGTCTCCGCAACTCTGTCGCGCGCGCTGCAGGATGTCGGCTTGGAACTGACCTCGACCACGCAGCGAATGGCGGCCTTCAACGCGGTGCAAAACACGTATCTGAATACGTTCCAGGTGCTGGGTGGGCTGGGTTTGCTGCTTGGAAGCGCGGGCCTCGGTGTCGTCGTCCTGCGGAATGTCCTCGAACGCCGCGGTGAGCTTGGACTTCTGCGTGCGGTCGGCTTCCGGCGGCGGTCACTGCGCTGGCTGGTGCTCAGCGAGCACGGCGGCATTCTGGCGGTGGGTCTGGCGGTGGGAATGATCTCCGCGCTGGCGTCCATCCTGCCGGTGCTGCTGGCGCCGGGCGCTGAGTTGCACGTTTGGGCATTGGGCATCACCTTGGGCGGCGTGTTGTCCGTCGGACTGCTGGCAACCTGGCTGGCGACGAGCCTGGCGCTGAAAGGCGAAGTGCTTGAGGCGCTGCGCAGCGAGTAACGGTGAAATGTGATCGAATAGAATTTATGAAGAAGAAAATGATCGGGCTGGGTTTGTTTTTTGGCGTGACGGGCTGCCTCGTGGCGGCAGAGCCAAAGCCGTTGTTCGAAGCGGATTTCCAGAGCGCCGCCGCGGACAAGGTGCCGGAGGATTTTCTCGTGCTGGATGGCGCGTTCGCGGTGAAAGAGGACGGCGGCAACAAATTCCTCGAGCTGCCCGGCGCGCCGCTGGATACGTTCGGCGCCTTGTTCGGGCCGACCGAGCAGAGCGGCTTGACGGTGCAGGGGCGGGTCTTTGGCACTGGCAAGGGACGGCGTTTTCCGACCTTCGCCGTGGGGCTGAACGGCGTGGGCGGCTACAAGCTGCAAGTGTCGCCGGGCAAGAAGTTGCTGGAGATCTACAAAGGCGACGACGTGCTGGCCAGCGTGCCGTTCACTTGGGAATCGGGCGCATGGACGCAGCTTCGTTTACAGAGCCGCAAGGTGAAGGACGGAGAGTTCAAGGTCGAGGGCAAGGCGTGGAAGGCCGATGCGGCCGAGCCCAAGGAGTGGCAAATCTCCCAGAGCGTGACCGAGGCTGTGCCCTCGGGCCGCGCCTCAGTGTGGGGCAACCCCTACGCCGGGACGCCGATCCGCTACGATGATCTGAAGGTCTGGAAAGCCGCGCCCTGATGGACGCGGCGGTCCGCGTCAGCTTTGAGCGTTCGAGAGGCTGCCGGCCGGGACGTCTTCGATCTTCGCGACGTCGTGCAGGAAATCCATGACCTTCTCGTGAACCAGCGACTGGTAAACTTCAGTCAACGCATCGCGCTTCTTTAGTTCTTCGAGGTACTTCTGCGGGGTCATCTGCGTGGACTGGGCGAGCATGGTGATGCGCGCGCTCATTTCCTGGTTCTCCGCGCGAATGCCTTCCTTCTCCGCGATCTTCTGGAAGATGAAACCCATCTTCACGCGCCCGAGGGCGATGCCCTTGGCGGCGTTGAAGATCTGGTCCTTCTGGTTTTCGATGAGTTCCTTGGGCACGCCTCGGCGCTGGTTCTCCTGGACCATGCCATAGACCACGCTGCGCGTTTCGTCGGCGAGAGTGGACTCGGGAACATCGAACTGGATGGTTTCCACCAAGGTGCTGGCGAGCTGATTGCGAATGGAGTTTCGCTGACGGTGGTTGCGGTCATTCTGCAGATCCTGCCGCACGCCTTCGCGAAGTTTGTCCATGCTCTCCGTGCCGTAGGTCTTGGCGAACGCATCATCCAACTCCGGGAGCTTCTTCACTTTGACCTCGACAACTTCGACCTCGTAGGCGGCTTTCTTGCCGGCGAGATCGGGCGTGACGAAGTCGGCTTGGAAATCAATCTGCACCGTGCGCTTCTCGCCCGCATTGGCTCCGATGAGCTGCATGGCGAAGCCGGGGATGAACGACGTGGGCTTCACCTCGACCCAGAAATTCTTGTGCTCGGTCAGCCCCTTGGCCGTTGGGGCGATCTCCGTCAACGGCTTGCCTTCGCTGGTGCCGGTGTAGTTAACGACCGCGTAGTCGTTTTCCTGCACGGCCCGATCGATCTTTTCAAAGCTGCCAGCTTGATCGCGAAGCGCGTCCAGCGCCTTGGCCACTTCCTCTTCGGTGATGGTGGAGGGCTCGCGCTTGGCGGCGAGCCCGCGGTATTCGGGAAGCTCGAACTCCGGCGTAATTTCGACCGTGGCGGCGAATTGCAGCGCCTGGCCCCGGGTAAACTGGATTTCCTCGATGTCAGGATAGCCGAGGACGTTGAGCTTCTGGTCCTTGATGCCCTGGCGATAGGTGTCGCCGATGAGGCGGCGCTTCACTTCCTCCTCGATGTCTTTCTGGTATTGCCTGGCGACCATCGCCTCGGGAGCCTTGCCAGGGCGGAAGCCGGGCATCTTCGCCTGCTTGGCATAGTCCTTCGTGGTGGCGGCGAAGGCATCTTCGACGGCTTTGGCATCGACTTCAAAACGCATCAGGCGTTTGCAGGGCGCGAGAGTTTCCACGGTCACATTCACAGGCAAATCTTTCTCAACGAGATCAAATGGTTGAAACGAAACCGCTCCCCAAACGGGCAAATCCGCTTCGGAGCGAGCGGGGAAAACTAGGTAAGTGCCGCCGGTGCGTCAAGCCTGCGCTGGGCGCATTTGGGTTGTTGAAGGAAATGCCTTGGGGCTCTCTGCCGCGGGGAGGAAAGCGGCGGCGACCCTCGCCAGCCCGTTCAGGACCAGGATTGCCAGTGGGCGCGACGATGCGCTGCATCCGCCGGAACGTAGCTCTGGTGAAGCTGGCGAAGATTTCGACCGGCGTGATCGAGTTCATCCTTTTGCATCTGGGCAATCTGACGTTGCGTCTGCAAAATCTCGCGATTGCGATGCTCCAATTGCATCAGTTCCTCGACGACCGGGCGGAAGCGTTGCTCGTGCAAAATGAGGTCGAGCCCTGAGGATACTTCCGTGATGCGGGGCTGGAGCGCGAGTTTCGCCGCCTGACATTGATCCACCTCCGGCCAGGCCCCGGCGCGCATGGCCTGGCCCTCGGATTCAGTAAGCCGGCGCCAAAGCTGGTAGAGAGCGGACAGCTCGTCGGGGGCGTTCATGCCTGGCTGGGCGCGTTCGGCGCCGCTGCTTCGGGAGCCGGGCCGGTGAGCATGTCACGCCACGCGTCGCGCAGGCCGGTGACATGGCGGATGACTTCGGTGATGCCTTCCTCGGTCTTGGTGAGATTGGCCTGTTGAAGGCGGTCGTCGAAATACCCGTACAGCCTGCGAAGCGTGACAGCCACATCGCCGCCTTGCTCAAGGTTTAACGCCGAGTCCAGTTCGCGAATGATCGCGTGGGCGCGCTGGATGTTGTTGTTGATCGCCTCGTTGAACTCCTTCGGATCATCAAGGGCAAAGCCCAGCCGCGCTTGTTCGAGGAATCGAAGAATTCCATCATAGAGCTGAAGAACGAGCTGTCCGGGCGTGGCGGTCTGGGTGGCAACTTTTCGGTAAGCTTGCCACGGATTCGCGCGTTGGAGCATACGGTCAGTTGGAATCGCTCGGGCCACCCTCGCTCAGCTTGATCGCGAGCAGATGGGAGATCATGCGGATCGTCTCCGGCGGGGGATACGCCACATCCCCGACCATGGCTGCGGCGCGCTTGACGACTTCCGAACGCAGATATGGCGTGTCGTCGAGGGCCTTGCGCAAGGCGTGGCTGTTCTCGATGGCGATGTCGTCCTCGACCGCGTGGCTGGCCTGACTGGGGCGGGTGGCTGAGACAGCCCGGGCCGCCGTGGCAGGCCCCACGGCATCCACACTATTGACATGGAAACGTGTGTCCATAAGCAGACTCTTTCTTTTTTGTAACAGGCGATTGGTTTGTCGTTTCGAATTCTCGAATCGATCTCTGAGTATGATATCGACGGGTTGCCGGAAAACTTGAGCGCCCTTTCCGGGCAGATGGTTCACCGGGCCGGCAGCGTCTGGAAGACGGCGCTGGCGGTGTATTGGGCGAAGCGGCGTGGGGACATCAGAGTCGCACGGGAATCACCCACCGTCGGCCCCGGTTCGGGGTGCGCCTGGGCAAAACGCCGGGCCGCGTTGGCCACGTCGGACTGGCGCGCGTCGAAGACTTCATCCACCGCCCAAATCACGCTCGGATTCTGCGCATCGAGCAGTTTGATGCGCCAGCCAATGGCCAGCGGTTCAAAGGCGCGATACTGGGTCAATCGGCTGAGCAGCACCCCATCGACCCCGGCCGCGGCGCGAAGCTTCGCAAAAAAATCCTGGGGTAATTTCTCCTCGCCGCTCCACGAGCTGCGTCCAGTCCAGCGATGCAATTGCTCCGGCGTGATCGGAACCAGCTCGAATTGATTCACCCGGCCCAATTCCGCCAGCAACACCGGCTCCAGCGACGTGCGGCCAAACTCCAGTTCCGTGCTGTCGCCCGCCGCCGTCAACGGCAGCACGGCCAGGCGCCTGAGCTTGGCGGGGAGCGTGTGACCTTCTGTGTAGATGTTCTGCGGCTGATAGCTTGGACCCCACACCCGATCTTCAAGGGGATTCGTGGCGCAGCCGGAGAGAACGCCAGCCACCGCCAGCCCGAGGACGGCGAGCCGTCGCAGCGGGAAAAGCAGCCGATGCTGGCTGCGTTGTAAATTCGCGGACACCCCGTTTCATCGGAGCGATTCGCGGGTGCTTTAGTCGGAATCTCCGACCTTGGCCGTCACCGGACGTTTCCGGTAAAACACGGCGACATGCCCGACGATCCAGATGAGATGGCTCGAAGTCTTTTCCGCAATTTCCTTCGACATCTGCTTCCGCTCATCCTTGTGGTCATCGAACTTGAGTTTCACCAGTTCAAGGCGGGTGAGTTCCTGATCCATCGCTGCAAGAAATGGCGCGCTCAAGCCGGCCTTGCCCATCTTGAGGGTCGCGTTGAGACGCTGCGCCGCGGACTTGAGCCTGCGCACTTCAGAATTGGCGAGTGGTTCCATCGTGGGTGGATGAGGTTCTTCAGGATTCATGGAACGAGCTTGAACACTTTGCCGTTCGAACCTTGCAGGGCGTTGCGGCTGCTGGTGAGCACGTAAAGCTCGCCGTCGGCATCCTCGCCGAAGGCCACAATGTAAGCGCCAATCTTCCCATTGGTCGGTTCGGTGATCGTGAGAAAATCCAGCGTCCACTTCCTGCCCTCGCCCCGCGTCGCCGTGAAGATCACGCCGTCTGGCAGCGCCCACGTGCGCGACCAGTCGCCGAACACGTAGCGGCCCTGCAACGCCGGCAGTGCCTTGCCGCGATACACGTAGCCACCTGTCACTGAGATGCCTTGCAGCAGTGTCGGGTCGAGCTTGCCGCGTCCCGGATGCTTGTATTCCGCGATTGGGTCGATGAACGGCTGGCCGAAGATATCTTTCGTCGGCGCGTTCGTGGGCGGTAGATTCGGGGCCTTGGGATCAAAGCCGACAAACGATTCGCGCACGCGCCAGCCGTAGTTGCCGCCCTTCACCACGATGTTCAATTCCTCGTAGAGATTCTGCCCCACATCGACGGCGAACAATTCATGGGCACCGCCACGGTCGAACGACAGGCCCCAAGGATTGCGCCAGCCCCAGGAAAAGATTTCCTTCCGCCCTTTCGCGCCATCCGCGAAGGGATTGTCCCTCGGAATGCCGTACGGCTCACCCTTGTCCACGTCGAGGCGAAGGATCTTTCCGAGCAGCACCTGTGGGTTCTGCCCGTTGCCGGCATCGGGATGGCCCAGTTCGTTGTCATTGGCGCCGCCGCCGTCGCCCACGCCGAGGTAGAGCAAGCCATCCGGCCCGAAGGCCATCCGGCCGCAGTTGTGATTGGCCTGCGGCTCGTCGATTTCCAGCAGCACGCGTTCGGACGCGGGATCGACCCTGGCGAAATCCTCCGCCGTCGCCTTGAACTCCGAGAGGCGGCTGGTGTGGTCCCACTTCTCCGGCGACCCATCGCGTTTGGGCGCGCTGTAATAGACGTAGAGTTTGCGGTTCTGTTTGAACTTGGGATGCAGCGCCAAACCCAGCAGGCCGCGTTCGTCGAAGCCGTTGTTCAACTTCGTCAGCTTCGGGCGCACATCGAGGAACAGTTGCTCCGCAAGTTTCCCATCCTTGCCCAGCACATGAACAGTGCCGACTTGATCGGCGATCAGGAGTCGCCCCGATCCATCGTCGAGCGTGGCCAGATTCAGCGGAGAGACCAGGCCCTCTGTGATCAGTTTGAGCGCCGCAGCGGGTCTCGCGTCGGCCGCGTGAAGTTGGAGGGAAACGAACAGCGCCAGTGCGGCGCAGCAGAGTCGGGAAAAGGATTTAGGATTCACGGGGCGCGATTCTATCGGCCGTTGCGCCGGGCACAAGACTTGAACGCAACGCCCGCCACTTTCCCGCGCTTGTGTTGGTCGGCATAATCGCGGCACACTTTTCCTGTGAAAATCATTCCCCTCGGCGCGGCGGGCGGCGAAGTGACCGGCTCGTGTTATCTGGTCGAAACCGATCGCGCCTGTCTGCTCGTGGATTGCGGATTGTTCCAGGGCAGCGCGCACGCGGAATCGAAGAACCGCGCCCCGGCGGCCTCGCGCTGCTCTCAACTCAGCACCGTGCTCCTGACCCATGCGCATCTGGATCACACCGGACGACTGCCGTTGATTCCCAAGGTGGGCTACACCGGGCCGATTCACGCCACGCCGGCGACCATCGAACTCACCGGGCTTATCCTGCGCGACTCGGCCAGGCTCCAGGTCCAGGATAACGAGCGCACCAATCGCAAGCGCGCTCTCCGCAATGAGCCGCCCATGGCCCCGCTCTACACGCCGGAGGATGCCGAGAAAGTTCTCAAGCAACTCCAGCCCGTGTCTTACCAGCAACCGGTGGCCGTTGCGCCCGGCGTGCAGGCTATCTGGGCGGAGGCGGGACACATGCTCGGCTCGGGCAGCATCCAGTTGATTGTCGATGAGGATGGACGGCAGAAAAGGATCGTGTTCTCCGGCGACCTCGGCCCGCGCGGCGCGCCCATCCTCAAGGACTACGAGCCGTTCCGCCGCGCGGATCTGGTCTTCCTCGAATCCACCTACGGCGATCGCGATCACAAGCCGTTTCAGGACACGGTGAAGGAGTTCCAATCCATCGTGCAGGACGCCGTGAAGAACCACGGCAAGATGCTCGTGCCGACCTTCGCCGTGGGCCGCGCGCAACTGATTACGCTCCTGCTCAGCCAGATGTTCCGCACGGGCAAGGTGAAGCCCTTCCCCATTTTTCTCGACAGCCCGATGGCCATCGAGGCCTCCCGCATTTACGGCGGGCACGAGGAATTATTTGACGAAGAGATGATCGAATATCTCCGCCAAAATCCCTTGCAGGCCGACCTGCACACGATGAAGGCGACGCCGACCGCCGACGAATCCAAAGCCATCAACGATCAGCCCGGTCCCTGTCTCGTCATGGCCGGGGCCGGTATGTGCAATGCGGGAAGAATCATCCATCACCTGCGCGCGAACCTTTGGAAGCCCGAGGCCCACGTCATCATCGTCGGCTTTCAGGGCGACGGTTCACTCGGACGCCGCCTGGTCGATGGCGCGAAGGAGGTCACCATCTTCGGGGAAAAAGTGGAGGTGAAGGCGAAGATTCACACCCTGAATGGATTCAGCGCGCACGCCGGGCAGACGGATTTGCTGCGCTGGCTGGGCGTCATCGCGCCCTGCAAACCTCGCGTCGCCCTGACTCACGGTGAAAACGGCCCGCGCACCGCGCTCGCCGAACAGATCAAGAAACGCTTCGGCATCGAGGCGCTCCTCCCGCGGGAGGATGAGGTCATCAAGCTCTGAAACTTACGTCGGCAGATCAGATTTGCCACGAAGACACAAAGTCACAAAGCCGAATGAGATGCCTCCTCGCCTGGCCGTGCCAGGCTTCTCACGCGAGTGGTGAAGAAGGCAAAGGTCGAGTCTGCCTCCTCAGCGATCCGGTTCTTTCTCTTCGTGCCTTGGTGTCTTCGTGGCCGAAATACCTTTTCCGATCTGAACGCCGCTGCCTCCGCTCTCCTCACCCCGGCTTGTTCGTCGTGACGATGCCGCGATCCACCGCCGTTTCGGCGAAGGTCATTCCGACGAATCCGACGGCCGTCAGCATCTCGCGCAGTTCACCCAGCGAATAGCATTTGCCCTCCGTCGAGTGCATGAGCAGCGCGGAGTATTTGGCGACGGGCAGGGGGCCGGTCTTGGCTTCGTTGATGTGCGCGTCGTGGATGACAAGCAAGCCTCCGGGCGCAAGCGCCGCGAATGATTTCTCCAGGATCTGCCGCACCACCGCCGTGTCCCAGTCATGCAGCACGTTCGAGATCAGATGCACGTCGCAGTCCGCCGGCCACGCGTCGGTGAACATGTTCGCCGCCACCACGGCCACGCGTTCGGCACAGCCGCGCTCGGCGATGGCGCGCTTCGCCACGTCATCGACCGGCGGTTTCTCCATCACCACCGCGCGCAGGTGAGTGTGCTTCGCCGTCACCGCGCAGGCGTAGATGCCCGAGCCGCCGGCGACATCGAGCAGGCGCTTTCTTCCGCTCAGATTCAGCGTCCGGGCCACCGCTGCGCCGAGATAGACGCCACGGCAATCCATCGCCGCCGTGAACTGCCGGGCGAACGCCTCGTCCTCCATCGCCCGCGCCCAGTCCTTTTCATCCTTGTAGCCGCCCCAGTTCGCGGTGCGGCCGGTCTTCAGCACGCTCACGTAATCCTTGCAGACCGGGCGCTCCTTCAGCGAGGCGTAGTAGGGGCCGAGAAACCACGGCGAGGTTTTGATCAGATGCTCGCGCGCCAGCGGCGTGAGGTGGAAGACGCCTGCGCGCGATTCGACGAATCCGAGCGCGGCAAAGAGCGTCAGCATCACGTCCGCAGGGCGTTCCATGAAACCGAGTTCGCGGCAAATGGTTTCCATGTCGGCCGGATGCGCTTCCAGCCACGAGAAGAAATCGAAGTGAACCACCGCCGCGCCCAGCAGATCGACGGCGTACAGCCCGTCGCGCAGGCGATAGATCTCCGTCGGATCCGTTTCGGGAAAGCGGGTGAGGTCGTGCGGCAAAGTCATGGCTGCTTGATACGGCGGAGCGTGCGCGCTTCCAAGCTTCAATCCAGCTTCCTGCTCCGGGCTTGCCGTGCTGGCGTGCCTCGGTCAATTTGCCGTTATCGGTCCAAACAACATGCGCTCGTTTCGAATCCTGTTCCTCCTGGCCTGCGTCGGCGCAGCTTTGCCCGCCTGTCGCAAGCCGGCGAAGCTCGGCGACGGCGATTCCGAAATCGATTTTGGGACAAACTCCACGATGTATGCCCAAATGCAGGCGGCGGTCTCGAATGCGCAGGCCACGGTGCCCCAGTTCCTCCGCGTGCTCACGAACCCGGCTCCGAACCATAAGCGCTTTCAAATCAAGAAGCCCTTCGGCACCTCCACCGGCAGCGAAGAGCACCTGTGGATTGGCGAGGTGAAGTTCGATGGCACCAACTTTCATGGCCGGCTCGACAATCAACCCGTGGATCTCCTCACCTGGAAGAAGGGCGACGCCGTCACCGTCCTCACCAATGAGCTGTCCGACTGGCTCTATCATGAGGACGGATTGATTGTCGGCGGCCACACCCTGCGCGTCATGCGCCGGAGCGTGAAGGGCAGGGAAGCTCAGGACTTCGATCGGGAAATGAAGTTCAAGGAGTGACCGCGCGGTAGAACCTCTGCGGCGCATTCGTCGCCGCGGGATCGCGGATGATCGCGCTCATGCCCTCGGCGGTGAAATTGGTCAGATCCGTCCAGGTGATGAGGTTTTGGGAGAACTGCACGCGGTAATGCCGGCCCACTTCGAGCGCCAACCCGCTGCTGAACCCCGTCGCATCGAACACCAGCGGTCCGGTCAAGCGAGGAATGATCGCCATCAAGTCCAGCAGCGCGTCCGGGCTGGCGGAGAAGCCGGAGGCATTGCGGACCACCACGGAATACGCGCCGGCCTGCCTGACTTGCACATTGGTCAGCGAGAGCGTGGAGGCGGTGGCGCCGGGCAGATTGCTGCCGGCGTGCCGCCATTGATACTGCAATCCGCTGCCCGTGGCGCTGACGCTGAAGCCCGCGGTCATTCCGATCGTGGAGGTGAGGCCGGCGGGCGCCGAGGTGATGCTCGGCGCAGTCGCCGGGGC
>Ga0163144_10016086_pt1 | contig 15356 bp, 14 predicted proteins | sample OliLak19BULKMAT1_FD_123175 | JGI IMG/M metagenome (GOLD analysis project Ga0163144, IMG submission 123175) | Freshwater microbial mat bacterial communities from Lake Vanda, McMurdo Dry Valleys, Antarctica - Oligotrophic Lake LV.19.BULKMAT1 | ecosystem: Environmental > Aquatic > Freshwater >...
GGGGATGCCACTCCGTGGCGCGACCTAGGCTACGCCAAGGAGATCTTTGCGGCGCTGGGCGCGCGGGTGGTGGTGAAGCCGTCCAAGCAGGGCTCCACGGTCGGTCTGGGGATCGTGAAAGCGTCGGAGGAGCTGGCCGGGGCGATCGCCGAGGCGTTCAAGCACGACGACGAGGTGATGCTGGAGGCCTTCGTGCCGGGGCGGGAGCTGACGGTGGGGGTCCTAGGCGGGGTGGCGCTGCCGGTTGGCGAAATCATCCCCAAGCATGAGATTTACGACTACGAATGCAAATACGTCCCAGGGATGGCGGAGGAGATCTTTCCGGCACCTATTCCGGACGATGTGCGTGATGCGGTGCAGCGCTCGGCGATGGCTGCGTATGTCGGATTGAAGTTGCGGGGATGTGCGCGGATCGATTTCCGTCTGCATCCCGACGGTGGGTTGTATTGCCTGGAAGCGAACACGCTGCCGGGGATGACGGGGACCAGTTTGGTGCCGCAGGCCGCCGAGGCCGCGGGGATTGGGTTCCCGGAACTATGCGAGCGAATCGCCCTTGAGGCGGTGCGCGTGCGGGGAGACTTGGAATGACTGGTGGAATGCCATTGGCTGCGGCGCTGAGCGGCGTGCCGGCGGGAGTGCAGGCGTTTGGGCCGTGGGCCGGGCGTCGACAGTTGTTTGTGCGCTTCGCGGGTGAAGCCGAGACGGCGACGATGTATATGACCACGGCGCTGATTCGTGAGTTGCAGCGGCAACTCGGACGCTCGGTATTTCATTCGATCGTGATTGGCGGGCGCGATCCGTTGGGCAGCGTGCCGTTCCTCAAGGCCGCGCTCGATGCCGCTGCGCCGCAGATCCCGGTGATGCTGGATACCGACGGGATGCGTCCGGAAGAACTTCCGTCGTTGCTCGGGCATCTGGCGATGGTGCAGGTGACGGTGGAGTTCACGGGGGGCGAAGCGGCGTTGGATCGTGCGATGGAGACGCTGGTGGTGGCGGCGAAGGGGAATGTCGCGCACGCACTGGTGCTCGTCCCCAAGGACGACACGACCGACTCGGTGTTGTTGCGCTCCGTGCAGGAAGCGCACGCGGCGAGTGCGGCGACGCAGATTGTGATTCATCCGCCAACGGATGGTGGCTCGAACCTGGATCGTCGGTGGGCCTCGTTGTTGGAGCAGGCGGTCGCTGTGCATGCGGATACTCGCCTCGCGGTGAAGGTGCCGCCGCCGACCGGACTGCGCTGAGCGTCACGCGATGACGACCCCTGCCGCTCCCGAGCGTTCCCCCGCGCCGCTGGTGACCCCAGCGGCGTCGTGGCTCGTGGGGGTGTTGGTGGGCGCGCACTTTCTCCAGTGGACGGTGTTCACGGCAGACGCGATGCAAGGGGTGTTCGCCTTTCAGCGCGGCGATCTCGATGCGGGACGGTGGTAGTCGGTGGCGACGTATGCCTTGGTGCAACCGAGTCTCTTGATGCTCGGGCTGAATGCGTATCTGTTGCTGTTGTTTGGTCCGCGTCTTGAACGCTTCTGGGGGGCGCGCCGCTTTGTGGGATTTGCGGCGCTCGCGGCACTCGGCGGATGGATTGTGCATCTCTTTGTCGGTGGCACTGGCACCTTGCTCGGTGCGAGCGCCGTGGGATTCGGCGTGCTCGGCGCGTACGCGATGCGGTGGGGAAGTGAAGAGCGGATGCTGCCCGGGGGCTTCACGGTGCGAGTGCGTTGGCTGGCGGCATTCATTGGCGCCTTGGTGTTGCTCACCGGATTGCAGGAGCCGGTGGGCGGCGGGGTGCCATTCCTTGCGCATCTCGGCGGGCTCGGCACGGCGTGGGTCTTTGCGCGGGCGACGAGTGTGATGTTTGTGGAGCGGTTCCGCGAGGGGGTGTCGGCAATGCCGGACGACCCACCGGAGGATCAGCCGCCGCGCGCGGTGCCGAAGACGTTGCCGCGCTCACGGGCGCAGCAGCGCGATTCGATTGACGATGTGGTGGCGCGGGCGAATGCGGAGGGTGTGCGGCGGAATGCGCCGACCCGTCGGCGTGCGCCGGCGCCGAGCGAGGAGCAGGTGCCGCTGCCGACGGTGGATGCCATTCTCGATAAGATCTCTGCGGAGGGCATTGGCCGGCTGACGCCGGACGAGCGCCGCGTCCTTGATGACCATTCGCGCCGTTTGCGCGACGACACTTAGAGAAGACTGATGCCGCAGCCAGAGCTGTTGGAGACGTTTCCGAATCCGTATGCGGACCGGGACTATGAGATTTTCATGACGACGCCGGAGTTCACGTCGTTGTGTCCGTTGGGGGGGATCGAATCGGACGCGACGGAGTTGGCGTTGTTGAAGGGTGGGGCGCCGGACTTTGCGACGATCAACATCACGTACGTGCCGGATGTGGTGTGTCTTGAGCTGAAGAGCCTGAAGATGTATCTGTGGAGCTTCCGCAATGACGGGATCTTTTATGAGCGGGTGGTGAATCGGATTCTTGATGACTTGGTGGCGGCGGCGAAGCCGCGGACGATCAAGGTGGTCGGGGATTTTAATATTCGCGGTGGGTTGAAGAGCGTGATCTCCGCATCGTACGCAATGCCGGGGTGATGGCGTGCGGTACCGAAGGTTCCGGATAGGAAGGTCAAGTACGTCAACGACACCCACACGGCACTCCTGGAGTTCCCAGACGCTCCGGTCGATGAGACGCGTGCGATTTCTGAAAACGTGTACGTGGACCTCGACAGGGCGGGAAATCCTGTCAGTATGACGATTGAGTACGCGTCGTCTGCAGCGAAGCTTCCCCACGTCAGTCTTGAGGAAATCGATGTGAGCGCGGCTTGACGGCGCGCGGCGACCCATCGCCGCCCGCCTTCCGGTCACTAGATTGCTTCATGCCACACAATGCGATCTGGTGGGCGCTGTTCCTTAGCGCCGCGGAATTCACCGCCCTGTTACCGCGCCAAGGAGGCGTCCAGTGAGCACGCTGATCCTTGGCGCGCATCGCCCACTGGGCCTTGCCTGCGTACGCGAGGTGCTGTCACGCGGGGACGCGGTGGTTGCCGGCGTGCAGGCCCCGCATCGGATTCCCCCCGCGTTGCACGACCTGCGTGAGGAATACTCGGGCAGGCTCACGGCGCTGGCGTGGCAGCCCGGCACCTGGCCGTCCGTGCCGGGCATCGAGCGCGCCGTCGTCGCGGAACTACCGATTCCGCCGTCACAGACCGACGAAGCCGACGACGCCGCTGCCGACCTCCGTGCGATCACGGTCGATCGGCTGCTGGCGGGATCACGCGACGTGATCGCTCCGACGCTGGCCGCCATTCAGTTCATCACGCACGTGCAGCCGAAACGGGCGCTGATTCAGGCCAGCTGGCTGGGCGTGATTGAGGAGAAGATTCGCGGAGGCGGCCACGCGTTAGCCGTGGCGTACGCATCGCAGCTGATGCTGGTGCGCGCGGCGGCCATGGACCTGCAACGCGCGGGTATTGCCACGGTGGTGGTCAATGCCGGCCGGTACAAGCTGGAGATGGCCGGCCCCGCGTTTCACGCTGACATCGACGACGTGGCACGCGGCCTTCTGGCCGTGCTGGATGCGTGTCGGCTTGAAGACGAACCGGAGTTCCGCGACTGGCGCGGCGGCATCCGACGCTGGTAGGTGGGTGGTGCACCGGCGCTGATGGTGCAATGTCGAAGCATCAACTCTCCTCGTAGATAGTGCTGGCCGTTGCCGCGGTTCAGAAATGCAGGCCAGCAATCAGGGGAGCGTATTGGTGGACCGGCGCGCCGGAAGCGAACGTCGTGCCGCGCCACTCGATGAATGGCGTGACCCATCCGAGCCGCAACCGTGTACCCGCGAGTGCCGTCCACGCGAACCCCTTGTGGTCCAGCGTTGTGTCCGTCGCTGCGGGGTCCGTATCGTCCACGGTCAGTTGGTAGACCCCGACCCCTCCCCCGACATACGGCTGCAGTCGTCCCCGCCACGGAAAGACGACCGCGTCAATGGCCACGCCGCCCAGCTGCGTGACCACGTCCCCCGTGCCCTCGAAGAGCGTGCCCGAGAACCGCACTTCCAGGTGCTCTCGTGCGACCAGTTCGAAGGCGGCCATCGCCGCGATACCGCGGCGGTCCGTCGGAGTCAGCGGACTTCGGGCCACCGCCGGCCCCACGCCCACCGACAACCGATGCCAGCCGTTCGGCGTTGCCCACTGCGAATCGACCGTGCCAAGCGGCACGGCGAGGAGCATGGCGACCGCGGCCACGATTCCCATGCGCGCGCGTAGCGTTCGCCGCGCGTCGGCGAACGCCTCAGCGTCCAACCTCATGGCGCACCGGGCACAGTTCCAAGGAAGATCGGCGATTTGCCGTCCGTCACGATGACCTTGGTGTTGGGGCTGCGCGCGAGTTCGCGGAACGCCTCGATGCTCTGGTACGAGAGCACCGACGGTGAGAGTCCTGCCGCAATGATGAGCTGCGCGTCGCGCACGCCCTGCGCCTCGATCCGGCGGCGTTCCGCCTCCTGGCGCTCGCGGTCCAGCACGAAACGCATCTGCTCCGACCGCTGTTCGGCTTCGAGCTTCTGCTCCACCGCGCGCGCCAAGTCCGCCGGCAGACGGATGCTCTTCAACAACACGTTCTCAATCACGATGCCGCGCCGCGCCAGCACTTCCATCATCTTGGCGCGAATGGCCGCCTCGATGCCGACGCGGCTACCTGAGTGCATGTCCTTGGCCATGTACTGGGCCGCCACGTCGGCGGATGCCGAACGGAACACCGGAATGACCATGTCCTCCTCGAAGCCGATCCCCGCGGTCGCGAGGAGCCGCGGGACGGAGTCGGGAACGACGCGATACAGAATGGACACCTCGGCGGCGACGTTCAGTCCCTCACGGGACGGCAACTCCAGCCGCACTTCTCGATTCACAACGCGGCCGGGCACGCGCAGGACCGAGTGCACCCCCGGCACGATGAATTGCGCGCCGGGTCCCTGTGGGCCCGAGGTGATGCGACCCAGCGTCGTGCGGACGCCGATTTCATCCTGCCGCACGATGGCGCAGGCGCCGAGGATCGGGAGCGAGACAGCGAGCAGGACGATTGCGGTACGCGACGCGAGGGCGGCGCTGCCACGGGGGGGCGCGAACAGGGGCATGGGGGCCTCAGATGCGCGAAGGGCGAGACTCCGCAGTAGGACGTCCGCATCGGAATGATGCGGGCGTAACGCGAAGGTCTCGCTCAGTGCGACTGGCACCCTGGGATCCGTGCGCACTCGCCGTGCGCAGTCTTGACGAAGTCCGAGCGCAGGGCCGAGGCCCTGCCGAGCTACTCCCCTTCATTTTGGGTTTGGTACACCGGCGGATGTGTCGTGGTTCCCGCGGGCAATCACGGCCGCCGCCTCTCGTGGTATCAGATCTGTTGTCGAAGGTCTTGGGGGACGGATGACGCGGCACCATGGTCCAGCCTCTGGCTTGGCCCCCTGCGTGCACCCCTGCGTGCACCCTCACACCGGCGACACATTCCCCGAACTCCACCCAATCGACCCGCGCCGTCCCGCTCCCCAGCGCGGATACGTCCCGAGCATCCGCGTCTCGGTCGCGAGTCCGGCAATGTCGTTCACCACGGCATCCGCGGCGGCATCGCCGACCTGATGGTCGAACTCCACGAAGAACCGGTAACTCCACGGTTCGCCGGTGGGGCGTGATTCCAATCGCCGAATGCTCACGCCATGCTTGGAGAGCGGGCTGAGCACGGTGAGCAACGAGCCCGGGGTGTCGGCGGTGCGCACCACGAACATCGTCCGCGCGGGGGTGCCGGCGGGCAGGGGGAGCGGTGCGCGCGAGATGCCCAGAAAGCGCGTCTGGTTGTCGGCGCGATCCTCGATGTCGGCGCGGAGAATCTGCAAGTCATAGTGCAGCGCGGCACGCCGACTCGCGACGGCCGCAACTTCGGGGTCCGCGACCTTCGACACATCCATCGCGGCGCCGGCGGTATCGTACGACGGATGCACTTCCATCTGCGGCTGTTCGGCGAAGAACTGCCGACATTGATCGAGCGCGACCGGATGACACAGCACCGTGCGCACGGTGTCGAAGGTGGCGGAGGGCGCGGCGAGTAAGCAGTGGTGTACCGACACCACGGTCTCGGCGACGACGTGCAGGCCAGGCATCGCGGAGATGGCGTCGTGCGCGCCGGCGATGGAGCCGGCCATGGTGTTCTCAATCGGGAGCACGCCGCGGTCGGCGACCCCGGCCGCGACCGACGCGGTGACATCGGCGAAGTCGCGGTAGGGGAGCCGCTGCACGTCGCCGCCCCAGAGTTGCTGGATGGCCTCGTCGGAGAACGAACCCAGCTCGCCCTGGAAGGCGATGCGAAGTCGGGCGCGGTCAGCGGTCACTACTTGGTCAGCTCTGCGACGTTGAGCACGCTGATGGGGCCGAGGTTGAGTGCTTCGATGCCCGCACGAATCTTGGAGAGATCACCAACGATCACAATCGTGGCGTTGTCGACGGGAATCAATCGCCGCGCGGTGCGCTGCACCTCGGCAACCGTGACCTTGTCGATGGCGGCGACGAACTCCTGAAGATACGTCAATGGGAGGTTGAACGCCGCGAGTGAGGTGATTTGGCCGGCAATCTGTGCCGTGGACTCGAGGTCGCCGGGGACGGCGAGGCCGAGATAGGCCTTGGCGCGCGCGAGTTCATCGGCGCCGACCTCGGCGTTGCGCAACGCGTTCAGTTCCTTGAAGAACTCCACCAGGGAGCTGTCCGTCACGTTGGTGCGGACGTCGGAGCTGGCGATCCACGCGCCCGGTAGCGGGCGCCACTGAAAGCTGGAACTGACCCCATAGGTGTAGCCCTTGGTCTCGCGCAGGTTGGTCATCAAGCGCGAGGAGAAGGAGCCGCCGAGGATGGTGTTCATCACCATCACGGAGGCGTAGTCCGGCGTGGTCCGCTCGATGCCAGGGACGCCCATGATGATCACCGACTGCGCCGCGCCAGGCTTGTCGACCAGTAGCACGCGCCGCGCGGGGGTGCGTACGGCATTCACGAGCACCGGAGCCGGGGTCCGCTCGGCGCCGCTCATGGTCCAGTTTCCAAAGCGCCGCTGGAGCTGCGTGCGCGCCTCGGCGTCGGTGATGTCGCCGACCACAGTGAAGGTGGCACGCATGGGGCGATATGCGCCGCTGTGGAAGGCGCGCACGGTGGCGGAGTCGAGCTTGGTGGTGGACGCGGAATCGCCGCCGAGCGAGCGGTTGTAGGGATGGCCGGCGGGGAAGAGCGCCTGATTGAAGGCGAGCTGCGCGAGGGCGCGCGGCTGATCCATCTGTTGGAGCAGGCTGGCGAGACGCAGGTCGCGCTGCTGTCTGATGTCGGCCGCACGGAAGGTGGGGCGCAGGACGACATCGGCCATGAGATCGAGCGCGGCCGAGAGGTTCCGCTTGGAGACGCGCAGCGTGATGGAGGTGTTGTCCCAGTCAGTGCCGGTGGAGAGTGATGCGCCAAGGAATGCGAGCTCGGCCTGCAAGGAGTTGGCATCACGTGCGCCAGCTCCTTCGCGGACCATTGTTGCAACGAAGGATGCGAGGCCAGGCAGATCGCGGTCGAGGCGACCGCCGCCGGCGAGTTGCAGCGTGACGTGAATAAGTGGGAGCTCACGCTGTTCGACGACCTTGATGGCCGCGCCGTTCTGGAGACGCGCGCTCTTCACCACGGGTACGGTGAGGGCTGGGGCGGCGCCGAGTGCGGGGGGACGGGTGCGGTCGAAGGCCTGCTGTGCGTGGAGGGCGGCAGGGAGGAGCAGCGCGGCGGCGAGGAGAGAACGAGTGGACTGGATCGTGGACTGGATCGTGGACTGGATCGTGGACTGGATCACGGGGTGACCCTCGGGGTCTGTGTGGCGGCGAGCTCGGGCTTGCCCTGCGGGACGACGCTCAGCGTGACGCGGCCTCCCATGAGGTATTGGCGGACGATGCGTTGCACGTCGGCGGCGGTGACGGCGCGATAGCGATCGAGATCGCGCTGGAAGTAATCGGCGGTGCCGGTGGCGTAGTAGTAGGCGTTGAGGCGATCGGCCTTGGCGTCCACGAACTCCAGTGAGTTCAGGAACTGAGCCTCGATGGCGTTCTTGGCCTGCTCGAGCTCGCGTGCGGTGGGGGGCGCGGCGGCGAGTTTGCGGAGTTCGGCGTCGATCACCTGCTGCAGAGTGTCGAGATGCACGCCGGGGCGCGCGGTGGCGACGACCTGGAAATCGCCGTCGAGTCGCTTCGATGAATTGAAGGCGTTGGCCGAGGTGGCGAGGGGACGATCGTACACCAGCGCCTGCGTGAGGCGGCTGTTGCGCGCGCCGGTGAGGATATACGACGCGACATCGAGTGCGGCATCGTCGCGAGAGAATTCGGGGACGGCGTGCCAGGCGAGATAAACGCGCGGGAGCTGCACGCGATCTTCGAGCACGACGACCGTGTCGCGCAACGTGAAGGAGGCGGGGCGATTGCGCGTGATGGCGGGGCCCCGCGGAACTTCACCGAACATCTGGCGGACGGCGGCACGCACGGAGTCGGAGTTCACGGCGCCGGCGACGACAATGACGGCGTTGTTGGGCGTGTACCAGATGCGGAAGAAGTTCTTGACGTCATCGAGCGAGGCGGCGGAGAGATCGGCCATGGAGCCGATCGTGCTCCACGAGTAGGGATGCCCCTTGGGATAGATGGCGGCGAGGAGGTTTTCGGAGACCATACCGTACGGCTGATTCTCGTAGCTCTGGCGGCGCTCGTTCTTCACGACATCGCGCTGGAGATCGACCTTCGGAGCATCCATGGTCTCGAGGAGCCAGCCGAGTCGGTCGGCTTCGAGCCAGAGCATGAGGGGGAGCGCGGAAGCGGGGCCGGACTCGTAGTAGTTGGTGCGATCAGTGGTGGTGGAGCCGTTGTTGTTGGCGCTGGCGGCTTCTAGGAGACGATCGAACTGCGGGTAGGGCGCGTTCTTGGAACCCATGAACATCAGGTGCTCGAAGAGATGCGCGAAGCCGGTGCGGCCGAGGATCTCATCGCCGCTGCCGACGTGGTACCAGACGTTGGTGGTGACGGTGGGGACGCTGGCGTCCTCGTGGACGATGAGCGTGAGACCGTTGGGGAGGGTGTCGACGGTGACGGGGACGCGGAGCTGCGCTTGGGCGGAGCTCGAGAGGAGTGCGAGTGCGATGAGACTGGCGCGCCAGTTCATGGGATGGAGGCTGGAGGATGGAAGCTGAAAGAGAACTGCGAACTGCAGTGATGGGCAAAGGGGAGGATGAATACGCCACCTTCATCCTCCGACCGTTCTCCCGTCTTCCGTCTTATTGAATGCAGCGCCCGTTCGGATCGGGCTTGGGCTTGTCAACTACCGGGCGCTGCGTGGCATCGGCAACGGCGAAGGCCAAGTCGTGCGCATAGCGGGAGACCTTGGAGAGCTTGTCGAAGTCAATGAACTCGACTTCGTCGGTCACCTGATGGTAATCGGCGTGGCCGCCGGTGCTCATGAAGACCACGGGGATGCCGTAGCGCGCGTACATGTAGTGGTCGGAGCGGCAGTAGTACTGCTCGGGATGACCGGCGGCATCGTACTGGTAGTCGAAGGCCCAGTTGTAGCCCTTGTCGCGGCTCACCTGCTCGACCATATCGCCGAGTTGGGTGGAGAGGCGGCGTGAGCCAATGAGTTGCGCGTAGTTGGGGCCACCACCGACTTCGTCGCCGGCCATGCCGCGGCCGACCAGGTCGAAGTTGAGCTGCGCGACGATCTGCTCGCGCGGGACGGTGGGGTGGTCGGTGAAGTGTTGGGAGCCGAAGAGACCGAGCTCCTCGCCGGAGTGCCAGACGAAGATGATGGAGCGCTTGGGGCGTGCGCGCTCGCCGGCGAAGGCGCGGGCGACTTCGAGGACGGACATCGAGCCGGACCCATCGTCGTCGGCGCCGTTGAAGATGGAGTCCATGCGTGCCACGGGATGCGCGCGACGGATGGAATCCATGTTCACCTTCACGGAGGCGTAGAGATCCGGGGTGACGCGGCCGCCGTTGGCGTTCTGCTTGGCGCGGAGATCGAGGTTGAAGGCGCGGAGGGAATCGCGGTCGAGTGCGCGCCCGGTGCCGACGTGATCGCTGTGCGCGCCGACGGCGACGTACTCCGTGCGAAGGACGGGGTCGGAGCCGCGGAGAATAGCGACGACGTTGTAGGTCTCGACGGGCTGCTTCTTGTACGAATAGCTGCCGGTGATGCTGGCGCCTTCGCGCCCGGTGGTGGCTTGCGAGAGATCGCTCAGGCCGAGCACACGTGCCGCGGTGGCGCGCGTGATGTGGAGATAGCCGGGGAGTTCGGGCGCGTTGGGCGTGGGTTGATCGAGCATCATGGGCGCGCTGGAGATTGCGGCGCGAAGGTCGGGCTCCATCAGATCAAAGTTGGCAATAACGATCGCCGCGGCCTTCGCGAAGCGCTGCTGTGCTTGGAGCTTGATGACCGAGGGGTTCTCGCTGCTGACCGCGACGATCACGGCCTTTCCGGCGACGGCATCGCCAGCGAGGAGATCGGAGGCGCCCCAGACACCGGCAAAGACGACGGGCGCGTTGCCGACGGCGCGGCCACGCGGGCCCTGATTGCGCGGGAGGTAATCGACGTAGGGGACGAGTCGGTCACCGCCAGCGGTGAGGGCGGAGTTGGCGGTGTCGAGGACGGTGGTGACGAGATCGACGCGCTGCAGGAAGGTGCCGCTATCGCCTGCGGGCTCGAGTCCCATTTTGCGGAGTTCCTCGGCGATGTAGCGTGTGGCCACGCGATGACTCGCGGTGCCGGTGAGACGACCAGCCATGGAGTCGGCGGTGTAGGTCTCGAGGCGCGCGCGCATGGCGGCGGGGGTCATCGGGGCGGGGAGGGCCGCGACGCGCGCGTTACGCGGGGCGCGCGGCGCGCGCGGGGTGCTTTGCGCGGACAGATCGGCTGTGGTCGCGAGTGCGAGGCCGGCGGCCGCGACGAGGGCGGCGCGGGAGATTCGGAGCATCAGATCCTCAGGGGAAAAAGGGCGGGGCGACTGCCCCGGCGCATCTATTATAGGACAACCGCCGCGCGATGGGGGTTGCTGGGTGCAGTTCCGTACGATGGACGCGGCGGAAAGTGCCATCGGGCTGGGACTTAGGAGCTATGTTCGGGGAGTGGGGTGGCTTGAGTCAGGGCGTGGGGGAGACTAAGTTCCAAGGCTCGCGGCTAGGTAGCTCAGTTGGTAGAGCAGCGGACTGAAAATCCGCGTGTCGCCGGTTCGATTCCGGCCCTAGCCATGTTGATGGAGCACGAACGGGGGCGCGGTCACTGACTGCGCCCCCGTTCTGTTTCCCGGAGGGCCGCGTACACCGCTTGTCAACGGTTTCGCGGGTCTAGGTGTTGTACGAGAGTGGAATCTTTGGCCCTATCATCGTTCTGGAGGATTGTCTTGTATCGCTCGTTGCTACGCGTCGCTGCGCTCCTGAGTCTCTCCGTTGCTCCGTTGGCCGCGCAGGCGCCGCAGCCAGACCCCCGCGTCGGGCTCAAGGGTGGCTGGCTCGACGCGGCCACCGCGGCGTCGAACATGCGCTTGATCTCGGCGACTCCGCGCCCCGACGGATTCTTCTTGGCAGGACGTCCCGGAGACTTCGGCACGGCGAACAGCGATCTCGCCTTCCGCGGTCCGCTGGTGTTCCAGGGGAACTTCAACGGCTTCCAGATTTGGGATGTATCGAATCCCGCGTTGCCGGTGTTGAAGACGGCGTTCGTGTGTGGTGGTGGGCAGGGCGATGTGTCGGTGCATGGCAATCTGCTCTTCCTGAGCGTCGAAGAAACACGCGGCCGCGTGGACTGCGGCAATCAGGGCGCCGCGGGCATGGTGAACGCCGAGCGATTCCGCGGCGTGCGCATCTTTGATATTTCGGACATTACGAAGCCCGTACAGGTCGCCGCCGTGCAGACCTGTCGCGGCTCGCACACGCATACGCTTGTTCCGGACCTGAAGGATGCGTCGCGCCTCTTCGTGTATGTGTCGGGCACGAGCAGCGTGCGCTCTCCCGAGGAACTGCCCGGCTGTTCGGCGCGCATGCCAGGGGAAGACCCCAACACGTCGTTCTTCCGGATTGAAGTGATCGAAGTGCCGATCGCGCGTCCGCAGGATGCGAAGATCGTGAATGCACCGCGTGTGTTTGCGGATCGCGCGACGGGTGCGGTGAATGGACTCTGGGCTGGCGGCAATCATGGCGAAGGCACGCAGCGCACGGCGCGCACGGATCAGTGCCACGACATCACGGCGTATCCCGAGATCGGACTCGCGGCAGGGGCCTGCTCCGGCAATGGCATTCTGCTCGATATCAGCGATCCGGCCAACCCGACGCGCGCCGAAGAAGTCACGGACGACAACTTCGCCTACTGGCACTCGGCGACCTTCAACAATGCCGGCACGACGGTGCTCTTCACCGATGAGTGGGGCGGCGGCACGTCGCCGCGTTGCCGCGCGACGGACAAGGCGACCTGGGGCGCGAATGCGATCTACACGCGCAGTGGCACGGAGCTGACCTTCGCGAGCCACTACAAGCTGCCGGCGGTGCAGACGCCGCAGGAGAACTGCGTGGCGCACAATGGTTCGTTGGTCCCGGTGCCCGGGCGCGACATCAAGGTGCAGGCGTGGTATCAGGGCGGCATCTCGGTGTTTGACTTCACCGATGCCGCCGCGCCCGTGGAGATTGCGTACTTCGATCGTGGGCCCGTGACGGACTCCGCGCTCACGCTCGGCGGGCAGTGGTCCTCGTACTGGTACAACGGCCGCATTTACGGCTCGGAGATCGCGCGTGGATTGGATGTGCTGGAGCTGACGCCGAGCGCGCATCTGACGGAGAACGAACTCGCGGCGGCGCGGTCGGTGCAGGTGGCGGAGGCGAATCCGCAGGCGCAGACGCGGATCGTGTGGCCGGCGGACGTGGTGGTGGCGAAGGCGTACCTGGATCAACTGGCGCGTGGCTCGCAGGTGTCGGCGGCAGGGGTGCAGGTGTTGCAGCGGTCACTGACGGCGGCGGAGCGTGAGACGGGGGCGCAGCGGAAGTCGGCGCTGGAGCGTGTGGCGGCGGCGGCGGAGACGTTGGCGCGCAGCGCATCGGGGAAGGATCTTGAGCGGCTGCAGGGGATTGCGACGACGTTGCGGGCGGTGGCGGCGAAGTAGTCGCCAGTCCGGAATCGCCCCGCGGTACAGCGGGTCAGGCGGCGGGTGTGGCGCGCAGCGCTCGCACCCGCCGCCATTCCATATACACGATCACGCTGAGCAGGGTGATGCTCACCGCCGAGATCGCGCACCACGGGCAGAAGGTCTTCATCAGGAAGAACTCCGCATACTTGAGGCGCAGCGTGAAGAGAAACGCCGCCCAGATGAGTCCCATGAGCGCGCGGGCGATCCAGCGTGCATCCTGGAAGCGTTCGGTGGTGCCGACTACGGCAAGGACGACGACGCTCGTGTAGCCGACCGCGCCGATCAGTGCCACATCGACGCCCAGGAACCAACTCCATGGGCTGTACTGCACCAGTGCGCAGCCGCCGCCTCCGCCGCACGAGAGTGCGCCCGCCTTGCCGATCTTCCAGAGGTGGAGATAGGTGGCGACAAAGGCGTTCACGAGCGCGATCAGCGCGATGAGCTGCCGCCAGGAGAGGCCGAGGAGGCCGGCGCGCGGGGGGTGAGCGGTGGTGGACATCGACAGGTAAGTTATCTCGCAGACCGCCTCGCATCCAATGCGGCGCCCGAGCGAATCAAGACCAAGCACGCCGCCCAGCGGCGGGGGAACTGAGGATGTCGAACTGGCTCAAGCGGATCACGCCGATCATGCTCGTGAATGAGATCGAACCCTGCATCCCGTTCTGGGAGGCGCTGGGATTCGACAAGACCGCCGATGTGCAGCATGACGGGCGACTTGGCTTCGTGATTCTCGAGAAGAGTGGGCTCGAGATCATGTACCAGACGCGGGCCAGTGTGGAGGCGGACATTCCGGCCCTTGGTGATGCGCCGGGGGGCGGAACCTTCCTCTTTCTCGAAGTGATGAACCTCGATGCGACGATCGAGGCGATTGAGGGGGCGCCGCTGGTCTTTCCGCGTCGGAAGACGTTCTACGGGATGGAGGAGATCGGGGTGCGCGAGCCGGGTGGGAACGCGATCACGTTTGCGATGGCGGTGAGTAGCTGAGGGGGCGTTAGCGGCACAGGCGCGCTCCGAGTTGGAACGCTTCGCGGTCGCCGTGTCGCATGAGTTGCTCGGCGACCCAGGGAAAGTCGGCGGCAGTGACCCGAAAATTGGGGTCGTAGGACCGGAAGCAACGGACTCGATATTGCTTGAAGGCGCGGCGCGCCTCGCGCACGCGGACCATTTGGCGGGCCGTGTCGGAGTCGAGTGTGCGGCGGCTTTTGCGACCGCCGCGGACACCGATTTCGGCGAGGTAGCGACGGATCTGCGACATGCTCAAAGGGAAGCCGCTTACGTTCTAAATGCAATGTTGATAGGTAGTTACGAGCTCACAATCTTGATGTACGACCCCGAACGTTACCGCAGCTCAGGTCCCGAGCTCGTCCAACCGCGGGTTCACGATCGTGTTGTAGATCGACCCAAAGGTGAAGGTCAGCCCAATCGCTCCGCCAATCCGGAAATTCGTGGCGAGGGCGCGCTGGCGCGTGAGGACCTCGCTGTCGGTCGCGCCTCCGCGGCGCAGATAGAGCTGGTCGTTGACCTTGGCGGCGTCGCCGCGAATCTCGAGCGCGAGGCCGCGGGTGAGCCGGACGTTCGCCCGTCCGTTGAAGCTCAGGTTATACGTCTTCGCGTTGTGCAGGAACTGCGTGTAGCGCATCGCGCCATCGAGCGTGCCCCACTGCTGCCGCGACTCGCCGGCGATGATGGCGCGGGCGATGGGGCGCAGTTCGGTGGTGAGGTCGAAGATGGTCGCCTCCTTGTAATCGAAGTGGCGCCCACCGATTGCTACCGCGGCAATGAGCTGTCGTGAGGTGGCGTCACGCCACGGGAAGTAGTTGTACTCCGCGGAGAGGTCGAGGCCGGCCGAAGCCGCCTGATTGCGGAAGTCGGAGCGTCCGCCGGTGAGGCGCGTGCCAATGGACCAGTGATCGGAAACGCTGCGCACGATGCGCACGCTGAGATCGGTGGAGCGCAGAATGAAGGTCTGCTCGGAGCTGTCGGAGAGGGTGAAGGTGTTCGCGCGGTACTCCTCGTTCGCGTTGAACGAGAGCTTAAGCTCCTCGGTGGTCCGGCTGACATTGACACTGCCGTTGATCTGGTACGAGGAGTTCAATGATTCGGCGTTGCCGCTGCCGTTGGCGCGCACGCGATACACCCAGAAGTCCCAGGGGTCCAGA
>Ga0163144_10016087_pt1 | contig 15353 bp, 17 predicted proteins | sample OliLak19BULKMAT1_FD_123175 | JGI IMG/M metagenome (GOLD analysis project Ga0163144, IMG submission 123175) | Freshwater microbial mat bacterial communities from Lake Vanda, McMurdo Dry Valleys, Antarctica - Oligotrophic Lake LV.19.BULKMAT1 | ecosystem: Environmental > Aquatic > Freshwater >...
CGCAGATCACGTCCATTGACCCAGCGAAACACCTGTTGCTCCTGGGCGGGCGTCAAACTTCGTGGCCTAGCGGTGCCGCGCGTGGAACTCAACGCGCGCGAGCCGTTGCTGCTCCCGGCGGCCAATCTCATCCATTTGTAGATCGTCGTGCGGCAAAACCCGAAAGACGCAATGGCGACACCAGGATTCTCGTCCTCGCGGACGCACCGGATCGCCGTCAGACCAATCTGCTCAAGCGTCGCGTGATCAAGCGTGCGACCGTCTATCTTCATGGACGATTCGACAACTCGACAGCACCTCGCCCCAGGATCGTAAACTACGATCACCGATTAGTGAGTAACTACGCGGGTCCCTCGCGATGATCGGTCTCTCGCGAGAACTTGGTAGCCGCTGTCAAGGCGACTGCGTCCCGGCAACGCGGGTCAGTGCTGTGCCCGCATGCAGGATTCGATGATCTGCAGCAGCACGTCCGGGTTCGCCGGCTTGACCACGTGATGATCAAAACCCGCCGCCGTCGTGCGTTCATGATCCTTCGCGCTGCCGTAGCCGGTCAGCGCGACCATCGCCGGCCGCTGCGTCGGTCGGCGTTCTCGAACCTGGGCAGCCACCGCGTAGCCATCTAGCCCGGGCAGCCCAATGTCGCACAGCACGACTTGGGGGTTGAAATGCTCGAACAGGTCCAGGCCAGTCTGGCCGTCGAGCGCCACCGCGACCTGGTGCCCCGACTGACTCAGGAATTCGGCGAGCGATTCGCCCGCGTCGACGTTGTCCTCGATCACCAGCACGCGAGCCGGAGCGGGCGCCAGCAATTCGACGGCACGCGCCGCAATTCCTGACTCCTCGCGATACTCCAGGCGGGGCAGGGTGACGACGAACTCACTGCCCAAGCCGGGGCCGTCGCTGAACACCTCGACCGTACCCTGGTGGAGCTCGACCACGCGACGCACGACCGTGAGGCCGATGCCGAGGCCGCCCTCGCTTCGAGCCATCGTCCGCTCGTCCTGGGTGAACAGCTCGAAGACATGCGGCAGCGCCTGCGCGGAGATCCCTGCTCCATCGTCGATGACTCGCACGACGACTGATTCACCGTTGCGCTCGGCACGCACGCGGATCGCGCCGCCCGGCTGTGTGAATTTCAAGGCGTTGTGCAGCAGGTTGGAGATCACCTGTGTCAGCCGCGCCGCGTCCCCGTTGACGAAGAGCGGGAGTGCTGGAAGCTCCAACGCCAGCTGCTGATGTCGCGCCTTCACCAGCGCATCGGTCGCCTCGACCGCTCGTCTGATCAACTCGGTGATCGCCGCGGGACGGCGCTGCAAGGTCACTTTGCCCTGCGTGATGCGCGACACATCGAGCAGATCTTCGAGCAGGCGCGCCATCTGTTGAACCTGGCGTCGAATGATGTCCACTGCCGACCGCGGTATCGGCTGCGCTTCGTCCAATCGGGCCAGAAGTTCCACGGCGTTGAGGATCGGTCCGAGCGGGTTGCGCAGCTCGTGCGACAGCATGGCCAGGAATTCATCCTGTCGTCGGCGAGCCGTCAGTGCGGCCTCTCGAAGCTCCTGAGCTTCGAGCGTCGCCATGATCAGATGTTCGTTGGCCAGGCGCAGTTCGCAGTTATGCGCCTCGACCTCGGCGTTCTTCTCGGCTTCTGCGTGCTGCTCTTTCTCTCGCACCCAGGTGCTGTCTGCCCATTCGTCTGCGACCTTCTCTTGTTTTTCGAGCGCCTCTTCGCGCTCGCGCAATGCCTTCTCGCGCCGATTCAGGGCTGCCTCGCGCGCGTCGAGGCTAAGCTCTGGCGAATCAGGCAATCCCTCGGGCTTCTCCGAAACCATGCCGGCGCATCCCTACGTCGAAGACAGAACTGATGCCGATCGAGGATGGCCGGTCAGGAGCGCATCCATCTCTGGCCGAGCCTCGCCGATCACGAACCCCGCGTCAGTGATTTCGTACATGCGCAGGGCGTGGCTGTGCCGGCGATTGCGCACCTTGACCACCGCCATCACGCGCTGCAGGTCGCCCCGCAACTCGACGTACCTCTGCACGATGATTGCGTCAGTGAGAAAGGCCGAACCGTACGGGCTGAAGCGAAAATCGATATATCGGTCTTCGAGCTCGCAAACCACCAGTATCGTGACGCCGAGGGCGGCCAGCACGGACACCATGCGGTGCAAGGATTCACGGAAGTCCTCGCGAAAAGCGGGCGCCAGCGCCAGCTCGAAGCCCGACAGCGAATCGATGACGACTCGCGTGGCACCCGTGGTCTTGATCATCTCGGTCAGTGCGTAGAGGGTTTCGTCGATCGAGAGATCGAGTGCACGCGTATCGACTACGCCGACATGGCCGCCGTCGACGAGTTCGGCGAGGCGCGGGTTGTGAGTCTGGCCCGGCCCCATCTCGAAGGCGGCGACGACGCCTTTCTGGCCGATCCGCGCTCCCTCGGCAAGAAAAGCGGTGGCCAGCAGCGACTTGCCGGAGCCGGACGGGCCGGCCACCAACAATGAGTAGCCGGCAGGCAGGCCGCCGCCCATCATCTCGTCGAGCATCGGAACTCCAAGTGACAGGGCGGGACGCTTCGCGGCCTTTGCATGGCGGCCCGGTGCGCAGTTCGTGGAAGCACTGCTCGACAGTATGCGAGGAAACACGCGAATGCCGTCGTCGGTGATCCTGAACGTGTGGAGCCCGGCGACGGTGGCCTGACCGCGCATTTTCGCGATCTGGATCTTGCGCACCATCGAGTTGCGCGTGAGGCTCTGCGTCAGTGTCAGGATGCCGTCGGCAATCGTGAACACCGGATGTGTTTCGCTGTCCAGAAGGTTGTACTCGCCGATCAGGAAGGTTGTCGCCTGCCAGCTCGTCATGCGGATGCCGAGGTGTTGCACGAAGTGGTGCAAGGCGCCATTCTTGCCCGTCGCACCAGCGACCTCAGTCACCGACCGGAAGGAATCGACGAATACGAAGGCAGGCTCGAAACTCTCGACCTCCGCAACGATGCGGTCCATGACGCGATCGAAATCGCCGCTCAGAACCTCCACGCCGAGGTTGATGAAACGGATGGCGTGATCGATCTTCTCGATCTCGAAGAAATGGTACTGCTGCTGGTAGCGCAGCATCTTGAGCGCCGGCTCGCCCAGTACCGTGAAGAAGAGCGCCTTGCGTTCAGGGTTCGCCAACGCGAACATCATCTGGTGCGCGAGCGTCGTCTTGCCGGCGCCCGGCTGCCCCGCAATGATGTTGAAAGAAAACTCGGCCACGCCGCCCCCGAGCAAAGGGTCGAGCCCGGGGACACCGGTCGGCAGCTTGGAGATGGAAACGTTTCGGGTCATAGCGATTTCTCCGGCGAGCTTGTCGCCGTGGATGCGTTGCTCCATGCCTTGTGCAACAAACGAGCGGTCAACGGCTCGCCGATCAGGGATGCGAGCAGATCGGCAAGGCTCAAGAGCAGGGCCTCGGCAGCGCCTCGCGCTTGCACCGGCGGGCGCGACGCGAGGTCCCGATGCAGGGGAGTCAGCAGTTGATCGAGAGATTCGAGCTCGACCGCCCCGGGGCGGTCGAAGGACGAACGCGCCAGATGCAGGCTGCGGACGTAGAGCGCGCGAACGGCCAGGTCGCCCATCAACGGCTTGAGTTCCCGTAGCAGCAGGGTCAGGGCGCCAACTGTCTGCGTGGCGACATGCTGCGAGTCCGCGTCTTCTGTTGCGGGGTCACCGAGCGCGGACCGGACGATTTCGCTGCGCAACATGGTCGTCATTCTCGAAGCGTCGAGTGTCACAGGGTGCTTTAGTCGACCGCGGTGGGCACCCAGTGGCCGGCGGGGCCGTGCCTGCGACACCTCGATCAGGTACTCGCCTGGCAAAAAGGTACTGCTCGCTAAAGTACGGGCCGTTTCCACCGACCGCCAGCCAAAATTCCGGAAAGTGAGCAGGGTCTGTGCCGCGACGCTGATGCCAAGAAGTCGATTCGGCACGCTTCGGTGCTCCACAGGGCCGCGGCAGATGCTCAGGGGGGTGGTGGCCGGGCGGCTCGTCTCGTCGCGGCACGCCCGAGGGGGCCGATTCGGCCCGTGCGACACTCGTTCCGAGAAAGTCGAAGATAGCTTGCATCTTGGGACTAGTCATGTCGGACAAACGCGCGACTTTGAAAAAAGCGCAGTTCTCTGACAATTGCGATTCTCGGCTTTATCCTTCACTGGCCTCCTCGAACCCGACCTTTACGGTGCTACCCCGCATGCCCCTCGATACCTTCATCAGGGAAAACCACGAAGCGATCGTTGCGGAGTGGGAGTCGTTCGCCAAGTCGCTGCCGATGGCCCGGACCATGTCCGACGTGGACTTGCGCGACCACTGCCGGGAGATGCTGCAGGTTGTCGTGACCGACATGAGAACGAGCCAGACCGAGGGCGAGCGAGCCACCAAGTCGACCGGCGATGCACCCCACGGCACAGGGGCGGGCACGGCCGCTACGCAGCATGGCACCTTGCGGCAGCACGCCGGCTTTGACCTGGTGCAGTTGGTCGCCGAGTTCCGCGCACTGCGAGCCAGCGTCCTGGCACTGTGGAAGCGCCACAGGGCCGCCGCCGTCGATGCCCCGGTCGGAGCGTCCGAGATCGAAGAAATCATGCGGTTCAACGAGGCGATCGATCAGGCCCTTGCGGAGTCGGTTGACAGCTACTCATCAGCCGTGAAGACGTCACGCGACATGTTCCTGGCCGTGCTCGGACACGACCTGCGCTCTCCGCTGCAGGCCGTCCGGATGACGGGGCAGCTCCTTTTAAGTCCCAACCTCTCGGACAAACACCGCCAAGATGCGGGATCTCGCATCCAGCGCGCTTCGTTCGCGATGGGCTCGTTGATCAGCGATCTACTCGAGTTCACGCGATCCCAGTTGGGTTCCAGCATCCCGCTCGAGCCAACGACTTGCGACGTGGGGTCGGTGTGCGCATCCGCTCTCGAAACGACACGCACCGGTAACCCCGAGCAAGGCTTCGAAGAAGAGATCTCGGGTGATCTGGTCATGTCGGGGGATGCACCGCGACTGCAGCAAGCACTGGTGAACCTGCTCGCCAATGCCGTTCACCATGGTGATCGAGGCAAGCTCGTATCGCTGACGGCACAGGCCGCAAATGAAGACATCGAGGTGCGCGTCACGAACTTCGGACGTCCGATTCCTGCTGCGGCGTTGCAATCGATCTTCAAGCCCCTGGTTCGTGTGCCTACTGCCGGCGAAGAAATCCATGAGCTATCGAAAAACAGTCTGGGACTCGGCCTCTTCATCGTGCATGAGATCGTGACCGGGCATGGCGGCTCAGTCTCCGTGCAATCGTCGGAGGAAGCGGGGACGGCTTTCACGATTCGCTTGCCGCGCGCAGGTATCGCGATCTCGAAGGGAGACAAGCGAGCCCTCGTCAATCCGCCGGCGGACGGTCAGACCTGAGGTCACCAACCGGCCACCGAAACGGGGCCGGTGCAGTCAGTCCACGCCGACCAATTCGCCCGCCGCCCGCCGCTTGTGTCGGTCGATCGGTACCGACGAGCTGTTTAGCCCGCTGACGATCAGCGGTTGACGCAGGTCGCCGGCAGGATGTTGTCTCCGGGGACCAGCGTGCCCGGATGTCCGTGGCGAACGCAGACCTCGGCGATCACGGCGTCGTCGCAGGCGACGCGGCCCTGCCACAGCCGGGCCAGTTCATCGTCTTCGTCGCTCAGTGCACGGGCGCCCATCGGGGCATTCCAGCAAGGATCGAAGTCGATCGACTCGAGGTGATGGCCCGTGAGACGGGGACGACTGGCTCAATTGCACCCGCTTACCGCTTACGCCAATACTGCTGCGCGGACACCCGTCCCGGCAATGGAACAGATCCGGCATGATCGTACGCGTCGACGTCTATGGCGGGCACACCGGGGGGCGTATCGCCTGCGGGTTCGACGCGTTCGGCTATCCCGCGAATTCACGCACGCCCAAGGTGCCGGCGTGAGCGCCGTGGCGCCGGACGTCCCGGCCGGATCGACGATGACCGCATCGACCACCGCGGGCGAGGTCGAGCGGCTCAGTCTCGGCACCCGTCTCGGTTTCGGCATCGGCGCGGTCGGCGTGTCGATTATGCTCAATGCCGTCACGCCGTATTTCCCCGCGTTCATGACGACGGTGCTCGGCCAGTCGCCCGCGCTCGCCGCGACGCTGCTGATGGTGTCGAAGCTGTACGACGCGGTTGCGGACATCGTGATCGGCCGGTTGAGCGATCGGACCCGCTCGCGCTGGGGTCGCCGTCGGCCCTGTCTTCTGTTCGGCGCGGTGGCCTCGTCATCTATTCGACCGGCTATTCGCTGTGCAACGTGCCCTACATGACGATGCCGTCGGAAATGACCGACGGCTATCACGAGCGCACGCGGCTGCTCGGCTTCCGGATGGTGTTCGTCTCGATCGGCCAGTTGCTGGCCGCGGCCGGCACCGGCGAGATGATCCGGCGTGGCGGCGGCGGTGCGCAGGGCTACGCGGCGATGGGCCTGGTGATGTCGCTGATGATCTTCGGCGCGATGACCGCGGCATTCTTCGGCATGGCGAAGCCGCGCATGATCGAGCGCTCGCTTGCGCCGGCGCGGCTGCCGGGCGGGCAGCTGGCGCTGTGCCAGAACATCGTCACCTTCCTGAGCCTGCCGATGTGGGTGCGGCTCGGGCGCGTGATCGGCAAGCGGCGCACGTACCGGATCGGCGTCGCCCTGTTCGTGGTCGGCGCGCTCAGCTGGCTCAGCGCCGAGCCCGGCCTGCAACGCGAGGGCATGCTCTCCGGGATCATCGCGGTGATCGAGAAGACGGCCTTCGCAGTTGGCGCCGCGATCGTCGGCGGTATGCTGACGATCGCGAACGACGTCCCGACTGTCGGCGGCGCCCTGGTCGAGCAGCCCGACAGTGCGGTGCGCGCACGGTATCTCGGCTTTGCGGTGATCCCGGCGCTGATCTTCTGCGGCAACGCCTTGCGCGTTTACTTCTACGATCTCGACGAGCGCAAGCTGCACGACGAGCCGGTCTGAGCCGCGCAGATGATCCTGGATTCCCGCACCCCCGGGCGAGGCTTCGGCAGCGCAATCGCGGCACTGGCGCTCGCGGCGCTGGCGAGCGGCATCTCGCAGCGTTCGATGGATGCGCTGCTGCCGCGCCTCGCGAGCGACTTCGGGCAGCCGCTCGGCGCGGTGGCCGGCGTCATCACAGCCTTCACGATCGGCTATGCGCTGGTGCAGCCGTTCTTCGGCCCCGCCGGTGATCGTCACGGCAAGTACCGGGTGATCACGCTGAGCTGCGGCGCCTGCACGTTCGCGGCGTTGCTGTGCGCGCTCGCCCCGGACCTGCCTTCCCTGCTCGTCGCGCGCGTGTTCGCCGGCACGATGGCGGCCGGTATCATCCCGCTGGCGATGGCCTGGATCGGCGACGTGATCCCGTACGAGGGCCGGCAGCCGGTGCTGGCGCGGTTCCTGATCGGCCAGATCCTCGGCGTCGCAGTGGGGCAGTTGCTCGGTGGTCTTTCCGCCGACTATCTGGGGCGCCAGGCGCCTTTCCTGATCGCCGCGACGCTGTTCGCGGCGAGCACCGTGCTGTTGTGGCGTCGGCGCGCCCGACTGCCCGCCGCCGCGCTGACGCGGCAGGCGGCCGGGCCGCACCAGGGCCTGCGGCATGTGCTGCGAGAGTACGCGCAGGTACTGCAGGCGCCCTGGGCGCGGATCGTGCTGCTGACCGCGCTGCTCGAGGGCGCAGCAGTATTCGGCGCCTTCGCCTTCTTCGCAGTCCACCTGCACGAGGCGCGCGGCGTCTCGCTGGCGACCGCGGGCGCGCTGTTGATGCCGTTCGGGCTTGGCGGTTTCGTGTTCGCGCTCGGCACGCGTCAGTTGCTCGAGCGGCTGGGCGAGCGCGGCCTCGCGCGCGGCGGCGGCCTGCTGATGCTCGGCGCGGCCTGCACGGTCGCGCTGGCGCCGGCGGCCTGGATCGCCGCCGTGGCCAGCTTCGCGATGGGCCTCGGGTTCTACATGCTGCACAACACGCTGCAGACGCACGCGACGCAGATGGCGCCCACGCGGCGTGGTGCCGCCGTCTCGGCGTTCGCGCTGAGCTATTTCCTCGGGCAGTCGATCGGCGTGTCGATCGCTGGCTGGGCGGCATCGCGAGTCGGCACCGCGCCGGTGCTGCTCGTCGCCGCGGCGTGCATCGTCACGATCGCGTGGTCGTTCGCGTGGGGACAGTCACGCTGGAGCGTGGAAGGTGGCCCGCGCTGACTCTGCGGCAGGCCGCGGCCGGCTAATCTGTCGGTCCGGGGATCGAATTCACGAGGTTTGGACATGCCTGGAGCGCTGGCAGCGTGGTTCTGGGGACTGGTGGCCGGTTCGGCGCTGGTGCTGGGCGCGGCGATCGCGTGGGTCCTCGACGTGCCGCCGCGGATCGTCGCGGCAGTGATGGCCTTCGGCAGTGGGGTGCTGATCTCCGCCCTGTCGTTCGACCTGATGCAGGAGGCCTTCAACGTTGGCGGCTTCGGCGCCACAGCCCTCGGCTTTCTGATCGGCGCGGCGCTCTACACGGCGGCCAACGTCGCGCTGTCGCGCGCCGGCGGTATGCATCGCAAGCGCTCGGGAAAGCAGCAGCAGCGCGCCGCCGATGGCGCCGGTGTCGCGATCGCCGTCGGCGCGCTGCTCGATGGCGTGCCGGAAGCGATCGTGATCGGGGTCAGCCTTCTCGGCGGCGCCGGCGTCAACGCAGTGGCGGTCGCTGCGGTGTTCCTCTCGAACGTGCCCGAAGGGCTCTCGAGCGCAGCCGGCATGCGCAAGGCGGGGCGCTCCGCGCGTTACGTGTTCGGCGTCTGGGGCGGCATCGCGCTGGCCTCCGCCTTTTCCGCACTCCTCGGCTACGTAGCTTTCGCCGGCCTCGAACCGAAGCACATCGCGGCGGTCAACGCGCTCGCCGCCGGCGCGATCCTGGCGATGCTCGCCGATACGATGATTCCCGAGGCGTTCGAGACGGCGCACGAATACGCCGGCCTCATCACGGTGGCGGGCTTCCTCGCGGCCTTCGCGTTGACGAAGCTGGGCGGCCCTTGAGCAGATCGTCAGTGGCGACCGGTCGCCGTCGCGTCGCTTCTACGGCGAGGGTCTCGGGCTGGTGCCGGTCAACGATGCGGGGACGCCGGAGCAGTACCGGGACCTGGTGGCCGACCTGGTCGATGCGCCGCACGACCCGAGCGAAGGGATGCTGGAATTGTCTGCGGCAATGTAGCCACGGAGGTTCCGGCCTCTGTGCGGTCTATCGGCGCGATAGCTTCTGTCGCTTTGGCTGTTGTTCGGCACTGCAGTACATTACCGACCACGCGAAACTACCCGACCGCATGGAGCACCGCAGTTGAAAGCCCCCGCCGCCCCCGTGATCGACATCGGCATCGCGCCGAAGAACCGCCAGAAGATCGCCGACGGATTGTCGAAGCTGCTGGCCGACACCTACACGCTGTACCTGAAGACGCATTCCTTCCACTGGAACGTCGAAGGTCCGATGTTCAACACGCTGCACCAGATGTTCATGACGCAGTACACGGAACTGTGGACTGCGCTCGATGCGATCGCGGAGCGTATCCGCTCGCTCGGGTTCCCGGCCCCGGGCACGAACACCGAGTTCGCGCGCCTGACCTCGATCGAGGAATCGCCCGGCCAGCCCGACGCGATGAAGATGGTCGCGCTGCTGGTCAAGGGGCATGAGGCGGTTGCGCGCACCGCACGCAGCGTGTTCCCGCTGGCCGAAGAGGCCGGTGACGAGGCGACCGCCGACCTGCTGACCCAGCGCCTGCAGACCCACGAAAAGACCGCCTGGATGCTGCGCAGCCTGTTGCGCTGACCGGGGTGCGCAGCGGGAGGAACCATGCTCGACAAGCTCTACAAGAAGCCCTGGGTCGGGCTGCTCGGCCTGGCGGTCGGGTTCCTGACGCAGCCGCTCGGGCACACCGCCTACAAGCTGCTCGAGGCCGGCTTCGGCGCAGGCGTCTACTGGGCCGCAGCAATCACCGGCGTGATCGGGCTGGTGATCATCGCCAGGGGCCTGAAGCACGCGGAGCTTAAGGCCACCTGGATGGGCATGCTCGGCGGCTGGATCCTGTGGATCGGCTGGTTCGAATATTCCTTCAAGTTCTTTTCGGATCTCTACCGCGTGCCGCGCTTCGCAGTCGAGCCCGACGTGCGGGGTGGCTACATGGCCGCGCCGCAGGCCAACATGCTGCAGGCCACCGTCACGATCATGTTCGCGCTGCTGATCGTCTACGGCCTCTTCAACCTGCAGACGAAGTGCAACTTCATGCGCTTCTTCCATCGCAACCTGAAGCTCTCGCCCGGCGTGCCGACGCCGGACAACAAGCGCAGCTTCGCGCGCATCACCGCGATGGAAGTGCTGTTCGTCACCTGGTTCTGCTACCAGTTCTGGCTGTACGCGATCTATTTCGGTACGCGCGGCGTCGGTATGCAGGTCTTAATGGGCCTGTATGTCGCCTGGTCGGCCTGGGCGCTTTACCTGATCTGGAAGTGCACGCAGCAGGTCCGCGTCGCCGCCGCGCTGCGCTACGGCATCGGCGCGGGCATCGTGCTGTGGGGCTCGGCCGAGATGCCGGCGCATTTCGGCGCCTACCGCGAGTACTGGCTCTACCCGCTCGACTACCCGGTCTTCAACACGATCACCTCGCTGGCGTTCATTGCCGGTCTGGTCGCGGTCGCGAATCGACCGGTGCCGGCGTCGAAGCTGGCGCCCGCTGCCGCCCCGGGGCCGAGCGCCGGCCAGGCCTGAACCCGGCCGTCCGCTCCGGTATGCTCTCGAACCCCGAATACGAGGTCATGAGATGAGTATCCGCAGAATCGAAGCCGGCGCCCGCATGTCCCAGGCCGTGGTCGCCAACGGCATCGTCTACCTGGCCGGCCAGGTCGCCAACGACACTGCCGCCGACGTCGAGGGCCAGACGCGCCAGGTGCTGGCCGAGATCGACCGGCTGCTCGCGCTCGCCGGCTCCGACAAAGCCCGCATCCTCACCGCCAACGTCTACCTCGCCGACATCGGCAGCTTCGCCGCGATGAATCGCGCCTGGGATGCCTGGGTCGCCGCCGACGCCAAGCCCGCGCGCGCGACGATCGAGGCACAGCTGGCGACGCCTGCCTATCGCGTCGAGGTGCAGGTCACCGCACTGGCGGGCGGCTGACGCGGCCTACGCCACTCGCCGCGCCCCGATTTCCACACCAGACCTGCCGAGGGTCGACACCATGGCCACCGACGTGCTCAGCGTGATCCTGAATCGCAGCTCCGCCACCAGGCTCGCCGAGCCGGCGCCCGATCGCGCGCAGCTCGAGATATTGCTGCGCGCCGCGGCCCGTGCGCCCGACCACGGCCGTCTCGCGCCGTGGCGTTTCGCGGTGCTGCAGGGTGAGTCGCGGCGGATCCTCGGCGACGCGATGGCCGAGTTGACGCGCGAGCGCACGCCCGAGGTCGGCGCCGAGGTGCTCGATGCCGAACGACGCAAGGCGCTGCGCGCCCCGGTGATCGTCGCGGTGGCCGCGGCGACGCGGCCGCATCCGAAGATCCCTGAAGTGGAACAGGTGGCGGCGGTCGCGGCCGGCATCGAGAACCTGATCCTCGCCGCAGCCGAACTCGGCTTCGGCACGATGTGGAAGACCGGCCCCGCGGCCTACAGCCCGATCGTCAAGCGTGCGCTCGGCTTCGATGCAGCGGACCAGTTGCTCGGCTTCATCTATCTCGGCACGGCGGCGGCGTTCGCGCCGGTGCGCACCGCCGAGATCGACGGCGTCACGCGCTGGCTCTGAGCGACTGGAGGAACCCGGGGCATGACTCGCGTCTGCGTCGTCGGTGCCGGGGCGATCGGCGGCTATCTCGCGTCGCGGCTCGTCGCAGTGCCCGGCGCGTCGTTGACCGTGCTCGCCCGGGGTGCCCAGCTCGCGGCCTTGCGTACGAACGGGCTGCGGATCGTCGAAGGCGGCGTGGAACGCCGCTTCGTAGTGCCGGTGTTCGACGACCCCGCGTCGCTCGGCGTGCAGGATGTGCTCCTGGTCTGCCTGAAGGCCCATGCGCTGGTGGAGTCGGTCGCGGCGCTCGCGCCGCTGGTCGGGCCGGAGACAGTGATCGTGCCCGCGCTCAACGGCGTGCCCTGGTGGTTCCTCGACGCCTGCGGCGGCGCGCTCGCCGGCTACCGGCTCGCGAGCGTCGACCCGCGCGGTGAGATCGCGCGCGTGCTGCCGCCGTCGCAGGTGCTCGGCTGCGTGCTGCACACGGCGTCGGCCCAGGGCGAGCCCGGCACGATCCACAAGGGCGCGGGGCGCGTCGTGATCCTCGGCCGGCCCGCCTGCAATCCGGACACGGCCGTGGAGGCGCGAATAGCCGCGCTGTTCGGCCAGACGGATCTCGACCTGCAGGTGACGCCGCGGATCTGCGACGAGGTCTGGTCGAAGCTCTGGGGCAACATGACGATGAACCCGATCAGCGCGCTGACGCGCTCGACCTGCGACGTGATCCTCGACGATCCGTTGACCAACCGCCTGACCACCGAAGTGATGCTCGAGGCCGCGCGCATCGGCGACGCGCTCGGCATCCACCTGGACCTGACGCCCGCGCAGCGCTCGGTCGCCACGCGGCGGCTCGGACGCTTCAAGACGTCGATGCTGCAGGATCTCGAGGCAGGGCGGACGCTGGAGGTCGAGGCACTGGTCGGCGCGCCCTATGAGATCGCGCAGCTCGCCGGGCTGCAGACGCCCTGGCTTGCAACGCTCTACGGCCTGTCGCGGCAGCTGGCGGCGAACGTCGCGCAGGGGCGCGGCGGACTCAGCGCAGGGCCTGGGCGCTGACCAGCAGGCCGTTCTCGTCGGCGTAGATCCAGGCGCCTGGCGTGAACGCCACGCCGGCGAAACGCACGGGCACGTCGCGCTCGCCCACGCCTTTCTTGTTCGGCGGCCGCGGGCAGACGCCGAGCGCCCGCACCGCGACCGGCATCGTCGCCAACACCTCGACGTCGCGCACCGCGCCGAAGACCACGACGCCCGCCCAGCCGTTCTGGATCATCAGCGAAGCGAGCTTGTCGCCGACCAGGGCGCGACCCAGCGAGCCGCCGCCGTCGACGACCAGCACCCGGCCTTCGCCTGCGGCCTCGAAGGTGCTGCGAACCAGCGCGTTGTCCTCGTGGCACTGGATCGTGGTGATCGGGCCGCTGAATGCGCGGCGCGCGCCGAAGTCACGGAAAAGAGGCTCGGCGACCTGTACGAGGTCGGCGTGATCGTCGCAAAGGTCGCAAATGCTGCGGGTCATGGTCAGGCTTCCCCTTCTATGGTATCCAGTCGGCTCGACTCCGAACGACCACGAACCAGCATTACAGGAAACACAGAATGATACTGATTACCGGGGCGACTGGCAGGACTGGCACCGTGGCGGCGAAGCTTCTGGCGGCGCAGGGGCACAAGGTGCGCGGCCTGGTCCGCAATCCGGAAAAGGCGGCGGCGCTCGAGGCCGCCGGGGTCGAGCTCGCGGTCGGCGATGCCGGCGATGCGGCGGCGGTGCGCGCGGCGCTCGCGGGCGTCGAGAAGATCGCGATCATCCTGCCGAACGGGGAGAAGCAGCTCGCGCTGGAGACCCAGCTCGCCGACCTCGCGGCGGCGGCCGGCGCGAAGCACATCCTGAAGGTCTCTTCGCTCGAGTCGGTCGCCGGCGCGCCGAACCCGGTGCACAAGACCCACTGGGATTCCGAGGAACATATCCGCAGCCTCGGCACGGCCTGGACGATGGTGCGCCCGAGCTTCTACCTGCAGAACTTCCTCGGCAATGCCGCAACGATCAAGGCCGAAAACAAGTTCTACTACCCCTTCGGCGACCAGGGCGGTGCGGTGATGACCGACGCGCGCGACGTCGGCATCTTCATCGCCCACGTGTTCACGACGCCAGGACACGAGAACCAGAGCTACGACATCACCAGCCACGACCGCCTGACTTTCCACGAGGCTGCGGCGGTGATCTCGAACGAGCTCGGCCGCAAGATCGAATACGTGCCGCAGGATCCGGCCGCGTACAAGGCCTTCCTCGGCAAGTTCGTCACCAACAAGTGGCACCTGGACGCGGTCTGCGACATCTTCGCCGAGATCTCGCATGGCTACATGGCGCAGACGACCAACACCTTCAGGGAAGTCACTGGGCGCGAGCCGGTCGGGCTCGCCCAGTTCATCCGTGAGTTCGCCGCGGCGTTCCGCGCCTGAGGAGATTCGAGGGATGAAGACCCGCGCCGCAATTGCCTGGAAAGCGGGTGCCCCGCTCGAAGTCGCCACGGTCGACCTGGACGGCCCGAAGTTCGGCGAGGTGCTGATCGAGATCAAGGCCACCGGCATCTGCCACACCGACGAGTTCACGCGCTCGGGCGCGGACCCGGAAGGCCTCTTCCCGGTGATCTTCGGCCACGAGGGCGCCGGCATCGTCGTCGACGTCGGCCCCGGCGTGCGTTCGCTGAAGCAAGGCGACCACGTGATCCCGCTTTATACGCCGGAGTGCCGCGAGTGCAAGAGCTGCACCTCGCACAAGACCAACCTCTGCACCGCGATCCGCGGCACGCAGGGCCAGGGCGTGATGCCCGACGGCACCAGCCGCTTCTCGATCGGCGGTGAGAAGATCCACCACTACATGGGCTGCAGCACGTTCTCGAACTTCACCGTGCTGCCCGAGATCGCGGTGGCGAAGATCCGCGAGGACGCGCCGTTCGAAAAGGTCTGCTACATCGGCTGCGGCGTCACCACCGGCATCGGCGCGGTGATCAACACCGCGAAGGTCGAGGTCGGCGCGACGGTAGTCGTGTTCGGTCTCGGCGGCATCGGCCTGAACGTGATCCAGGGCGCGCGCCTGGCGGGCGCTGCAATGATCGTCGGTGTCGACATCAACCCGAAGCGCAGGGCGCTCGCCGAGCAGTTCGGCATGACGCACTTCGTCGACCCGCAGGAGATGCAGGGCGAGCTCGTGCCCTGGCTCGTGAACCTCACCGGCGGCGGCGCCGACTACAGCTTCGAGTGCGTCGGCAACGTCGAGCTGATGCGCCAGGCGCTCGAATGCTGCCATCGCGGCTGGGGCGTATCGGTGATCATCGGCGTCGCGGGCGCCGGCCAGGAGATCAAGACGCGGCCGTTCCAGCTGGTCACCGGCCGCGTCTGGAAGGGCACGGCTTTCGGCGGCGCGCGCGGCCGCACCGACGTGCCGAAGATCGTCGACTGGTACATGAATGGCAAGATCGACATCGACTCGCTGATCACGCACGTGATGCCGCTCGAGCGGATCAACGACTCGTTCGACCTGATGCACTCGGGCGAATCGATCCG
>Ga0163144_10016089_pt1 | contig 15352 bp, 14 predicted proteins | sample OliLak19BULKMAT1_FD_123175 | JGI IMG/M metagenome (GOLD analysis project Ga0163144, IMG submission 123175) | Freshwater microbial mat bacterial communities from Lake Vanda, McMurdo Dry Valleys, Antarctica - Oligotrophic Lake LV.19.BULKMAT1 | ecosystem: Environmental > Aquatic > Freshwater >...
GAAATTGTAACTCTTGGTGTTATTCCAGACGTCGGCCACCTTGGCGGCGGTTGTTAATAGGAATGTTCCCGAGTTAAAGTCGATCTTCCAGAGATCGTCCGTGCCTTGGGCAATGGTATAAAATGATCCGTTGTGTGACGTGCCATTGCGGACGGCGCCGGTGAAAGCCCCGGCGGTGAAGGCATTCAGATCTCCCGCGACGACCTGGCTTAGGTTCGAGCGGTTCACCACGGCGAGGCGCGCGTCGGTGTCGTTGCCATAGACGATGCTTCCATTGCTACCCAAGCCGTTGAAATAGGCCAGGCCGTTAGCCGAAGCGAAGGTGGGGGTAAGCGAGGTCAGGAAGGAAGCTACACCGGTGGAATAGTCCACCTCATACAGCCCTTTAGCCGTCGCGTTTTGGCCAAAGTTGTAGCCATAACCGTAACCGGCGACTGCCGCCTGGGTTTCCTCGCCGGCAATGAGTTGGAGGGTGAGCAGACCGGCGAAGGCCATACGGCGAAGGCCAAAGGTGGCATGCCGGGAGCGACGGGGCGAAAGGGTGGTGTTATTGGGATTCATGGCAGTGCTTGTGGGATGATGTGGATTGTGTGCTTTTGACAATCCCGCTTGTCGCAGAGTCCATGCCAACCGGCGGGCGGGTCTCGTATCGGTGGATTGCTTGTGATTTGGAGGACAGAAACTGGCCGGCTGAGATCACACTTTGAGAAAAATGGCGTCTCGAGCGGCGTGCCACGCTGCCTGGCGAATCTGGTTCCGCGCGGCAGGATGTCGCGGAAATGCGCTTGCCGCCCGGAAGGTGCCCGCGTATCGGCTGCGCTCATGAGAGCAGCGTTTCGCGAAAAAGAATCCGGCGACCAAGATCCAGCCGAGAAGATGGAGTTTGCCCCGGCCGATTACTTCGCGCGGGCGAAGCTGGCCGACATCTTCCCGCGGGAGGCCCGGCTGCAGGTTGATATTGGCTGCGGCGAGGGCGGTTTTTTGGAGGCCATGGCGAGGAAGCATCCCGGGGACAATTTTCTCGGCATCGAGCGGCTGCTCGGACGCGTGCGCAAGGTCTGCCGCGCGGTGGAGCAGGCCGGGCTGACGAATGTGCGCTTGCTGCGCATCGAGACCGCCTACGCGCTGCGCTATGTGCTCCCGCTGGAGAGCGTGGCGGTGGCGCATGTCCTTTTCCCTGACCCGTGGCCGAAGCGGCATCACCAGCCGCGCCGGCTGATTCAGGATGGGTTCATGGAGGCGCTGCACGGCATCCTCGCGGCCGGCGGGGAACTGCGGATCAAGACGGACGACGAGCCGTATTTCCAGTGGATGGAACAGGTGCTCGCCCGCGCGAAAGGCTACGAGCGGCTGGATTGGCCGGACGATCCCGAATACCCGCTCACCGATTTCGAGCGCCGCTTTCTCGCGCAGGGACTGCCGATCTATCGCGCGCGGCTGCGAAAGGTCTGAGCGGTGCGGCGGGGCTCGACGACGAAGCCATTCTCACGCAGCACGATTTTCACCGCGCCCGCGCGGTCCTGGCGGAAAACGGTGCTGCCGCGTTTCACCACGCTGCGCTCCCAGAGATCGAGCGACTCGGGCGGCGCGCCGTAGCCCAGCGCGGTGCAGATGACGACATCCGGCTGCACGCGCGCGAGGAAATCGAGCGTGCCGGAAAGGTCTTTGGCGTGCTGCCCTTTGATGACGATGGCGCTGCGCAGATCGGGTTCGTTTTCCACCAGCCACTGCTCGGTGGCAAAGCCGCTGTCGGACATGAAAAGGACGCGCGTGCCCGCAGCTTCGAGTTGCAGCACGAGCGCCTTGTCATCGGCGGTGGCGCGCTGAAGTCCGGCCGGCGGGTAGAGCACGCGGACGGTCACCGCGGGTGCCAGGCGGAGGGTGTCGCCGCGCGCGTAGAGTCCTTTGCCCAGGCCGCGCCGCGCGAGTTCGGCGTGGAGGGTTTTGCGGGTGGACGACTTGTCGCGCAGCACGGAATCGGCGATGGCGCGCGGGTGAAAATCGTCGAGTAAGGGGAGCGCGCCGCCGAGGTGCTTTACGTCGCCGTGCGAGAGCAGCAGCCCGTCGAGACGGTTCACGCCGCGGGTGCGGAGATAGGGCAGAACGAGGTGCTCGTAGGCCAGGTCGCTCCCGCAGTCGAACAGCCAGTCGCGCCCGCCGGTCCGCACGTGAACCGCGCCGCCATCGGCGAGATCGAGGACCGTGATCTCGGCGGCGGGCGGCGGGGCCAAAGTGGGCGTCTCGACATACAGCCAGCCGCCGGGAATGAGCGCGCAGACTTTCAAGACCACGAGCAGCGCCTTGGCGCAAAACCAGTTCGCGTTGTTGCAGAGCAGTGCGCCCATTTTCCACAGCGGCGCGGTGAGCAGCGTGGCGATGCCGAGCACGAGGACGGCGAAAGCCAGCGGCACGGCGAGCATGTTGGCGAGCAGTGCGGAGGGTGAGACGAGATGGAAATAGCCCGCCGTAAAAAGCAGCGAGCCGAGCCACGCGGAAATGGTGACACCCAGCGCGCCGGCGCACTTTCCCGCCACCGCCGCACTCGCGTGCTGCGGCCAGCGCCAGAGCGCGCGCGGCAGAAAGGCATCGGGCCGGCCGAGCGGTTCGAGGCGGCGCTGGATTTTTCCCGAGAGCCAGACAATGACGAGGACGAGGACGAACGAGAACTGAAAGCCGGGGGAGAAAAGCTGGTTGGTGTCCCACGCGAGGATGCCGAGCGCGGCGGCGCCGAGGCTGTTGAAAACGAGCGGGCGGCGATCGGCGAGATGCGCGAGCAGCACCAGCGAGCACATGATGGTGGCGCGCACGCAACTCGCCGTGAGCCCGGTGACGAGCGCGTAGCCGAGGAGAATCGGGATGGTGGCGACGATGCTCGGCACGCGTCCGAGACGGAGCCGGCGGAGGAGGAAAATGGCGATGGCGGCGAGCATGGCGACGTTCAGCCCGCTGACGGCAAAGAGGTGCATGGTGCCGGTGCGCTGAAAGAGCGCTTTCATCTCGGGTGGCGTCTCGCCGCGCAGGCCCAGCACCATGCTGGTGATGAGGCTGGCGATCTCCGGCTCGCCTTCGAGGTCGAGCGCGAGCTGCCGCTGAATCCAGTGCGCCGCCTGGTAGGCATAGGCCTGCGCGGGGTTGCCGTGACCGTGGCTTTCGATGCGACAGTCCGTGGCAAAGCGCGCCCGGACTTCCGACCACACGCCCTGCCGCTGCGCGTAGGCCGCGGCGTCGAACTGCCCCGGATTGCGCGCGGGCTCGAGATTCGACACGCTGCCGGTGAGCGCCACGCGGTCGCCGTAAGCGGGGATTTCCTCGCCTGCCCAGCTCACCTCGACGAGGGAGTCCGCCGCGCGCGGTGCGCCTGCGAGGCTGATGGATTCCAGCTTCATGCGGAACCGCGCTTTCAGCGTCCGCGACCAAAACGCGGGCGTCTCCGGCTCCTCCCAGACGATGCCCGTGACCTGCACCACCCGTGGCCCGTCGGCAAACTCCCGCGCCAGTTCCCGGGCCGCGTGCCCGTGGTGCCGCAGCGTGTGCAGCGAGAAAAACGCCGCGCCACAAAACAACCACATGCCGATCGGTGAAGCCCGCCACAGCAGCGCGAGCCCGCCACCCGCCACCAGCGCGACCATCCACCAAGCGTCCATCGCCCAGCGATCTGCCGCGAAAATCCCCAGCACCGCCCAAACCGCCAGCGCCGCCAAAGGCTGACGCGGTCGCGGCTCCCAGAATTTCATGGCCGCGGAGTGTCGCCATGCGCCTCGCCACCGGCAAGGCTCCATTGAAGAACGGAATTCCAATATCGTGTGCCTCCCGAGCCCGCCTTCCGGCTCGTGGCCAGGCTCCAGCCGGTCAGTGCATTTGCCACGCGGCGGGTCAGTTCGCACGTTTTCGGAGCGTCCGCGGATGCGGTTGCCGCCGAAATTTAACAAAATAGAAAAACGTCCGGCGATGGAGCGCGGGCCGTTTACAGGGCACATCCGATTCTCGGGTGTAAACCAACAAACAAAGAACCATCCCATGAAGAAAATCCTGACCCTTGCCATTGCCACGTTGCTCATTAGCCCGCTGACCCAGCGCGCTCTCGCCGCCGAAGCAGCCGCCCCGCAAACCGTCGTCGCCATCGCCGCCGGCAATGCGGACTTCTCGACACTCGTCGCCGCCATCAAAGCCGCCGGCCTTGCCGAAACACTGAGCGGCACCGGTCCGTTCACCGTTTTCGCTCCGACGAATGCGGCTTTCGCCAAGCTGCCCGCGGGCACAGTGGAAACACTCCTCAAGCCGGAGAACAAGGCCAAGCTCGCGGCGATCCTGACCTATCACGTGATCGTCGGCAAAGTGCTGGCCGCTGATGTGAAGACCGGCAAGGTCAAGACCGTGCAGGGCGGCGAACTCGACGTCATCGTGAAAGACGGCGTGACCGTGGACGGTGCCAAAGTCGTGAAGACGGACATCGTCGGCTCGAACGGCGTGATCCACGTCATCGACACTGTGGTCATGCCGAAGCCGTAAGGCCGTCGGTTCTTAACCAGTAAATCCTTCGGGACTCTGCGCCTCGGGCGCAGAGTCCCTTTTGCTTTGGCCGACCGGCGGAGATGGGCTCCGGTAGTTGGCGTCGTCCGGTGCCGATTCGTGAGCGTAGTTACTCCCATGCGTTACCTGCCCCTCCTTGTTGCCGTCGCCGTTTCCAGTGCCGTCGCGGAAGATTGGCCGCAGTGGCGCGGGCCCGGCCGCGACGGAATGCTCCACGGAAAACCGTGGCCGGGTTCGTTGCAGGAGGACGCCTTGAAGCAGATGTGGCGGGTCGAGCTCGAGCCTAGCTACTCCGGACCGATCGTCGCCGGCGGGCGGGTTTTCGTGACCGAGACGGTGGGCAAAAAGAGCGAGCGGGTGCGCGCGCTCGATCGCGCGACGGGCAAGGAACTTTGGCGGCGCGAATGGGAAGGCGCGATGTCGGTGCCCTTCTTCGCGAAGTCGAACGGCGACTGGATCCGCGCGACGCCGGCCTGCGACGGCGAGCGTTTGTATGTGGTCGGCATGCGCGACGTCCTCGTCTGCCTCGACGTGAAAAGCGGTGAGGAGCGCTGGCGCTTCGATTTTCCGCAGCAGCTCAAAACCGAAGCGCCGGCCTTCGGCGCGGTCTGCTCGCCGCTGCTCGATGGCGACGCCCTTTACCTCCAGGCCGGCAGCGGTCTCTGCCGCCTCGACAAGCTGACCGGCAAACTCGCGTGGCGCACCCTCGACGACGGCGGCGGCATGATGGGCGGCGCGTTTTCCCTCCCCGGTGCTGACGACGCTCGGCGGCCAGCGGCAACTCGTGGTGCAGACGCGCGCCAAGCTCGCCGGTGTGAATCCGAAAGACGGCGCGGTCCTGTGGGAGCAGCCGGTCGAAGCCTTTCGCGGCATGAATATCCTCACCCCGATCGTCCTCGGCGACCTTGTGCTCAGCAGCGCCTACGGTGGCAAGACCACCGGCTGGCGGGTGCAGGAGCGCAGCGGCAAGTGGTCGGTCGCACGCGCCTGGGAGCACAAGGCGCAGGGTTACATGACCACGCCCGTGGTCGTGAAAGGCACCGCCTACACGCAGCTCCGCAGCCAGCGCGCCATGGCCATCGATGTCGCCAGCGGGGCCGAGCGCTGGACTACCGGCGAGAGCTTCGGGAAATACTGGAGCCTCGTCGCGAACGGCAACCGCCTGCTCGCGCTCGATCAGCGCGGCACGCTCTACCTCCTCGCGGCGACGCCCGAGCAATTCACGAAGCTCGACGAGCGCAAAATCGCGTCCGCGGAAACGTGGGCGCACCTCGCCGTCAGCGGACGCGAACTTTTCATCCGCGAACTCAACGCCATCACCGCCTGGCACTGGGGCGAATAGCGGTGCGGACGGTGCGCCGCAGGCAGCCCGGCTCCACGATCTTGAAAACTATGGGGCTGTCCCTGCGGTCTTTTCCTTTTCCTCTCGTTCCCAAAGTTAGCGCAGCGCTTTGGGGGCGCCTTTCCTGCCGGGACTCCGTCTCCCATTCGCCGAACGACGCCCTGGAGCGTCCTTTCCGTGCCATCCCTTCGCCGGCCACCGAAACGGAGTTTCGCCACCTCCCGCCCGTTCCCAAAGCGCTGCGCTAACTTTGGGAACGAGAGGCTAAAACCCTCATGGCTGGCCTTTTCGAGAACCTGCCGGGCGACCGTACGCTTGCTGGCGCGTGGGAGGACAGCCTGAGTTCGCCCGGCTTTCTCGGCTACGATCTGGATGCAACGTCGTCGTCGCTCAGCAGCGGGACGTTGCGGGTTTTCGTGAGGGCAAGAAATTCTTCGGACAGGGCGTTTAGCCTAGAAACGGCGATGGAAGTTGCCACGGATTAAGCGGACTACGCGGATGTAGAGGATTTTGGGTTCGTGCGTTGCCTCCTCTCTCGACGCACCCACTGGGTGCGCGCGCTTCGCGTTACAACTTCCGTGTAATCCGTGGTTCCCATTGCCGTTTTTAGGTTTAGAGCATCGGGTTGATCGCCGGGGCTCGAATCGACGCGCGTAACACCTTGAGCATTTTGCCGGTTCCGCACTACCCTGCGCGCCCGGTCATGGCTGACTCCTCATTCCTTCTGCATTCCCTCCTCCCGCAGCGCGGGCTGCTGGAAGGTTTTCAGAAAGGCGGCGTCAGACCCGGCGGCGTTCAGCGCGGCTTTCATCTGGGGCATCATCTTCTTCGGAGCGGCGGCAGCCAGCATCCCCTCCAAGTCGGCTGGCAGGATTTCGCGCTTGATCCCGGGAAAAAAGAAACCCCGGCTCCTGTCTGCCGCAAGCGGCAGAGGAAGGACTTCCGAGGTTTACGCGCCAGAACTCACTCGACTGCCTTTAGCGTGCGAGCATGAATCCCGCGTTTTTCCAGCAAGTCGAAACGGCTTTGGCTCCCGAACGCCTCGACGCCTACCGCCAGGACGGCGCGGTCGTCGAGCCGAGAGGAACGAGACAGATTCGCCGGAGGCGAACCCACAAGGCGCAGCGGGGGCCGCGTCAACATGCCCTCAGCCGCTCGCTCTCCCCGGCCATGGTCGCGGAATACGAGACCATGCTGCCCGACAAAAACCTGCTCAAAGCCAAGCTCCACGAGCTTTACCTGCTGCTCGCCCCGTCCGAGGATGACGACCCCGTGGCTGCGAGCCCAAAGCCCAAGCGCAAAACGAAAGGAGCCCAGCCATGAGAGAAACCCTCGGCAACGACCACATATCCTCCAACCAGTCCGGCGAGGGTGACATTCTCGCCACCCTGCTGCTGAAGCTGCTGAACGGGGCATTGGCACTGAAGAACACTCAAACACTATGAAACCATACTCACGATCCATCTTCGACCTCTTCGACGGCAAGTGCCGTTACGAAGTCCCTCTCTTTCAGCGCCAATACGTTTGGAATTTCGAAGACCATTGGCAACCATTGTGGGAGGACATCGAACGAAAATTTGTGCAGCGTCTCAATGGCTCGCCGTCAACTCCTCACTTCCTTGGAGCGATGGTTTTGGATCAGCGCCGGGTCTATGGGAACGCAGTTCCAGTTCAATTGGTAATCGACGGCCAGCAACGCCTGACGACTTTCCAGATTTTTCTCTCGGCATTTCGGGATGTTTGCGCTGCCGAAGGTCAGCAAGCCTACGCTGACGAGTGTGTTCGCTATCTGATGAACACGGGCATCATGGAAAATGAAAAGATCGAACGATACAAACTCTGGCCGACGAATCTCGATCGCAAGCAAATCCCGGAGTGACGAAGATGTGGAAGCTACTGCAAAACGTGATCGTGCGAAGCATTCCTTCGGCAATCTGACCCTCTTGACTCAACCGCTCAACAGTTCCGTGTCGAACTCGGCCTTTGAAATCAAGAAGCCAGAAATATTGAAGAACTCTGCTCTGGCTCTGAATCGCTACTTTCAAGACAAGGATGTTTGGGACGAGACGCTCATCACAGCACGGGCTGAGATGTTGTTCGCTCACGTTTCTGAAAAGTGGCCATACCCTGCGCCTGTTGGCGCTTAACAGCGAAACATGGACCTAAACGAATCCATCGCCGCAGACGCATCCTTGGCGTCGTCTGGGAAACCGGGCTTCAAACCGACGGCCATTAGCCTGTTCGCTGGCGCAGGCGGTTGCTCGCTGGGCTTCCAGCAGGCGGGTTTTGATGTTCGGTTTGCGACGGACATCGACTGTGATGCCGTCGAGTCCTATCAGCGTAACTTTCCAGAAACGCCGTGTGAAGTGGCCGATGTTCGCGACCTCGGGGCGGAGATGCTTTTGGACAGGGTCGGCCTTCGCTCGGGTGAACTCGACATCCTGCTCGGCGGTCCGCCTTGTCAGGGGTTTAGCAGTGCCGGGATGAAGTCGGGGGAGGATCCACGCAATTCGCTGGTTCGTCACTATGTCCGGCTGCTCGAAGGCATCCGGCCCAAATGGTTCGTCATGGAGAATGTCGAGGGGTTACTGACGAATGACGGAGGGTTGCATGTGCGCGATGCCGTGGAGGCGTTTCTCCGCGCAGGCTACTCGGTCAATCTCGAGAAGGTTTATGCGCAGGGATACGGCGTGCCACAGCGGCGCAAGCGGGTGCTCATCGTCGGGAACCGGATGGGGCATGACTTCGTCTTTCCCGACGCTGTCACGCTGTTTTCCGGGAGCATCTTTCGGAAGGGTGAAATCACATTCTCGACGGCAACGAGCGACCTGCCACCGGCGACGACAGATGCGGGGACGCCGCTCTCGCACATCGGGCCGCCGAGAAATGAGTTGCAGGCTTACCTGCGGGGCGAGGCGGAGACGGTCACGGACCACTTTTCGCCAGCACTCTCAGGAATCCAACTGGAGCGGGTGCGCGGGTTGGCACCGGGGCAGACCATGAAGGACTTGCCCGAGCATTTGCAGCACGAGTCCTTTCGCCGACGGGCCTTTCGTCGGGTGATGGACGGCACTCCGGTCGAACGACGCGGGGGCGCGCCCTCCGGGCTCAAACGTCTCTTCGCGGATGAACCCAGCCTGACTATCACCAGCGCAGCGACCAGGGAGTTCGTGCATCCGACCGAAGACCGGCTGCTCACGTTGCGGGAGTGCGCTCGTTTGCAGACCTTCCCGGATTCCTTTGTCTTCGCCGGGAGTGCGGCCAGCCGCATCCAGCAAATCGGCAATGCCATTCCTCCGATGCTCGCCCGGACGATGGCGGAACATATCGCGAAGAACTTCGGCTTTCAGGTGCGCTACAAAGGCTCCGCGCACCCGAAGCTCCGCTTTCGTCTGACCCGTTCTGAAGGAATGAGTCCGGCACTCGCGCGAACCGAATTCGTGCTTACCGAGTTGGTGGAATCGAAGGAGGAACAACTCGTGTTGCTCGAACAACCGAAAACCTGACCATGCCGATCCCCATCGAAATCAAGAAGCTATTCAGTGCCGCACGCATCCTCGGCAATGGAGATGACCGGGTTACGCTCTCCGAAAACGAGTTGTTCTGTCTCCTCGCCCAGTGCTGCAGCGACCTCTCCATGCAAGTGGCGATCTCGAAACTCCCGCCTCTTTCCGTTCTTCCGCTAAGTTCGGATTATTACCGTCTGCCGTTGGCGTGGTTTCAAACTGCACAGGCTAGGTGCCCATCGGCTCCGGAGCTCGTGGAGAGCTTGGCCCGCCTGCGTTGCACACGAACCCGATTTCCGTCTCTACTTCGCGAACCTCGCCGCGCTCCACAAGCGCCGCCGGAAGTATCAGCGAATCCTCTCCACCCAACCCCGTCCGACCATGAACCAGATCGGCCCGCGAAGTCTTTTGGAGTTCGGCGGCGTGCATGATGAACTGCTTGCCGCCTGGCTCGTCTGGCGGAAATGGATTTTCGACGTGGACAACCGCGCGGCACAGGAGACCGGCTACCTCTTTGAGCCGGTCCTGGCGAGTTGCCTGGGAGGTGAAGCGGTTGGCTCGCGCAATTCCCCGGTGAAGCGGCTCAACGAACGAGGCGAGCCAACGGATGAGGGTCGCCAGATTGATTGCTATGACGGCGAGAGCCAACTGGCTTACGAATTCAAGCTGCGCGTCACGATTGCAGCGAGCGGGCAAGGGCGCTTTGGCGAAGAGTTATCGTTTCCAGTCGAGTGCCGGGCGGCAGGTCTGACGCCGGTTCTCGTGGTGCTCGATCCCACGCCTTCGCATCGCCTCATGGAGTTGATCGCGAAGTTCGCGGAGAACGGAGGCAGGCATTATGTCGGTGCCGATGCATGGGCACACATGGATTCCAAGGCGGGCAGGACGATGGCCGTGTTTCTGGAGCGGTATATCAGACCTCCACTGACGGAAATGGCGACGCATGAGGATACCGGGCCGGAACCAATTCAGCTTTCATGGTCGCCCGACGAGATTCTCATTCGGGGAAGCAATGAGTGCATTCGCATCCCACGAAGGGTTTGAACTGGCGCTGCCGAGTGCGTCCTTCATCCGCTTCACCGGCACGGTCAGACGCGCGACGTTCTTGTTCACGTTCCGATCCTGCTCCACCCGGAGCGCGCTTCTTACGACGTGAATCCCGACAAGCTCTTGCGCTCAAAGATGCGTTGCAAGATGCGCTCACGATTACCGCGCCCGAAGAGGTCACCGCGGATGAAGTTCTCGAAGGGATATTTGGCGGGCAGGACGGAGCGCCGCCGCACGGAACCGACCGGCCTTGGCGAGGCGATGACGTGGCCGGCCTGTCGTGGGAGTTGTTCGAGGCGCTCGTTGCGGAGATCTACAGCCGCGCGGCCCGTGAGGTGATTCTCACCCTGCGCTCTGTCGATCACGGGTGCGATGTCGTGGTGCCCGGCCATGACCGCGCCGGAAACAGGCTCGTCCAATGCAAACACCCCACGGCCCGGGTTATCGAGGGTGCCGTGGCGATTCGTTGAGGTCGCACCGTCACGGGCGCAAAAACGTGTCCGCAGGCTTGTAGAAAGCGCCGTCAGGCGAGGAGGTCGGAGGTTTTGCTGCCATAGCGGAGTTTCGGGAGGGGCGGAGGAAAGGGGACGTGGAAAGTGCGGAGGCGGGGGGCGGATGACGAATGACGAATGACGAGCACACGATGAAGCGTGACTGGCGGCTGGGATTTCGGGTCGAGCACTCGACCCGAGCGCTTCGCGCTGAGTCCCATCGGGACGAATGAGGTTAGCCGTGGGCTTCAGCCCACGGTCGGGCCGGGAAGAAGGGCCGTCGCGTAGCGACGTTTGGCGGCTTGGCTCGGCAGCAGATGTCGCTACGCGGCAGCGTCCGGCCCCGCGGAGACCGTGGGCTAAAGGGAGACTCTTGCTGCGGTTCGCGAGCATCGAGAGACGATGCCTCGCTTGGCTCCGCGGACAGTTGCCCGCTTTTCAACCGCAAGCTGTCCGTTCAACTCCGCGTCACCGCTTCATCGAGATTGAAAAGCGCGCGGGCGAGGGCGGTCCAGGCGGCGCGGTCGGCGGTGGGGCCGGGGCCTTCGGGGGCGAGTTTTTTGGCTTCGGTTTCGGACGCGGCGAAGCGCGCCTGCTGGGCGGCGAAGAACTGCGCGAGGGTCGCGGTTTCGTGGGCGGTCGGCGGGCGGGTGAAGATGCGGCGGAAGGCCGTGCGGATGCGGTCTTCGGTGCTGCCGCTGTGCGCGGCGAGCGTTTTGCCGAGGGCCTGCGCGGCTTCGAGGAAGACGACGTCATTGAGCAGCGTGAGCGCCTGGAGCGGCGTGTTGGAAACATCGCGGCGGACGATGCAGGCTTCGCCGGTCGGGGCGTCGAAGGTGTTGTAGAGGGCAAACGGCGCGGCGCGTTTGGCGAAGGTGTAGAGGCTGCGGCGGTAGCGGTCGGGGCCGGTGCTGGCCGCCCATTTCTGCGAGCCATAGACGACTTCAGTCACGCCCGCAGGCTGCGGCGGACGCACGCTCGGGCCGCCGATTTTTTCCGAAAGTAATCCGCTGGCCCGCAGCGCGGAGTCGCGCACCATCTCGCCCTCGAGGCGGAAACGCGGGCCGCGCGCGAGCAGGTGGTTGTCGGGATCGCTGGCGAAGCGCTCCGGGATCGCGGCGGAGGACTGGCGGTAGGTGGCGCTCATGACTATGAGCTTGTGCATCTGCTTGAGCGACCAGCCGCGCTGCATGAACTCGACCGCGAGCCAGTCGAGCAGCTCGGGATGCGTGGGCGCGTCGCCCTGGAAGCCGAAGTCGCCGGTGGTGCGCACGAGGCCGCGGCCAAAAAATGCGGACCAGTCGCGGTTCATGACCACGCGGGCGGTGAGCGGATTTTCCCGCGAGACGAGCCAGCGCGCGAGGCCGAGCCGGTTGCGCGGCGCGTCGGCCGGCATCGGTCCGCCGACGGCGATGACGCCGGGCTGTACGCGCTCTTTCGGCTCCAGCCATTCGCCGCGGTGGTGGAGGAAAGTGGGGCGCGGATTTTCCGGCGGGCGCTCGCGCATGACGAGGGTAGTGGTGTGGCGGAGCGGCTTGCGCAGCTCGGCGATCTGCTTGCGCGCCTCGGCGAGTTCCGGCGCGGCGAGGAGAAACTGCGCGCGCAAACGGTCGCGCTGCGCGGCGGTGAGTTCCGCGTCGGGCATGAGGAGCGACGCGGCGATGTCGCCGGGCAGCGCGCGCGCTTCCGCGGGGCGCGGGCTGTTCGTGACCGAGACGCGAAACTTGCCCAGCCCCGCCGAGTAGTAGCGCTCGAAGAGCATCTTGAGCGTGAACTCGCCGCCGTCCGCGAGCGGCTGCGCGAGGCTGAAGACCGCCTCGTGGTCGCGCCCCGCGCCGCCTTCGATCATCCAGCCGGACTGCTGGTCGCCATCAATCGCCGCGCCGACCGCTTTCCCAAAACTCGCCGTCGCCTTGCTGAAGCTCCGCTTTTCTCCGCCCGCGAAGAACGTGAACTCGCTCAGAAAAAAGTCGCCCAGCTCGCCTTCGTAAAAGACCCGTCCCGGACCGTGCTTGGGCAGGCGGTCGTCGGCGAGCACCTCCAGCCGCACGGCCGTGATCCCCCGCAGATCGGTGCGATAAAGCACCTCGTAGGTGTCGCTTTTCGACATGTCGCCGCTGACGAAAACCGAGCTGTCACCCTGCACCGTGAGGAGCGGCAAGTTCGATTTCGCCGAGACCGGCCGCAGCGTCTCCCACCGCACGCTGCGCGCGCGTTCGCGGGCGAGCCATTCGGCAAACTTCGTCTCCACGAGTTCGCGCCGCCGCTCCTCGATCGGGCGCTCCACATCGGTCACCGTTTCGCCGTCGGCCTTCGGCTTCGCTTTCGGCGCGGCGGGCGGGACGGGAAACTTGCCGGGCAATTCCGCGATGAGCTTCGCCAGTTTTTCCGCGCGGGCTTTCTTCTGCTCCGCGACATCGGGCGGAGGCAGATCCAGCTCGGGCTCGTCGGCGTTGTCCATGCTGGCCATGAACTCGAAATACTCGCGGTGCGTGATCGGATCGTATTTGTGCGTGTGGCATTGCGCGCATTGCACGGTGAGGCCGAGCCAGGTCTGGCCGGTGGTCAGCACGCGATCCACCATCGAGAGATAGCGGAACTCCAGCGGATCAATGCCGCCCTCCTCGTTGAGCATGGTGTTGCGGTGAAAGCCCGTGGCCACGAGCTGGTCGCGCGTGGCTTTGGGCAGCAGGTCGCCGGCGATCTGCGCGATGGTGAATTGATCGAACGGCAGGCCCGCGTTGAGCGCGTTGATCACCCAATCGCGATACGGCCAGATTGAGCGCTCGCGATCTTTTTCGTAGCCGTTCGTGTCCGCGTAGCGCGCGAGATCGAGCCAGCGCCGCGCCCAGCGTTCGCCGTAGTGCGGCGAGGTGAGCAGGCGGTCCACCACGCGTTCGTAGGACTGATCCGCTTTTGAACGAGACGGAGAGACGGAGGGACCGGGAGATGGAGAGACCGCACCCTCCGTCCCTCCCTCCCCCGCGCAGTCGGCGAGGAACGCTTCCACCTCCTCCGGCGTAGGCGGCAGGCCGGTGAGGTCGAGGGAAACGCGGCGAATGAGCGTGTATTTGTCCGCCTCGGGCGAGGGCGTCAGCTTCTCCTTTTCCAGCCGCGCGCGGACGAAGGCGTCGATGGGATTTTCGATTTTTGATTTTTGATTTTCGATTACCGGCGGCGTTGCCTGCACGGGCTTCACAAACGCCCAATGCGCCGCGTAAGGCGCGCCTTCTTTGATCCACCGGTCGAGCGTGGCAATCTGCGCGGGCGTGAGCTTTTTCCCGCTCTTGGGCGGCGGCATTTGCTCGTCCTTTTCGGTGGAGTGAAGGCGGGCCGAGACATCGCTCTGCCGGAGATCGCCCGGGACGATAGCGCGAACGCCGTCAAGCTCCGCCAGCGCGCCCTCGCGCGTGTCGAGTCGCCGATCCGCCTTGCGCGTGGCGGGGTCGAAGCCGTGGCACTTGAAGCAGTTGTCAGAAAGGATCGGCCGCACGTCGCGGTTGAAATCAATCGGCGGTGTCGCGGCGGAATCGGCCGCGAGTGTGCCGGCACCACAGGGCAGACTCAGCACCGCTGCGACCAGCGAGCGACGGACGATGGAAACGAAGGTGTAAGGCATGGGCAAGCGGGACTCTATTTTAGACAACCCCGGCCGCGACGGAATTTTTGGTAGCCGTTCACTTTGGGCGTAGGCCGAGTCCTCACGCGGGAGCGAAGAGCGCGTTTCGCAGGTGGAAGAAGCGGATGGCGGACACCCCGGAGAATCGGGTCGCAAACGGAATGGTCTTGCGCCGCGGAGTTCGCGCAATGTCGTGGTCTCCGTGGAAACTCCCAAAGCCAAAAGCGAACAGCAAAAATTCCGCGCCGCACTGGCGCGGTGGTTTCACGCGCACGGGCGCGATTTGCCGTGGCGGCGGACGCGCGATCCTTATGCCATCATGGTTTCGGAGTTCATGCTGCAGCAGACGCAGGTCGTCACGGTGCTGGATTTCTATGCGCGCTGGCTCGCGCGTTTCCCCGATTTCGCTACGCTCGCGGCGGCGAGCGAAGCCGACGTCCTGCACGTCTGGCAGGGACTCGGCTACTACTCGCGGGCGCGAAATTTACACCGCGCGGCGCAACACGTCGTGGAGCAACACGGTGGGGTGCTGCCGGATGACCTCGCGGCCCTCGCGGCGCTGCCGGGCGTGGGGCGTTACACCGCCGGGGCCATCGCCAGCTTCGCCTTCGACCGCGCCACGCCGATCATTGACGCGAATATCGCCCGCGTCCTCGCGCGGCTGCTCGATCTGCGCGAGCCGATCGACACCGCGCGCGGCTCCGCAGTGCTCTGGGAAACCGCCGAGGCGCTGCTGCCAGCGCGCGGCGGGCGGCTGCACAATTCCGCGCTCATGGAACTCGGCGCGCTGGTCTGCACGCCGCGCAAACCATCCTGC
>Ga0163144_10016090_pt1 | contig 15352 bp, 14 predicted proteins | sample OliLak19BULKMAT1_FD_123175 | JGI IMG/M metagenome (GOLD analysis project Ga0163144, IMG submission 123175) | Freshwater microbial mat bacterial communities from Lake Vanda, McMurdo Dry Valleys, Antarctica - Oligotrophic Lake LV.19.BULKMAT1 | ecosystem: Environmental > Aquatic > Freshwater >...
GCGGCGGCGCGAGCAGCGGCGGCGCGAGCAGCGGCGACCTGAACCTGCAGGCCGCCTACCTGCATGTGCTGTCTGACGCTGCCACCTCGGTGCTGGCCATCGGCGCCTTGCTGGCCGGCAAGTTCGCCGGGCTGACTTGGCTCGACCCGGTGATGGGCCTGGTGGGCGCGGCGCTGATCGCCTGGTGGTCGCGCGGCCTGCTCGCGCGCACCGCCAAGATCCTGCTCGACCGCGAAATGGACCACCCGCTGGCCGAGCAGGTGCGCCTGCGCTTGGAGGCTGACGGCGACGCCCGGGTCGCCGACCTGCACCTTTGGCGCGTCGGCGACGAAAGCTTCGCCGCGCACGCCACTGTCGTCGCCGACAACCCACTGACGGCCGACGCCTACCGCGCGCGCATGGCCGACTTGTCGGCGCTGGCCCATGTGTCGATAGAAGTCAACCGCTGCCCGCAGGCCGCTGCGCACGCCCTCTGAACGTCACACCGGTCGGTCGTCGATGCTGTTGTCGAAGCATTGCACAAAGCCGTCCCAGCGCTCGTCGTGCAGTTCGTGTTCGACGAATCGGCCCTGGGGTACTCGGCGATCGTGCGGCGTCAGAACGCTTGCGCCGGAAGGTTGAGCGGCATCTGGCCGACCTCCCACTTGCCGCGGAACTGATCGAAGATGTAGCGCGCGGCCTGGGTCCCGACGCCCAGCCGGCGGTAGCGCTTCATGACGAAGAACTGGCCCATCCAGAACTGGTTGCCCGGCAGGCTCACAGCGACAGTACCGACTGGTCTTGCCACTGCGCGACGCGCAACGTGATGTCGGGCACGCGCCGCGCGTGGCGGCCTGACGTCAGAAGTGGATCCCCCGCATCATCTGCGCCATCGCCACCGCCTCCGGCGACAGGGTCGGCTTGGCCAGCTTCTCGCCCTTGGCCGCAGCGCTGTCGGGGAACATGCGGAAGGTGGTGTTCATGACGATCTGGGTGATGCGCGGTGCAGCGGCATGCAGGATCTCGCCGAAAATTCCCAGGCGCGTGGCCACCCGCACCGGCTTGTCGATGCAGGCCTGCACGATCATGTCGGCCGCTTCTTCGGGCTTGAGCAGTGGCATGTTGTCGTAGATCTTGGTCGGCGCCGTCATCGGCGTGCGCACCAGGGGCATGTTGACGGTCGTGAAGGTGACTCCCTGGTCGGCATACTCGCTCGAGGCACACCGCGTCCAGGCATCCAGCGCGGCCTTGCTGGCGACGTAGGCCGAGAAGCGCGGCGCGTTGACCAGCACGCTGATCGAGCTGATGTTGACGATATGGCCCTTCTTCTTGGCCACCATGCCGGGCAACAGGCCCATCGTCACGCGCAGGCTGCCGAAATAGTTGAGCTGCATGGTGCGCTCGAAGTCGTGGAAGCGCTCGTAGCTGGCCTCGATGGCGCGCCGGATCGAGCGCCCGGCGTTGTTGATCAGGAAGTCGACACCGCCATGCTCGGCATTGAGCTTGGCCACGAACTCGGCGCAACTGGCTTCGTCGGCGATGTCCACCGAGTAGGTGAAAACCTTGGCGTCCTTGCCGGCATAGGCCATGATCTCCTTCTCGGCAGCGCCGAGTTTGTCTTCGCCGCGCGCACAGATGATGGTGATCGCACCGGCTTCGGCAAAGCGGCAGGCCGCCGACAGGCCGATGCCGGACGAACCGCCAGTGACCAGCACGACCTTGCCGCCGACAGTGCCGCGCAACGAACGGTCGATGAACAGTGCCGGGTCGAGGTGACGCTCCCAGTAGTCCCACAGGCGCCAGGCGTAGTCGTTCAGGTTCGGGCATTCGATGCCGCTGCCTTTCAATGCGGCGTCAGTCTCCCGGCGGTCGAAACGGGTCGGGTAGTTGACGAAGGTCAGCATGTCCTCGGGAATGCCGAGGTCCTTGATCACGGCGTTGCGGATGCGCCGCACCGGCGCCATTGCCATCAGGCCCTTCTTCACGCTCTTGGGGATGAAGCCGAACAGCGCCGCGTTGACGAACAGGTTCATCTTCGGCGCATGCGCGGCCTTGGAGAAGATGTCGAGCACGTCGCCGATGCGGTAGCCCGTCGGATCGACCAAGTGATAGCACTTGCCGCTGGCGGGGAAGTGGTGACTGATGTGGTCGAGCGCGGCGACGACGAAGTCGACCGGTACGATATTGACGCGCCCGCCTTCGATGCCCACACTGGGCATCCACGGTGGCAGGATCTGGCGCATGCGCTGGATCACCTTGAAGAAGTAGTAAGGCCCGTCGATCTTGTCCATCTCGCCGGTCTTGGAGTCACCCACCACCATCGCCGGGCGGTACACCGTCCAGGGCACCTTGCACTCCTTGCGCACCAGCTTCTCGCTCTCATGCTTGGTCATGAAGTAGGGGTGGTCCAGGCCTTCCGCTTCCTCGAACATGTCTTCGCGGAAGACGCCTTCGTACAGCCCCGCCGCGGCGATCGACGAAACGTGGTGGAAGTGCTTGGCATCGATGGCCTTGGCGAACTCGACGGCACTGCGCGTGCCATCGATGTTGACCTTGACCTGGCTCTCTTCATCGGCCGACAGGTCGTACACCGCCGCCAGGTGATACATGTGGTTGATCTGGCCCTTGAGGGCCTTGACCTCGTCGGCGCCGACGCCAAGCTTCTTGCTCGTCAGATCGCCGTACACCGGCACGGCGCGGGTCTTGCCCACACCCCAGTACTCGAGCAGCGAGGCCACCTTGTTCTCGCTCTCCGGGCGCAGCAGGAAATAGACCACCGCGCCCTTGCGCGCGAGCAAGGACTTGACCAGGCGCTTGCCGATGAAGCCGGTGGCGCCGGTGACGAAATACTGCATGCGGTTCTCCTTGGGTACGGGATCGACAGTAAGGCAGCGGCCCGATCGAGCGCGCCGGAAGGATCATTTTTCTCCCAAAGCCGGACTGTGACGCTGCGCGCTTACCCCAGGTGCCGGCGCAATCGCCGGGGCATTGGGCATAGAGCCCTCTCACTAGAGAAAGCCCTGCGCTGCGTGGTGCGCGCCTCCTATAGTCAGTTTGCGTGCGCAGCAGTCAGGCGTGCACTCCCGACACCCCGCGACGACAAAGGACACCCCATGGTCAAGAAGCTTCAGAAAATGGCAGCCAAGAGCAACGCTGGCGGCGCCAACCTCCTCGACGGCCAGCTGGCCCAGTCGGTCAAGGACTCAGCCCAGCAGATCTGGCTGGCTGGGATGGGCGCGTTCAGCAAGGCCCAGGCCGAAGGCGGCAAGGTCTTCGAGGCCCTGATCAAAGAAGGCACCCACCTGCAGAAGAAAACCCAGGGCCTGGCTGAAGAGCGCATCAGCGCTGTCACCGGCAAGATGACGGCCATGGCCGATGGCATGAGCCACAAGGCCGGCGCGCAGTGGGACAAGCTCGAGTCGATCTTCGAAGAGCGCGTGGCCAAGGCCCTGAACAAGATGGGCGTGCCCTCGCGCAAAGACGTCGATGCCTTGATCAAGCGCATCGACGGCCTGTCGGCCCAGGTCGGCGGCAAGGCCGCGGCCAAACCGGCCGCTGCGCGCAAGCGCGCCGCAGCCAAGCCAGTGGCCAAGGCGCCCGCCAAGCGCGCCGCCCGCAAGGCGGCGTGAGTTCAACGCGGCGGCGCGGCAGCCCCCCGCTGCTGCGGAGCGGCCCAGCCCACGGGCGCGCGGCCGGGCCCCGCATCGGCCTGGCCTTGGCTGGCGGCGGCCCGCTCGGCGCGATCTACGAGATCGGCGCACTGTGCGCGCTCGACGAAGCCCTCGACGGGTTGGACTTCACCCAACTCGACGGCTATGTCGGCGTGTCAGCCGGCGGCTTCATCGCTGCCGGGCTGGCCAACGGCATGACGCCGCGCGAGCTCTGCGCGGCCTTCATCGAGAGCGACAGCAGCGACGGTGGCGACCTGTTCCGCCCCTCGCTCTTGATGCGCCCGGCCTGGGGCGAGTATTTTCATCGCCTGGCCGCGCTGCCGGGGCTGGCAGCGCAGGCCGCGTTCCACTTTGCCTTCAAACACCGTTCGCTGCTCGAAGCTTGCGAACGCCTGGGTCGTGCCCTGCCGACCGGGCTGCTCAGCGGCGCGGCGATGGAGCGCCACTTGGCACGGCTGTTTGCGGCGCCCGGCCGCACGAACGACTTTCGCCGGCTCAAGCGCCCCCTGGTGCTGGTGGCCACCGACCTCGATAGCGGCGAAGCCGTGCCCTTTGGCCAGCCGGGTCATGACGACGTGCCCATCTCGCTGGCGGTGCAGGCCAGCGCAGCCCTGCCCGGCCTGTACGCACCCGTCGAAGTGCAGGGCCGCACCTGCGTCGACGGCGCGTTGAAGAAGACGCTGCACGCCACCGTGCTGCTCGACAAGGGCCTCGACCTGCTGATCTGCCTGAATCCCCTGGTGCCCTTCGATGCCACCCACGCCAAGCGGCACAAGGTACTGGGCAGTGGTGAGGCGCGTATTCCCCGCTTGGTCGACGGCGGCCTGCCCGTGGTGTTGTCACAAACCTTTCGCTCGCTGATCCACTCCCGCCTCGAACTCGGCTTGAAGGGGTACGCAGTTGGCTACCCGGCCACCGACATCGTCTTGTTCGAGCCCGACCACCGCGACCCGGCGATGTTCCTGGCCAACACCTTCAGCGTGTCGCAGCGCCGACTGCTGGCCGAGCATGCCTACCAGCGCACGCGCGAGTTGCTGCGTTCCCGACGCTCGCTGCTGAGCGCGCAGCTGGCGCCGCACGGCGTGAGGATCGATGCTGCCGTGCTCGACGATCCGGCGCGCCGCCTGCTCGGCCGGCCGCGTCGCCTGCCAGGTACGCGCTCGGCGCGGGCCCTGAAGCGGCTCGACGAAGTTCTGGACGATCTGGAGCTGGCGGTGGCGTCTGGGCGGCCCTGACCCGCCCCGGCCCCCGACCGCGGCTGTCGTTGACGCCAGGTCTGTAAGAACTCAGCCCACGCACCGACTAGGCCTTGCGCGCCGAATACCCGGGGCGCCGCCGGCTCGAGCCTGGCGCGGATGGAGCCACCACTTCTGGAGATACACATGATTGCCAAAACCCTCGGCCGCAGCCTGATCGTGATTGCCGCCCTCGTGGCCACGAACAGCTTCGCCGCCTCCCACGCCGCCGGCGAAATGAAGGCCAGCGACATGACCAAGATGCCCATGATGGACGCCAACAAGGACGGCATGGTCTCGCGCGAAGAATTCCTGGCCGCCATGGGCAAGGTCTTCGACATGAAGGCCAAGGAAATGAAAGCCAGGGATGGCAAGCTCGACTCGGGTCAGCTGAACAAGCTGCGCAGCGAGATGTTCATGCAGTGAGCCTGCGATCGCCGTGCCAGGCCAGGGCCTGGCACGGCGATCTCTCAGCCGAGGTACCTCGTCTCGAGGTGGGCCTTGAAAAACGCCGGGTTCAGGACTTCGCCACTCGCGCGCAGCGCCAGCTCATCGGTGGACCAGCGCGACGCCTGCGACCAGATGTTCGCGCGCAACCAGTCGAACACCGGCGCCCAATCGCCGCGTGAAATGCGCGCGTCCAGGTCGGGCACTGCCCGGCGCATCGCCGCGAACCACTGCGCCGCATACATCGCGCCGAGCGAGTAGCAAGGAAAGTAGCCGAACAGGGCTTCGGGCCAATGCACGTCCTGCATCGGCCCGTCTTTGTAGTTGCCGTGCGTGTCCAGGCCCAGCAGTTCGAACATCTTGGCATCCCACAGCGCCGGCACATCTTCGGCCTCGATCGCGCCCTCGATCAGGGGCCGCTCGATCTCGTAGCGCAGGATGACATGCGCCGGGTAGGTGACCTCGTCGGCATCGACCCGGATCAAGCCGCGCTGCACGCGCGTCAACATGCGATGCAGGTTGGCGGGCTCGAAGGCCGGCTGCGGGCCGAAAGCCTCGGCCAGCATCGGTGACAGCACCTGCGCGAAACCGGGGTGGCCGCCCAACTGCATCTCGAAGGCCAGCGACTGGCTCTCGTGGATGGCCATCGAGCGCGCCTCGCTGACCGGCTGGCCGAGCCAGTCGCGCGGCCGGTTCTGCTCGTAGCGGCCGTGCCCGGTCTCGTGTACCGTGCCCATCAAGGCCGGCAGGAATTGGTCCTCGCGGTAGCGTGTCGTCATGCGCACGTCTTCAGGCACGCCGCCGGAGAACGGGTGGGTGCTGGTATCCAGGCGACCGGCCTGGAAGTCGAAACCGAGGCGGCGCACCATGTGCTGGCACAGGGCCTGCTGGGCATCGAGCGCGAAGGGGCCCCGCGATGCGATCAGCGTCTCACCCGCCTGCTTGTCGATGACCTGCTGGATCAGGCCGGGCAGCCATTGCCGCACCGCACCGAACACGCGATCGACCGCGTCACTGGTCATCCCCGGTTCGTAGCGGTCCATGAGGGCGTCGTAGCGGGTCAGGCCGGACTGCTGCGAGAGCAACTCGGCCTCTTCGCGGGCAATGGCCAGCACCGGCTGCCAGGATTCGACAAACCCGGCCCAGTCATTGGCCGGGCGCAGCGAGCGCCAGGCATGCTCGCAACGCGAGGTCGCCAGCTGACGTCGCTGCACCAGCTCGGTCGGCAAGGCATTGGCATTGCGCCAGTCGCGCTGGATCTCATGCAGGTTGGCGCGTTGGTGCTCCGACAACGGCTCCTGCTCGGCACGCGCCAGGCGATCGGCCAACGTGGTGTCGGTGCGCATGCGGTGCATCAGGGCAGCGAGTTCGCCCAGCGCCCCGGCGCGCGCCTCGTTGCCCTTGGGCGGCATGTTGGCCGCCTGGTCCCAGCCGACGATGGCCGCCAGGTGCTGAAAGTGATGCAGGCGGGTGTAGTGGCTGGCCAGGTCGTCGTAGCTTGGCGTCATCATCCGGGTCTCCTCGTGAGAGGCCGTCATTCTCTCAGGGCAGCTTGAGGGCCCCCGGGAAAACCCACAGCAAGGCCACCGTCATGGTCACGTAGCGGGCGAACTTTCCGACCGCCATGTAGGCCACGCAGGGCCAGAAAGGCAGCTTGAGCCAACCGGCCACGGCGCACAGCGGGTCGCCCACCACCGGCAACCACGACAACAGGCAGGCTTTGGCACCGAAGCGATGCAACCATTGCAGCGCCCGCACCTCGGTCGGCGTGCGCTTCTTCACGCGCTCGTAGGCGCGCTCGGCGCCGTAACCCATCCACCACGAAATCGCGCCGCCGACGGTGTTGCCGGCCGTGGCCACCAGCACCGCGGGCCAGAACAACTCAGGGTTGAGTTTGACCAGGCCGAACACTGCGGGCTCGCTGCCCATCGGCAACAGCGTGGCCGAGATCAAGGCGACGACGAAGACCGAGGTGAGGCCGTATTTCGGCAGCGCGAGTGCGGCCAGCAGCGGGGCGATCCAGGCATCCATGCAGGCCGATTATCGACAGGCGCGGCAGCGCACGCGTGGGCCGGGGTGGCGCCGCACGCTGGCTATACTGGCGCCTCTTTTTTCAGCACCCCCTGCCCGGCCCCTATGAAACTCGGCGCATTCGAGTTACCGAATCGCCTTTTCGTTGCCCCGATGGCCGGGGTGACCGACCGGCCGTTCCGCCAGTTGTGCCGGCGCCTGGGTGCAGGCTACGCCGTCAGCGAAATGGTCACCAGCCAGCGCGCGCTGTGGTCCTCGCTCAAGACCTCACGGCGTGCCGACCATGCCGGCGAGCCCGGGCCGATCGCGGTGCAGATCGCCGGCGTCGATCCGCGCGAGATGGCCGACGCGGCGCGCTACAACATCGACCGCGGCGCACAGATCATCGACATCAACATGGGCTGTCCGGCCAAGAAAGTGTGCAACGTCTGGGCCGGATCGGCGCTGATGAGCAACGTGCCGCTGGCGGTGCGCATCATCGAGGCCGTGGTGGCCGCCAGTGGCCCGCACAACGTGCCGGTGACCCTGAAGATGCGCACCGGCCGCAGCACCGGGGAGAAGAATGCGGTGGCGATGGCCCGCATGGCCGAACAGGCTGGTGTCGCCATGGTCACGGTGCACGGCCGCACGCGCGAGCAGGGCTTCAAGGGCCTGGCAGAGTACGACACCGTGGCGGCGGTGAAGGCCGCGCTGGGTATCGCCGTGGTCGCCAATGGCGACATCGACTCGCCCGAGAAGGCGCGCTTGGTGCTGGACTACACCCGCGCCGACGCGCTGATGATTGGCCGCGCAGCGCAGGGGCGTCCGTGGATCTTTCGCGAAATCGCTCACTACCTGGCCACCGGTCAGACCCTGGCGCCACCGACCACCGCTGACGCCGCCGCCTGGTTGACCGAGCACCTGCAGGACCACTACGGCCTGTACGGCGAGGTCAGCGGCGTTCGCAGCGCACGCAAACACATCGGCTGGGCTCTGCGCGAACTGCCGGGGGGCGAAGCCTTTCGCGCCGAGATGAACCGCATCGACGACTGCCGCACCCAGGTTAGTGCGGTGACCGATTGGTTCGCGCGCCTGGCCGAACAACACGAACGGCTGCCGCGCCTGGCGGCGCCAGCCGCCAACGACGACCTGATCGAACTGACGGCATGACCAAGAGACACATCGACGCCTGCGTGCGTGAAAGCCTGGAGCAGTACTTCAAGGACCTGCATGGCGCCGAGCCGCACTCGATGCACCACATGGTCATCGCCACGGTCGAAAAGCCCTTGCTCGACGTGGTGATGAAGCACGCCGATGGCAACCAGAGCAAGGCCGCTGAGTGGTTGGGCCTGAACCGCAACACGCTGCGGCGCAAGCTGCTCGATCACAAACTCATCAAGTAGCAAAAACGGGTCGCTGCGCGACCGTTTCCGGGGGCCTCATGAATTCATTGACTGCGCTGTTGTCGGTCTCGGACAAGACCGGCATCGTGGAGCTGGCGCGCGCGCTGCATGGCGCAGGTGTCAAGCTGCTGTCGACCGGCGGCACGGCCAAGCTGCTGGCGCAGAACGATCTGCCCGTGACGGAGGTCAGCGACGTCACCGGCTTCCCGGAGATGCTCGACGGCCGCGTCAAGACCCTGCATCCGCGCATCCATGGCGGCCTGCTGGCGCGCCGCGATGTGCCGGCGCACATGGCAGCATTGACGGAACACGGCATCGGCACCATCGACCTGCTGGTGATCAACCTCTACCCCTTCGCCCAAGCCACCGCCAAGGCCGACTGCACGCTCGACGATGCCATCGAGAACATCGACATCGGCGGCCCGGCGATGTTGCGTGCAGCGGCCAAGAATTGGCAGGACGTGGCCGTCGTGATCGACCCCGACGACTACCCGCGCGTACTGGCCGAGTTGAAGGCCGGTGGCGTGCAGCGCCAGACCCGGCTCATGCTGGCCAAGAAAGTCTTCGCCCACACCGCCGCCTACGACGGCATGATCGGCAACTACCTCACAGCGCTCGAACCCGGTGCCGAGGTCGCCGGCAGCCGGGTGCCCGAGCGCGCCGAGTACCCGGCGGTGTTGACACAACAGTTCATCAAGACGCAAGACTTGCGCTATGGCGAGAACCCGCACCAGAGCGCCGCCTTCTACCGCGACGCGACAGTCCCGCGCGGCCTGCTGGCGGGATGGACACAGCTGCAAGGCAAGGCCTTGAGCTACAACAACATTGCCGACGCCGACGCCGCCTGGGAGTGCGTCAAGACATTCCGCGACAGCGTCGCCTGCGTCATCGTCAAGCACGCCAATCCCTGCGGCGTGGCCCTCGGCGCCAGCGTCGCCGAGGCCTATGCCAAGGCGCTCAAGACCGACCCGACCTCGGCCTTCGGCGGCATCATCGCCTTCAACGCGCCCCTCGACGGCGCCACCGCCGAGCAGGTGGCCAAGCTGTTCGTCGAAGTCATCATCGCCCCCGACTTCGCACCCGAAGCGCGCGCCGCGTTCGCGGTCAAACAGAACGTGCGCCTGCTCGAGGTCGACCTGTCCAGCGCCACCAACGCGCTGGACATGAAGCGCGTCGGCGGCGGCTTGCTGGTGCAGTCGAACGACGCCCGCAACCTCGGGCCCGAGGAACTTCGCGTGGTGACACGGGTGGCTCCGAGCGCAGCGCAGCTGGATGACCTGCTGTTCGCCTGGAAGGTGGCCAAGTTCGTCAAGAGCAATGCCATCGTGTTCTGCGCCCACCGCATGACCCTGGGCGTCGGTGCCGGCCAGATGAGCCGCATCGACAGCGCGCGCATCGCCGGCATCAAGGCCGCGAACGCCGGCCTGAGCCTGGCGGGCTCGGCGGTGGCCAGCGACGCTTTTTTTCCCTTCCGCGACGGCCTGGACGTGGTCGTCGAGGCCGGCGCGCGCTGCGTGATCCAGCCGGGCGGCTCGATGCGCGACGCCGAAGTCATCGCCGCGGCCGACGAGCACGGCATCGCCATGATTTTCACGGGCATCCGCCACTTCAGGCACTGATGGCTCGCCCGCGCCGCGGGCCAGCCCACGGTGGCGGAGGTCGTCGACGGCTGGATGGCCAGCGAAGGCCGTTGCGCCAACATCATGAACAGCAACTTCGTCGACATCGCTGTGGCTTGCGTGCCGGGCAGCAGCGCGACGACGTACCGCACCTACTGGACCATGGAACTCGGCAGGCCGCGCTGAGGCAGGCTCGGTTTGCAGCGAAGGCGGTCAAACGCCCATCAGAACCGGCAGCCCAAGCCGGCTTGCGCCTGCAACTCCACTCTCAAGCCGCTGGCCGTGTCACGCGACGCTTTGATGCGCGTGGGCAGGCGAAAGCGAAGGCTGCAATCGGTGGGGTCCAGGCCCAGGCTGCGCAGCCACGGCTTGGGTGCATCGGTGGCGATGCTCAGGGCATGGTGGCTGCGCTCGCGCGCGGCACCGGGCAAGCCGGCCACGGGCGACGGCAACTCGATCACGGTGATGACGCTCGGCGCTCGCGGCAGCGCAGCGGCGTCAGGCTCACTGGCCCGGCTGTCCGCGCCAGCAACGCCCAGCACGCAGCACAACAGGAGACGGCAATGGGTGCGGGCAAGGGGGAGCATCAAGGCACGGCAGGGTTATGGGTCGGTGCCCGAGTCTGGTCGCCGATGCTGAAGCGGGCCTGAAGGCGACAGCGACCGAGGTATCGGACCGATGTGTCAAACGGCACGTTCGTCGCCGTCGGCCTTGTCCAAGATCAGTTCAACCGCAAAGCCCTGCTCAGTGCGCGGCAGCGAAAGCGATCCGCCGTGCGAGCGTGCCACCAGGTCGGCCAGCATCAGGCCCAGGCCGGTGTGGCCCTCGTAGTCCTGCTTGCGCAGGGCCTCGCGCAGTTCGTGCAGGCGCTCGGGGATGGCGCCGGGCCCGTCGTCTTGCAGACGCAGCGTGCCGGGCGCGGGGGTGCTGACGACGACCTGCCGCGCGCCGTAACGCTTGGCGTTGTCGAGCAGGTTGGCAAAGGCAGCGGCCAGCAGGTCGGGGTCGGCGGTGAACGGGCGCGGGCTTTGTACAGAGACCTCGAGCCCTTCGATCGGCAGGTGCGCCAACAGGGCCTTCAAGTCCACGGCCTGGCGCTGCACCTCGCTGCCGACGCGGAACAAGTCGAGCAGCGACTGCACCACGCGCTGCAAGCGATGGGAGGCGTCGCGCACCCGCTGCAGGCGCTGCTGCACTGCGGGCGTGCTCTCGCGCAGCGCCACCGCGAGCTGCGCCTCCATGCCGGCCAGCGGCGTGCGCAGAGCGTGGGCCGCGTGCGCGGCAAAAGCGTGCTCATGGGCCACGCGCCGCGCCAGGCGCTGCCCGAGCTGGTCGATGGCGGCATGCACCGGCATCAGTTCGGCGCGGTCGGCGGCGCCCAGGGCTTGCGCCGGGTCGAGCGGGTCGTGGCGTTCAAGCTTCTCGGTCAGGCGTTCGAGCGGGCGCAACTCACTGCGCACGCGTGCGCGCAACCAGCCGTGGCCGAGCAGGCCGATCGAGATCGCCGCCAAGGCGGCACTCAGCGCCACCTCGGCCCGCGCCTCGGCGCGCTCGCGCACGCTGTGCGCCACATAGAGCATGCGGCCATCGCTGCCCAGCGCGGCGCCGAACACGCGCCAGCTCTCGGTTTGGCTGAAACCTGGCGTCGCCACGGCCTGCAGGCTCTGCACGGGCGCATTCGCCGAGCGCTGCAACACCGCGCCGCCGGCGCCCACCGTCTGCCAGGCAAATTCGCCCTCGGCGCCGACCGGCAGCGCCCCATCGGTCGCATTCGCGTCGCGGGAGGGGACCGGCAGCGTGCCAACCAGCAGGGCGGCGCTGGACTGCAAGGACGCGTCGAGCAATTCGTCGACTTCCCCCTGCGCCGCATACCCCACGGCCACGGTCACGCCCAGGCCCCACACCAGGGTCCAGAGCAACAGCGCATTCGCCAGGCGAAGGCGGATCGATGGCACCCGGCCCGCGCCCGCGGCCTCGCGCTGCGGCGGCAGGTTCATCACGTCGGCGCCTCGTCGATGCGGTAGCCCAGGCCGCGCACGGTTTCGATCAGGTCGCGACCGAGCTTGCGGCGCAGTGCCGAGACATGCACTTCGAGCGCATTGCTGGCCACCTCACTGTCGAAGCCGTGCACCAGCTTTTCCAGGTCGGCCTTGGGCACGATGCGTCCGGCGCGCAGCACCAGGGCCTCGAGCAGCGCCCACTCGCGCGCTGTCAGGTCGGCGCGTTCGCCACCCACGAAGGCGGCGCGTGCGACCAGGTCCACTTCGATACTGCCGAAGCGGCTGCGCGATCTGGCCACGCCGGCGCCGCTGCGCCGGCTCACGGCGCGCAAGCGGGCACTCAGCTCCTCGGGCGCGAAGGGCTTGACCATGTAGTCGTCAGCGCCGCTGTCCAATCCGGTGATGCGATCGCCGAGGCGATCGCGCGCGGTCAGCATCAAGGCCGGCGTGGTATCGCCGCGGGTGCGCCGTGCGCGCAGCCAGTCCAGGCCGGAGCCGTCGGGCAACTGCCAATCGACCAGCAGCGCGTCGTAGGGCTCGTCGGCCAGCGCGGCGGTGGCGGCCAGACGCTCGCACCAATCGACACGGTGGCCGTCGGCGCGCAGGTAGTCGCGCAGGCCTTCACCGAGTGTGAGGTCGTCTTCGATCAGAAGCAGGCGCATGGCGGTCTGGCAGAGTTGCCGAACGGTAGCACCCACGCCAGCGCAAGGTCTTCAGCGAGGCTTCAGGCCAACCAGGTGCAATAACGGAATGCCGTGTTCCCCCCAGCGCCGTGCTGCCGCACCGCGCTCAATCCTTCCGACCCAGTTCCTGCGCTTCAGCGTCACCAGCGACCAGTTGGTGGTGGCCGCAGGCTTGTTCTGGGCGCTGGCCGTCAACCGGCCGTTCTTCATCGCTGCCGTGCGCACGCAGAGCGGCAGCGACGGCTGGCCCTGGGATCTCGTCTTGGCCCTGGTCGTGCTGGTGGCCTCGCTGCATGTCCTGATCACCGGCCTGGTCAGCACACGCCGCAGCGTCAAGCCGGTGCTGGCGCTGCTGACCGTGATCTCGGCCTTCGCGCTGCATTTCATCCAGGCCTACGGCACCCTGCTGGATCCTTCGATGCTGCGCAACGCACTGGCTACCGATGTGGCTGAAGCGAGCGAGTTGTTGTCCTGGGGCCTGGCCCTTGACCTGGCGTTGTATGCCGCGCTGCCGATCGCATTGCTGTCCTGCGCCCGACTCGAGCCACGACCCTGGCGCCGCGCCCTGCTGTCGCGCGCGCTGTTGCTGGCCGCCGCGCTCGCCACCTTCGCCGGCACCTTGATGTGGCAGTTCCAGCCGCTGGCCGCGCTGATGCGCAATCACAAGGAAGTGCGTTACCTCGTCACCCCGGCCAACGTGCTGTGGTCGGTGGGCAGCGTGCTGGCGGCCGATGCGCGTGGCGCTGCGCAGCCACGCCAGCCGATCGGCCTGGACGCCAAACCGGGTCCGAGCTGGGGCCAGCAAAGCAAGCCGCGCGTGATGGTGCTGGTGATCGGCGAAACGGTGCGCGCTGCCAACTGGGGCCTGAACGGCTACGCACGCCAGACCACGCCGCGCCTGGCGCAACTGCCGGTGCTCAACTTCGCCGACACCACGGCCTGCGGCACCAGCACCGAGGTCTCGCTGCCCTGCATGTTCGCGCCGGTCGGCCGCCGCAAGTACGACGAAGCGGCGATCCGCGGCAGCGAGTCGCTGTTGCACGTGCTGGCGCGCGCCGGCGTGGCTGTGCAGTGGCGCGACAACCAGTCGGGCTGCAAGGGCGTGTGCGACGGCCTGCCGGCGGAGAACGTCACATCCGCCAGCGCCCCCGGCCTTTGTCAGGGCGAGCGTTGTTGGGACGAAGGCCTGCTGCGCGGCCTCGACGAACGTCTGCAGCGCGCCCAGGGCGTGCAGGTGTTGGTGCTGCACATGCTCGGCAACCACGGGCCGGCTTACTTCCGCCGCTACCCACCGACCTTCGAACGCTTCACGCCGGTCTGCCGCAACGACGACCTCGGCCACTGCACGCAGCAGGAAATCGTCAACGCCTACGACAACGCCGTGCTCTACACCGACCATGTGCTGGCGACGCTGATCGGCACCCTGCAAGCCCGCGCCGCGACGGTCGACTCGGCCGTGTTGTTCGTCTCCGACCATGGCGAATCGCTCGGCGAAAAGGGCCTGTTTCTGCACGGCGTGCCCAACGCCATCGCGCCGCGCGAGCAAACCCAGGTGCCGATGGTCATGTGGTGGAGCGCCGGCTTCGGCCCCGGCGCTGCGCTCGACCGCTCCTGCATGCAGCGCCGCGCCGCTGCGCCCGCATCGCATGACAACCTGTTCCACACCGTGCTCGGCTTGCTCGACGTGCAAACGGCCTTGTATGAAGCGCCGCTCGATCTGAGCCGCGGCTGCCGTCCCGATTGAGCACCGCCCTGATGCATCGCGCTGCCCGCGCGCAAGCGTGGCCGCTGCTGCCAGCAGGCCGACTGCAACTCAGCGGCCTCGCCCTGCTGGTCAGTGCCGTGCTGCTGCTGGGGTTGGCGCAGTTCACATCGATCGACCTGTGGCTGGCCGACAGCCACTTCGACGTTGCGACGCAGCGCTTTGCCTGGCGCGACCATTGGTTCGCTGCAGTGATGATGCACCGCTGGGTGAAAGTGCCGTTGATTTTGTTCGGCGCGACGCTGCTGCTGCTGGCGCTGAGCGAAACGCTGTGGCGCTGGCCGCGACTGCAGGCGGCTGACAGATGGCGCCTGCGCTCGAGCGCAGCGTTGGCGCTGTGCATTCCGCTGTCGATCAGCTTGGTCAAGCAGTTCTCCGCTTCGCACTGCCCGTGGAGCCTGGAGCGCTACGGCGGCCAGACGCCGTACCTGCGCCTGCTCGACGCGCTACCCGCAGGCTTCGACCCCGGCGCCTGCTTCCCTGCCGGCCACGCCAGCAGCGCACTCTGGCTGGCCGGCCTGTGCGTGTGGTGGCTGCCGCACC
>Ga0163144_10016091_pt1 | contig 15352 bp, 12 predicted proteins | sample OliLak19BULKMAT1_FD_123175 | JGI IMG/M metagenome (GOLD analysis project Ga0163144, IMG submission 123175) | Freshwater microbial mat bacterial communities from Lake Vanda, McMurdo Dry Valleys, Antarctica - Oligotrophic Lake LV.19.BULKMAT1 | ecosystem: Environmental > Aquatic > Freshwater >...
CCGACGACACGCCCCCGCCGCGACCCGGGGCCGCGGATCCGGTCGAGGCGCGTGGCGTGCTCGATGCCGTCGCCGCGCGGATGTTCGGGGCACCACCGAAACCGCTGAAGGTCGGTCGCTTCGTGCTGCTCGATCGCATCGGTCGTGGGGGCATGGGTGTCGTGTATGCGGCCTACGATCCGCAGCTCGATCGCAAGATCGCGATCAAGCTGCTCGCGCCGCCCGGTGACGGTGGCGCGACGAATCCCGAGGCGGAGGTTCGGCTCGTCCGCGAGGCGCGTGCGGCTGCGCGTCTCGATCATCCGAACGTCGTCACGATCCACGAGGTCGGGAAGTGGCAGGGCCGCGTCTTCCTCGCGATGGAATTCGTCGACGGCATGACGCTCAAGGGCTGGCTCGCCGCCGCCACGCGATCGCCGGCCGCGATCCTCGACGTGTTCCTGCAGGCCGGGCATGGGCTCGCAGCCGCACATGCGGCTGGTGTCGTCCATCGCGATTTCAAGCCCGAGAACGCGCTCGTCGGCAAGGACGGCAAGGTCCACGTCGTCGACTTCGGGCTCGCGCGTGCGAGTGAGCGCGACATCGCCGAGACCGGCACCGGGGAGACCGAAGGTGACGACGCGGAGCTGACCCGCACCGGCACCGTGATGGGCACGCCGGCGTACATGTCGCCCGAGCAACACCGCGGCGAGCAGGCCGGCGCCGCCGCGGATCAGTTCGCGTTCTGCGTCGCGCTGTGGGAGGCGTGGTACGGCGCGCGGCCGTTTGGGGGCTCGACGATCGGCTCGTTGTGCGTCGCGGTGCTCGAGGGTCGCATCACGCCGCCTCCCGGAGACACGCGTGTGCCGACGCGGCAGCGACGGATCCTCGAGCAGGGGCTCGCCGTCGATCCGTCGCGCCGCCACGCGTCGATGGAGTCGCTGCTCGCCGCGCTCGCGCACGATCCGGGCCGACGCGTTCGTCGGCTCGCGATGGGAAGTGCGATCGCGACCGGCCTCGTCGGTGCCGGTCTCGCGCTCGGCCACACGGCCGCCGCGACCGACGATCCGTGCGCCAGTGGTGCAGCACGCCACGCCGAGGTGTGGAACGACCTGCGCCGCGCGGAGATCACGAGCGCGTTCACCGCGACGGAGAAACCCTATGCCGCGGCCGCGCTCGCGCAGGTCGAGCAGCGGCTCGATGCGCGAGCGCAGGCGTGGACCGCGAGTCACCGCGAAGCGTGCCTCGCGACGCGCGTGCGCGGCGAGCAGTCCGACGAGCTGCTGGATCTGCGGATGGCGTGTCTCGATCGCCGGCTCGGCGAGCTGCGATCGCTGGTCGACCTGCTGGCACGCGCGGACACGCAGGCCGTGTCGCGAGCGCTGCGCACAGTGGATGGCCTCACGCCGATCGAGACCTGCGACGACACGTCGGCACTACGCACCGTCGTGCCGCTGCCCGACGAGCCGGCGGTGCGCGCCGAGATCTCCGAGATCCAGGACGAGGTCGCGCGCGGCAGCCAGCTCCGCGATCTCGGCCGCTTCGCCGACGGCGTCGCGATCGGCACGACGACGGTCGCGCAGGCGCGGGCTCGCGCGCATCCGCCGACGATCGCCGACGCGCTGGTGCTGCTCGGATCGTCGCAGGCGCACGCGGGCGATCTCGACGCCGCACGCGGCACGCTCGAGTCCGCCGTGTGGTCCGCGATCGCCGGGCGCAACGCGACTGCGCACGCGCAAGCGACGACGGCGCTGGTGACGATCACCGGTCACTCGCTCGAGAACGTCGAGGTCGGCGCGCAGTGGGGCGAGCATGCGCGCGCGGTGCTGCAGGCGCAGAGCGATCCGCCGGTGCAGCTCGCGGCGCTCGAGGGCAACCTCGGCAACCTCGCGATGACGCGCCACGATCGGGCGAGCGCGCTCGTCCACTTCCGCGAGTCGGTGAGGCTGTACGAGTCGGCGCTCGGCGAGCAGCATCCGAATGTCGGCCGCATGCTCGCGAACATCGCGGTCGCGCTGCGCCAGGAGGGCGAGCTCGAGCTCGCGGCGCAGTCGTACGCGCGCGCGTTCACGACGCTCGAGCAATCGCTCGGCCCCGGTCACCCGGATCTCGGGCCCGTCCTGTCGAACTGGGGCACGCTGCAGTTCGCGCGCGGCGATCTCGAGGGTGCGCTCGCGAAATACCGCAGCGCGCTCGAGATCGGGCAGGCGACGCTGGTCGCCGGGCATCCCCAGCTCGGCCACGCGCACAACAACATCGGCGAGGCGCTGCTGCAGTTCGGTGACGCCGAGGGTGCAGAGCAGCACGTGCGGCAGGCGATCACGATCTGGGAAGCGGCGCTCGGTGCGAAGCACTCGTTGCTCGCGAGTCCCTATGCCGTGCTCGGGCGCAGCTTGCTCGCGCGCGGGCAGATGGACGAGGCGATCGTCGCGCTCGAGCACGCGCTCGCGTTGCCGGTCGCGACGGCGGTCACGCCAGCGGAGCTCGCGGATGTTCGCTTTGCGCTCGCGCGCGCGTTCGGGGAGAGGCCGCAGTCACGGGAGCGGGCGATTGATCTCGCGCAGGAATCTCGCGCCGCGTGGGCGGATGCCGAGCCGACGCCGACGGCGAAGCTCGCGGATGCGGATGCGTGGTTGGCGGCGCATCGGTGATGCGGCGTCACGGCACACGGTGCTCGGACAGCCACGTCGTCACCTCTTGCGCCGCAAGGACACCCGACGCGAGCCCCTGCCCTCCCGCGAGCGCGAATTGCTGGTGCGCGGCGCGAGCGAGCTCGACCGCACGCTCGCGATCCGCGGGACGCTCCCACAGCAGCTGCGCGAGATCGAAGTCGACACGCGCCTTCCGATCCGGTCGATCGGCCCGCTCCGCCACGATCGTGCGCGCCCGCTCGAGCATCGCGATCGCACCATCGGTATCGCCGAGCTCGTGCTTGCTGCGCGACGCGCCGAGCAAGGCCGGCACGAGCTGCGGATGCTCGCGACCGAGCACCTTCTCCGTCCGCGCGATGACCTTCTCGAAGATCTCGACCGCCTCTTCGTGATGCCCCGCGAACATCGACGTCGCCGCGAGGTTGCTCAGCACCCCGAGCACCTCCGCGTGCTCGGTGCCGAGGCGCGCCTCGCCACGCGTCGCTGCGTCGCGCAGATGTTTGATCGCTTCGTCGTAGCGCTCCAGCATGCTCAGCGCGAGCCCGAGCTCCGCGATGTGGCCGATCGTACGCGGATCGTCGCGACCGAGCTCCGCCTCGGCGTCGACGACCAGCTCCTGCAGCAGCACGAGCGCCTTGCTGCTGTCACCCTGTTGGCCCATGTCGGTCGCGAGTGACGCGCGGGCCGCGAGCGTGTCGGAGTGGGTCCGGCCGACCGTCTTGGTCAGGATGTCGACCGCGCGTCGCCGCGTCTGCGTCGCATCGCGCGTGCGGCCCATCGCGCTGAGCTCGGTCGCGACGCTGTTGGTCTGCCGACCGTAGTCGGGATGGTTCACGCCGTAGCGGCGACCCGTCTCTTCGACGTTGCGCTCGAGCAGCCCGAGCGCGCGCTCGCGATCGCCGAGCCGGCCGTACGTGATCGCGAGCGACTGGCGGGCGTGCAAGATCGCCGCGAGGTCGCGCGGCTCGGTCTGCTCGGCGAGCTCGAGCGCACGCTCGAACGCAGTGGCCGCCGTCTTGTAGTCGGATCGCTCGAACGTCACACGTGCAGACACGGCCGCGACACGGGCGCGCAATCGTGGCTCGACGACGCGAGCACCCGCAGCGATCGCGTGATCACGCCACAGCTCGGCGTCGTCGAGCGCACCACGGCGCGCGAGTGCGAACGCGAGCTCGGCAGCAGAGCGCGCGACCACGGCATCGTGCCCCGCGGCCAACCCGGTCGTGAACGCTTCGTGGAGCTGGCGCTCGGCGTCGGTCTCGTCGCCGAGCGCGAGCAGCGATTGCGCGAGCAACAGCTGGCCCTCCGCGAGCGCTGCGGTGCTGCCGAGGCGTGTCGCGGCCGCGACGGCCCGCTCGGCGGCCGCACGCGCATCCGCATAGCGGCCGAGCTCGCGCAGCGTGTCGGCGGCGACGAGGTCGGCACGGATTTCCTCGGTCGCTGCCGCGTCCGCAGTGATCGCGAGCACCGCGGCGCCACTCGCAGTGCACTCGTCGGGTGAGCCGAGCGCCGCGACCGCGTCGACCGCGTTCGCAATCGAGGTCGCGTCGGCGTTCGCGAGCGCATCGACGACGACGCGCATGCCGTCGAACTTGCGATACAGGCACACCGACACACCGGAATCGGTCGCGTTCGCCGAGCACCGACTGACCTGGAGTTGTTGCCACCGCGTCGCGAACGCATCGAGGTCGGCGAGCACCGTACTCGCCGTCGCCTCCGAATACTCGACCCCGGTCGCGAGCATCGCGTCGTGCAGTCGTGCGTGCGTGCCGGGGTTCCACACCTGGGCGAGCACGCGCTCGACCTCGTCGCACCAGCTCGTCGCCGTCGGGTCGGGGCGCGCCCACGCCCACGCCAACGCGGCGACCGCAGCGACGCCGACGCCGAGCTCCCACCGCACCCCGCTGCTGCGGCACGCAGCGATGCGCGCGACGATCACCGACAGGCTCGGACCTTGCGTCGTCGCGACGCCCTGCCGCAGGGCCGACACCAGCGTGCGATACCGCGGACGTCGACGCAGGCGCAGGTCGTCCGCGATCATCGCCTGCGCGAGCCGGCAGAACGCGTGACGATCCTCGTCCGTCGATCCGCCCGTCGCGGTGCGCAAAAAGCCGGTGATGCGCGGTGCGTCGCGATCGCCGACGAGAATCGCCTCGGTCGACAGTGCGCCGTGCACGACCTTGGCGAGGTGCGCGGCCTCGAGTCCCTCGCCGATCGCGTGCAGCACCGCGAGTCGCCGCGCGAGGCTCGGCCGCGTCGCACACCAGCGCTCGATCGGCACGCCGACCGGGCGCTCGATCACGACGCGGGCGTCGCCGTCGGCCGCGACCACGACGTCGTGCACGCGGGTAATCGCGGGATGCACGACCGCAGCGAGCGCACGAGCCTTGCGGCGCAGCGCAGCCACGTCGGCAGCGTCGGCGCGCTCGAGCAGCACCTCGCGATCGAGCTCCGGATCGAACGCCACCTCGATGTCGGCGTGACTCCCTGTGCCGACGTAACGGCCGATCCCCGACGTCGTCTCGAGTGGGTTACTCAACCCTGTGGCGTCGGAATCGTGCCCGCGTTCTTCAACGCGAACCCGGTCATGTCACTGTACGTGTACGGCATGTTGAGACCTGTAAAGGTCTCGACCGTGCCGGTCGCCGGATCGGCCTTGTACGCGTAGGGCTCGTACAGCGTGACGCCCCAGACGAAGCCGTCGAAATCGATGCTCACACCGTGCGCGTAGCTCGGGAGGTCGATCATCCCGACGACCGCGAGCGTCGTCGTGTCGACCGCGACCATCGGATCGCTCGCGAGCCAGACCTTGCCGGCGCCATCACCCATGCAGCCGCCGCCGCCACCGACACCCATCGCGGTCTGCCACGTCTCGGACTCGGGATCGAAGCGCGCGACGTCATATGCGCACGCCCAGACGTAGCCGTCGGAATCGACGGTCATGCCGTAGCTGCTGATCGGCACCGGCCACACCTGGTACTGGAACGTCTCGCGATCGACACGCACGAGCAGGATGCCGCCGAGCATCGTGCCCCAGAAGTTGCCTTCGCCATCGACCGCGCCGCCATAGATCCCATAGCCGTCGAACTGCATCTCGGCGATGTGGGCTGCGCCGAGCTCCAGGCCGTCCTCGCCGTCGTGCAGGTACACGTCGATGCCGGCGGCGTAGGTGCCGGTCGCCGTCCACACGTCCTCGTTGTCGAACGCGCACGTCGATTGATTCCACGTGCCCGGCGCCCATGCGACCGGGCGCTGCGAGTCGACCGCGTACGGCGTGTGCCAAAGGACGCACTCGTCGGTGCCCCACGGCAGCGGAATGTTGTTGTTCGACGTCGTGATCATGCCGTCGCCGTTGCTGTCGACGCAGCGATCGGGCACCGCGGACACCTTGGTGAGGCCGCCTGCACGGTTCGCGATCGCGACGTCACCCGACAGGTTCACGCTGGTACGCGACGGGTTGCCGAGCGAGTCGGGGCGCACGATGAAGCGGCCCTCCTCGACGAGCGTACGCGTGTTGATCTTCGACATCGTGCCTTCGCCACTGTTGGCGATCCAGATGAACGAGAAGTCGAGCTCGCCCTCGGTCTCACCCATGCTTCCACCGCCCGACTGACTGTCACCCGCACAGCCCTCGACGCCGAGATCGATCTGCGACTGCGAGTCGAGCTTGAAGGTGTCACTCGCGGACTGGGGCTCCTCGTCGTTGCCCGTCGCGGAGTCGGTCGCCGTCGCCGACGTGATCGAGATCGAGATACCGCCCTCGGCGCTGTCCGCCGCGCTCTGGCCAGCGCCTTCACGGTCGCTGCCGCACGCGCCCATCAACGCCATGACACCGATGCAACCCAACGCCGTCGTGAACCGGACCATGGCACTCACTGTAGCAGACGTCGCTGTGCATCATGTTGCGACCGCAACTGCCCCAATTTGGAAGTCTGGCTGGAAGTCTGGCTGGAAGTCTGGCTGGAAGTCTGGCTGGAAGTCTGGTGGTGGTGCTTGCACGGATTGCGCGTGCCGATGCGCAACACCTCTTGCCGGGAAAACCGGAGCGGGGCCCGGCGAGGACGACCTGGTGTTATCTTGCGGCGCAGGGTTTCCGTGAGCGCAACGAACACCGTCCAGGTCATGTACCGTCACCTCGAGCTCTCGGCAGCGGCACCGTTTCATGACGTCGGCGACGGGACCTTTCGGCTCACGCTCGATGAGCCGCCGCCCGTGCGAACGGTGCTGTCGATCGGGCCCCGTGCATACATGGTCGTCGCGGTCGCCGAGGTTGCCGCCGACGTCAGCGCGCGCGGATGTGTGGTGCGTGAGGTCGCCGCCGACCAGCTGCCGATGACCGTCGGTACAGAGACGCTGCGCGACGGATCGCTCGGCAGCGCCCAGCCGGTCACGAGTGCGAGCCCTACCCTCGACGCCGAGTCCGACGCGGACAGCGAAAGCTATGGCGCGCACATGGCTGTCCCCGCACCGGTGATGGGCGAAGACAGCTCCGAGCCGATCGACGTCGGCGACGACGACGGCGCGACCGCATCCGAGCCCGCGACCGACGAGACCGCGACGCCCGCCGACGGTACCAGTCGAGGCAAGAAGCGGCGCGGGCGGCAGCGCAAGTGACGGCGCGTCCGCGTGCGTGGCGAGCCGGCGATCGCGTGCGCGTGATCGCGCCGTCGGGGCCGGTCGCAGTCGAGCGATTCGAGCGCGGCCTCAAGGTGCTGCGTCGGCGGATCGATCTCGAGGTCATCCACGCCGAGAACCTCCTCGAGCAGGACGGTTACTTCGCGGGCACCGATGCGCAGCGATTGCGAGCGACGCACGACGCGTTCGCGGATCCCGAGGCGGTCGCGGTGCTGTGCGCACGCGGTGGCTACGGCGCGACGCGACTCTTGCCCGCGCTCGATCCCGAGCGACTGCGTGCGGCACCGAAGCCGATCGTCGGCTTCTCCGACATCACCGCGCTCCTGTGCTTTGCGTGGTCGCGCGCGGGTGTCGTCGGCATCCACGGCCCCGTCATCACCCAGCTCTCGGCGCTCGCCGACGAAGACGTCGATCGACTCGTCGACATGCTGCGCGGCGAGGTGCCGGCGCCGCTGGTCGCGGATCAGGGCACGGCCTTGCACGGTGGCACCGTCGAAGGTCCGCTCGTCGCCGGCAACATCGAGGTGCTGCGATCGCTCGTCGGCACGCGCTTTCTGCCGTCGCTCGCCGGTACGATCCTCGCGCTCGAGGAAGTCGGCGAGCGACCCTATCGCATCGACCGCGCGCTGACCCACCTGCTGCAGAGCGGTGCGCTCCGCGGCGTGCGCGGCATCCTCGTCGGCCAGCTCCACGAGTGCGAGGAGCCGGCGACCGGCAACCTCGGTCCCAGCGCGGCGGCGGTCGTGCACGAGCGGCTCGCGACGCTCGGGATCCCGGTCGTCACCGGCTTTTCGTTCGGCCACGACAGCCACCGCAACACCGCGCTGCCGTTCGGCACGATGGTGCGACTGGCCGCCGATCAGTGCACGCTCGAGATGCTCGAGCCGGTCGTCGGCTGAGTTAGTCTTTCAGGGGAAGCGGCCCGCTTCCCCCTCCATGCCGGCGAAGCCGTCACGGAGCCTCCCGGTTTCCATCGCTTCGCTCCGCCACTCCCGTGATGCTCGCACTGCCGACCCGCCTGTGGCTGCCGCTCGTCGGCTTGGCGGTGCTGCTGTTCGTGTGGGCGATGCGACGCGGACGCGTCGATCCGGCGGTCATGATGACGCAACGACTCGAGCGTGACGCCGCCGATCTCTACCGTCGTTGGGTGCAGAGCGCGTTCCTCATCGTGACCGGCAACTCCGACTTCGCGTACCTGTCGCGCACCGAGGCGATTCGCATGCTCTCGTCGTGGTGGGAGGTGCACGGGCCCGTCGAGCACACCCGCACGCTCGCCGGGCTCGCCGCTGCAGGTCGGCCCGACAACGCGTGGGATCTGCTGCGCTTCGTGCTGCTCGCACGCCTCGGCGTCGCGGCGGGTTGGTCCGACGATCTCGGCTCGTGGGAGTCGATCCGACCGATCGCACTGCGACTGCAGGCCGCGTACCCCGACTGGTCGACGATGGCGCAGGCGTACGTGCTCGCCCGTCGGCAGGCGCGCGACCTTCCGCCCGACGGCACGGGCGACGACGCGTCGACCACCGCGATTCGCGACAACATCGCGCACCTGCACGGCGGACGTTGGCGCGACCTGCCGTATCGACTGCCGCTCGAGGATCGACGTGGCTGACGCGCCGCCCGAGGAGATCGAGATCGAGCTGGTCGATCTCGCGCCGCGCGGCGATTGCATCGCGCAGGGCGATGACGGCAAGCCCGTGTACGTCGCCGGTGGCATCCCCGGCGAGCGCGTGCGCGTGCGCGTGTACAAACGCGGTCGACTCTTCACCGGTGCCGATCTGCTCGAGGTGGTGCGCCCGTCGCCGCATCGCGTCGAGCCGCCGTGCCCGATGTACGGCCACTGCAACGGCTGCCAGCTGCAGCACGTGTCGGCGGCGCACCAGCTCGAGATCAAGCGCGACCTCGTCGTCCGCGAGCTGAAGACGATCGGTGGCTTCGAAGCGCCGCCGGTCCCCGCGACGATCGGCGCCGACGATCCCTGGCACTACCGCAACCATGCGCGCTTCACCGTGCGCCACGGCTGGCTCGGGTTCGTGCGCCGACAGCGGCGTTCGTTCTTCATCGTGCCGCAGTGCCTCATCATGGAGCCGCGCATCAACGCGCTCCTCACTGCACTGCACGGGCGCATCGGTCACACGACGCAGTGCAACATCCGCGTCGGCGCCGACGACGACGCGATCGCGATCCAGCCGAAGCTCGAGCTCGAGGACGTCGAGTCGGGTCAGGCGTACATCGACGAGCGTCTCGGCGGTCATTCGTTCCGCGTGTCGACGGCCGCGTTCTTCCAGGTCCATCGCGCGCAAGCCGAGCGGATGCTCGCACTCGTGTGCGACTGGGTCCGGCAGGCGCCGCCGGGCGTCGTCATCGATGCGTACGCCGGTGTCGGCACCTTCGCGGCAGCGCTTGCAGACGACGGTCGCGAGGTGATCGCGATCGAAGAGTCCGGTCCGGCAGTGCGCGATGCTAAGCACAACCTCGCCGCGATGCCGCACATCACGATCGAGCTCGGCCGCGCCGAGAACATCCTGCTCAAGTACGCGGACGCGGGGCAGCAGGTCGCGGCGGTCGTGCTCGATCCGCCGCGCTCGGGCTGCTATCCGACGGCGATCGACGCCGTCGCGCGACTGCGGCCGCACATGGTCGTGTATGTCTCGTGCGATCCGGCGACGCTCGCTCGCGATCTGAAGATGCTGTGTGCTCGCGGCTTCGAGCTCGTCGTGGTCCAGCCGCTCGACATGTTCCCGCAGACGATCCACATCGAGTGCATCGCGGTGCTGCGCCGCACCGAGGCGAGGTGAGCGACACGCCGCGCGCAGGTGACCTCTGGGGCCACCCCCGCGGCCTCTACTACTGCTTCTTCACCGAGCTCTGGGAGCGCTTCTCGTTCTACGGAATGAAAGCGCTGCTGTTCTTCTACGTCACGAAGTACCACCGCTTCGACGACGAGTCCGGCTACCTGCTGCTCGGCACCTACGGCGGGCTCGCGTACGCGATGCCGGTGCTCGGGGGCATCGTCGCGGATCGTTGGCTCGGCATGCGCAAGTCGGTCGTGACCGGCGGCGCCCTGCTCTGCCTCGGCCACTTCGGCATGGCGTACGAAGGCCGTGCGGCGAGCGTCGATGCCGGCGTGATCGTCCGCGACGAGCTCGCGCTGTCGATGTTCTACCTGTCGCTCGCGTTCATCATCGTCGGTGTCGGCCTGCTCAAGCCGAACATCTCGACGATCGTCGGCCGACTCTACGGTCCCGACGATCCGCGCCGCGATGCCGGCTTCACGATCTTCTACATGGGCATCAACGTCGGCGCGTGGGGCTCGAGCCTCGTGTGCGGCTGGCTCGGCGAGACCTGGGGCTGGGGCTGGGGCTTCGGCGCCGCGGGCGTCGGCATGCTCATCGGTCTCGTCGCGTTCGTGCGCGGGCAGGTGCACCTGCAGGGTCGCGCCGAGCCGCCGGATCCGGCATTGCTCACCGCGCCGTGGCGGCTCGGGCTGTCGCGCGAGCGGTGGATCTTGATCGGCGCGCTCGGTCTGGTCGTGGTCGCGTGGCAGCTGTTGCAGGTGCGTCTCTCGTTGTTCGAGGGCGGGCAGATCACGGCGACCGAGATCGTCGCGGTCGTGATCGCGATCGCGTTGTTCGTGTGGTTCGTACCGTTCGTGCGCCGCTGCACGAAGGTCGAGCGCGATCAGATGGTCGTGCTCGTCGTGATCACCGCGACGAGCGTCGTGTTCTGGGGCCTCTACGAACAGACCTACGGCTCGTGGAACACGTTCTCCGATCGCGTGATGGATCGCAGCGGTCTCGGCGTCGAGTGGACCGCGACGCAGCTCACCGGGCTCGGCGCGCTGTACATCTTCGCGCTGTCGCCCGTGTTCGCGTGGCTGTGGCCGTGGCTCGATCGACGCCGACAAAACCCGTCGACGCCGACGAAGTTCGGGCTCGCGCTCGTGCTCGCCGGCCTGTCGACCGTGCCGCTGTGGTGGGCGGCGAATCACCCCGGCGCCGATGGGCTCGCCGGTCTGTGGTCGATCGCGCTCGCGTACTTCATCCTCGAGCTCGGCGAGATGTTGATCTCGCCGATCGGTCTCGCCGCGGTCACGACGCTGTCCGTGCCGCGCGTGGTGAGCCTGATGATGGGCGTGTGGTTCTTGGCGTCCGCGTTCGGCGAGATCACGGCGGGTCGGCTCGGCACGCTCGCGGCGATGCCCCAGGACACGTCGGTGCCCGACGCGCTGGTGATCTATGGCGGGTTGTTCGGGACGCTGACGGTGATCGGGATCGTGGCGGGCATCGCGATGCTCGGGCTCGCGCCGTGGCTACGCCGCCGAATGCACGGCGTGCGGTAGTCGGAACCGCGATCACTCGCGCGATGTCGACTCGGGCGAGCCTCGTCAACCGCACCCGCGCTCGTGCAGCCCGAACGGGACGCCCTGCGGATCCGTGCACGCCGAGAACCGCCCGAATCCCTTCTCGACGCCCCCCGGATCCGGCGCCTTGCCACCGAGCTCGCGCACACGCGCGACCGCCTTCGCGAGATCGTCGACCGCGAAGTACGGCACGAGGTTCTTCGCGTCGTCGCCGGGGTGAAAGCCCACGGTGCCGACAGCGGTCTGCGCGAAGAAGTTGTCACCGCCCATCTCGTGCACCGGCCAGTCGAAGAGCGCACCGAAGAACGCCGCGCTCGCACGCCCCTGCGGTGCGCCGAGCTCGAGGTGCGACGCGATACCTGCCGGCAGCTGCGGATACCTCGGCGTCGGCGGCCCGTCCGTGCGCACCCGCGGCGTCGCCGGCCGATGCTCCGTGCGGTTGCCCGCGGTCACGAACAGCATGCGTACCGGCTCGTCCGTGCGCGCCGTGTGCCACGTGCCGCGCGGCACGATAACCATCTCCCCTGCGCGCGAGAGCACGAGCTCGCGCTCACCTTGCTCGGTCGCGAGCACGAACGTCGCGCGCCCCGAGATCAGGATCACGAGCTCCTCGCCCTCGGGATGCATCTCCCAGTTGCGCCAATCCGAGTCGTAGTCGAACAGGGCCACCAGTCGACCGGTCTCGAGCTCGGGCAGCTCTCCGGCCATCAGCGCGGTGCAGAACGCATCACCGCCCGGTAGCGCGCGCGCGCCGGAGGCCGAGTCGAGGATCACGTTGTGCATGCGCAGATCGACGATCGAGGTCGCGGCCATGCGCGAGGCTAGCAGGCATGGGCCGGTCACGGCTCCCGACGGCTCGTGTCACGTCCCGGTATCGCCCGCGGCACTGCGAGTGACGTCGTCGAGCGTGGGGCACACCAACCGATCGACGTTGCACGACGTTCGCACGTTCGCCACGCGGTTGGCGGCGAGCACACGCATCGTCCGCTCTCGATGTCCATGCCACACGAAGCTCACGACGAATCCACCCTACCCCGCTCGCTCGGGGCGCTCATTGCGATCAGCCTGCAGTCTGAGTTGCCGATACGCGCATCATCGAGCGTCGGCGCGCTCGAGCGGCAGATCTGGCTCGCCGGCGGCGAGGTGATCCATGCGCGTCACGGTCTGCGCGAGGGACACCAAGCCGTGTTCGCGTTCCTGGACGAGACCGATCTGGAGTTCACGATCGACATCGGCAGCGCAGCGTCGCGGCGCACCGTAACGATGTCCTGGCGTCGGCTGTGCCACGAGGCTCGCTGCGCCCTGCTCGACGCGGGCCCGGAAACGAAGGTCGCCGAGTCGGCCGAGACCTGGTTCGAGATCGCGGTCGACGATCTCGGCGGCTCGCTCCGGCGTGGAGACGTGACTCAGCCGCAGATCTCGTCGGACTCGAATTCGGCGTCGTAGTCGACGCCGGGTACGTCGAAGCCGCGCGTGCGCGCGTACTCCGACATGAACCGATCGTAGAGCGCATCGTCGAAGCGCTCGCCGACCTTCGCGGCCTCGAAACGCCGCGCCATCTCGGCCTGCATGTCGGCGGCGAGCTCGCGATCATCCATGCGCAGCAGTCCCTCGGCGTCGAGCGTCGGTCCCGCTGCACCAAAGTGCTCCTCGAACATGCGCGTCATCGAGGCGAGCGGAGTCTCGTGGCCTTCGCCCATCGCATCGAGCAAATGCGCCATGTACAGCGACACGCCGGGGATGCCACCGGAGGCCTCGGTGACGACCGCCGGCCCCTCGACTGCGAGCGCGCGACCACCGATCTCGCGGCGCAGCTGGGCATCGAGCGTGCGCGTGTGGAACTCGAGGTCGGCCTTCGCGAGGCCGATGAGCCCCTTGCGATACGTGCCTTCGTTGAGCGGATTGCCGCGGTAGCTGATCGTCAGCACCGTGAAGCCCGGCGCGAGCACGTCCGCGGTCCGCAACGCGTCGACCCACGTCGATACGATGCCGCCGCCCATCACGTAGATCGTCGCGATCGCTTCCTCTGGTGATCCGGGCCCGAGCTCGAGCGTGGAGATGCGCGAGCCGCCGTCGTCCTCGCGGCCGCCGAACGTCTTGATCGTGATCGGAGCGCCGAGCGGACGCAGCACGCTCTGCACCACCGCGCCGCTGCGCGGGTCGGTCGCGCGCGGGGTCGCGAGCGCCCACACGATGCCGTCGAGCCGACCACCGAAGTGCTCGCGGATGCTCTCGACGACGCGCGTGCGCACCTGCGGATCGAACGCGTCACCGTCGACGCTCCTGGCGACGAGGCCGGCCTTGCGCAGCCCGCGTTCGATGGCGAGGTTGCGATGGAATCCCGGCGAGCCGAGCTTGCGGATCTTGTTGCTGCTGTCCGGGTTCGGCCGGCCGTCGTACGAGACTGCGAGCGTGTTCGCACCGCGGCGCAGGCCGAGCACGATGCGCGCGGCGCTGCCGAAGCCACCCGACGCACCGACGACGAGCCAGTTACCACCCGCACCCGGTGCCGGCGACTGATCCAACGTCGCGCGCTCGAGCATCGCGTTCGCGGCGACCTGCGTGCCGACGGGATGGAAATTCCCGGGATGGATGACGTTGCCGAGCGCGGGGACGAAGCGGAACTGGAACTTCGGTACAGAGAACCGCATGGCGGATCCGCGAATACCACAACCCGCGGACACGCGTCACTGCGGCAGCGCGCCCTGGCCCTCGCGCAGCACCTCGACGACATCGTCGACCAGCCGCAGCACCGTCGACGGATCCGGCACGACCGCGCCGCCGTGGATCACCACCTGCACGTCACGCGCATAGCGGCGCTCGTACTCGTCTGGATCCTCGAGCTCGAGGGCCGCCTCCGCCGGCGTCACCGAGCCGGTGAGCAACGGTTCGTCGAGCAGCTCGACGAGCATGCGACACACCGCGTGATCGGGCACGCGCAAGCCGACCTCGTGGTTGCGATTCTTCATCGCGCGCGGCACCTCCGACGTCGCGCGCAGCACCATCGTGTACGGCCCCGGCAAGAGCCGCCGGATCGTGCGAAACACCTGATTGCCGACGTGGCCATACCGCGACAGCTCGGCGAGATCGCGGACGAGCATCGTCAGCGGCTTGGGGTGCTTCTCACCGATGCCCTTCAGTCGACGCAGCGTCGCGATGCCGCGCGACGACGACAGCGCGCAGCCGAACGCGTAGCCGGTGTCGGTCGGATAGATGATCACGCCGTCGTCGCGCAGCGCATCGATCGCCGGCCGGAGCGTGCGCGGCGCGGGCCGCTCGGCATCGATGTAGACGATCATTGGCGCGAGGCGGCGCGCTCATAACCCAGCCGCGCGCCGCGGTCCAGCACCCGTCACGGCGGATCCGAAGCGCCGGGTCCAGTGTTGGTCTTGGCCTCGGCGCTGGGTTTGCGCCGACGCTGCTGCACCCGCAACCACACCAGGAGCGCGCCCTCGACGGCGAGGATGAACGCGTAGGGGTCGTACGGCGTGCGCAGGCGAACCGTGCCGAAGAAGATCGCCGCGACGACGATCGAGTTCACGATCTGCCACGCGACGAGCGTGAGTGCGGGGCGGCGCCGAATCCACCACAGCGCCGCGAACATGCCGATCATCGACGGCGCCCACACGACGACCTGGAAGAAGATCGTGTACCCGTCGATCACCGGTAGGAACTTCTCGCGCCCCCTCTCCATCTCGGGCCACTGTCGATCGACGAACCACGACAA
>Ga0163144_10016092_pt1 | contig 15351 bp, 12 predicted proteins | sample OliLak19BULKMAT1_FD_123175 | JGI IMG/M metagenome (GOLD analysis project Ga0163144, IMG submission 123175) | Freshwater microbial mat bacterial communities from Lake Vanda, McMurdo Dry Valleys, Antarctica - Oligotrophic Lake LV.19.BULKMAT1 | ecosystem: Environmental > Aquatic > Freshwater >...
CGATGATGTCGTGGCCGGTGCTCGTGCCGCTCGCCGGGCTGACGACGCCGGGGACCGTGTTATGAACTTCTTTTGGCCCGCTTGGGCGCTAACGCGGCGCGAGTTCCCGCGGTTCTGGGGGGGATGGTCGAGGGTCGCCGGGTTCGCGGATCTGGACTATTTTTTGGCGGCTGCGCTGCCGATGATGTCGTGGCCGGTGCTCGTGTCGCTCGTCGGGCTGACGACGACGGGGACCGTGTAATGAACTTCTTTTTGCCCGCTTGGGCGCTAACGCGGCGCGAGTTCCTGCGGTTCTGGGGGGAGCGGTCGCGGGTCGCGGGCTTCGTCATCTCTCCACTTTTGTTTTGGATTGTCGTCGGCTCGGGCTTCGGGAATCTGGACTATTTCTTTCCCGGCGCGCTGACGATGACCGTGATGTTCTCGGCCATGTTTTCGATGATGTCGTTGATCGATGACCGGCGGGAGGGGTTCCTGCTTTCGGTGCTGGTTTCGCCGGCGCCGCGGGCGTCCATTTTCTTCGGCAAGATGGCCGGCGCGGCGATCCTGGCTTGGCTGCAAGGCCTGTTCGTCCTCTGTGGCGTGTTCTTCACGACCCTTCGGCACGACCCTTTAACGCTCGTCTGCGTGGCGGGGGTGCTGCTGTTGACGGCGCTTCTTTTGACGACGGTAAGTTACGTGATTGCCTGGAAGCTGAGTTCGACGCAGGCCTTCCACGCCGTCATCAACCTGCTGCTGGTGCCGGCGTGGATGCTGTCGGGAGCGATCTTCGACCCGTTGCTTTCGTTTGCCTGGGTCCGGTTGCTCGTGCAGTTTAACCCCCTCTACTACGCTCATAGCCTGGTGCGGCAGTTTATGGCACCGGGGCCGGGCTTGCCGGAGATCAGCAATTGCCTTTGGGCACTGGCGGCGAGTATCGGAATCGGCGCGGTGCTGGCGGTGCGGAGCACGAAATGACCCGGCGAGCTTGGCTGGGGGCTGCTGGCTTGGCCGGTTGCACGAAGCGATCGGCGCTGCCGGTGATGCAGACGGTGCCGGCGTTTTCGCTTGTGGACCAGACGGGCGCGGCGTTCGACGGCAGCCGGCTGAGCGGGAAGATTTGGGTCGCGAATTTTATGTTCACTTCGTGCACGGCCACCTGTCCGCGGCAGAGTACGATTCTGCAGCGGGTGCAGAAGGAGACCGCCGTCGACTTGGTTTCGTTCACGGTGGACGTCGCTCGCGATACGCCCGAGGTGCTAGCGGCGTTTGCCGAGCGCTACGGGGCCGACCTGGCGCGCTGGCATTTCCTGACCGGTACGGTAGAGACCTTGAACCGATTGGCCTACGACGTCTTCCAGGTCGGCACCGTGGACGGCAAGCTGGAGCATAGTTCGCGGCTGTTGCTCGTCGACGCCAAGCGAGCGTATCGGGGCAACTATCCGACGAGCGGCGAGGAAAGCATCAACCGGCTTTTGGCCGACATCAAGCAGTTAGAAAAGGAAACATAGAGACATGGACGTACGGGATCTTCCAGCACTGAACGCGACACTGAACGGGACGGCGGCTATCCTGCTATCCATTGGCTGGTGGCTGATTGTCAACGGCAAACGGGAGGCGCACCGGAAGGTGATGCTGGCGGCGTTTACGGTTTCTACGATCTTCTTGACTTCCTACCTGATCTACCACTACAACGTCGGATCGGTGAAGTTCCAGAAGGAAGGACCGATTCGGACGGTGTATCTTACGATCCTGCTCACCCATACGGTTCTGGCTGTTTTTGTGGGGATTGCGGCGCCGATGACGTTGTTTCGAGCGTTGAAAAATCGGATTCCGCAGCACAAGAAACTGGCCCGGTGGACGATGCCGATTTGGCTGTATGTTTCGGTAACCGGGGTGGTGGTGTACTATATGCTTTATCAGATGTGATATCCTACTCCCAAGTTTACGGGGGTATCACTATTTTGATCCGAAATCTGGTTTTGGTAGGCGCAGCTATGGCTGCCGGTTGCTTGGCGCAGGAGACGCGCTCTGTGTTGTTTGGCCGGGTGCTGGACCCGAACGGCGGCTCGATTGCCGGTGTCGGGGTGGTGATCCGAAACAATGACACCGGCGTCGCGATGACGCTGAAGACGAATGATACGGGTTACTACGAGGGCAACCTGTTGCTTCCGGGTCCGTACACCGTGACGGCGCAGGTGACTGGCTTTAAGAAGCTCGTCCGATCGGGCGTCGTGTTGCCAGTTTCGTTCCGCCTCGAGGTGGATTTGAAGTTGGAGATCGGCGGGGTGACGGAGACCGTGTCAGTGACGGCGGAGGCACCGCTGCTCGAGACGAACGCGGTTAGTTCGGGGCGGGTGCTCGATAACAAGACCGTGATGGAATTGCCCGTGATGGGCAACAGCGCGATGCTGCTCGTGAAGCTGACCCCGGGCATTCAGACGGGCGGAGTGAATAACTACCTGGCGCTGCATTCGAACGCCGGCGGGTCCGACTACAGCGTGGGCGGCAACATTGGTGGGAACAACTGGTCGCTCGATGGCTCGCCGAATCAAGGGCCGGGTCGACGAGCGGCGTACTTGCCTTATACGGACGCGGTGCAAGAGTTCAAGGTGGAAACCAATAACTTCGACGCCGGCATTGGACAGAGTTCCGGGGCGGCGATTTCGATGATTTCGAAGTCGGGGAACAACGAGTTACACGGGACGCTGACGTGGCAGCACTGGCAGCAACGCTGGCAGGGGACTCCGTTTTTCGTCAAGCAACGCTACTTTCAGACGATCGCCGCGGCCGAAGCGGCTGGCAACACGGCGCGGGCGAATCAGATCCGGGCGACGGACAAGCAGCCGACCGGACGCAGTAACAACTGGGGCGCGTCGGCCGGCGGGCCGGTGGTGATTCCGAAGATTTACGATGGCCGGAACAAGCTGTTCTGGTTCTTCACCTACAACGCGTTCAAGGACGTGAAGGTGGAGGATTCGAGCGCATTCAACCGCACGGTGCCGACGCTGGCGGCGCGGAATGGCGACTTCAGTGAGATGCTGAACCTGCCCAATTCCGGACGCTACATCGTGCATGACCCGACGACGGTTCGGGCTGATCCGGCGCGGCCGCGCAACTTTGTGCGGACGCCTTTTCCGGGCAACCAGATTCCGCGGAGCCGGTTTGTGAACCCGGCCTACGATGCTGTGACGAAGCTGTTTCCGCAGCCAAACGTGATCCTGGCTCCGGGGTTGGACCCGGTGAACAACTACCTGGCTTCGCAGACGCCCTACAACTGGGATTACATGGCGCTTTCAAACCGGGTGGACTACCAGATTAACGACAAGTGGCGAATGTTCGGGCGCTGGAGCCGGAACGAGTTCGGACCGGAAGATCGCGGCGATTGGACCTACGAGACGGCGCGGGGGTTGAACTTAAATGGTCTGGTGCGGAACAACAAGGGCGGCAACGTCGACGTGGTCTACACGCAGAACTCGACCACGATCTGGAACTTCAACATCGCGATGAACCAGTTCCGGGAAGGGAGTGTGCAGCCCTACGCGCGGACGTTTAAGCCGAGTACGCTGGGGCTGCCGAGCTACCTGGATACGAAGGCGGGCGACCTGGCGGTGCTGCCGCAAATGCTCGTAAATGGTTACTCGACCATTAGCCCGGGCGGGTTGCCGACGTGGACGCGGACGCGCCAGACGACGATGAAATTTGAACTCACCAAGATCATGGGCCGGCATTCGTTGCGCACCGCCTTCGACAACCGAAACATGTATCGGACGGGCGGCGGCGGCGGCAATACGAGCGGCAACTTCACTTTCAGTGACGCCTATACGCGGCGGAACGATGACGGGTTTACGCCGTCGGCGAACCTGGGTTTGGGCTGGGCGGCGTTCGTTCTGGGAACGCCGAATGGTCTCAGCGCGGCGACCAACGACGACTATGCGCTGCATAATCCCTACTACGGTTGGTTCGTGCAGGATGGTTGGCGCATCACGGACCGGTTGACGATCAACCTCGGTCTGCGGATGGAGTATGAGTTGGGCCCGTCGGAGCGGTACAACCGGATGATCGGGGGATTTGACCCGAACGCGACGCTGCCGATCGCGGCGGCGGCGCAGGCGGCGTATGCGCGGAACCCGATTCCGGAGTTGCCCGCGAGCCAGTTTATTGTGAAGGGCGGAAGCCGCTACGTGGGCGTTGATGGCGCTTCGCGGCGGTGGTTCCAGAATCAGTTGATGTACCTGCCTCGGGTGGGCGCGGCCTACCGGTTGGGGAACAATACGGTGATTCGGGGCGGCTACGGCATCTTCTTCGACACGCTGAACGTGATGAACTTTGGTCCGGACCAGTTTGGGTTTTCGCGGACGACCAACACGGTGGCGACGACCGACTTTGGGGTGAACTGGAACTTTCCGGCCAATGCGAATCCGAACAATGGGCGGAGCCCGTTGAACGATCCGTTCCCGGTGCGAGCGGACGGTTCGCGGTTTGACGTGCCGACGCGGGACGGGTTGGGAACTTCGGCGCGTAGCGGCCGAGGGTTTGGGTTTACGGACTTCAATCAGCCCCATGCGCGGCAGCAGCGCTGGAGAATTGGCATGCAGCAGAAAGTCGGTCCCGGGATGGTGCTGGACGTCGCTTACGCGGGCGCTTATTCGGACCGGATCTCGATTGGCCAGCGGCAGGATTTTCTGCCGGAGCAGAATTGGGCGAGCGGGAACGTGCGGAATGATGCGATTGCCAACACCCTGAACGCGAACGTGCCGAACCCGTTTTTCATTGGGAATTTTGATCGTTCGCAGTTTTCGCCGCAGCTTTGGGCGGACATGAACACGCAGGGCTTTTTCACGGGGAATATCATTCGGCGGAACCAGTTGCTGCGGCAGTTTCCGCAGGCGAACTCGTTGACCAACAACACGACTCCGCAGTCGTATACCAAGTCCCACGAGCTGCAGATCAACCTGGAGAAGCGGTTTGCCAAAGGGATGAACTTTAATTTTGGCTACACCGGGATGACGTTGCGCGAGGCGGATTTCTACTTGAATGAATGGGACCGGACGCCGACCGAACGGGCGTCGAACGACGGACGGCCGCACCGGATTGTGGGCACGATGATCTACGAGTTGCCAGTTGGCAAAGGCAAGTGGCTGATGGGTAACGCGGGCCGGGCGATGAACACGCTGGTGGGCGGATGGCAGATTGCGGCGACCTATGAGTTTCAGCCGGGGCCATTGCTCAATTGGGGGAATGCGTTCTATTACGGCAGCGACGTGAACAACGTGGCGAAGGTGGACAACCGGACGTTTGACCGTTGGTTCAACACGGCCGACTTCGAACGGGTGCAGGCGCGGGGACCGAACGCGTTCCATCGCCGGGTGTTCCCGACGCGGATTGACGGGCTGCGGCGGGACATGACGAACCAGTGGAACGCCAACGTTTCGAAGAGCATCAAGATGACCGAGAAGTGGGCGATGCAACTGCGGTTGGACGCCTTGAACGTAGCGAACCGGTCGCAGATGGACTCTCCGAACACGGACCCGTTTTCGACCAATTTCGGACGGGTGACGGCGCAGACGTCGGCGACGAATCGGTGGATTCAGGTGCAGGCTCGAATCACGTTTTAGCTCAGCTAGTCGACGGTGACCCGGATTTTGCTGGTTGCCGGGGGCGTTGCGGGAGCCGAGGATGTCGAGTTTCTTTTGGACGAAGAGCCGGGTTTCGTGAGCGACCGGCTCTTTGGTGCGGCGCGGAGGGTTTTTTATTGGAGGCCGAGGCCGCCGGGTTTGCGGCCCTGTCGGCGAACGCCCGCGGCGCGCCGACGAGGCTGACGACGCGGGAGCTATGCGCGGCGAGGGGGAAGGTCCGCTTGGCGAGCATGATGATGTCGGCGGCGAAATCTTCGACGGGGGCGTTGCGGGAGTCGAGGATGTCGAGTTCCTTTTGGACGAAGAGCCGGGTTTCGTGAGCGACCGGCTCTTTGGCCGCGGCGCGGAAGGTTCGGGGCAGGGCGAGGCCGCGGGTGGCTCTCGGGTCCCGTTTTGGTTAGTCGACGGTAACCAGGATTTTGCTGGTTGCCGCGGGGTTCGCGGCCCAGTCCGCGAACGCCCGCGGCGCGTCGGCGAGGCTGACCACGCGGGAGATCAGCGCGCTGAGGGGGAAGGTCCGCTTAGCGAGCATGCCGATGACGGCGGCGAAATCTTCGACGAGGGCGTTGCGGGAGCCGAGGATGTCGAGTTCCTTTTGAACGAAGAGCCGGGTTTCGTAAGCGACCGGCTCCTTGGCGTAGCCGATGTAGACGACCCGGCCGGTGAAGGCGACTTCTTCGACCGCGGCGCGGAAGGTTTGGGGCAGTCCGATGGCTTCAATGATGACGTCGGGGCCGAGGCCGCCCGTCATCTCCTTCAAGGCTTCGGAGTTGAGGCCGTTCATGGTTAGGGTCGCGCCGGCTTGGCGGGCGAGGGCTAGTTTGGCGTCGTCGACGTCGATGGCGATGATGCGGGCTCCGCGTTCGGCGGCACCGGCGACGGCGCCGAGGCCGACGGCTCCGCAGCCGAGGACGGCGACGGTATCGGTGGGCGTGACGCGGCCGCGGGCGGCGGCGTGGAAGCCGACGGTGAGCGGTTCGACGAGACAGAGTTCCTGCGCGGTGAGCGCCGGGGCGAGAAGGAGCTTTTGCCAGGGGACGGCGATGAATTCGGTGAGGGCTCCGTCGCGCTGGACGCCGAGGGTTTCGTTGAACTGGCAGGCGTTGGGACGGAGACGGAGGCAGGAGGCGCACTTGCCGCAAGCGGTGTACGGCGAGAGGGTGACGGGGAGGCCGGGGACGAATTGGGCGGGCACGGCGGAGCCGGCCTGGAAGATTTCGGCGGAGATTTCGTGGCCGGGAATGCGGGGATAAGAGACGAGCGGGTTCTTGCCGCGGTAGCTGTTGAGGTCCGTGCCGCAGAGGCCGACCATTTTGACGCGGAGGAGGACGTCGGTGGCCGATGGCTCGGGAGAGGCGGTTTGGCCGAGGCCGATCTGGCCGGGTTCAGTAAGGACGAGGGCTTTCATCAGAATTGAATTTTAGCGCCAAGTTGGAGGCGGCGGGGGGCGGAGTTGATACCGGTGGTGGACCCGAAGGTGTTGGAGGTCGGGTTGCCATTGGGGGCGCCGAAGTAGACGGCGTTGAAGACGTTGAAGGCATCGACCTGGATGACGGCGGAGATGGACTCGCGGATTTTGACGCGTTTGGTGAGGGAGGCGTCCCAGTTGCGGGTGTAGTCCGAGCGGACGTTGGGGAGGAACCGGGGTCCGTTGGGGATGGTGAATTCGGGGGCGACGGCGAAGGCGGCGGTGTTGAACCAGGGTTTGGTACAGGCGCAGCGGGGGTCGAAGTCGCGGGCATTGGCGCGGGCGGGTTCGGCACCGGCGAGACGGGACTGTTGGCCGCCGCCGACGGCGATGGCGCGGCCGGATTCGATGGTGGCGACGCCGAAGACGGTCCAGCCGCTGAGGAGGCGGTTTTTGCCGAGGGGGAGTTCGTAGGCGAAGTTGAGGACGAAGCGTTGGGGGACGTCCCAGGCGGAGATGGAGCGTTCGAGGCGGATGTTATAGATGTCGCGGAGGGCGGAGTTATCGTTGAAGGAGTTGCCGTTACCGACGCCGCCCACGTCGATGAGCTTGGAGATGGTGAAGTGGGCTTGGAGGCTGAGGCCCTTTGAGAAGCGGCGTTCGACCTTGAAGGTGACGGCGTGATAGATGGAGTCGCCGACGGGGGGGCGGAGGTAGTTGAGGCTGCCGCCGTAGGCGTTGGCGGTGTTGGCGGCGGCGTAAGTGGGATAGGGCTTGAGTAACTGCATGCGAGGGACGGTGGCGGCGGCGAGGAGGCCGGTGGAGAACTGGCCGAAGTACGGGTTGGGGACGCGTTCGTTGAGCCAGGCTCCGCCCTGTTTGAGATAGTCCGGATGGATTTGATTAAGTTCGAGGCCGGGGATGGGGAGATGGACGCCGCGGGAGCCCATGTAGGTGACGTCGGCGACGGTGGTTTTGCCGAATTGCTTCTGGAGGGCGGCGTTCCATTGCTGCTGGTAACCGGGGGGCTGGTTGTGGATCGTGATGTTCGTGAAGGTGCCGCGGCGGTAGGAGCCGTCTTCGACGCGGGCGGCGGAGGCGGGTGAGGCGATGCCGCCGGGGAAGGGATTGGAGAGGGTCGTGCGAGGGGTGTAGTCGGGGTTGAGGACGTCGGCGTTGATGGTGTAGTTGAAGGGGGTGATAACGAGGCCGGGTTCGAGGCCGAGGGGGAGATAGAAGATGCCGTAGCCGGCGCGGAAGACGGTGTTTTTGGGGCCGCGATAGGCGAAGCCGATACGGGGGCCGAAGTTGCGCTTGTTGGACTCGCGGATGGAGGAGGGGTTGCCGTTGCCGGCGAAGAGGAGGGCGCCACGATCGGCGGGATTGAAGTAGGTGAGCCGATTGTGGGATTCGGCGGTGCCGGTTTCGAGGTCCCAGCGGAGGCCGAGGTTGAGGGTTAGTCGGCTTGTGATGCGCCAATCGTCCTGGAGGTAAGCGCCGAGGTAATGATGGTACGCGGTGAGGGCTTGGACGCGTTCGTAGCTGAAATCGCCGGTGCCGAGGAGGAAGCTGGCGAGGGGATAGCCTTGGGACGGGTTAGCGGCGGCGAGGTGGTCCTGCTGGGTGAAGTTAGCGCCGAAGGAGTAACTGCCGACGGGGTTGAAGACTTGGAAGGGGTAGAAGCGGTAGAGGCGGTATTCGCCGCCGGCGCGGAGGTTATGTTTGCCGCGGGTCCAGACGAGTTGGTTTTGGACGCCTTGGGTATCGCGGGGTTGGTTGTTGTAGGCGCGGCCGCCGACGGCGGTGAAGCCGAAGTTGAAGTTGGGATAGAAGAGGACGTTGGCGTTGTCCCGGATGTAAGTGGGCAGGCCGAGGGTGGTGGGGTCGAAGCCGATGGTGGCGAGGGGGAATTGGTTGGCGCGGAAGCGGGTATAGGAGTAGCGGAAGACGTTGGAGAGGCGGGGCGTGAGTTGGTAGGTGTCGTCGAGGCCGAGGTTGCCGAAGGTGTCTTTGACGGAGGTGGTGTCGGCGAATTGGACGATTTTGCCGGGGTTGTCCTGGAGGTTGGATTGGGAGTTGAGGCGGAAGAAGAGGCGGTGGCGGTCGCTGAAGAAGTGGTCGACGCGGCCGCCGTAAAGGTCTCGGGAGTACTTTTGCTGGTCCCGGAAGAAGTAGTTTTGGAGGTTGGTAACCGGGACACCGGGGCGGTTCGGGAGGGGGAAGTCGGTCAAGACGCGGAGGGCGATGGGGTTTTGACGGTTGGCAGGGACGACGTTATTGGGGAAGGCGTCGCGAAAGGGCCGGCCGTTGACGAGGCGGGTGGTCGAGGGATCGAAGATGGGGACTGCCGGAGATGAGGCGGAGGGATTGGGAGAAGTCGCCGGAGCGTTCGAGGGCGGTGGGGACGGTGAAGAGGCCTTGGATGGGATCGCGTTCGCGGCGGCCTTCGAAGCTGAAAAAGAAGAAGGTTTTGTTCTTGCGGATGGGGCCGCCGAGGGTGAGGCCGTATTGGTTGCGTTTGACGATGGGGCGGGGGTTACCGAAGCGGTTGTTGGAGAAGCTATTGGCGTTGAAGACGGTGTTCTGATGCTAGTAGTAAGTGGAGCCGTGGAGCTGGTTCGAGCCGGACTTAGTCACGATATTGACGGCACCGCCGCCGGAGCGGCCGAATTCGGCGGAGTAGGAGTTGGTTTCGAGGCGGAACTCCTGGACGGAGTCGACGGCGGGGACGATGACGACTCCGTTGAAATCGCCGATGGTGTTGGGGGCGCCGTCGAGGAGGACTTCGTTCGTGGAGGTGCGTCCGCCGCCGACGGAGAAGTTGGAATCGAAGACGTTCCGACCGCTGCGGGAGGCACCGACGCCGGAGGCGGCGATGACGCCGGGGAGGCTGCGGAGCATTCCCATGACATTGCGTTCGATGAGGGGGTACTGCTCGATGAGCTTGCCTTCGATGGTGGCGCCGACGCTGGAGGTTTCGGACTGGAGGAGCGGGAGTTCGGCGGTGACGTCGACGGAGGTGGTGGTTTGGGCGAGGGCGAGGGAGAAGTTGAGGGTGGCGGTTTGGTTGATTTCCAGGCGGATCTCGCGGCGGACCTGCGTTTGGAGGCCGGGGGCGGTGACGGTGACTTCGTAGGTGCCAGGGAGGAGGAGGGGGATGTTAAAGGTACCGGTGGAGTCGGTGGTGGCGACCTTTTTGGTTTGGGTGGCGACGGCGAGGGCGGTGACGGTGGAGTTGGGGACGGCGGCCAGGGCGGGGTCGGTGATGATGCCGGTGAGGCGGGCGTTGAAGGTTTGGGCGGAGAGAGAGGCAACGAAAGTCACGACGGTCAGGAGGCGACGCATAGGGATTATCCGCCTAGTGTAACGTTTTGCGGAGCCGCACCCGATACAATGGAAGGACCTATGAAGGCTTACGTATACGTCACCTTGAAGAAGACCGTCCTGGATGCGCAGGGCAAGACAGTAACCCAGGCGCTGCGGGGCATGGGCCATACCGCGATTGCCGATGTGCGGCAGGGGAAGTACTTTGAACTGACCTTGGCGGAAGGGACGGAGTCGGAAGCGGTCCGGCAAGAGATTGAACAGATCGCGGCCGAGGTTCTGGCGAACCCGGTGATTGAAGATTATCGAATCGAATTTGGGAGCTAAGCTGGAAAATGTGCGGAATCGTAGGTTATATCGGGAATAAGAAGACCGTTCCGGTGTTACTGGACGGGTTGAAACGTCTCGAGTACCGGGGATACGATTCCGCCGGGATTGCGGTGGTGAACGCCGCGGGGGAGTTACTGATCCGGCGGGCGTCGGGGAAGCTGCATAACCTGGAAGAGGCGGTGCGAATGACGCCGGTGGAGGGGGATTACGGCATCGGCCATACGCGCTGGGCGACGCACGGGCGGCCGACCGAGGAGAACGCGCATCCGCATACGGGGCCGAAACGGAACGTGGTGCTGGTGCACAACGGGATCGTCGAGAACTATCTGGAGTTGCGGCGGGAGTTAGAGGCCATCGGGCACGTGTTTGTGACGGAGACGGATACCGAGATTGTGGCTCACTTAGTGGAGCTGTATCTGGACGGGAATCTGGAGACGGCGGTGCGGAAGGCGGTGAAACGGCTGAACGGGGTGTTTGCGTTAGCGGTGATGGCGGTGAGCGAGCCAGGTAAGATTGTGGCGGCGCGGAATGGTCCTCCGGTGGTGATTGGGTTGGGGGAGGGCGAGTATTTCGTGGCATCGGATGTGCCGGCGATTTTGAGCCATACGCGGGACATGTTCTTCCTGGATGACGGGGACATTGCGGTGGTGACGCGGGATGGGGTGATGCTGGCGGATTTTGAAGGGGTGCCAGTGACGCGACAGGTGACCCATATTTTGTGGGACCCGATTATGGCCGAAAAGGGCGGCTATAAGCACTTCATGCTGAAGGAGATCTACGAGCAGCCGCGGGCGGTGCGGGATACGCTGCTGGGTCGAATCAGTCAGGAGTCCGGGAAGGTGTTTCTGGAGGAGATAGCGATTTCGCCGGACGAGTTCCGACGGTTTCGGCAGATTCGGATAATTGCTTGCGGAACGAGTTGGCACGCGGCGTTGGCGGGTAAGTTCATGATCGAGAAGCTGGCGCGGGTGCCGGTGGAGGTCGACTACGGGAGTGAGTTCCGGTATCGGGATCCGATCGTGGACAGCGACACGTTGACGATAGTGATTTCGCAGTCCGGGGAGACGGCGGATACGATTGCGGCGCAGCGGGAGGCCAAGCAGAAGGGTTCCAAGACGCTAGCGATTTGCAACGTGATTGGGTCAATGATTACGCGAGAGGCGGCGGGTACGATGCTGACTCACGCGGGGCCGGAGATTGGGGTGGCGTCGACGAAGGCGTTTACTTCGCAGGTGACGGCGTTGTTTGTGCTGGCGATGTATCTGGGGCAGCTGCGGGGGACGTTGAGCGATGCGGAGTCTCAGGCGCTGGTTACAGAGTTAGTGCGGATTCCGGGTAAGTTGGAGCATATCCTGTCGCGGACGGCTCCTTACGAAGAGATTACGAAGGCGCTGTTCCGGGCGACCGACTTCCTTTATCTGGGGCGGGGGATTCACTTCCCAATCGCGCTGGAAGGGGCTCTGAAGCTGAAGGAGATCAGCTACATCCATGCCGAGGGGTATCCGGCGGGGGAGATGAAGCATGGGCCGAATGCGCTGATCGACGAGAAGCTGCCGGTGGTGGTGTTGGCCGCTTATGACCCGAAGGACGAGGCGTCGCGGCTACGGTATGAGAAGACGCTATCGAACATTCAGGAAGTGAAGGCTCGAGAAGGGATCGTGATTGCGATCATGAACGAGGGCGATGAGGACGTGCGTAAGATGGCTACTTACGCGATTGAAGTGCCTTGGTCCTACGACATTCTGCTGCCGATTCTGGAGATGGTGCCGTTGCAGTTACTGGCTTATCATATTGCGGTGCGACGGGGATGTGACGTGGATCAGCCGCGGAACTTGGCTAAGTCCGTGACAGTCGAGTAATGCAGCAGGCGGTGACGGCGATCCGGGTGACGACCCGGGGCAAGGGTCTGTTTGAGATCACCAGCGAAGTGGAGGGCTGGCTGAGCCGGCAAGGGGTGACTACGGGGTTGCTGACCCTGTTCATTCGACACACTTCGGCCTCGCTGACGGTGCAGGAGAATGCCGACCCGGATGTGATTGCGGACTTGAACGATTGGTTCGGCCGCTTGGTGAAGGAAGGCGACCCGCACTTCCGGCATACTCTGGAGGGGGCGGACGACATGCCGGCGCATATACGGAGTGCGCTGACGGCGGTGCAGATTGCGGTACCGGTGATGAACGGGCGGCTGGTTTTGGGCACTTGGCAAGGGATTTATGTTTTTGAGCATCGGAAAATGCCGCATCGGCGCGAGGTGGTGGTGCACCTGCTGGGCGAGTGATTCAGTTGTCAAAGAACAAACTGCGGTTCGAAGGCGGCGGGGTTCGACGAAAGGAAGCCAGATCAGGGCCGGTTGTGGAAGGCCGGGGCACTCACCGGGGTGTTGGGAACGAATTGCGGTTCGAAGCCAACTTCGGGTAGCGGGCTATTGGCCGTGGCTACTTTGACGGGTACGGGCTCTGGAACGGGCGGCTGGACGGGTCGATTCTTTTGGGCTTGTTGCAGAGCCTTGAGAGCCCGGTGATAGCTCCGTTCGGCGGCGGTGACATATCGCTGCATACGGCTGAGGACGCCATCGTAGCTGTTGTTGAAGAAACCTGCGGCCAGCAGGTGATCCGGGTGAGTATCGACGGGCTCTGTGCCGTCGTCGAGCATTTCGAAGACGTCCTTCATGACGAGGGTGGAAATTCTAGTTTCGACGCGATGGGCGCGGTTCAAGCGCCAGAGCGATTCGGTGAGTTGGTCGGCCAGGACGTTTTCTTCGGCGGTCTTTGGAAGATACGCGGCGCGCGTTTCGGCTCGCAGTTGGTCAAAGTCTGATTGGAGTTCCCCGGGTAGTAAGAGGGCGCTGGAACAGAGACCGTGGGCGAGGCGGTTTTGGCTGGAGGCGGCTTTGCCTTCGGGCGTGCGGGGTCCGGTGGATTTCATGGCGTTACGCCGGTTGACGGCTTGGCGAGCGGCGGCGCGCTCGGCTTCGAGACGGATTTCGAACTGGCGGACGGCTTCGTCCTCCCAGCCGGTTATGTCATTCGGATCTTGGTTTTGCATGATCGTAATTCCTTGGTTTAGAAATGGAAAAGCCCGCCGGGCCAGGTGGGCGCAGCGGGCTTTTCTTGCTTTGAATCTACACCATGGCTGCAAGGATTTTGGGTGCGTGAAAAGTTAAGTGATTGAAAAGAATGAAAATATAAAATAGTTTTCGCGGTGATAGAAATCTGGGGGAGGGGGCCTCCAGTACTGAAGGGGGCTTAGTACTGGGATGTCGGTCCGCGAGACGGCTTAGTAGATGAATGGTGCATTGAGCACCGCTGGACGCAATTTTGAAAAGTATGCGGCACAATCAGAAAGGATTTTGCAAACCCTAATAATCTCAATTGTGGAGGACCTATGCACGTTCAATATCTTGTGGGACGCGATGTCGCAAACCAGATTCAACCCCTGGAATTAACGCTGCCCTCCTTGCCCGGCACCAATCTCGACCGCCCGTTTCTTGCCTGAGCCGCCATTAGCGGTGAATTCTCCGATAAGCAACAATTCCGTTTCAATCCATACCGCAGCGCGGGCTTCCACCTGCTCACGCCGCTGAGGCCGAAGCATCGTCAATTTCTCATCCAGCGATTTACTCCTGCGAGTTCGCCAGACCACAGCGGCCCTCAATAGCCCTCAAGTGCTACAGTGTGGCACATGAGGAAAACCTCGGTTCGTGAACTTCACATCCATACCTCAGCGCTCGTGCAAGAGGCTGCCGAAGGCGGAGTGATCGTAATTGAACGTCGCGGCAAGCCTGTAGCTGAGTTGCGTCCACTTTCCGCTACACCCACTATGAGCGCCGCGGTGAAAGATCGCATCTTCCTCTCCATGCAGGAACTATGGAAGCAATTGCCTGTCTCTGGCGACAGCACCACCGCAATTGAAGAGGATCGTAACCGGTAATCACCGGATTTCGAGACTTGCTGTGTATCTCGACACCTGCTATATCGCAAAATTCTATTTGAATGAGCCAGATTCCCCCCAGGTCCGGGAACTCGTGCGCGGAGCTGACAAGATCCACTCTTCAGCCTGGGGACTAGCCGAGTTTCACGCCGTCCTTCATCGCCGTGTACGCGAAGGCTTGGCCTCTGCGGAGGAAACAACTGACCTTGCATCTAGATTCTCTACCCACGCAAGGGACGGATTGTGGAACTTCATTCCCGTAAATGAGGCGTTGTTGCGAAGAACGGCCACCCTGATGATCTCCGCTCCTCGCGAAATATTTTTGCGACCCGCCGACGCGGTTCATCTCACTACCGCTCAGGAACTGGGAGAGCGCGATATCTGGACCAATGACCGTCACATGCTTGCCGCCGCACCTTACTTTGGACTCACCGGCAGATCCGTCTGATCTGATTTGGCAAGGGGTCGCCAGGGGGCAGGCTGTCGCCAAATCCACCGTCGACCGAAACGCCTCTGTCGACCGGCAGGACTTCCAGCCGCATCGCCGCGACAACCGGGGCGAGTAAGTCACCCACTCGCATCATCCACCCGCTCATGGTCACCCGGCTGATCTCGACGCCCGCGTCGCGCAGAAACATCGCGCTCTGCCGGTACAGAGGAAGGTGGTCGCAATACTTGGCAATTACCGCATCGATCACGACCCGGTCACTCGCCAAACCCTTCTCAATGATCGGGGCGGGCACC
>Ga0163144_10016093_pt1 | contig 15351 bp, 8 predicted proteins | sample OliLak19BULKMAT1_FD_123175 | JGI IMG/M metagenome (GOLD analysis project Ga0163144, IMG submission 123175) | Freshwater microbial mat bacterial communities from Lake Vanda, McMurdo Dry Valleys, Antarctica - Oligotrophic Lake LV.19.BULKMAT1 | ecosystem: Environmental > Aquatic > Freshwater > Lake...
CACAACAATTCCCGGCAGTCCTCCAGCAATATCAACCTCAACTCCCACTTTGACGGCATCAACGCCAATGAGTGACGCACTCCAAACCCTTGCAAGCATGACGTTCCTGACTATTGCCAATAATCAACAGAGTACCCATAACCAGCAGCGGGTGAACGCGCTATTGAATTGACAGTTTGAAAAGGATTGATTGGCTAAAGCCAACTGCCGACTAAAATGTAAGCTGCCCAGAAGCGGGGATGACTATAGTCGGTTTCGGTTGATTGCAAAAGCGCTAACTGAGCTAGTCTGAGCGCTTCAGATCGGCTGATATTTGGTTCACCCAAATGTTTGTAAAATTCCTGGACAAAGCGAACACTGGGCGCGTCTGCCAAGCTCCACAAACTGGCGAGCACGCTCTTTGCTCCTGCCCGCACGGCGGTTCCGGCAATGCCTAGCACTGCTCGATTATTGCCTGCTGCGGTTTTACAAGCGCTCAAAATCAACAATTCGATCGCACCCGTTCTACTTTGGTCTTGAGTCCGGAACACCTCACCGAGTTGATCTACATACATCGCTCCACTGGCAGTCAAAATATAGGTACTTTCGCGAGTTGCCCCGAATTGACCATGAGTTGCCAAATGCACGACCTTGAAGTGGTCTGCTTTGATTGATTGACTCAGTTTTTCTTGAGTAAATGCCTCGTCACGAATAAAGATTCCAGGAAGTCCTTGTTTTTTGATCTGGTCTAACTCAGGATTGACGTTATCTAAACGGCTGTAGCGTTTCTCAAAGCCTTTGGGCGGGTCTGTGAGACTTGCCGCTAGCACTTTCAACGTTTGGCGCTGAATGGGTTCTGGCTCCCGCACTTCCAACCCTAAAACCAGAGACGTGGCGTACTTTTCAACCAAATAGCGCTCTCCGTCATACAAAACCGACATGGGAATTCTCCGAAAGGGCGCATCAAGGGCAAAAATTAGGGTTTTGATACCGCTGGCTTCTAGTTGAACAGTAGCAGGAGCAATTAGCCAGTTATAAATGGTTTGAGCGTCTTGTTTAACTTCTGCAAAGGCGGACTCATCTTGCAAATTGGTTTGCAACTTGCTGATCGTATTGATGACGGTTTGTTTAGGGATGTATTTAGAGGGATAGCGATACAAATCTGCTTTGCCTGGAAGTTTCAGAATCACTTCTAGGCGATCGCCCAAAATAATCGGATAAATTACGGCAGCAGTGGGAGCAGATTGGTCGATAATTTTATCAATTTGCAGTTTGGTTTCTTGGCATCCGGTTTGCAAAAAGTTTTCCAAATCTGCCACCTGGAGCGCCTCCAAAATACTCCGAGCCTGCCGAAGATTTTTCTGGCTAGGTTCGCCTGCTTTATCCTGCAACAGCAAGTCAATCAGTTCACGATAAATAGGTTCGATACTTTCTTGTAACGAAAACTGAACATCGGCATTCACCGCTACCAGATCCCGACGTAAGGATTGCAAGGAGGTGAAAGATTCTGTATAGGCAGCGATCGCATCTTTTACTCGCTCAGGGAGACAGGGCTGTGTTCCTTGGCATAATACCCGCCCTAGTTGCCGTTGCCACTGATAGGAAACATCCACTGCGTTGACGGATTGAGCCAACAGCAATGCTTGCTGAGTTAAAGACTGAGCCTCAGTCCATTGGGCATTTTTTTCATAGACACTGCCCAAACCGCCCAAAGCCTGGGAAAGAGTCCGTGAATCGTTTAAGGGGGTGGCTTGTTGCACTGCACTTTCAAACAGTTGGGCAATTTCGTTCGAGGTGGGAGCCGTTGCAGAATTTACCTGCCGCCATTGCACTAAGCGCTGTCCTAAACCTACCTTTAAGGCAATAGTGGCGCGATCGGGTGGCAGTTTAGGCAATAATGCCTGTAGCTGTGCATAGCGGGTAGTCGCTTCTGACCAGCGATCGAGCTTCGGCAAAATGTTTGCTGGCGTAGTGATGAGTAGAGATAGTTGATTTAAGAGTGCCTGAGCCTGGGAGAGGGGTGCCGCAGTTTCAGCCGCCTGGTAATACTCCAATGCGCGTTCAGTTGCCAGTTGAGCCAATTTGGTTTTGCCGTAGGCGGCATTGGTTTTACTGCTGGCGATCGCTAGATTGCCCAGGCTCAAGTTGGCGGCAGCGATAATATCTGGCGATCGCAGTCGTTTGCCGGTGTCTAAACTTTGTTGGGTGACTTTCTCTGCCTCTGCTAAACTGCCTGCCACCTGTAAGGCATCTCCCAAACTTCGCAAGCTAGCGGCTTTAGTAGGGGAATCTGGCTGGCTTTGCAGCGTCGGTTGCAGGGTTTGTAGCAGGGCGATCGCGCGGCGAAACAAGCCCATCGCCATTAATGCATGTGCTTGGTTGACTTGACTAAGGGTCGCCCGGTTCACATCGCCCATCTGCCGATGGAGTGCCGCAGCCTGCTGCCAGGACTGCTGCGCTTGCTCTTGGTTACCCCGCGCTAGGGCTACGCTGCCCTGCACATCCCACACCTGAGCGAGAACCCCGCTATCAGTTTTAGCCTGGGGCTGCTTGAATAATCCCAGAGCGGTATCAATTGCCTGAGTTGCCGCGTCCCAATTTCCTAGCTGCTGCTGGTTGAGCGCCAAGTTGCTAAGGGCGATCGCCTGTCCAGCACGATCGCCCTGTTGCTGCTGCTGCTGTTGAGCCTGTTGCAAAACGGCGATCGCCTCTGTGTATTGTCCAGCTTCGTACAAACGCTGTGCTTGTTGCTCTAGAGATTCAGATTGCGCGATAGGGCTGAGTGCTGGGTGCGGAGTGCCAGGTGCGGAAGCATGGAAAGCGGGTTGTGCGGCGATGGCAGGAAGGGCGATCGCGCTCAGCAATGCAGTGAGGAAAATGATCAGGTAGGAGAGTAGCGTCCTTGCCATGGGTGCCTTTAAATGAGGGAACAGAATTATTTAGATTCAGGGCAAGTCAAGCTTGGAAAGCCCGATGGATGGGGAATGGTTTTAGTCGCATTGGCAGTCAGATAAAGTTGCCCATTGGCAGCGATCGCGATTCCTTGAGCTTCCACGATCGCCGCTGTGGGTGTGCTGTTGGGTTCAATAGTTTTGCCAATGTCGTTCGCTGGAGCAGCACTGCGGCTGACCCAGGGAATCGGCACGGCTCCACGCATTTGAGAATCCGCGGGCTTGGGTGGAACGCCTCCCCGACCAGTGACCACAAAACTACTCTGACTTTTGGCAATGTTTCCTCCCGGTCCGCAACCTTGAGCAATGAGGTTGGCTGGATCAACCAGATCAACTTCAAGCTCATCCAAGCCGGAGGAGGGATCGATCGCCAGAGAATCAATTGAGATCTGCCCATCGGAACCGACATCGGAACTAGCGCTAATGTCGCTAATGCCGTTACTCCGAATATTTTGCAGTTCAGATGGAGAGAGGCGCGATCGCTGTTTAAACCCAATGATTCGAAAGGCGCTGAGTTTAATCGTGCCGCCCTTGCCGCCAAAAGCATTGGCGATGATGTCGTTATTTTCGTTGAGCGCTGCTACGATAAAGCCTTTGCGAGCGTTAATGGTAATGTTGCCGCCATTACCGCCGTTTTGGGCTGATCCAGCGGTGGTGGAAATGTTGCTGTTGCGACGCATGAGCAGTAAATCGCGGATGGTGAGCTGAATATTTCCCCCGCTGCCACCATCCGTTTCAGCATTAATAAAGGCATTCGTATCTAACGTGAGCCGATTTGTCTGCACCTGGATGGTTCCCGCTGATCCGGCAATGTCTAAATTAGCGCCTCTGGCACGACTACTGACCTCAATACCCGCCCCATCCTGAATCAGCACATTCGTCGCTGTCACCGTAATGTCGCCGCCTTTGCCAAGTCCAGTATTTGTCGTGGCTAGCGCGATCGCATTCGCAAATAACCCACTGGCAGCGCCAGTACCTTGAATCAAACTATTCGCTCCAGCGTTCGCTAGATTGGCGGATTTAGCCAACCGCGCCGCATAGTTTGAATCAGTTCCAGCTAGCGTCACTTGAGCCGCTGTGACATTAATGTTGCCCGCTGCCCCAGCCCCAAACGTCGAAGTAACCAACTGACCGCCGCTGACCGCCTCAAACAGCCCCGTCACTTTGACATTGATAGTACCGCCTGCTCCACTTCCCTTACTTTGGGCGTTCAACGCTGCCCCCTCAGCAATCCGAAACGACCCAGCGTTCACGTTAATATTCCCCGCCCTAAAGGCTGTTTCCGTATCTGTAAGGATGTTAGTCCGCAAACCACTTTGGGAAACGCTGCCAGAAATATCCACTGAGCCAGCGGTAATTTGGATATCTCCCGCCGCCCCTTGCCCACGGGTACTATTCTTGATGATTGCCCCGTTTTGCAGCTCAAATGAGCCAGCTTGAATCGCCACATTTCCACCCTGACCACTGCCACCCAGCCCAATCCCCGCCGTAATTCGGGTCGATTCGCCCGATCCGGCAATATTCACCCCCGGATCAGTGGCTCCATCTATTAACAAGCGACCTGTGACATTCAAAGAAATATCGCCACCGATACCCTGTCCGCCACTCCCAACATCTCCCACAATTGCGGCATCGGAGCGCAAAGTCAAATCCTGGGCATTAATTGTCAAAATACCAGCATTACCCTTGCCGGATGTGGGGAAACTAATGGCACTGTTGTCGATCAGAGCAGTTTGAGCATTGATTGTAATGTCACCCCCATCTCCTGTGCCATTTTCTTCAACTCTGCCTTTAATCCGGGTATTAATGGTGCTGGAGCCAGGGCTAGTCATGGAGAAGATGGGAGTGTTAATCACCAGATTTCCAGCATTTCCCACTGCACCGCTTTCAACGTTGCTCTGGATATTACCGTTTTCTAAAAAGACTCCGTTGGTCGCGTTGATCGTGACATTGCCCGCATTGCCTCGCCCAAAGGTACTGAATTCTAACTGGGCACCATCGGCAATGACAAGTGAACCCGTTCGTATATCCAGGTTGCCGCTGTTACCGATCCCGCCTACTCCTACCAGACCTTCAATCTCGCTGTTGTTTCCAGACAATCGCGTGGTGCCTGTGACAGTAATCTCCACATTGCCCGCATTGCCTCGCCCTTTGAAAACGGATGAATAAATGCCGCTGCCGCCTGTGATTGAGAGTTGATCAGCCCGAACCGTGACGTTGCCCGCATTGCCTTGCCCTAGAGTGGTGTCATTACCAACGCTATTATTCAGGACTGCACCATTGGTCAAATTCAGAGTGCTAGTGAAAACCTCGATGGCTCCGCCGTTGCCAATTCCATTTCCTACAGTGCTAGATACACGAGAGTTATCAAGCAAGACGCGATCGCGGGTCGTAATCTGAATATTCCCGGCATCGCCATCACCGAAAGAGGAAGCATCCAATCTCGCCCGATTGGCTAGCAGCGATCTAGCTGAGATGATGATGCTCCCTCCCCGACTGATACCACTTGTGGTGCTATCCAGCAGGACTTGATCTAAAGCAACCTCTCCCTGCGCCAAAATCCGAATGTCGCCACCGGCTACATTCTGAGTACTTGTGTCTATTCTTGTGCCAGGAGTCAGGGTAAAATCACCCCGCGAGTCGATCAAGACGGGTACGGTAGAATTGAGCGAGGTGAGAATGACACCCACCACAATGTTTCCAGTCGCGGTATTAGGCTGGAACTGATTTGTGAGCAGAACCAATCCAGTGGAATTTTGATTATCAATCGTGCCGTTGACCGTAATGTTGGCGCTGGTGGCGGGTGTGATGGTTGGTATAACTGCACCAAGTACCGTTGGATCTGGAGTAGGGAAACCACCCAATGCCGCCCAGTTTACGCCTGCCCGTACATCCACGGTAGCGATCGTATTTCCTTGAATCGTAATCGGCGTGCCATCCGATAGGTTGAAGTTAGCAAGGGAGCCAAGCGTTTGACTGCCATTAAACAGCGTTGGGTTACCCGGATAAATTGCGTTTGCAGCATCCGGTGAATTAATAGTGACATCGCCCAATGTGACGCTGCCCCCCGCCAAAATATGCAGCGATGCCCCTATGTAATTCCCCAAGGTGACATCCCCATTCGCCAAAATGATCGGGTCATAGGGACTCACCAAATTGCCAGGAGCGCCGTTTAACTGCTCTGTCCTAAAATTGCCGCCTGCTCGGTAGTGGGCATCGCCGCCAATGGTATTGGTAGAGCGCAAGATTAAGTCGCCCCCCGAAAACAGACCACTATTGGGATGATTTAGGGCAAAGATATCCACCTGCTGGTTGCCCTGCACCAGCAAAGCGCCACCCGCGCTAGCAATAAACGGTGTGGTGGCGCTGTCTCGAATCTTGACCGTATCCTGCGCTTGCAGCGTCAAGTTACCCCCTGCTTGCAGTTGTCCTTGTAGGTCTAAATTGTCTGCGGCTAAAGTCAGATCCTGTCCTGTACTCAAATTACCTTGATTGCGAATGGTGGCATTGCTCCCAGTTCCATACTGCAAGCCAATAGGAACATTCACCGCTAAAAGCGGTGGCGCTTGCGGATTCGTTGCGCTAAATTCACTCCCGTCAGGAAACTTGAAGCTGTTGGCGGTGGTGGCAAAAAAGGAACCGCCGAGTTGCAGTCGGGCATTTTGCCCAAAACTAATGCCGTTGGGATTGAGCAGGAATAGATTGGCAGTGCCGTTGGCGCGAATTAAGCCATCAATATTGGAGATAGAGTTTCCCGTGACTCGCGTCAGGATGTTTTGGATGCCAGCCGCGTTGTTGAAATACGCTGCGCCGCCTGTGGGAATGGAGAACTGTTGAAAGCTATGAAACAGGTTCACACCCCGCACAGTACCCCCGTTGATAGTACAAACGGTGCAGCCAGGAATCACGCTGGAATTGATTGGTAGTGTGGTATCGGGCACAATTTGAGCGATCGCCGGAGTGCTGAATAGGGCTTCACCAATGCTGATTGCGAACAATAGCTGAAATGCGATCGGTAGCGATCGCCCAATCCACGTTTTTTTCTGCTTCACCATTACTTTTGACGCATTCCTTTTAAACTTCCATGCAGCGTTCAACTTCAACCCCAAGCATCTCCCATAGAAGCGCTTTAAGGCACTACAATTATTTCGTTGCGGATTTGAGTTCTAAAACAGGTTGTCCTGCAAGATCTTGCAATCCAAACGATTTCAAGATCTCACTCCAAGCGGCAGGATTTTGAGTTCGAGTAGTCGCCACCTGATTCAGATACTCAAGCCAAAAATCACTTTTAGCCACTGCTTGAGGCTGGGTCGTCTTTGTCTGTTTTGCTGGCTTGATATTTGTCGGAACGCGAGTCAGCCAACCAGAGATGGTGGGATTGGAAGAAGGTTGCTCGGCATCGCAAACGATGGAGAAAAACCACTGGTAATCTTTGCCAGCTTCCAGCGCTTTTTCGGTTTTGGGTAAGGTGAGCTTTACAATGCCTTCCTTATCGGGTAGCAGGAGGATGAGGGGCTGTTTCAGTGCTGGTTTGCGATCTTCATCTAACAACACAAATTTGGCAGAAGCCACAGTCACTTCTGATTCACCGCTGGGCGTAAAGGTGGTCTTGCCAAATGGCAAATAAAACCAAAAGGTTGGATAAGCTTGGGAGGTTTGCCCTGAATCTTTTGCTGGAATGAGCGCCATTAAGGATTTGTTGCCAACGGGACATTCTCCCCGTACCCCGCCCCCTTGAAAATTGTTGGACGCATTTTTAGGACGCTTTGCCATCAGAGTGGGCTTTCTAGAAAACCCTTGAGCGGATGATGACTGTGGGTCTACGAGGAAGGCAGTAGACAAGAAAAAACTAGCCGATCCCATTATGAAAACTTTTTGCAAGAGCGATCGCAGAGTAACCATGAGTTTTCATCTCCTAATCCAGTGTGCAGTGATCAATAGTCAAAATTAGCGGCGCAAGCGATAGTTGAGTAAATAAACGCCACCGCCTGCTGCAAGATAGGCAATTAACGCAGGAGCCAAGGGCAACCAGCCGCTATGGAACACGAGTACCCAGTAACAGACTCCATAGAGAATGACTACAGAAAGTACTCCTGCCGCTGCTAGCGATCGCGACTGGCGGAACCACCAGAAAACCATGCCGCCTGCCAATGACCAGTAGCCAATCCAAATCGTTTCCACCCACAGCGGCATCCACCAAATTAACGGTCGTCCATTTAAGGTGGCGCTGATCAGTTGGCTTGCCATTTGACCGTGGATCATCACGCCTGAAACTTGACCATAGGGGGTAGCCCAGAAGTCTGCTTGTCGTTCTGCCCGATCCACATAGCCAATCAACACAATGCGATCTCGAATTAGGTCTGCGGGAACCCGATTTTCCAGTACATCTTTGACACTGACCATAGGTGCAAAGTTGCCTGGGTCGCCTTTATGCGCCCGAAAGTTAATTAGCGTCTGATAGCCTCCCAATTGCGACCCAATATCCCGGTAGCCACCACCATCGCCCCAGAGCGGCGGCACCACGGTATTACCAAACTGCATCGATCGCACATAATCATCTTCTTTAGGGTCATAGGGTGACAGATAAGCTTTGCCTTCTTTTTTCAAATATTGCTGGGCAAGCACCAGGCTAAAGGCATCTGTGGTGGGGCAGGAATCTGGATCGGCACTTGTCAGCAGAGTCAGCCGACGCACAAATCTACTGCTGTCATCCGTCAGAAAATTGTTGTGACCAACCCGTTCCATTGGCACTCCCGCAGGCGGCTTGTTTCCTTTCGTGGGTTTTCCTCGATCATCCATTTGGCTCCCCAAACAAATTGCAGTCAGGTTAGGCGTTTGCTGAAAGGTTTGGGTTAACTCTGGGAGCGCCCGGATATCTCGGTAAAAGTCTAACCCAATCAGCCGGGGTCGTTTCTCGTTGATTTTTTTCAACAGATCAGAGAGTGCCAAATCGGGTAAGGTTCCGCGACCAAAGCGGTAGCGATCGTTTTGATCAATATAGTTGACGGCTGCTTCATCCACCCCCACAACCAAAAATCGATTGTCCTGTGCCTCACTCGGACGCAAGCGCAGCAAATGGTCATATGCCGCCAATTCGACGGGTTGCAGCACACCAAAGGAACGCGCTGCAAATACCAATGCAGTCATCGCCAAGCTGACCAAGCCCACACTACGCCGCCGAATCCGACGATGGGGCAGGGCTTGGCTTGCCTCCAAATATTGCACTTGCAGATCGGTTGGGGCGGGTTCTTGGGTTTTAGATTGTTGAAACCATTGCTCTGATGCCTCTAAATCTTTGCCGCGCAGCAAAAAGCTATCATCTCGTCCTTCTTGCTCCCATTCCATCCCTCTCAAAAGCACTCTGGTATGCGATCGCAAATACTCTGGATCAACATCCAAAGTGCGGATCAAATCACCAAAATTAATAAAAAAGTCGCCATTATTTCGCCCGAAATCAATCGATTTCAAACTCGCAAGCGCGGCAGGCAAATCGCTTGGCTCAACCGCCTGAAACAAAACTGTGACAATGCGTTTATTCAGCTTTAGCGCATACTCTAGTTGTTCGAGGCATTGAGGAGAAACCACCGAACTGGGCGAGATAATAAATAAATAATTATTGCTTCGCTCAATACCACCATAGCTTTCTTGTTGAAGGTTAACTCCAGAGGCAATACTCTCTTGATCAAACCAGGTGGTTTTGCCCTGAACTTGCAGCCCATCATTGAGCTTACGAACAAAATCAGAATCAACCCGTGAGTATGAAATAAATACATCCAGCGTCGATTCGGGTGGCTGCTCCAAACTCTCAGCAATGAATTTCTTGTGCAGGTCAGTGGGGGGATGTTGGGCGTGTTCATCGGCTGTTCTCAACCAAGCTGCGGCTTGCCGCAAATTGTAGTTGCGTAGCAAGATGCTGGGATTGTGTTTTTGGCGTTCCCATTTGAGCGCTTTTGTCAGCAGAAGTTTGTGCTGTTTGTAGTAGGCTTCATCTTCCCGCAAGGATCGAATTAATTTATCGGCATCTGCTTGATAAGCTGCTGCATCTTCATGGTCAGTCATGTCGATGAATTGGATCGATCGCAACTCGGCGGGTAGTTGTGCTGGGTCGGTTTCAGCAATTAATAGGGGAATAATTCGTTTGTTGTGATGACGGGCGTGGATCAATTCTTTTTGACAATATTCCGATTTCAGCGAACTGGGAGACATCAGATAAACAATCGTGTCTGCCTCTTCAATCCCGCGATCGAGCATTTCCTCAAACTCAACGCCTGTTTTAATATCAGTTTTGTTTGTCCAGACCGTTAGCCCTTCTCTCATCAGTGTCAGCGCTACTTTCTCCATCACAGCCCGTTCCCGCTGTGAGTAGGAAAGAAACACATCTGTCATCAAGTTGTTGGCGTTCTTGATGCTGTCGCAGATGAATTGGCAATGCAAATCTGTTGGAAAACAGGGAGGCTGTTCCTGAGCAAACCGAGTTTTCAACCAGGTTTCCGCAGCTTTGCGGTCTTCGCTAACCAGCAGATAGGGGGATTGCTTCTGATTTCGCTCCCAATCTAATGCTTTTGCAAGAAAGTAGGCATGTTGATGAACATAATTTCGATGGCGATCGAAGATTTCTAACAGCCCAGAAAATGATTTCTCAAAATCATCAATCCCCTCGCGAAAATAGACCCAGTTGATCTTACCGATCACTGGATGCATATTAGGAAAACTGGAGTGTAAACCTTTCGCTTGATACTCTTCCCAATCAGTTAAGTTTCGAGTAGGATTTCGCTGCTGCCAAATTTCCTGAGTAATTTGTTCAACATGTAATAGTGGAATAATTCGTTTATTTCGTTGAAGTGCTAAATCAATTTCTTTGCCACAATAAATGGAATTGATTGAATGAGGCGCGATGATATATATGAAATTATCCGACTTTTCCAAGCCATCATCAATTTGATTTTGAAAGTCAACGCCTAAGGGAATATCATTTTGGTCAAACCAAATTCTGAACCCCTGCTCAACCAATCGACCATATAGCTTGGTTGCAAATGCTTTACTATCTGCACGTCCATAGGAAATAAATGCATCTTGAAACCGACTCCCACTGTTGGCGGTTGAGTCTAATGCAAAATCTGTATGATTAGGGGAAGCGGATACACCTTCAGAGATTGTCATGATTATCAGGCGGCAGAGTGGGATATAGACGGGGCTTTAGACCATCAACTAAATAAATTAAACAACAAACTTTAATCATTCCAGCGAAGTTTTTTAATGCATCTTTTAGAGATACTCGCTAATTACTTAGGAGCGCGTTACAGAATTGTATATGGGTCTTACAGCGATCGTTGTAAGACCTTTTTCTCATCACTCTAACGATGGTGTGTTCATAGCAGCAGGTTCTCTGCGATTGCTCACCTCACTGCTGATTGGAGTGTTAGTGATTGCAACACTGTTGCTGTTCTCCTTCGGCTCGCTATCTTTCTTTGGCTGAGTGACTTGAGTCGCATACACTTCAACATCTTGCTGAAGAATTGCCTCCACTTGCCCTGCAAAAATATGAAAAGCCTCATCGTGAGTTTTATAAGTCTGGTAAGGACCACCCAGTTCAAAAAATTGCCAACCTTGAGTTTTGAGTGATTCCACACCACGCCGATAGTGTCGCCAGCGCTCACCATAGTTAAAAAATTGCTCTGTTGCTGCACTCACCGCCACAATTTGGCTAAGGGCGAAGGTAGACACTCCCAAAAACTGCTTCAGCCGCTCATTGTTAGCATCCATAAAATTGAGGCTCACTAAGGCTGGAATTAGCACGCCTCCAATGATGGTCGTCAGTCGCAAGCGGTAATGGAAATCTCGTGCCTTACCAGCCCGTCCTTCCATCCACAGTACTTGGTCTAACCAACGCGATCGCAGATAGTGCTTTTGTGTGTCTTTAAGATCAAGAGTTTCAAACAAGTTCGTAAACTCTTGCTTCAAACCCTCGCGATAATCATCTTTCTTCGGTGCCATAGGTTTTTGAGAGGATTGCTTAACTAGTTTTTGTTCACTCGGCTGCTTTTCATCAATAGCAGTGGACGGCAATGAGCCAATAACAGCAGGAGCCGACGCACTAACACTAGAAACGGGAAGGGACGGATTTGTAGCACCAACCGTCAGCTTTACAGGGACAGAAATTGATGGGGGTTCAGGCGTGGAAGAAGTTACCGCTGAAATGGGTTGAACACGATGAGAGGAGGTCTGTGCATTCCTGTTGGACGATCTATTATTTTGCAACCAAGTTTTAGCAGACTCTATACGCTGTCGTATTCGTTCGCGATGACGATCCAGAGAACGGTCTCGCGGATAATCCTCTGATTTTGGTGAATTGGAAGCAGTTGTATCAACCCAACGCCTAAGATCGTCTATCTGGCGATCGCCAGTTTCCGTCTCTTTTTTAGCGGGTGGAAGATCATCCCGTTTTAACCACTCCCACTCGTGATGCTCCACCATAACTTTTCATCTCAGCTAGTTTAATACAAAATTGAGCAGCGACTTCAAAAATAACCCTTCGCTTTTTAACGTGAATCCTAACTAGTTTAATTCTTTAGAAAAGACGGCAGGGAAGTGTGAGTTGTGAATTTTGGATTCTCCAGCTAAATAGACGGTGACTCGGTGGCGAAGAAACTCTCTTGCTTCTTGAATTCGCTTGCGGGCTGTGCCTTGAGTAATGGAGAGATGATCTGAGATCGCGGCATAGGAGCAATCTTGAAAAAAACGTAATTGAAACGGTTGAAGTAGGCGATCGGGGAGTTCTTCAATTGATCGATGAATGATTAACAGCAACTCACGATTGAGTAAGCAGCTTTCTGGAGTGCCAATGGTTGAGGTAAGAAAAATTTGTCCTTGGCTGATACTCTCTTGAGGGTCGTGGATAATAACTTCTTTACGTCGTTTTCGCCAAACATCCATACAAAGGTTATGGGTGAGGCGTGTCAACCAAGCTTTAATGTTGGTAATCGTGTTTGCGTATTGCTGCAATTTAGTCCAAGCTAGGAGCTTTGCCTGACTCAAAACATCCTCAGCATCAGCAGAATTGTTTTCCATCCAGCGCAAGCAATGTTTGTATAAATCAGCTTGATACTGTACCCATAAATTCCAAAAGCAAGAATAATTGCCCAAAGAAATCTGTTTCAGCCAAGAGTTTATAGCGGTTGAGCTTAATTTGGTTTTTTTATTTTTTGAACCCTTTAAGTGTCCAACAATAGGCTCATAGGTGAGCAATACTTGTGTTTGCATAGTAGATGTCCTTCATTTGGGGGTAGATGAGATAGCCAAACCTAAGGCTTTGCCCTGAAGTTTTTACAGCTTGATCTAGGAAAATCAGAAGGAGATGCACACCTTTGTCGCGATTGAATCATTTCTTAAAAACTTACGTTTCAAGCTACTTAAAGGATGATCTGAGAAATCGGTGACTAATAAGGACAACCAGAAAATCTCACTGGTGAGTAGATTAACTGATTGGGCATCCCCCTTAAAGCAGAAATTCTGATTATTTTACAGAGTCTTTACTTAGAACTTGTTATGACTACATAAACTCTTTAACCTTTAGGAACAGGATGTTACGTGATTCTACGCACAGCTTTTTCTTAAACTGGTAACTTTATTCTCCTTACTTTTGATATTGCTGAGTGGGAGTTTGTGCGATCGCGCGATCGCTGTCTAATGTTAGAGATCAAAATATTTGTCATTTAGGCGTACTAGCAATCCAGGTCAAATGGCGACTCTTAATAGTAAGGCGTTGCTTTAGTCAGTCTTCTTGAGCACCGCAGTATGAACTATTGTCGTCTTTGACTCACAGTTTTCCCCAGCGCGGAGACACTCTAACATCGACTTCAAGTATTTCTGCAAAATCCGTTCAGAAGCTTCTTTCATCCAAAATATTCTGGTTTTCTGTATCAAACTAATTCACATATGCTTTCTCTCAACCGTCTTTTTTATAACGCTCGAAGCGGTGACTTTCATACAATGCGGATCAACGCAATGTTTGATGTTGGGGCTTGATGTGCCACCTTTTCACGACACTCTTTTTCACTTATGGAGAAGCTAATGCAAAATATTACTGCCACACTTGAGACCAAGCTGAAGAAAAAGCCCGTCTGCTCTTCGGAACTTCAACCCACTGAAATGATTGCTGTTCCTATTGGCAAATGCTATGGCGTAGATGAGATTGAACCTGCTGATGGTGGACATAGCAAAATTACTTTAGCTGCAAACAGCGGCACCTTTTATATCTTCAATCAGCATTGGGATGGGCTATACACAATCTCCAAACAGCAAGCAGTTGCCATTTTTGGCAGCGACATTTCTAGCGGTCTGTTGAAAGATTTAAACCAGTGTTTAACTCGCTACCAGATCAACACAGTTGTTAGAATGCGGCATTTTTTAAGCCAAATCGCTCATGAATCGGGGGGGCTAAAGTGGCTGCAAGAGCTAGATGATGGCAGCTATTTAGAAGGACGGGATGATTTGGGTAATATCAACCCCGGCGATGGTCCTCGGTTTAAAGGTGCAGGAGTAATCCAGTTGACAGGGCGATCCAATTATGAAGCATTATCTAAATTGCTTGCCGATCCACGGGTGATGGAAGGCTGCGACTATGTTGCGACAACCTACCCATTTACCAGTGCTGGTTTTTGGTGGCACAACAACGACATGAATTCATACTGCGATGAAGGGGCAACCGTCGAGCAGGTGACCAAGTGCGTAAATGGTGGCTATAACGGGTTAGAGGATCGCCAACATTACTATGACAAAGCTTGTGATGTCATTAAGTAAGTACTAAATCTGTTGTGGAAATGTAGATGCAAAAAGTTGTCTGGTCATCAACCGGGCAACTTTTTTGCTGTAAATAGGCTTGCCAAGCAGCAAGGAGCGCTAGTCTTTTAATATATGAGTTAAAGAGAAGACCGCATGAGCAGCGAAGCAAATGAAACGATTTTTAGCAAGATTATTCGCAAGGAAATTCCCGCAGATATTGTGTATGAAGATAATTTGGCGATCGCATTTCGAGATGTCAATCCGCAAGCGCCAGTCCATATTTTGGTAATTCCTAAAGAAGCGATCGCCATGCTTTCGGATGCCGAAGCCAAGGATCATGCCCTGATGGGACATTTGCTGCTCACCGTCAAGCGCGTTGCCGAACAGGAAGGGCTGACGAATGGCTATCGCGTCGTAATTAATACGGGCGACGACGGCGGACAAACGGTTCATCACCTGCATCTGCATATTTTGGGTGGACGGCAGATGGTGTGGCCTCCGGGTTAGGAGAGCGTTGTGAGTTTTGAGTTTTGAGTTTTGAGTTTTGAATGGTGGAGGGGAAAGTTTTGAGTTTTGTTTGCGTAGCGTTGACCTAGGAAATATTTTGAGTTTTGAATTGTGGAAAGATGGTTAGCGTTTC
>Ga0163144_10016094_pt1 | contig 15351 bp, 14 predicted proteins | sample OliLak19BULKMAT1_FD_123175 | JGI IMG/M metagenome (GOLD analysis project Ga0163144, IMG submission 123175) | Freshwater microbial mat bacterial communities from Lake Vanda, McMurdo Dry Valleys, Antarctica - Oligotrophic Lake LV.19.BULKMAT1 | ecosystem: Environmental > Aquatic > Freshwater >...
AGGCCGATGTATTCATACCACTTGCCGTTGTCCGCGCCGGCGGGGACGGGCTTGCGGTAGTCGCCGAAACGGTAGCTGTGCATGGCGCAGTGGAGGTTCACGCCGGGGATGCCGTCCACATGCGGCTGGAGCACGGCCTTGATGATTTCGGGATCGTTCACGCCGCCGGAGCACTAGTCGTGAATGACGAGGTCGTAGCCTTTGGCGTAGTCCGGGTTCGGCTTCTCGCCGGGCTCGCCGTAAATCTGTTCGATGGGCGGCTTGGTGCTGCCGTCGGCGGAGTGCGCGTGTTCGACGACGACGTTGGCACGGGCTTCGAGGCCGGCTTTGAGCACGTCCTTTTGCTTGCCGTATTCGTGGCAGCAGCCGCCGGTGATGAGGAGGATGCGGAGCGGCTTGGGCGCGTCGGCGGCGAAGCTGTGCAGGGCGAGGATGCTGGAGGCGAGGAGGGTGAGGATGGAGGTGCGTTTCATGGGTTTGGTGTGGGAGTCAGGTTGGGACGGTTATCTTAGTGGGAAAAGGAAATTCTCCCGCGGTTGCGGCGCGCGGGTCAGGCTTCGAGTTCGGTGTGGATTTCGATGAAGGTCAGGATGTCGTGCCGCGTGACGATGCCGACGAGTTTGCCGTCGTCGATGACGGCGAGGCGGGTCAGCTCGGGCGCGAGGAGGAGGCGCATGGCGCGGGCGGCGGATTCGTTGACGCCGATGCGGAGGGCCTCGGCGCTTTTCCCGGCCACGACATCGCCGGCGGTGGTGTAGGGCCATTTCTCGCGCGGGATTTCTTTCAGAAAATCCAGCCGCAGCAGTCCGCGGAAGTCGCCGTCGGCGGTGCAGACGGGGTAGGCGACGTAATGGCCGGCGAGGAAGAAATCATCGACGGCGAGGTTGAGCGGAAGGGTGTCGGGAATGACGGCGGGATTGGCGCTCATGAGGTCGCGCACGCGGACGCCGGCGAGGGTTTCGCGCTGGACGGCGTTGGCGTAGCCGCTGTCGGCGGCGCTTTTCAAAAAGAAGCCGATGAGCAGAAAGATGAGGCCATTCCACGCGTGCCACGGGCCGATGAGCAGGGCGACGCCGCCCGCGATGAGCAGCCAGCTAAAGCCGATGCCGATGCGCGAGGAGATGTAGGTGGCGTGGCGCAGCCGCCCGGTTTTGGCCCAGAGGAGGGCGCGGAGCACGCGGCCGCCGTCGAGCGGGTAGCCGGGGATCATGTTGAAAACGACGAGCACGAAATTCGTCTGCGCGAGCCAGCCGCAGACGAGGGCGAGCCCGTGGAAACCGAGCGCGCGGAAGGCGAAATCGGCGAGGGCGAAAAGGATGCTGAGCGCCACGCTGACGGCGGGGCCGCCGAGGGCGATCTTGAGTTCGGATTTCGCGTCGTCCGGCTCGCGCTCGATCTCCGCGAGCCCGCCGACGAAGAGCAGGGTGATGCGCGGGACGCGGATGCCGCAGCGCTGGCTGACGAGGCTGTGGCCGAGTTCGTGGAGCAGGATGCTGAGGAAAAAAAGGAACGCTGCGCCGCCGCCGAGCGCGAGATAAATGGCGAGCGAGCGGCCGGGCAGTTCGGCTGGGAAAACGCTGTGCGCGAGTTCGTAGGTGACGATGGCGGCGATGAGAAACCACGAGGCGTCGAGGTAGAACTCGATGTCGAACCAGCGTCCGATGAAGACGCCGCCGCGGCGCCGGCGCGGGGCTGGCAGGAGCGGGTCGCTCATGGCTGCGCGCCGGTGGCCGGCGCGGCTTCGGGAGCTGGCTCCGGCTTGATCTCCGGCCAGTTCGCCAGTTCCACTTTTTCCCGCAGGTCCACCGGCACGAGCAGACTGAAGCGCGATTCGCCGGAGGCGAACCGGGCGGCGGTTGCGCCGTTGAGCGCCGCGCGCACGGCGTTTTCGGTGAGCGGCGGGTGGGTGGAAAAAACGCACATCGGCTGCGGGAGCAGGCCGGTCACGGAGCCGGTGAAGGGCTCGCCGGAAACGCGCCCGGCGACTTCCGCGGAGAGGATCGGCCGGGTCGGAAAGCCGTCGCGAAAATCCAGCCGGGCGGAGCGCAGTCGGGCGACTTTGCCGGGCTCGGCGGCGACCGCGGCGGACGACGCGGTGAAGCCGAGATGGCCAACCACAGCGGGCTGAGCGCCGGTGCCGGTGAGCCGGAAATCCGCGGACAGGGTGCCGTCGCCGAGCGGCACTTTTTCTGCCGTGGCGTGAACGTCGAAACGCCAGTTTTCCCAAGCCGTGCCGCGCAGCGCGAACGCGGGCGGCAGCTCGCCGAGCGGTGCGCCGGTCAGCGCGCGCTGCATCGCCGGCTCCCAGTTGCCCGCCACGGCGGCGGAGATTTGCGCCTCACCGGCGAGGGTGGCCGCGCTGAGCGGACCGGTCGCGCGCAGCGTCAGCGCGGTGCCCACGGTCAGGCCGTCGGTGCCGGGGTTGGCGAAAAGCGGCACGGGGCTCTGCGCGCTGGTCACCGCGAGCCGGAGCACCGGGTCGCGGAGGTTCGCGAAATCAATTTCGCCGCCCGCCTGGAAGTCGCCGGTCGGATGGTGGCCGGTGAATTTTTCGACGCGCAGCGTCTGCCCGGCGAAGGCGACCGCGCCCTCCACGCCGGTGAGCGCGGCGCCGCTCCAGCCGAGTGGCAGGCGGGCTTTGGTGAGTGTGAGCTGGCCGCCGGTCTTGAGCGCGCCGAGCGGGCCTTCGGCGGTCACGTTGCCGCTCACGAGACCCTCGATGGGAAAGTTCATGCCGGTGAGCTGCGCGGTTTCGCGGAGGCTGAGGTTGGAGGCGGTGAGGTTGAGTTTCCCGACGGTGTGATCGTCGAGCAGCGTGGCGAGCGAGGTGTTGGGCCAGGCGTTCCAGAGGTCGAGCGGGAGGAGGGCGTCGCCTTCGAGCCAGAGGTTTTTGCGATGCGTGAGGCGGAGCTTTTTCAGCGACACGGCCTTGTCCGTCACGCCCACGCGGGCGGTGAAAGACGACACGTCATCCGCGAGCGAGAAGGTGGAGAAGGCGAGGCCGCCGCGCGAGTAGCTGGCCTCGAACTCGGCATTGATCGGGTGGAGCAGCGCGGCGGTCGCGCCGAGCGAGCGGACCTTGAGGAAGCGCGCGAGAAACTTGCCGCTGTGACCTTTGGCCGAGCCCTCGCCGTCCCAGTCGATGAAGGCGCCGCCGGCGAGCGGCTCGGGGAGGATGGGCGCTTGCAGGAGCGCGGCGTATTTCGCGAGGTCCTGCACGGAGGCGTGCATCTCGCCCCAGTATTGTTTGTCGCCGAGGATGTTCAGCGTGCCGCGGCCGCGCACGTAGTCGCCGGCGTTGAAGAGCGAGATGTTCGTGAGCTGATATTCGTTGCCGTTGAGTTTCACGCTGGCGTGGAGTTCCTCGATGGGCGCGCTGCGCCAGCGGAGGTTCGAGCCGGAGACGATGAGCTGCCCGTGAAACTGCTGGTCCTTGCCGCGGATCGAGCCGTCGATGACCGCGCGTCCGGCGGCGTATTTGAACTCCGGCAGGAGTAGCGCGGAGAGGTCGGTGAGGTTGTCGATCCGGGCCGCGATGTCGCAGGAAAACTCCGCGCGCCACCACTCCACGCCGGGCATGGGCAGGGCCATGGCGCCGGAAAGGTTGAGGCGGTTCTGGCCCTGCGCGAGCGCAAGGGTGGGCACCTCGATGCGCCCGCCGAGCAGCTTCGCGCCGAGCACCAGCGAGTCCCACTGGCGGCTTTCCCATTGGAAATTGGCGGCCTCGATCCGCAGCTCGGCGCTGGCTTGGGCAAACTGCTGCGGCGGCCCGCGAAAGGTGAAGCGCCCGGTCTTGATCGTCCCGCCCGCGGCGTCGGAAAGGCCGAGGAAGGACGCGAGCTGGGCGACGTTGATTGCGGAAAATGGCATCGCGACATCGATGGAAAACGGGCGCGTCCCCGGCAGCGTTTGTGCCTCGGCCCGCAGCTCGCCGCCAAAGGCCGCGAACCGCGCGGTGAAGTTGAGCTGGCCGCGCGCGAAGTCCTTCAGACCGGTGGAAAAATCCACCACTTGCACGCCGGGTTCGAGCGTGAGGCCGGCGATTTGCAGCGTGTCGTCCTGGATGGCGGTAGTGCCGGTGACGTTGCGGAAGGTGCGCTGGAGCCACGGCTGTTTCACGATGAGCTGCCCGATGCGGATCGTGCCCGGCTCCACGCTGCTCAGCGTCACGGCGGTGTCCGCGAGCCGCACGTAGTCGCCGTCGCTTTCAAAAATGAAGTCCACGGCGCGCGCCTCGACGTGCGCCGGCACGGCCAGCCAGCGCCCGTGCGGACGCGGCACGCGCAGGCGGAAACCGCTCGGGGCCGCGGCCGTTTCGCCGGGCAGCGGCAGCCGCAGCTTGCCGCTCACGTTTTCCAGCGTGAGCCGCTCGAACCACGACCCGCCGGCGCGCGGGAGCAGATTCGCCCACGAGAAAGTGGCGGTCGCGGTCTGGATGCCGAGCCGGGTGACGGGTCCGTTTTTTCCCTCGTACGTCCACACGGAATCGTGCAGGACGATGGGCTCGAAGAGGCTGCCCTCGAGGCTCGCGATCTGCACTTGGCCGCCGTGGCACCAGGCTTCGAGGCCGATGGCCTGGCGCAGCGCAAAGCGAAAGCAGTCGGGCTGCAGGAGCACCACCACGATGGCGGTGACCAGCAGCAGGACCGCGAGGCGGAACGTCCGCCAGCGGCGCAGGCGCGGAGCAGCGGACTTGGCGGGAGCGGCGGTGCGCGAGGTGGAGAGGGATGTCGTGGTTCTCAAGACAGGGCGGGGAGCGTAGCGCGGCGCGGGGAAAAGGGAAGGGGTTGGGGCGGGGGCGTAATCGTACATCGTAATCCCCCTGCCGGCCGGCTGTGCGCTCCGCTTGCCGATTAGGATTAAGATTACGAAGCGTTGCGGCGGGCGGGGCTCGACGGCGGGCGGGAAATGGGAATACTCCGCCGGTTTTCTCATGCGCCTGATCGCTTGTTTCCAGTTCCGTCGTCTCGTGCTGCCCGGTCTTTTCCTGCTGCTCGCGGGGCGTGGGTGGGCGGAGGAGCCTTTCGCGTTTGCGCGGACGCCGGGGAAGCTGCCGAAGACGGTGGTGCCGATGGAATACTCGGTGATGCTCGTGCCGGATCTCGAACGCGGGACCTTCCGCGGGACGATGCGGGTGACGCTGGATGTCCGCGCGGCCGTGCCGGCGCTGGTGCTGAATGCGGTGGGGCTGGAAATCACGGGCGGCACGCTGGATGGCGAGGCCGGGGCGCTCGGGCGGCCAGTGCTCGATGCCGGGCAGCAGACGGTCACGCTGCCGCTGACGGCGGCCCCCGCGCCGGGCGTCCACAAGCTCTCGATTGATTTCGCCGGCCAGCTCCGCGAGCAGCCGGAGGGGCTCTACATCGTGCGGTATAAAAAGGACGGCCAGGAGCGCCGCGGACTGGCCACGCAGTTCGAGCCGGCGGATGCGCGGCGGATGTTTCCGTGCTGGGATGAGCCGGTGTTTCGCGCGGCTTTCACGCTGGCGGTCGCCGTGCCGGCGGAGACGGTGGTGGTCTCGAATATGCCGGTGGCCACGACCACGCCCGGCGCGGGCAGGACGAAAGTCGTGATCTTTCAAAAGACGCCGTCCATGCCGACGTATCTGCTGGCGCTGTTCGCCGGGGATCTCGAAAAAATCGAGGACGAGGTGGATGGCGTGAAGCTGGCGCTTTTCACCACGCCGGGAAAAAAGGAGGAGGGCCGTTACGCGCTGGAGGTGACGAAGGAGGTGCTGCGCGATTTCGCGGAATACTTCGGCGTGAAGTATCCGCTGCCAAAGCTCGACCAGATCGCGCTGCCGAATACGGGTGCGGGCGGGATGGAGAACTGGGGGGCGATCGTCTATCTCGAAAGCGCGCTGCTTTTCGACCCGGCGACGAGCAGCCAGGCGCAGCGGGAGCGCGTGTATGGCATCGTGGCGCACGAGGTCGCGCACCAGTGGTTTGGCAATCTGGTGACGATGGCGTGGTGGGATAATCTGTGGCTGAACGAGGGCTTTGCGAGCTGGTTGGCGACGAAGCAGATGGCGCGGCGGCATCCCGAGTGGAAGCCGTGGCTGCGCGCGGCGGCGGGCCGGGAAGCAGCCATGCGGCTGGACGCGCGGGCGACCACGCACCCCATCCAGCAGGAGGTGAAAACGGAGAGCCAGGCGAGCGATGCCTTCGACGAAATCACGTATCAGAAAGGCCAGGCGGTGATTCGCATGATCGAGGACTGGCTGGGCGAGGAGACCTTCCGCAACGGGGTGCGCCGCTACGTGCAAAAACACGCGCTTTCCAACACGACCACGGCCGACCTGTGGGACGCGCTGGCGCGTGAAAGCGGCCAGGATGTGCGCGGGCTGGCCAAGGGCTGGACGGAGCAGCCGGGCTTTCCGGTGGTCCAGGTCACGTCGTTTCCGGTCGAGGATGTGAAGCGGGCGACCTGCTGGCAGGAGCGCTTCACGGTGCAGCAAAAAGACGCGCCGCCGCTTTTCTGGCTGGTGCCTTTTCGCCACGCACCGGCGGGGCGCCCGCAGGATGCGGCGCTGCTGCTGCTGAAGGGGCGAAATCCGCAGGGCTTTCCGGTGCCGGAGGAGGGCGCGGTGAAGGGGAACATCGGCGGCGTCGGCTATTTCCGCGTGCAGTATCAGGGCTGGCTTTTCGAGCGGCTGATCAAGGCGCTCCCGCATCTCGCCGAGGCCGACCGGCTGAATCTGCTGCACGATGCGTGGGCGCTCTGTCAGGCGGATCGCGGGGCAATCACCGACTACCTGAAGCTGGCCGAGACGTTGCTCGCCACGGCGTCGCCGACCGAGCTGGAGCAGATCCTCGGCGTGCTCGGACACCTCGATCGCATGGAGCGCGACGCGGATGCGCTCACGCCGTCCGCCGCCGACGGCACGGCGAAAAGCGACGGCAGCCGCGCGCGGTTTCGCGAGTGGGCGCTCGGTTTTCTCCGCCCGCAGCTCGACCGGACCGGCTGGGACGCCGCGCCCGACGAAGCCCCGCTCATCACGCAACTCCGCCCGCGGCTGCTCGGGCTCGCGGCGGCGTTTGGCGATGCCGCGACGCTGCGCACCGCGCGTTCGCGCTTTGTCGAATACTTCGCCCGCCCGGCGGCCTTCGACGCGAATCTCCGCGGCACCGTGCTCGCCATTCATGGCCGCGATGCCGACGCCGAGACGTGGGATTTGCTGCACGCGCTGGCGCGGAAAACGACCAGTTCCGAGCAGCAGCGCGAGCTGTATGGCGCGCTCGCCGCCGCCCGCGATCCGGCGCTCGCGGCGCGGACGCTCGCCTTGGCGCTCACCAGCGAGCTGCCGCCGCACGATGCCGCGCGGCTCGTCGGCCAGGTCGCCGGGACCGAAGGGCACGCTGCCGCGGCGTGGACATTTGCGCGGGAAAATCTCGCCGCGCTCTTCGCCAAACTCGCCGCGCATCAGGCCAATGAATACGTGCCGCGCCTTTTCACCGCGCTGCCCGCCACCGCCGAGCAGGCCGTGGAACTCGAGACCTGGGCCGCCGCGAATCTCCCCTCCGGCGCGGCCCCGAGCGTGGCCAAAGCCGCCGACGAAATCCGCTTTCAGGCGGAGTTTCGCCGCCGCGTCCTGCGTGAACTCGGCCTCTGGCTCAAGGCCCGTCCCGCCCGCGCCACCGCTGGCTAGCGCGCGCCGCGCTCCGGCCATACAAACAGCGCCGTTCCATGCAAACCGTGCTCAGCGTCATCCAGGCATCCACCCTCTACTTTCAGAAAAATGGGGTGGAAAGCGCGCGGCTGAACATCGAGCACCTGCTCGCGCACGTCCTCGGGAAGAAACGCATGGAGCTGTATCTGGAATTCGATCGTCCGCTCGCGGAGCTAGAGCTGGAGCCGCTTCGCGCGCTGGTGAAGCGTCGCGCGGCGGGCGAGCCGTTGCAGCATTTGCTCGGCACGGCGGAGTTTCACGGGCGCACTTTCGCGTGCGACAAACGCGCGCTCGTCCCGCGCCCGGAGACGGAGCAGTTGTGCGAAATGGTGCTCGCCGGGGGGCGGGCGGCGCGCGTGCTCGATGTCGGCACCGGGAGCGGCGTGATCGCGCTGACGCTGGCGGCGGAATGGCCGGAGGCGCGCGTGGAGGCGGTGGATCTTTCCGACGACGCGCTGGCGCTGGCGCGCGAAAATGCGGCGCGGCTCGGCCTCGCGGAGCGCGTGGTTTTTGCGCGGAGCGATCTGCTGGAAAACGTCGCCGGCGAGTTCGCTCTCATCGTCGCGAACCTCCCCTACATCGCGTCCGCCGAGATCCCGCAGCTCGCCCGCGAAGTCCGGCACGATCCGCTCGCCGCGCTCGATGGCGGCCCGCGCGGGCTGGAGATCTTCGAGCGTTTCATCCCGCAAGCCGCGCGGCATCTGCGCGGGCGGCTCGCGCTGGAGACGGGCCACGATCAGGCCGACGCGCTGGCTGCGCTGCTCGCCGCGCACAATTTCCAAGACATCCGTGCGCAATCCGACTACCAAGGCCGCCACCGATTCCTCTTCGCAAACTATGGATAAGATACTCGTTCACGGCGGTCACACGCTGACCGGCAATGTCAAAATCAGCGGCTCGAAAAACTCCGCGCTGCCCATCCTCGCGGCCACGCTGCTCACCGAGGAACCGTGCGTCATCCACCACGTCCCCGACCTCAGCGACATTCATTACATGCTGCAAATCCTCTCGCACCTCGGCGCGCAGGTCGAGCGGGCCAGCGGCACGGTCACCGTGCAGGCAGAGAAAATCATCACCGAGGCGCCTTACGAAATCGTCCGCAAAATGCGCGCGTCCGTCTGCGTGCTCGGCCCGCTGTTGGGTCGCGAAAAGGAGGCCACCGTCTCGCTGCCCGGCGGCTGCGTCATCGGCGACCGCCCGATTGATTTGCATCTGAAAGGCTTCGAGGGACTCGGCGCGATGCACCGCATCGAGGCCGGCAACGTGAAAGTTTTCGCCAGCCAGCTCATCGGCGGCGTCATCAACCTGCGCGGCAAGCAAGGCCCCACCGTCCTCGGCACCGACAACGTGATGATGGCCGCGGTTTTGGCCGAAGGCACCACGGTCATCGACAGCGCGGCGGCGGAACCCGAGGTCGTGGACCTCGCCAATTTTCTCATCAAGATGGGCGCGAAAATCGAAGGCGCGGGCACCCGGCGCATCGTCATCGAAGGCGTGAAAGAACTCCACGGCGCGGAGCACGAAGTCATTCCCGACCGCATCGAGGCCGGCACCTTCCTCGTCGCCGGAGCCATCGCCGGCAATGGCATCACCCTGAAACGCGTGAACCCCTCGCACCTGACCAGCGTCACCGACGCCCTGACGCGGGCCGGCTTCATCCTCAAAGCCGACGGCACGAACCTCACCATCTCCCCCAACGGCACCCGCAAAGCGCTCGAACTCACGACCGAGCCGTACCCCGGTTTTCCCACCGACATGCAGGCGCAAATGTGCGCGCTGCTGGCGAAAACGCCCGGCATCTCGGTCATTACCGAGACTATTTTCCCGCAGCGCTACATGCACGTCTCCGAGATGAAGCGCATGGGTGCCGACATCTCGCTCAACGGTCCGACGGCGATCATCAAAGGCGTCGAGCGGCTCAGCGGCGCGCCCGTCATGGCCAGCGACCTCCGCGCCAGCGCCGCGCTCGTGCTGGCGGGTTTGCAAAGCGAAGGCGTGACCGAGGTGAACCGTGTCTATCACATCGACCGCGGCTACGAACTCATCGACGAAAAGCTCAACGCCCTCGGCGCGCGCATCGAGCGGATGAAGGCGTAGTTTTCTCTCGTTCGGCATGTCCGTCCGCGCTAGCTTCGGCCCATGCCCGCTAGCCTTCAGCCAGTCTCCTGGCAGCGCATGAGCGACGCGCTGGAAAACGTCCGCCGCCGCCTGCTGCGGGCGGCTGCGGCGCTGGATGCCGCGCAGGTTCCCTACGCCGTCGTCGGCGGCAATGCGGCGGCCGCCTGGGTTTCCCGCGTGGATGAAGCGGCGGTGCGCAATACCCGCGCATGTGGACATCCTGCTGCGCCGTGAAGACCTGCCGGCGGCGACCGGCGCCTTGGAAAAGGCCGGCTTTCAGCATCGGCGCATCGCCTCCCTCGGCCAACCCGGCGCGATGGAGGTCTTTCTCGACGGCCCCGCGAGCAGTGGCCGCGATGCCCTGCATATCGTCTTCGCCGCGGAAAAACCTCGCGCCGACCAGCCCGAGCCCAACGCGAGCGTCGGGGAAAGTGAAGATGCCGGCGATTTCCGGGTCATCGCGCTCGACGCGCTCGTCCGCATGAAGCTCAGCGCCTTTCGTGACAAGGACCGCGTCCACCTGCGCGATCTCGCGTCGGTCGGTCTGCTGGACGCGACCTGGCTGCCCCGCTTGCCGGAAATCCTGCGCGCTCGGTTGGCGGAGATTCTCGCGACGCCGGACGAGTAGGCCGATGTCTCCGTTACGTCCGCTTTTTGCCACGTCTCAGCCGCGCGCAGCGGGCCGCTGAGCGGGCGCACCATCCTTCAACCCACATGCGCCGCTATCTCGAAATCTACTGGCTGATGATCCGCAATTCGCTGATCCGCGAGATGAACTTCAAGGCGAACTTCATTCTTTGGATGATCGTGGAGTTGCTGTGGTTCGCGGGGCAGATGGTGTTTCTGGAGGTGCTGTATGGGCACGTGGAAACGATCGGCGGGTGGAGCAAGTGGGAGTGCGTGCTGCTGGTGGGGACGCATCAGGTGGTGGCGCAGCTTTTTCAGGCGTTCTTTTATGTGAACCTCGCGGAGCTGCCGGACCTGATCCGCACGGGGCGGCTGGATTTGCTGCTGCTGCTGCCGGTGGATGCGCAGTTCGCGGTGTCCACGCGGAAATTCGGGATGGACAATATCGTGAACGCGCTGGTCGGCGTGGCCATCGTGGCGTTTTCGCTTTTCAAACTCGGGGTGGTGCCGAGCGCGCAGCAGGTGGTGCTTTTCGTGGCGTGTCTGCCGTTTGGGGTGGCGGTGCATTACGCGATCCTGTTCGCGCTGGCCACGGTGGCGTTCTGGATCGTGCGGGCGCAGGGGCTGATCTACGGGTACTTCAATGTGTTTCAGGTGGGGCGCTACCCGGACACGATTTTTCGCGGCATCTTCAAAGTGATCTTCAGTTTTTTCATCCCGGTGATCATCGTCGCCAATGTGCCGGCGCGGGTGCTCGCGCGCGGCTTCGAGTCGCCGTGGAGCGGGCTGGCGCAGCTCGCGGGCGCGGCGGTGTTCGTGGTCGTGGCGACGCGCGGGTTTTGGCATTTCGCGCTGCGGAGGTATTCGTCGGCGAGTTCGTAGCGTGGCCCGCCGCCTTGGGAAAAACGGGCTTTGGCGGGCGATTCGAGGGGCCGGAAAAAAGCGGGATTTCGCCCTTGCGCGGTGTGGTGATCCCCCGTATTTAACGCGCCTCAAATTTTTACCGAAACGCGAGACTTAGTATTTCTCCCCACATTTATATGGCCAAAGCCAAACCAGCGAAACCCGCCACAAAATCGAAGAAGCCTGTTCCCGCGAAAGCGGCGAAGAAGGGCGCGAAGCCTGCGGTGAAGTCGGTGAAGTCGAAGCCCGCGAAGAAGCCCGCGAAACCGGCGGCCAAGCCAGCTAAGGCTGCGAAACCAGCGGCCCAGCCCGCGAAGTCCGCAGCGAAGCCGGCGAAGCTCAACGGCAGTGCCAAACTCAAATTGAAACCCAAAAAAACCAAACCAGAAGTCGCCGCGCCGCAAAGCTCCAACGGATCGGCTGCGCCCAAGGCGGTCGTCCGCCCGAAGGTGAAGCTCACGCCTTTCCTTGAAAAGCAGAAGGACCGCCTGCTCCAACTCCGCGACGACCTGCTCGACGCCATGGCCGGCGTGGCCAAGGACAACCTGCGCGCCCGCGCGGAGGGCAGCGAGGCGAGCGCCTTTGGCATGCACCAGGCAGATGCCGGCAGCGATGCTTACGACCGCGATTTTGCGCTCAGCCTCCTCTCGCAGGAGCAGGACGCGCTTTACGAAATCGAGGAGGCGCTGAAGCGTCTGGACGCGGGCACTTACGGCGTCTGCGAGATCAGCAACAAGCCGATCGCTCACGCTCGCCTCGAAGCGCTGCCCTTTGCCCGCCTCACGGTCGAATGTCAGGCGCAGTTGGAAAAAACGGGCAAAGTTACCCGTGTGCGTGTCCCTGTCACCTCCCTCTTCGGCCTGACCGACGAAGAGCCCGGAGAATCCGAAGAAGAAGAAACGGTCACAGAACCAAAGGAATAATCATCATGGCCCGCGATTTCATCATCCTCGAATGCACCGAGGCAAAAGCCGAAGGCAAACCCGTCTCGCGCTACATCTCCACGCGCAATAAGAAGAGCCCGAACACTCCGAACCGGCTCGAAAAGAAAAAATACAACCCGAACCTGAAGCGGCACACGCTTCACCGCGAAACCAAGTAACCAGCCGCTTCCCGACCTATGCAGCCCAAAACTCCGCAACGCCGCACCAACTTCCGCAAGGCCAACCGCTCGATGCCGCGCCGCCGCATCGACATCGCCCTCGACGCGCTCGACTACAAAAACCCGGACATCCTCCGGCGCTTCGTGACCGAGAGCGGCAAGATCCTCGCCCGCCGCCTGACCGGCATGCCCGCGCATTTCCACCGCAAGATCACCCGCGAGATCAAGCGCGCCCGCGCCGCGCTGCTCATGCGCTGAGCGCGCGAAAAGACCTTCGCCTTTCAAAAGGACGCGCTTCCGGGCGCGTCCTTTTTTTGTCTCCGCGCGGCGGCGACATCTGCTCGACGCGCCGACGCTCGCGCGCTTTGCTCGGCGCATGAGCGATCCCACCCAACTCCAGGCTGAAGCCCAGCGCTTTCGCGACGATTTCCAAAACCTGCGCGCTGCCGTCGGCGCGGTCATCGTCGGGCAGCAGCGCGTCGTCGAAGGCGTGCTCACGGCGATCATCGCCGGCGGCAACGTGCTGCTCGAAGGCGTGCCGGGCCTTGGCAAAACCGAACTCGTGAAAACGCTCGCGCGCGCGCTGGCGCTGGATTTCCGGCGCATCCAGTTCACGCCCGATCTCATGCCGGCGGACATCGTGGGCACCAACGTCATGAGCAGCGGCCCGGACGGACGCTACAATTTCGAGTTCCGCCGCGGGCCGATTTTCACCCAGCTCCTGCTCGCCGATGAAATCAACCGGGCCACACCGAAGACGCAGTCTGCGCTGCTCGAAACGATGCAGGAAGGCAGCGTCACCGCCGCCGGGACGACGCACATTTTGACCCAGCCGTTCTTCGTCCTCGCGACGCAAAACCCGCTCGAACAGGAAGGCACCTACCCGCTGCCCGAGGCGCAGCTCGACCGTTTCATGTTCAAGCTCAACGTCCCGTTTCTCAATCGCGCCGAGCTGAACGAAATGGTGCGGCGCACCACGCTCGGTGGCGGCGCGGAAGTGCCGAAGATCATGGACGGCCCGCGCATCCTCGAGCTCCGCGCGGTGCTGGAGAAAGTGGTCGTCGCCGATCCGATCCGCGATTTCGCGGTGCGGCTCGTCCTCGCCACGCACCCGGAAAGCGAGTTCGCCGGCGATCCCGTGCGGCGCTTTGTGAAATGGGGCGCGAGCCCGCGCGCCGTGCAGGGGCTCATCCGCGCCGCCCGCGTCCGCGCACTCGCCGAGGGCCGCGCGCATGTGGCGTTCGAGGACGTGCGGCACTTCGCGTCCGAGGTGCTCGCGCATCGCGTGCTGCTGAACTACGACGGGCTGGCGGAGAATGTGGGCGTGCCGGCGCTGGTGGATGAACTCGCGAAAGGCGTGGCCGAGGAAGCTGCGTAGCGGCTTGCCTAGACCGCGTGGAGGACGCACTTTCAACCCATGACTATTACGATTCCAGATGATGCTCTCGGAGTTCGCATCACGACGCCGGAGCAAGCGAGGCTCGAACTTGCCATCGCGCAGTTTGTGGGAAATCGAGCTTCCGTCAGTCGAGGAGCGCGCATCGCCGGCTCATCGTTTCTCGACTTTCAGCGCGAGTTGGGCCGCCGCGAAATTCCGCAGCATTACGGGATGAAGGAATACGAGGCGGACTTGCGCACACTCGAACACATGAGGGCCAGTGATCGTTGTCAGTGATACTTCCTGCATCACAAATCTGATCGCGATTCGTCGCGTCCAGTTGCTGCGGGAGCTGTTTGGAACCGTCATCATTCCTCCGGCGGTGCGTGACGAATTAGCGGCCCGGCATGCAGTGCTCCCGGATTTTTTGGAAACTCGCGTGCCTCTGGAAACAGCAGCCGTCGCGCGCCTTCTCGCCGAACCTCTCGATCCCGGTGAAGCTGAAGCGATCATTCTCGCGGAGGAACTCCAGGCGGATTATCTGCTCATTGATGAAGCGGCGCGACGGGACGTGGCGGAGGCGCGCGACCTGCGCCATTTTGGGCTGCTCGGCGTGCTTCGCAGAGCAAAAGAGAAAGGGAAAATCGCGCAGGTCCAACCGGACGTGGATGCGCTGATTCGCGCGGGTTTCTGGATCGCACCGCGTTTGCGCGAGCGGTTTCTCCGCGATGTTGGCGAAGCATGAACGCCCCGCAAATCACCCCGCTGCTCAGCAACCGCGACCTCGATCGGCTCGCGCGGCTGCGACTGAATGCGGCGCGGCGCTTCACCAACCGCTCGCGCGGCGAGCACCTCGCGGCCAAGGGCGGCACGAGCACGGAGTTCTGCGACTTCCGCGATTACTCGCCCGGCGACGACGTGCGCTTCGTGGACTGGAACATCTTCGCGCGCATCGAGCGCGCCTACGTGAAGCAGTTTCATCAGGAGGAGGAGATGCACGTCGCCGTGCTCGTGGATGCGTCGAACTCCATGCTGTTCGAGGGCAAATTCGACCTCGCCTGCCGGCTCGCCGCGGCGCTCGGCGTGCTCGGCCTGCGGGCGCAGGAAAAAGTGAGCGCCGCCACGCTCGGCGGCGCGTCTCAGCGGCTGCCGCCCTGCACTGGGCGGGCTTCGATGGGCAAGCTGTTCGGCTTTTTGGAAAACCTCGTGCCCGGCGGCGGGACGCCGATCGAGCAGGGCATCGAGATGTTTCTCCGCCAGCATCGCGGGCGCGGCGTCGCCGTGGTGCTCAGCGATTTCCTCTCTGGAGGTGATCTGCGCCGCGCCTTCAACCACCTCCACAGCGCCAGCCTCGAAGTCTTCGCCGTGCAAATCCTCGGCCCCAGCGAACTCGCGCCCGACCTCGCCGGCGACCTGCGCTTCGTTGATTGCGAAACCCACGGCCACCTCGACATCTCCAGCGCCGGCGACCTCCTCGGCCTCTACCACGAATACCGCCTCGCCCACGAAGCCCAGCTCACCGCGCTCTGCCAGCAGCGCGCGGGGAAATTTCTC
>Ga0163144_10016095_pt1 | contig 15350 bp, 10 predicted proteins | sample OliLak19BULKMAT1_FD_123175 | JGI IMG/M metagenome (GOLD analysis project Ga0163144, IMG submission 123175) | Freshwater microbial mat bacterial communities from Lake Vanda, McMurdo Dry Valleys, Antarctica - Oligotrophic Lake LV.19.BULKMAT1 | ecosystem: Environmental > Aquatic > Freshwater >...
GAAGGTAGTTTTGTGTTAATTCATTATACAACTGCTGAGTAGCCATTAACTGTGATGTTACATTTTCTAAATCTGTCATCTTAAACTCCAAATTAAATTAAATAATTATCTAACACGTCTTGCATAAATTAAAAATAAAATTCTTCTACGATAATCAATCCTACTGCACCATCACCGCCATTAAAATTAGTACCTAATCCACCAGTACCACCAGCACCCACTGTATACGAGTAGGTAGCACTTGGAGTTTGAACTATAGCTTCGATATAAGCACCTGCGCCACCACCTGAACCGGAAACGTAACTTGCATTACCACCTACACCAGCACCAGCACCACCTGAACCATATGCAACACCTGCTGTGCCACTAGCAGCTAGAGAACTACCACCACCGCCACCAAATGCACTTGCACCACCATTACCACCAGCAACTTGTCCAATCGTGCCAGTGCCATTATTTTGATGACCACCACCACCAGAGCCACCTTGTATACCAATAAGAACCGCCGCACCTGTAATGCTACCAGACGTAGTACCACCAGCAGGAACAGGCCAATTTGTTGTGATAGAAACTTTACCACCACCAGCAATACCAGAACCAAAGTTTGTATCACCGCCTACCGTTGATGTTGTAACAATTGTTCCACCAATCGAGTTTCCTTGACCCCCAGCACCAGCACCAACCATCCTCACGCGCAACCAAAGTGCGCCTGCTGGCTTTGTATAAGTACCAGAGCCAGTAATGAATACTTGGGAAGTTGGTGCTGTATAAGTCGTTTTACCCGTACCACCACGACTAATTGGCAGAGGGTTTGGTAAGGGTTGTGTGAATCCTTGTGACATAATTTAATTCCTTAACTGTAGTATTCTCTAACAATGATAATCCCCACCGCACCAGCACCACCATTTTTTGAAGTTACTGTGCCTATTGCACCAGCTCCACCAGCTCCAACTGCATACGCATAGGTTGCCAATGGCGAAGCAATAATTTTTCTAACATAACCACCTGCGTTACCGCCTGAACCGGCTAATGCCGCACCTGTATCGGCTGCACCACCACCACCCGAACCAACCGCAGAACCAGCAGTGCCATGTGCTTGATAGACGCAAGCACCACCACCGCCAAAAAAGCTAGTGCCACCAGTCCCACCAACTGAATACCCTGACCCCGAATAGGTATTCCCTGGCCCTGCACCTTCTCCACCTAGTATATTTATATCACCGCCAGTTCCAGATGCAGTTGCGGCATGTGGATTAACACCCGTAGTTCCACCAGCACCACCTGTCGCACTTAATAATGCAGTTCCAAAAGTTGACGCCGCGCCTCCTGTACCAACAACGCCAGACGATGCACTAGCACCGCCACCACCGCCAGCAGCTTGGACTTCTACGTCAATCCAGAGCACGCCAGCCGGAGTTGTGTACGTGCCCGACCCAGTAATAAAAACCTGAATTGTTGGAGCTGTATAAGTTGCTTTACCCGTACCACCACTGCTAACTGGCAACGGCAAAACAAGGCCTGAACTATTTGTGAATCCTTGGCTCATTAGGTTATCTCCACCCCTGTTGGTTTTCTAGGATTATTCATCTTCTCGAATAGTGATTCGCAAATAACGCATGTCTTAGGAATCATCAAGTTATTTCTACACCTGTAACGACGAACGAAAGTGTTGCCAATGTATTGTAAACTCGTATCACGCTAGTCGTAGCAAGCCCGAACCCAGCAGTAATGGCAAAGGTATCGTTGCCAGCAATTGGAATGTCGTAGTAAACATATTGTGAGGCCGTATCAGCAGCACCCGCTGGCGCAATTGATATTCTAAATGAAGTTGCTACGGCAGATTGATTGCATACTGTAATAGTTGAAATAATTGCTGATGTGACAGCAGGTACAGTATAGATAGCTGTTAACGTTGCAGCCGATGGTTTTGACTGCCCAAGAGTTTTATATGTGTTTGCCATTTCAATATTCCTTAATTAATTACTATCTAGCCACCCATCAAAAGCATACTAGATTCGAATCCAGTATAAGAAGCAGCAGCACTTGATACAAAGTTCGTACCGTCTGAAGTGATTACATTACCTGATGTTCCAGCAGTGCTAGGAAACGTAGCTGTAGACCAACTTGGTGCTGAATTAGAACCTGACCTGAACATTTGACCAGAAGTTGCGGTTGGTGCAAGTAACTGAGCGGTGGTTGCATCAGAATACGGAATAGCACCATTTGCAGCAACTAATGCAAGCATTGTTCTGCCGAATAATGTTACTCCCGTTTCAGCCCATGTATCTATACCAGTCGTATAAATCATTTTATTTGCTGCTGTACCGAGACTAGAAATGCTCTGCAATGTGGCATCATAAGCTTGTACGTTAGTGCCAATCGCTAAACCAAGATTAGTTCGTGAGGTAGCAGCACTGAGCAAATCAGAAAGATTATTCGCTTTTAATAATGCACCTTGACCTGATATTTGATTAAATGTGATTGCCGTTGTGCCAACAGTTATCGCAGAAGTTTGACTCATCATCCATTGTGTAGCAGCATAATCTGTACCAGATATTACAGAGAATGTATCACCTGCTTGCATTTCACTTGCTTGGTTATAATCAGTTGAACGAGTCAGAACAGTAGGCGTTCCAAGTGTTCCCTGAACAATTGTATAAGAACCTTGCCACGTCTGATCAACTTGTAAATTGACCAGCACACGCTGTCCAACAGTAGGTATAATAGAAGTGTCAAAAGTTGTTGCGCCATTAATATTTGCAGTAAGAGTAGCCCCAACACCAGATACCCCATTGTCATAAATCCATCCTGCTAAATCAACAGTAGTCATAACAACACAAGCTAACTGAACATTCTGAACTAAATTGATAACCTGTCCAAGGGTAACCGCATCAGAACTGAGTGTTGCTTCTGCCAAATCAGTAATCTGGTTGCCTCCCATAGCAATAGACCCAGTCATTGTTCCACCAGCTAAAGGCAGGTAAACACCAGAACCACCCCCGGGAATACCAAGCTGAGATTGCCATGCCCCAAGTGTAGTATTAGCTATTAATGATTTTGAATAACTGGGGAATGCAGCTTCCGCCCACGTATCAACACCTGTGGTATAAATCATCTTATCTGCTGCTGTTCCGAGAGCTGCTATAGACTGCAAAGTCGCATCATAGGCTTGAACGTTTGTACCTATCACTAGCCCTAAAACAACCCTTGCAGCCGTAGCATCAAATGCTGCTATCAAAGTACGTGCGTAAACTGTCAGTGCCGTAGCAGCGTAGGTATTAGCTGCTGTGCCATAGATAGTCTGATCACTAGCTATTGAGATTGCGCCAAGTGAAGTTAATGGGATGTTGGTTGAGACAATGCCACTTGCCTGCTGCATTACCCCGGGAGTGAGTAAATTGAGGAACTGTGCATTGACTAAAGTGTTATTACTACTTTGACATATGAAATTTGCTTCTGCTAAATCTTGCAGTGTTTTACTGACTACTGCACCTTGGTCTTCTAAGCCAATCAAAGAAGCCCCGGATGGTGCTGTATATGAAGCAAGTTCGCCTTGAGTCCACACTACAACGGAAGTAATTGCCGTATTAGCAGCATTTTTGCGCCATACACCACTAGCTGGCAGCAAAGGTAATATGCAATCAATCTGTATCGAATTCAGTGTTTCGCTTGTGTTATAGCGCGGTGTGATTTCTGTATAAAACATCTGTGATTGCTGATCTATCATTACCAAACGTCCAAAATCGCCATTGAGCATAGACGGGGTAAAATTTGTATTAATGTACAAGTTATCTCTATCAGAAGGTGTGGCACGAGTTAGGGTCACAACATCTGATGTTGTTCTGCCAACGAGGAAAGTGACACGAACAATATTTTCTGAACCAACAAAAGTAACATTGTAATTACTAGCTGCAATCAATTGTGTTGAATCATTTGCAGCAACTCCAGTTGCTCTGGCGTAAACAACAACGTCAGAAGCTACGTCTGCTGTCCATGTAGCATCAAAAACTGTCTGCAAATTTGTAGCTATAAGCTGTGTTAATGGTAGTACGTCATTAATAATTACGGCAGTCATGTTAATGTCCTTATTTGGAGGAACCCGCTTCACCAAAAGTTTGTGGTATATCCAGTGACTCGATAAATTTGTTTACAGCACCGCGACCCCATACACCAGAGACTATAGGCAGCATTCGTCCAGCACGTTCTAAATCTGCTTTGTTATAATTACCTGAACCAGCCATTCGCATTAGTCTAATAATATCTTCAGTCATACCACCAATTGGCCCAGCGATTATTCCAGAAATTGAACGATTGCGATGATTTTCATTTAGCATACCTTTAAGAAAATCTGGATGAAATACGAGATTTAATTCTTGTAACATACTTGTAGGCAGGCTCATTATGCCACTATTTGATAATGCACCGAACCACATATTTTCATCATCATCTTCCGACTGTGGTGCGCCACGTGCCAATCGTTTTAGAGGGTCTTGTGTTGCACCAGCACCAAGCATAGCTATGGCCCCAGTAAGATGATTGCCTTTTAGGGGCTGTTGCATTAGAGGTAGCATATAACGTGTATTGGTTGCATACATCCAGCCCTTGAGGGAACCGTACAACATCCCAAGTAAACTTGAACTTGTAAAGAATGGTGCATCCATCATTCCACGTCTTACGATTGTATCTTTCACAGAAAGCATTACTGTATTAGCGAATTTGTTTGAAGCTTCTACATCACCCCATTGTGAATATCTACTTTCATATCCACCAAACCCATTACCACCACCTTTGGAAGCTTTATGAGCCGCGATAAAACGCTCACTCCATTCACTAGGCTTAAGGCCATATATAAGTAAATCACGCTCATCAGCTTTGGATAAAGTGCCATTGGCATAGTCATACATAGCTTTCATAATCTTGCTTTGTGAAACACTCGCAGTCCATCTCTGTAGAGAGTTTTCAATATAATTTGTGAGATTTATATTACCAGAAGCCTGTGCTACCTTTTCTAAGGTGCTTGAAACTCTACCAAGGGAAGGCATCTGGTTTTCAGTTATGCCAATAGCATTCTGATTCATTTGTGTAATGATTAAATCATTATTGGCAATGTGTGCATGTGCTGCATCTGCTCGATATATTTTAGACTCTGGTGAGGAAAGGTGACCATCCATTGTCTTAATCATTGGTAACAAACCATCACGGATAGAAGGCCAAAGCCCATGTTTAAATGCAATGGCTGCCATATCAGTTGACATTGTCAGCGCAACAAAACCAAGTTTTGTAGCAGCTACCCCTAACTGTGCAATATTCATTACCTTACGTTGAGTAAGTGTAAGATTGTTTCGAGCCATCATTCTGTCATATGTATTCTTAATGAACTCAATGCCTTCTTTATATTCTTTATCCTCTTTACGTAATTTATTGAGTTTCTCTTTTTCTGACATTTTATTAGGAATTAATTGTCCGTAGTTATCATATTTCGGCCCAGTCATAGCTTTGTTTTCTTCATTTAAGCGAGCAATAAGGCCCTCCATTGAACCATCAGGAGAAAGGTTCTTTAATGAAGTTTTCAAAGCTGTATCACGTCCGAGTGCGCGATTGTAGTTAGCAAGATTCAACATGATGTCTTTAGTGAGAAAACCATTCTGTCGTAATACATCATCTGGAATCATTAATGATCTATTTTTTAATGCGTTTGTGTTATTAGTACCATGCAGTTTTTGCATGATCTGTGCAATTGTTTGTTCATTCGTCTGACCCATCAAAGTTGTGCGTGTTGCTGAAGCTTCACCTGCTATTTCTTCTTTAGTTTGTGGCAATTTTGTAAACTTCAAACGGTCTTTGTTATCTTTGAGTATGAAAAAATTCGACTCATCGGATTCACGCTTTGTGAGAAAACGTGGAATTTTTCCTTCATCAATTGCATTTCTGACTTTGTCAGCTTCCTCACCCATTTTTCCTAAGAGTTTATCTTGTTGATCTTTTAGTAGCTCAAGTGATTTCTTTAATTTATCACGCTCTTTTATTTTCTCTTGACCGCTTGTTTTAGATTTAGAAGAAGTAATTTTCTGTTCAGCATAGTGCAACTTCTGCTGTGTATCGCTAATAGAAGATTTAATTTCTGCAAGAGATTTTTTTATTATCGTCTGTGGTTTTTCTATCTTACGAATTTGTGCAGCTTCATCTGCGGAAAGCCCTGATGGATTGTCAACAAGGTGTCGCAATTTTTTGTCTGTACGTAAATCATTTTGAAGTTTATTTTTCATCCCGCGTAATATTTTGCTATTACGTGCAATCTTTATAGCGGATGCTTCAACTATATCTTTTTTTGCACCACTTTTTATTAAAATCTCATGATTTCGTTTATCAGCTTTCAGTCTTTCTGAAAAGTCATTTATTGGTACATGGTAACCATCTATTATCTTTTGCGATTCGTTTGTATAATTTACTACCATATCAACCCATTTGCTTTCACCAGTGAGGAGAGCATCCTGAGAATACACACGTGATTGATATTTAAATGATGTTAAAGGGTCAAGATATTCATCTGTGTTGTGATTGGTTAATAAGTTTTCTGTATACGTTTCATGGTAAGAATCAGATATCATTTTTGCTGCATTATTTACAGCAGGATGTTCGCTTGGTGTTCCTGTATCAATGACATAAGACACTGCATCGCTGAATTCTTCTTTAGTTCCGTAACCTTCACCTTTTGACCATTTCTTTACAGTTTGCTGTGCTAACCCACTCATAGGACCTGCATTCGGGTCAATGCCTATCCATTCGTTATAATGACCTTCCCACTGCGCAAAAAGGTCTCTATTCTTTCCATCAACATTCCACATCATTTCCTGAAATCTTACAGGGGCAGCTTCTCCAGCCATAATGCCTTTTGTAAGCAGTGAATGTGAGGCAACTGCATTTGTTAATTGTTGAATCACCGGGTACTTTGAATTTAAGCCACGGTAGATAGGACTTGTCTTTTTCGAAAACCAATCTATAGCAGCACCAGCATAAGGTAACTGAAACAATCCTGATTTTTCAAACTGCGAATTAACAAATTGTTGTGCAGCTTCCAATTTTGCAGCACCAGCATTTCCACTATTAGCTAATGGTATAACTTCATAATGTTCTGATTTAGCATCGGCACTTATTACTTTCCTTATGTCCATGCCTTCCCAGCTTAGATCAAGAAGTTTTCTTGTGTTATAAACTTTTAATGCATCAACTGCTAATGAACTACCAATGCCAATACCCGCTAAAGTTGTACCAATAGCTACATCTCTGAATGATTCATAAACGAATTTCTCTAAGCTACCTGTTTCTTGAAGCGAATTTGTGATTGCATCATGTGTTACTGCTTGTGCTGCAAGCCCGGGAGCAACTCGCATCATATTGAAAATAACACCTTCAGCAAGTCTGCCATATTTTAACGCTGACACTATTGGGATATATGATGAAGGGTTTACTGGTAGAGATAGAAAACCACCAATAATTTTATTAAATGAAGTACCGTTTTCCCAGTTATCATTTTCATTCTGCCTATCAAGTGCGATTGAATGGCGATTGATAGCATCATTCGGTGATGTTGCTCTAGCGATATATCCCTGATTCTCTGGACGAATACCAGAGTAGTTAGATTGATCTTGTGTAGGGTTCCAGCCTTCGGGTACAACATCATGAAATGGATTGCTTGAAGTTCGATCAGAAAGATATGAACCAGCTATTGAAATTTCTAAAGTATCTAATAGTGAACCTTTAATTGTTTCAAGTCTGGTAGGTATAGGTGATAAATTGTCTTGCACAATAGGCGTATGTGTATTCTCAACATACTGATTCTTGTCTGCAAAGTCTACCGATAAAGGAATAGACGCTGTAGGCCCAGTTGACTTGTGAAGATTATCATAAGCATTTTGAACATCAGGCGTAATAGCGTGCCATTCTTCAGGAATTGATGGTGCATCAATATCCGATTGCTTAGTTTGATTATCTATAGCATCAACAATTTTATTTGATTGCATGTGTACCTACTGGGCTAGAAATATTCTGTAATAGCATGTAATCATTTTTCAACTTAGTGACGTTTGGTTTATAGACTGGTCTACCAAACCGAGGGTCTAAAGTAAATAATGGTGCAATGCGACCTTTACTAACAGCCTGCATATCATAGCCACCTATTACTGGGTTAGCTGGGTCAGTGCTTTTGCTGGTATATGGACTTGCTTGTATAATCACATTATATGATTCTGTACGACCATCTTTATATGTCTTAAGTAATTTGATAGTTTTTTCTGAATCAGCTAATGCTCCTGCCAAGGTTTGTTTCGTGTTTGGTGCTTTATTTTCATTGAAATTTTGTATAGATCGTTTCTTTGTTTCTGCTATTGATAACGGCGTATCCATGCCGATATTATGTTGTTGTGCATCTGTCATTGATATTTTAGGAACAACTGTCCACATGAAGTCACTTTTATTATCTTTATAGGCTTCATTTGTTGTTTTGAATTGTGTCTCTAGTTGACTCTGTGCATCTCTGAGAATGACACCATCTGCATCATCAGGTAAGCCAAGTGTTTGTGCAATTGGATGAAATGTGTATTCTTCTTTACCGTTGATTGTAGAATAACCATAATTAGCTTTTACATATTTTTTTGTCATTGATTCGGCAATATCACTATCACCATTCGAAGCCATCCATGCGTCTTTAAATTGCGCTCTGACGTCACTCGCATACGCATCTGAATTCCTTACTAATGGGGGAGTTCCACCAATTCCGAACATGCCACCAGTACCAATATCAGCCATTTTTAAGAAGAAGTGTGTATCAGTTTCACCACGCTTTTTACTGTGTTGAATATAATCATTGTACGATTCCACATTTGAATCTTTTTGTTCTTTAGTTTTACCATACGTATTGAGATATGACTGCTGAGCAGCTTCAACAAGAGACATTTGAGACTTCAATCTCTGATATGATTCAAGCCTTGCTCTAGCATCTAATGTAAGACCCTCTAGGTTGCTACTCTTTCCTGTATCATCCATTACAGCGACATTGTGTACAGCATCATCCAAATCATTAGTATTCTGACTTTTTGATTTTATATTCAATGAACTTACAAAACTTGGTATAGGCACAATGGAACTTACTGCTGTCTGTAAATTTGCATCATTTTGACTTAATGCAGGATTATTAGCCATTCTCATTTGGGAAATTGAATCTGCTGCCTTGTTCACATTTTCCGAAGTTCCATGTGACATTACATCAGCATTATCCCAACCAGAGATCAGTGCATTGATATTTGTATTTTGTTTATTTTGTTTATTAGCGGTTGTAATACCACTAATCATTGCATTATTAAATTCTGTTAATGGAACATTATCATGGAACTCCTGAAGCATATAAGGCGTTATGCCTGAAGGGTCAGTTAAGTTTTTATATTTAAAATCTGAAACTCTGTAAGCAACGTCTTGTGCTTTTAAAGAATTCATTGTTCCGTTCATAGATAACAAGGAACTACTTTCTGAACTCCAATCTTGATAGCTTTGTCCTTTTGCAGGGCCATCGCCTTTCGAAGCAAGAAACTTTTCTGCTTTGTCGCCACCTTCATTATGAGCAGTAACTAGCTGTGCATTACTTCTACCATTTGCAATAGATTGTCTTATTGTATCTCTGTAGGTATCTGCCTGACCAACTGTTATCTGACCTGCTGCGACAGCTTGATCAATCATTGTTTCAGTTGCCTGCTGACTGTCATTCATTTCTTTGTTCGAAGCAATACCATCAAATGACATTTGATATAAATTGCGACCACTTTGATCTAATGCAGCTACAACAGTCTGGCGTGCTTCTTCTTTACTTTGGTCAATAAATCTTTTTTGGTATGTATGATTTTGCGAAATTACCATCGAGCCGTATTGTTGTTGTAGCCCGGGCTTGGCGGAAGTTGGAGCTTGCTTAATAATTTCTGCAACTGATTTTGTTGCATTCTCATTTGCAGTACGTATCATTTCAGGGTTTATTTTATTTGCTGAAGCAACTGATGTATCAATATCTGATAATACTTTATTAGCTTGTAGACTTATAACAGCAGTAGCTTGGCTTGTATAAGAATCAGCGAATGCTTTGTCATAATCTGTAATAGCAGGTAATAAATCACCATGCGGTGTATTGCCTGATAGTGTTCCATTTTGTATAGCTCTAGTAGTTGCAGCTTTCTGTGCAATGCTCGCACCTAGTTCGCCAAGACCATTTGTCTTACTTGCAAAATCTCTAAATGCTCCACCGAAATCAGGTGTAGATGTAGGACTCTGAATTTCAGTATTGCGTGTGTATTCTGGAATAGGATTATTAGCCATTTTATTGTCCTGTTGAAGTCATACCAAATACACTTTTCAATCCACTAGAAATATTTCCAGCTTTATCAAATGCACCACTGATCGGCAACCCTTCAAAGAATCTTTTGCTTAATGACTGTCCAAGTTGCGTTTCAGAAGATAACTGGTGCATACCAGACATAACATTACCTGCTCGTAATTCAGCCTCACGGCTTAATAGATTCATACGCCGTGTACGTTCATCACTGTTGAAGTTACCAATTGATTCAGAAGATAGAGCAGCTGCACTACCTGCATTAGAACGTGTTCCGCGTGCTGCCATATAGGCTGCTTGTGCGCCCATGGTTTGACGTAATGATTTCATGTTGGCAACTGAGGCTTCTGCTGATTGAGCGCGTGTCAGCTCAATGTTGGCGTTAATAGATGCCTGCTCCATTTGAGTACCAATGCGACCCATCGCAATTTGCTGACTTTTGCCCATGTAGTCAACAACCATACCGGCTGCCTGCATAGCTAATAAAATTGGTATAGCCATTTGTACTCCTTAAAAATCTACCTGATAGAAAATACCAAGTAACTCAATATTGAATGGGTCATCATGCACAATAGTAAAAGTAGGCTGGTTAAAATCATTCCAACCTTTCATTACAGAGTATTCAAAAATGCCATTACTATGTGTTGGAGCTAAACCTATATCAATTTGCCCAAATGTCTTCAATGCAATTGGTACGCCATTAATCGTACCACCAATTGTATTATTGAACATAAATAAAGCATTCCTGATATGCTTTGGTCGGCCTATGTTTGATGATCTGGCTGACTGTGCCGTACTTATAGAAAGTGGCAGTGGTTCAATTGTTGTTGTTATTTTGAAACCAATATATGCTTTTGTTACTTCTACTGCTTCACCATGTGCTATGAAATCTACTGTATCGTTTACACCTTGAGCTGAAAACCCAAATCCATCTCCAACCATTTTGACATCTTGTGCATTGAATCTTGGCAGTGAGGCTACAGAGCTAAATGGTGTGGTTGAAGTAACATATTCCGCACAATCTAAATGCGCTTCAAAACTAAGTTCTTCAATAAAGAAATTACTTACAAGTGTCCATTTCACGGTTTTGCTTGTTGTGCCAGCACTAGTGAAGACAATAGCATTTTCATTAGCCAGTGCATCAGCCTGACTTAAATACAATTTGAATGTATCTGCTCCAACACCTATAGCCCAGTAATATGTTGTTAATGCAATTTGAGGAACGCTTATTGGTAAACTGCCAGTCGTTGTAAAGGTGACAGCAGTTGGTATATCAGGGTCTAAATTGATTGCAACAGAGGTAAGAAGTGTTGATGTGAATGCAGTTATATTAATGCCAGTTTGCTGTGTTGCTATTTCTCTTTCAGTCAAAAACCAACAACGTCCATCGACACTAGAGGCACCATAATTAAAGAAAGCATCGCCGTATGATTGTGCGAGTGAATTTGGTGTCCATCCTTTAACATCTTGTGATATTAATGTTTGGAATATTGCCATAGTACCATCATCATTAATGATAAATACATAACGGCTACCAGCTCTATGTTTGTCGACGTAAACTGTTTCATCAATTGGTGTTCTGATAACTTGTTCACTAAGAATTGAAATAATGTCTGAGGTGTAAGCATTGTTTATCCCATCCCATAGTAAAGTGTGAACATCGTTTCCAGAAATTACTATAATTTGGTTATCAATTGACCTTGGTTTTATTTTATCAGCAGGTGTAGAATCTTGTAACTGTAATGAAAAGTTTTTCGGTGTAATGGCTGTTTCGAAGGATAACGGAGTACTGTATACACCTGAGTTTGTATGTACAGTGACGCTTCTATAAGGAACAATAAAGCGAATATAATTAATATCATCCGAAGTAGGAAACCAAGCAATCGCATCATCGTCATCTGATTGTAAATCATTCCAGTCTGAATAATCATTAATTGAACTACACCAGATTCCATTAGGCAAACTTTCAGTGTTAGCAAATATAGCTCTGTTCTGAAAACTAGAACATTTCAGTGGATAGCCTCTAGTCGTACTCCATGCTGGCTCTGTCAATAAACACAATCTTCCAGCGATAGCAGCCGTTGAATCGTATGGTTGCTCAACTGCCACTGTACAAGTTGTAGATGGACTTCCTGCTGCAACGGTAACAATTCTACCTATTCCGCCACCACCTATGAACGCACCACCAACATGCTCTGGGTAAAATACGGCGGTGCTTGATGTAATTGTTACAGAGGCTCCTGATACAGCACTTGGTGTGAATGTGTAGGTATCATAGCCACCAGTGAAGTCATATCCTGGTTTTGTTTTATAAGTAACATTTGTGAATGACCATGTGTTCAATGGAACAATGTTGTTAACACCGATTCCAACATTTGTTAGAGCAATTTGGTTAACATCATCAAAAGCATTCTTTGAAGTCTGATAGACTTTTACCTGAGTTGTACTAATCTGTTTTACGAAATAAGTAATATTAAATTTAACCTGTGGAACAGTAATAGGTAATTCGGATGCAAGACCACTTGCATTAGTAAAGCGGACAGGAATAATTAAACCATTTGTTATTGCGGTTGTTAGGGTAAAAATGTTCGTTGCTTGACTTAATATTACATTCGCCGTACTTGCAACTCGCTTCAAATCTTTTGGTTCATGACTCTGTGTCGTTACACGAAAAGCTCTATCAAGAGTTGTTGAATCAATGCCTTGTATATCAGTGATATCAAATCCAGTCGAAGTGACAGTAGCATTCAATGTACCTTCAAGATATATTTTTATAGTATCTGGATAGAAAACTAACTGATAATTGCATTCGTTTAAATACTGAAATGTCTCAAAGAAAACTTGATTCTTGTTTGTAATACCAGCAATAGTTGCTCGGTAAAGCGTACCAAATCTTTTACCTGCTGCACCCTGTGGATAGCAGAGTACATTGTGTGCTGTTTTCAGACCATAGTAATACTGATCAACACTCGTTCTAGCATACATATAAGGAGAAAGTTCACCCCTAGTAAATTGATCTTGACCAATCATTTGACTAGGCATTGATATTTGTTACTCCACCAATTTCTCGATTGCTAAGAACTGGAAACACTACTTGACTGAAGTTCGGCCTATTCTGAGCATCAGCAGCAGCAGCCATTGCAAGTGCAGTCTGTCTACGACCCTCAATAACGCTATAGTATGATGGATTCTGTGCATTGCTAAGGCATAAATATGCAGCAATTTCATATATGAAATAAGCTGTAAATGATGGCGTGAACTGACTTACTTCAGGAACAAACTGATATTCCATAAATACATCACCGCTCCAGTTACAGTAAATTTTATTGCTTTCATAAATCTCATAGTTATAATTTTGTGGATATAGTCTGACATTTTTGAGGTAACCAGCAGGCAATAAATAAATCGCTGTCCAAGGAGAAGTATTCGGTGGTACTTCAACTGATTTTGAAAGCTGTGCAATCTGGACTGAGAATCTCCAATTACCAACACTCAATACAGCAGGCAGCAAAAGATCATAAGCTTGTTCTGCACTGACAGTTAAATCATCAGCATTATCTAAAGTAATAATAGGTTTGTGACCTAGCAGACAAATTGCATTACTGATTATAGCAACTTTGGAATTAGCCACATAAACTCCTTCATTTAAGTTAGGGGTTAATTAATATTAACCCCATCCCTTAATTAAACTAAACTGTTGCCACAATTTTGTACCAAACATGCGCAACAAATGTGGAATCACCAGTAGTGAACGCACCAGTGACATTTGACAAGAACAAACCTTTATTGACACATGTGCTGAAGGTTTCAGCTACAACACCTGCATTCATGTTAAAGCCTGTACTTGCAGCAGCTTGGAACGTTGCAGCAGCTAATGTACTTGAAGCAATAACGCCAGCCCCGTTTGCTGTGCTGTCATACTGAACAGCAACAACACCACCGGAAGCATAGTTAGCGGATACATAAGTCATCAACAACTGAAGTTTATCGAGAACAATTAATGTATTCGCACCACCAGCAGCTACCAATTCTCTTGGCACAGCATACATGCCATTAAATTGTGCTGCGCTAAAAGTTACTGTCGCATACTGAAGCATATTCAAAGCTACTTTAGCACTAGTGACATTGTTAGCTAATATCTTAGCAGTCGTTACAGCATCACTTGCAAGTTTCACTGCGGTTACAGCAGAACTGTCAATATTTGCCGTACCAACAGCACCCGTAATACCAGCAGAAGCTACTGTAACTGTACCAGCAGAACGGTTAATTGCATCAATTACATACATTCCAGCAGCATCAGAACCTTTTATCCAAATTAAATCGCCTAAAGATAATTGGTACACACCACCAGCAAAGTAGTTAGCTGCTGCAATCGTTGCTACTGAATCGCTAGCAGAACGGTATGTATAAATAGCAGGCGCGCCATAGATGACAGAGTCTACTGTCGTTTCACCAGTATTGAAGCCTACTGATTGTCTAGCAAAGTTTTGTAATACGAAAGCCATGATTTATTATCCTTTAATAGTTGTATTAGGCAGTTTCATCACAATTGATCTGAAGAACACCAAGATTATCAATAACAACTGCACCAGCTGAGAAAATACCATTGATAAGCCATGATGTTTCTCTTGGTAAGTAGTTAATTTCGGTGCGGAAATTGTGACCGATACCCATACCAATTGCTTGTTTATGCCAAGCAAAAGCATGACGAATATTACCAACTTTTGGCAACCCACCTTCGACCATTGCTGGAATAATAATTAAATTGAAACCTAAATATTCTTTTACAAATCCACGATCTAATACTTTATTTTGAGTATAGAAAGTTGATATGAATTGATCTGCTGTGAGCAATTTACGGAAGTTGTTTGCAGACATTGCAACAAAACGAGAAGCTAATGGAACAGCATTGTTTTCAAAAAATTCCATCATTTCTGTGTATTTTGCATATGTGAAATTTGTGCCACCGTCTACAACTGTA